>MDSW01100709.1_pt1 | contig 80633 bp, 43 predicted proteins | sample 811171 | NCBI WGS metagenome assembly MDSW01 (sample SAMN05326641, study PRJNA326480) | marine metagenome | isolation source: seawater | place: Atlantic Ocean: North West | collected 2012
CCCCCGCCCCCGCCCTCGCCCCCGCCCCCGCCCCCGCCCCGCCCCCGGCCCCCGCCTCGGTCCGTCGGCTCGCGCCGCCTCGCCGCCTTCCGCCGCGCGTTCTCCGCCTCCGTCGCCGCGGCGTCCTCCTCCAAGGCGTCCCGCGCCATCGCCAGCGCGTCCAGGGCCATCTGCACCGCGTTTTCCGTCGCGCGCAGCGCCGCCGCCGCGAGAGCACGCGGGTATCCCATCCCACACAGCGTTTCCAGCGCTCCCTCGTCGACGAGCGCGCCGGCCGGCGTGAGCCCGTACCTCCGCCGTTCCCGGGCTGAGGCGCGCCGAGCCTCCGCGGCGCGCTTCGCCTCGGCGTCGCGGCGCCTTCGGTCGACGATGAACGCGGCCGCGGCCGCCGCGTCCCCGCCGCAGAAACGCAGCGCCCTCGTCGCCTCCTTCTCCTCGAACCCCATCGCGAGGAGGCTCGCCAGGGCGTCGTCGGAGACGCGGAGGCGGTCGCGGCGCGCCTTTGCCGACGCGAGCGACGCGCGCGCGGCGGCGACGTCGCCGTCGTGGAACGCCGCGACGGCTTCGAGGAGCTCGAGCCGGACGTATAGACCCAGCTCGGGCTGGAATCCGCCGTGGAGCGCGCGGAGGCGGGAGAGGTCCGCGCCATGCGCCCTCGCGAAGCCTTCGCGGCACCGCTCGAGTCTTCGGACGGCGTCGGGGAGGCGGGCCGGGTCGCGGAGCCGAAACACCGCCCACGCGACGTCCAGCGCGAGGATGGCCGGGTTGTCGAGGCGCTCGGTGATGCTCGGGTCCGCGACCGCGAACGCCTCCTCCGCGAGCTCCAGAACGCCCAAACCGTCGAGCAAGACGCCCTCGTCCACGAGGCGGCGGCCTTTCTGGTGCAGGGCGAGGCCTTGCGTGAGCGCGACGCGATCAGCCTCGGGCAAACGAGCGAGCTCCCCGCCCTGCGTCTCGATCTCCAACGTGCGTTTTCGCCCGGCCGCGGTGCGCGCGGCGATGGACTCCGCCGCGCGCGCGATGCGGTCGAGGCGCTCGCGCCGCGCCGATTCGCGCGCTGCGCGCGCGGCCTCCGCCTCCATCGCGGGGTTCGGACCCACGCGGCTCACGACCAAGCGCGTCGTGGGACCGATTTTCGCCGAAACGAGGGTGTCGTCGCGGCGCCCGAGAGGAATCGTTTTACCGCCAGCGATGACCTTGAGCTTCCCCGGCTCAACCCCGGCCTTGCGCTCCAGCGCGTCCACGAGTGCGCCGATCGTCCCCGCATCGTCCACCTCCACCTCACCGGACACCGCCCCCGCGCACTTCAAGCGCATGGGCGCGTTCGCGACGAGGACGCGCGACGCAGATCTGAGATTGCAGCTACGAAATTGTTAACATCGTGCTCCACGGGCCGTCTCAGTTTTCGGGTTTTCGACGACGACGTGGCGCTTCTACTTCTAACTTCTTCGCGACCCGTTCTCACGGCTGGCTCACCCCTCCCCTGCTTCCCGACAGCCCCGAGACGGACGGCAGGGTCCTCGCGAACGAGCTGTCCGCGATGGCCATGTCGATCCTCTCCAGCGCCGTTTCCACGCGTGCCTTCACCGCCGGCGCGGCGCAGTCGACGTCGCGCGTCGCGTACCTCACCTCGCAGTCTGTGTTTTCCACCCGGAGCCTCAGCGTCTGCGTCGCGTCGTCCACCTCCGGGTGTCCGAACTGCACGCCGAGCATCGTGGCGACGATGCGCAGGCGCGCCCCCGCGGCGGCGGCCTGGTCCTTCGCGCGGAGCGCTTTTTTGTGCGCATCCTCCGCCTCGGCCAAACCCGCGGGCTCCTCCTCGAGCTGCAGAATCACCGAGAGCACCGCGTCGGCGATCATGTCCGTCAGGGGATCGCTCGACCACTCCACGAGCGCATGCTCCACCCCGGTCTTCTTCCCCGCGGGGCGCTTGACGATGGTCAGCGCGCCGCCGTTCACGGACAGACCCTCGGGCTCGGCTTCGCTGGCGTCGGGGACCTCGGCGGGATCCGGTTTCGCGTCCTCCACCTCGGCGGGGTCCTCCTTCTTCACCGCCGCCTTCTTCCCCCCCTTGCCCTTCTTCGGCGACGCGGTCGGGGTCTTCCCACGCTTTCCGGCCTTCTTCCCCGCCACCCCGCTCTCTCCCTGCTCCTCCTCTTTGACGTCGCTCGCGTCCTCCTCCTTGACGTCGTCGCCGCGCGGGGGCGACGCGCCGCCCGCGCCGAGGGTGGTGACGGCGTGAATCCCCTCGAAGAGCGCCTCGAGGGCAAACCGGAGGTTCGTGAGCGGAACCGTCGTGGGGATCATCTGCCTCTGCGTCACCGCCGCGGTCCTGAGCTTAGTGTACGTGGGAAGGTCCCCGGGCGCGAGGAGCATGTGCCCGAAGTCTTTCTGCACGAGCAAACCGCGCACGTGCGACCCCGCCGCCGGCGGGTGCTCCGCGAGCGCCCCGGTCACCTTCGCAACCTTCGAGCTGCTGTGCTTGATCTCCACCGCCTGGCAATTCTTCGGGCTGTACACGGACATCTTCTTCCCGTCGGCCGCGGCTTTCCCCTCCAGTGCGCGTTTCAGCTTGCCCATCTCCCCGGCCTCGCCGTGGACGAGGACGACGTGGGGCGGCGCGAGCGCGTCGAGAAACTGCTGCGTCTGCGGGTAATCCGCGTGGGCCGAAAAAGAGATGGCGTCCACGGACATCTTCAGCGGAAGCTCCCCCCCGCTCCGGCTCGTGATGGACTTGCAGTCGGAGAGGATCTCGCGCGCGAGCGTGCCCTGGACGGCGAAGTCGGCGATGATCACGCCGTTGTTGGCGTCCCCGCACCACGCCTCGAAGAGCTCGCGCGAGAGCCCGGATTGGAGCATCGAGGGCGTGGCCAGGACGACGCACGGGCCGACGTCGTCCAAACCGCCGCTGTGCGCGAGGTGGTTCACGTGGTGGAACACGAACGGGTTCGCCTCCTCGAAAGCCGCCTTCATGTCGCTGTTGAGGACGTTGATGTACGTCTGGTACACCGTCATGGCGCGCCGGGCCAACGCCGAGGCTTGGTAGATGGGAACGCCGCGAAGTTCGGGGTGCTTCACCCAGTAGTCCTCCAGGATGAGCAGGAGCTCCTGCGCCCTGCCGAGGGCGACGACGGGGAGCAAAACCTTACCCCCGCGGTTGAGAATCTGGTGCACGCGGTCCGTGAGCCGGCGTTCGCGCTCCTCGCGGGGAGAGTGCGGGGAGACGCCGTACGTGCTCTCGCAGATGACGACGTGGGGCGGCACCGAGGGCATGTCAGCGCCGGGGAGGTGGCGATCCGGGGTGCGGCTGTAGTCGCCGGTGTAGAGCACGCGAAGGCCACCGATGTCGATGTTGAACATCGCCGCGCCGAGGACGTGGCCAGCGCGGTAAGGGGTGACTTTGATGCCTTCAATATCGATCTGAGAGCGAGCGCGGTGGGGGGAGGATGCGAGTTTCGTGCGTTAGGGTTCTTCCGCTTCGCTTCGTTTGATCGGTACCGGGACAGGGCGAGGCGCGGCGAGGCGAGGGGGCGGGGGCGGGGGCGGGGGCGGGGGCGCACCTCCTGGTGGAAGTCGATGACCTCGATGCGCTGCATGGTGGCCTGAACGTCTTTGTCCGTGAAGAGCGCCTCCGAGTCGGCGCCCTTGTTGAGCTTGACGAAATCGGACATGAGCATGGCGAAGATGGCTTTCGTGGGGTGGGTCATGAAAATCCGCCCGCGGAAGTTCGTGTGCCCGACGACGAAAGGAACCGCCGCGCAGTGGTCGAGGTGGAAGTGCGTCACCAGCATCGCGTCGATGGTGCTGAGGTCCACCTCGTCGAAGTACGGGAGCGAGGCGATCCCAGAGTACCCCGGGTGCACGCCGCAATCGAACATCACGCTCTTGTTCTTGTACTTGGCGAGGACGCACGATCGGCCAACCTCGGAGCCCGCGCCGAGTGGCATGATCTCGAGCATGTCTTCGCCCTCGCCGGAAGCGCCCATCGCGGTGATCGATCGCTTCATCCCGGCGGACACCTCGATGGGTTGCGTCGCCATGGTGAACTGGGGCGGCCTGGCAGTGTGACCCTCGTCATTTGCCGCCATTTCCTTTTCGCGCCCCGGGCCGGGCGGGCTTCATTCAGTCGAAATGCCTCGACACGCCGGTCGGAACTTCTTCTTCGCACTTCACGACGTCCCCTTCGCCTCGGTGACCACTCCCTTCCTCCGCGTCCTCGGGGCCGTCATGTCCCCGCCCGACGCGCCGACGCCCGGCGGCGCCGCCGCCTGGGCGCGCTCGGCGACCGCCATCGAGTTCAACAGTCGGCGGGCGTGCGCCATGAGCACGCGCGGGATGGTTGCGTCTTCGCAAAACCTCGCCACCGCGGCCGGGATGGAGATCCTCCGAAAAGGGGGCACCGCCGGCGAGGCGGCGGTGGCGGTGGCGGCAGCTCTGAACGTGTGCGAGCCCACGAGCACGGGAATCGGTGGAGATGCGTTCGCTCTCATGTACGACGCCGCGACGAAGCGGGTGAGCGCAGTGCAGGGCGGCGGCGCGAGCCCCGCGGCGCTCACCCTCGAGCTCTGCCGCGAGCGCGGCCACGTCGGCACGGAGATCGTCCCGTCCACGGACGCGCTGTGCGTCGTCGTTCCCGGAGCGGCGGCGGTGTGGGAGGACGTCGTGCAACGTTACGGCTCGGGCAAGCTTACGATGACCGACATCCTCCGCCCCGCCATCGAGCTCGCGGAGGAAGGCCCCCCCATCGGCGCGGTCACCGCGGAGCTCTGGCGCCGGTCCGAGCCTCTCCTCGCCGCGACGGGGGCGAAGTGCATGCTCACCCCCGACGGGCGCGCTCCGAGGGCCGGCGAGCGCAAGCCCAATCCCGAGCTCGCGGCGACGTTCCGGCGACTCGCGAAGCACGGCGCGAGGAAGGGTTTCTATTCCGGCCCCATCGCCGAGGCGATCGTCGCGGCGACGAGCGCGAGGGGCGGCGTCCTCGCGCTCGAGGACCTCGCCGCGCACCGAACGTCGTACCCGGCGCCGATGTCCACGACGTACAGGGACGGGATCGAGGTCTGGGAGCTTCCCCCGCCCAACCACGGCCTCTCCGCGCTCCTCGCGATGAACCTTCTCGAGGCACAGACGCCGGACGGTCTGGGAACGCTCGACGAGGGCGCGAGGGCGCACGCGGCGGTGGAAGCGATGCGGGTGGCGTTCGCGGATGCGATGGAGCACTGCGGCGACCCGACGCACGCGGACGCCTCCGGGCCGAACCGCGTGCCGATGAACGAGCTCATCGAAAAGGCGTACGCGAAGGCGAGGGTCACCGAAACGGGGCTGAACCCAGACTCTCCTTGCGCCGGGCCCGAGCCCCGGAGGGCGGCGCGAGGGATCAGACCCAGTCCGGACACGGTGTACTTTTGCGTCGTCGACGGAGACGGCAACGCGTGCTCGTTCATCAACAGCAACTACGACGGGTTCGGCACGGGCATCGCGCCGGAAGGGTGCGGATTCACGCTCCAGAACCGCGGACACAACTTCATCCTCGAGGAGGGGCACGTGAACTGCCTGGGGCCGAGGAAGAGGCCGTACCACACGATCATCCCAGGGATGGCCACGCGCGCGGGAACGGGCGACCTGTTCTGCGCCTTCGGGGTCATGGGCGGGTTCATGCAGCCCCAGGGACACTTACAAGTGCTGTCTCGCATGGTGGACGACGACGCTGACCCGCAGGCGGCGCTGGACGCGCCGCGGTGGTGCCTCGGCGGGGTCGGGTCCGAGCGCGGCGCGGGGTCCGTGCTCGACGCTTTCGTGGGGGTTGAAGAAGGCGGAGGGGAGAATCCGTGGGTGATCGCCGAGCGACTGGAAGCGCTGGGGCACAAGGTCGAGCGCGTCTCTGGGCTTCACAGAACGCTGTTTGGTCGCGGGCAGATCATCGCGCGGGACGAGAACGGGGTGCTTTGGGGGGGAAGCGATCCTAGGGGGGACGGGTGCGCGATGGGAATATGATCTCTCGTCTTCTCACACGCGCATCTCTCACAGATCCCTGGCGATGTCCCGAAGGGCCTCGACCTTGAGTCGCTCTTTGGTGCGGTTCATCATCACGCCGACGAGCCTCTGGGCGGTGGCGTCGTCCGGGGCCTGCTCCATCTTCTCCTTGAGGCGGTCGTCCTGGAGCGACATCACGGGGAGGACCTCGTCGAGGTACTTCGCGAACTCCATCTTATCCACGCGATCGCCTTCCTCCTTGTCGAACTCTTCCTGCATCATCAGCTTCACCTTGCCGATGCTGACCGGGACCTCCCCGGCCTCCATCAGCTCCAGGTCCTCCGCGCTGAATTGGTCCATCAGCACGGAGCCAAACTCCAGGGCTGCCTTCGCCCCGGGGGCGTACAGCTCCTTGAACTTGTTCAGCAGCACGTTGTACACGGAACGCAGGAGGTCGAGGATGTCCTCCTCCTGCCCCGCCTGCTCGTTCTGCTCCACCACGACGCGCGCGGCGTCCACCACGCCTTTCGTCAGCAAGCCGTTCTCCGCCACGAGATCAACTTTCGATTTCAGCTCCTCCCCGTTCTCGCTGTCGAGCAACTCAACGACGAGCGCGTAGTCCTCGGGGGCGACCGCGTCGGGATCGGCCTTCTCACCGTCACCACTGCCCTCGGCGGCGAGCGCCACCCGGCGAACGCCCGCCACCCGGGAGAAGCCCGCGCTGCGGCCGAGTCGCGCCGCGGCGGCGGTCGTGTTTTTCCGGGACTGTCGCGACGATCGCGGGGCTGAGGCGACGCGCGCGGGACGTCCACTTCCCGCCGCAGCGGGCTGACGCCTCAACCCGGCCGTGGCGCGCGAAGAAACGCACGCGGACGACATCGTGATGCTCGCGGCGTGCGGGATGAGAGTGAGAGCGCGACAGAGCGCGGCGGGGAGCGAACACGCGAGCGCTATCCGAACTAACTTCGTGTCGGAAGAGCAACACTGCCAGTTGGTGTTTGGAAACGGCGCAACGTAGTGCGAGGGGGTGACAGTTGGCAGAAGGCCACCGCTGAGCATTCGCGTGCTCGCGCGTCGATACCCTGGGACGTGTCGACTCCACATCACATCACAACGCAGTTATCTCCCTCTGCCTTGGCTGCCTGCTCGCGCTGGTAGCTCGGCAGGTTCTTCTGCATCTCTGCCATCGCCTCAGCCTTCTCCGCCTTCTCCTTCTCCGCGGCATTCTTCTCCCCGCTGAGTTTGAAGCCTTGCTTGCGGAGCTTTTTCAAGCGGTTTTGCGTGTGCGTGAAATCGGCGTCCAGGTCCTCCACCATGCGCGCCTGGAGATCCACCTCCTCCTTGATCATGCCGCTCGTCACGCGAAGTTTCCCCACGAGACCATCCAGCGATTCCAGGGACTCGTCTTGCTTCTGCATCTGCGTCTTCTGCAGCGCGAGGAGCTCCTCCGAGGACAACCCGCGAATCGCCGCAGCTTCCTCGTGCTTCTTAAACGTCTCTGCCGCCGCCGCGGACGCCGCGCCCAAAGTCGCGTTCACCTCCCCGGTCACCATCGCTGCCTTGCTCCTCGCGATATCTGCGATCTGTTCCAGTTGGCCCATCACGCCCACGGGCTCCTCCTCCACCAAAACGCTAGGAGCGCCTCCGGCAAAGCTTGCGTTGAGTCGCCGAATGTCCTCGCGAAACGCGTCTACGGTCCCCTGCCGATCCTCGAGCTCCCGCGACGTCGGGCCGCCGTCCGTGACGAGGTCCTCGAGGTCGTCTACGATATCCTCGAACCGCTGGAGCTTTCGTCGCTGCAGCGCGGTGATTCGGATGCGCTCTTTCTCATCCTGGATCGAGGCCGCGGGTCCGGGACCGGCGCTGTCGTGGGACGCGGGGGGACGGGACGCGGGTGTTGGGTGGGGCGTCAGAGAGCAAGAAGCGCGCGTGGGTGGGTGCGGAGAAGGGTTGGGGACGGCAGATGCGCACCGCAGCTCGTTCAGCACTTGCTTGGCATCTCGTATCCGAGCCGTCCACACCGCCCCGCGCTCGTCGGCCATTGCGGCCTGTGTACGTGCGTCGCGCGAAGTGTCGTTGCGATCCCCGCGTCCCGAGAAACTTTGGGACGACCGGGTGAGCCGCGCCGCGCCAATAACGAAATTTTTTTGGCGCGTGCCTCGGAGGTTGTATTAGGCCACGCTCAACCTCCGCTCGCCAGAGACGCCCGCGTCTCGCTCGTCTTCGAGCGTGACCATGGATACCGCGTCCCTATCTCGAACATGCGCGCCTGTGCGTGCTCGCCCGTCGGCGTCCCGAGCCGCGCCGAGACGGGGTTCGCGCCCGGTCTGGGTCCGTGCCAATCGAGGTGACGTGGTCGCTACTACTTCCGACACCACGGACGCCACCCGACGCACGTTCGTCGCCGGGATGCTCGCTGGGGCTGCGGCGCTCACAGGGACCCCGGGATTCGCGCTCGCGGCGGACTCGTTGTCGCAGCGTCTCGAACGCAAGGACCTGTCGAAGCCCGTGTTCAACAAGGCGCGTCCCGGACCGCAGGTGTACCCCGAGTGGCTGGAAGGCACGTGGATGGCGACCGCGAGCTTTGAGGGATACTCGTTCCCATCCAAGACGATGAACGCGAAGGCGCTCGTGAAGGAGCCCACGGTCCCGGGGTTCCAAAAGTTGAGCATCGTATACGTTCCCGACGTAGGGTCGACGCAGGTGAGGTACCCCGTTCGGTTCGCTCGTCGCGAGCCCGGGGGACCCGTGCTAGAGGACCGCGTGTTTAACTTGGACGCCATCGTGACGGCGTATCTCAATCAGGGCGTCGGGCCGACGATGACCAAGCGAGCGGTGGAAGCGGTGGAGTACGACCCGAGCAAGGATCCCAACCGGACGACCGTGCAGCTCGTTCCCGGGGTTTCGGTCAACGCCGAGCGCATCGAGCTCTTCGCGAATGCGCGCGAGAGCGAACTCCGCGAGAGCGACGGCACGTTTTTCTGCGCGGAGGCGACGAGGCAGGTGACGCTCGGGTATGGACGGGACTACGGGCAGGCGAGGGTGATCAACACCGACTACCAACACGTGTGGAGCTACACGCCGCTTTACGACGGGGAGGAGGGGGAGTCGCGGGAGAGCGGAAGGCCGGGGAGGGTGAAGGTGAGCCTCTCGACGGCGGGGTACGTGCAGCCGAGCGACGCGCTGCGGCTCACTGCCGCCCCCGGGCCGGGCGGGGGGGCGCCGGTGCCGCAGATGGGTTTCGCGGGGTCCGCCGCGTTCGAACCGGCGGTGCTCTACTCGCACGCGATCACGTTGGAGAGGGAAGCGCCGTAAGGGAGCGTTCAGGACGTCGTGGTGGACTATTAGCTAGTATCAAACCTAAAAATACGTCGACGCTCGCGATTTAGCCTCCGGCGGCGCGTCCCATCGCCGACGTAGCCCCCGGGGCGAACTCGTCGAGCAAGCCGGACAGCTGCTCCACCCTGAACGGCTTGCTGATCCATGCTGTGAACCCGTTGCTGAGACAACGTTCCCTGGAGTCTTCAATCGCGTCGGCGGTGACCGCCACGATGGGCACGCGGGACTCCGGGTACTGCTCCCTCAACTGGCGCACGCACTCCATCCCGCCCATCCTCGGCATGTGAAGATCCATCAACACAATATCGAAGGAGTCCAGCCCAGAGGGCAGCGCCTCGATCTTCTCGAGCACCTCTACGCCATCCTTGGCGATGGTGACGTCTTTGTGCCCGCACTTACCAAGAACCGCGCACGCCACCTTCATGTTGATGTGATGGTCCTCTGCGAGAAGAATTCTGAGGCTCTTCGGGAGGGACCCGCCGAGGGGCATCACCGGCATCTTAACGGAGTCATCCTTGGAGGACGCCGTCTGAGTCTGCAAAGAGACGCTGGCGAGCTTGGCTCTGCGATCGCTTGAATCGCCGGTGGAGAACAGGTCGGACGCCACCGCGGCGAGTATCTTCTGCAGACGTGCGTGCTGCACCGGCTTGGGCATCACCTCCGCGTTGTGCAGCGACAAGAATTCGTCCACCTCCTCGTCAATCTCCGTGCTGACCGGCCCGCCGTCGCTCTGGGACGGGCTCCCGAGCGCGCTATCCCGAACGAGACCTCCGATGCCCCCCCAGCTCTCGCCTTCCGAGTCGCTTCGCGAGTAGACGGGCCAGGAGAGGAGGATGAAGCGCGGACAGTGAAACGACGGGCGGCTGCCTCCCGCCTCGCCACCAGCCTCGATGGTGCCCACGCCCCCTCGCGGGGATTTGCTGGCGAACTGATCGTTATCGTTTGCCCACGCGCGGATGGACTGCACGAACGCCCTGTTCTTCTCCGCGACGACGACGTCGAAGTCGCACGGTCCTTTTCCGTCCCCGAGCGCGGCGATCATGGCCTCCGAGGAATCCACGGTGACGACCTTGGCCCCCCATCTCGTCATCACCCCGCTCAGCGTCTGGCGAATCATCTTGCTCTCATCGTACAGCAGGACGCGCATGTCGTTTCCCTTGCACAAGGAGTTCAGGCTCATCGTCGACGGTGTGCGCACCATAGTCTTCACCGCGGTGGTCGTGTCGCCGCTGGCTCTCACCGCCAGACGCGCCGCCGCCTCCTTCTTCGCCTCCTTCTTCGCCTCGGAGGTGCCGCCGGGCGCCGCGGAGCTCGGGTCCGCGTCCTCTGGCACAGCACTGTTCGCGCGAATGCTGAAGTGGAAGGTGCTGCCCATGCCGAGCCCGGGGGATTCCGCCCACATGCGGCCTCCCATCGCTTCGCACAGGCGCTGGCTGATGGCCAGACCCAGGCCGGTCCCGTCGTACTTGCGCGTGGGCGACAGGTCAACCTGCTGAAACGAGTTGAAGATGGTCCTGAGGCTGGCGCTGCTCAGACCGATTCCGGTGTCCTTCACGTAAAAGTGAAGCGTCCACTCATCGTCGTCTTTATCCTCCTCGCCGCCGCGGGGTGACGTGCTCGGATCCTCGAGCCAATCTGTCGATGACGCGCGCTCCAGCGCCTTTGCCATCCCGAGCCTCGTCGCCTCCTCCCGCTCCTGGCGATTGGTCGACGTGGTCGGCTCCTCGCCGAGCGACTGCGTCGCACGCTGGAACGCCGCCTCGGCGTCACTCGCCTTCCCGACGAACATCCGGATCATGATGTTACCCTTCTCCGTGAACTTAATCGCGTTGTTGAGGGTGTTCAGCAGGACCTGTTGCACGCGCATGGCGTCTCCCTTGACCAGCTCGGGCACGCCCTCATCGACGTGGTACCCAACGTTGAGCCTGAGACGCGCCGAGTGGAGGCCAACGATTTGAATCACCGTCGCGATGACGGCTTGCGGGTTGAAAATCTCGTTGCGCAGCGTCAGCTGGTCCGCCTCCACGCGGGAGAAGTCCAGGATGTCTGAGATGAGCGCCTGCAGCGTTTCTCCGGAGGAGCGCATGGTCGAGACGTAGTCTCGCTGAAGGCGGTTGAGCGATGTCTCCTCGAGCAGCTGCCCGACAGCGATGAGGCCGTTGAGCGGGGTGCGAATCTCGTGGGACATGTGGGCCAGGAATTTCGACTTGGCGTCCGTCGCAGCCTCCGCGATCGTCGCCTTCCGCACCGCGTCGAGCTCAGCTTCCCTCCTATTCACCAGCTCGGTGACGTCGGACTGGATGCCAACGTAATGCGTCACCTCACCCTTCGCCGTACGAATCGGCGTGAGCGAGAGGTGATTGATAAACTCCTCCCCGTTTTTGCGGTAGTTCTTCAGCTGGACCGTGCACGGCAGACCGGCGTTGATGCATCGCCGGATGTGCATCAGATTCTCCGGCTCGGTCTTGGGACCCTGCAGGAAGCGACAGTTGTGCCCCACCGTCTCTTCGATGGAGTATCCGGTGATGAGCTCGAAGCCGTGGTTAGCATAAATCAGCGGCTGGTCGGGTTGCATGAAGTCAGCGATGGTGACGCCCTCCTGAACCGAGTCCATCGCCAGCTCTTTCAGCGACGCAAGCGCGAGCGGCTCTTCCCGGAAACTCGGCATCCGTAGTTTGGAAAAGGACGAGGTGGCGCCAGCATCTTCTTGGCGCGGCCGCTTCTGCGCGCCGCCCTCGCCGCTGTCGGGCTTCTTGTGCGCGTGCGCGGGGCACCCGGGGGGAGGTTCGAGCATCTTCCCTTCCTCGTCCATGCGTCGCGCGATGTCAGCCTCCACCTCGTCCCGCTCGCACTGTCCCCCGCCGGAGCGGTTGATGAGCCGCGAGTGGAGCTCCGCGACGCGCGCGCGCTCCTCTGAGAGGTGGCGCTGCATCACGCGGAGATTCAGCTGCATCTTTTCCTCACTCTTGCGAAGCGCGGCGAGCTCCTCCTGCATCTTGGCGTACGCGCGGGCATCCACCATGGTCTCGCCCCCGGAAGCTGCCCCCTCGAGTTTTGTCGTCTCTTTGGACATCGCGTTCTCGCCCTTCTCCGTTGGTTGCGCCGAGCCGCCCTTATGCCTGGGGGGACGTTCATCCGAGGTGGGAGTCCGACGGGCGTCAGATGCGAACGTGGGGGGGCGGGCTCTGTCGCATGAGCAATCGACGGGGTGGGAAGAGAACCGCGAGAACGCGCGAGATGACATCGCGCGACGACGGAATGGGAGACGAAACACCAGCACGCAGCGCACCTCTTCGACCGGCGGTTCTCCCCACCGCCCGCCATGGTCACCCGCCAAAACAAAGAGCGCCCGCCGACGCGGATTCCTCGCGTTTCTCACGAAACGGGCTCGCCGCGCTGAGCGTGCTAAGACTCCGAGACGTTCGAAAGCCGGTCGCCCTCGCGCGCCTAAACGATAAAAGGTTGAGACGGCTCGTGCGCACGCGTCGTCCCCGGCGCCGTGCGGATGTGCCCCCCGTGGTTGCCCCGACGGCAGCCGGGAGAATCCCTTGGAGAGGAGAATAAAGTAAAAAGCGAGATCAGGATTGGAGGACGTGAGCGCTCGAGCGGTTTTCCGCCAATCACATGCCGCCATTTCCGACTTGTCGTTCCACAAAACCAGCCGCGGAAATTTTCGGAGTTTTGTTCCGGACTACGCGGCATACGACTTTTGACATCAATGACACACGGATGACATTCAAGTGCGTTTCCAGTCTCAACTTTCTGGTCGTTGTGAACAGCAGAGAGCAGGTCTCATGAAACTCCCCTTTTGTCGAAGCGGAGAGATGCTCCTGCACCACGACCCGCGCGCGCGATCGTGATACCTCGGTGGCGCCGCCTCGCGTGGAGCCGCGAGCCGAACGCGCCGGGAAAGTAGACCGCGACGACGTGTGTTTCTCGGCGTTCTACTTCCTCTTCCCCTCCGCTCGGTTCGAGGTGAACCTCCGTCTCCGCGCGCGCTCCGTTCGGCACCCTTGCGCTTCTGACGTCCTCGGCCAATCCCGAGCCTCGCGCCTCCCCCCGCACCGCCACGGGCGATGTCCGCGGACGAGCGCAAGCGCAAGATCGAAGCGCTCGGGGCGAGCGGGGTTCGGCGTAACCCCGACGGGAGCGTGGAGCTCGTTCCTGGGGGTGCGGCTGACAGCGGGGGCGGCCTGGGCGCGTCTTCCCGCGTTGCAGCCGCGAAAGCGTTGCTCCAGCGCGCCGGGATGGGTTCGGGAAAGTCGCACAAGAAGGAGAAGAAACACAAGAAGGAGAAGAAGCACAAGAAGGAGAAGAAGACATCAAAGAAGGCGTCGAAGAAGAGGAAGCGCGACCGCGGCAGCGGCAGCGACAGCGACACGAGCGACAGTGACGAGAGCGCATCCGGGGAGGAAGTGGGAAAAGCGCGGCGGTGGAAGAGCGGTGGGAAAGCGCTGAAGCCTTCCTCGAAGGACGACCAGGCCTGGAGCGCGCCGCCCGGTCCCGACGTGAAGATCGAAGCGATATCGGACGACGACTACTACCTCAAGAACCGCGAATTCGCCGCGTGGCTCAGGCGAGACCGCGGCGCGTTCTTCACCGACCTTCGCGCGGAGGAGGCGAGGAGGGCGTTTGCGACCTTCGTGGAGGAGTGGAACAACCGACGCCTACCAGCGGAGTTCTACGAGGAGGGGGGCATCGTCGCAAGTGGGAGGAGGTGAAGATGGATAGAGCTCTTTGGATAGAGCTCTCGGGGGCTCGAGAGATGGTGTGCGCAACAAGTGGGAGGCGCGCCTCTCGCGACCTACAAGTAGCGCTGCAGCTTTTTTTTCCCACCTGCACTCACCGTCAGCACCGACGAGTACGTGTCGGACTATCCGGGCTGACGTGTCCAAAGGTCGCCTGCACTCTATCACGTTTTTTGCTCTCGACCGAGCGAGCCGCGTTCGCGGCTCCGCGCGTTCGACCCTCACACTCGCGCGCGCGTTCCTCGGGTATCGTTCCCGGTGAATATCTCGTCGCGCTCTTGATCAGTGACTGCCCCGCGCGTCGCTCCACGCCGGCCCCTCCGCGACGACGCTCGCGATCGGGAAACTTTTTTCACTGTCCCATAAGGATCTGCAGCAAACACACGAAAAGATCACGAGATGGAACCCGGGCGTCTCGCGCAGCTCAAGCGCGATGTGCGCGAGGCGCTGCTGAACAACAAGGTCATCGCCTTTCCGATTGCGTGCCGCGTCGCGTGGCACGCCTCCGGCACGTACGACGCGCGCGACGGCACAGGCGGGTCCGACGGCGGCACGATGCGTTTCGAGCCCGAGAAGAGCGATCCCGCGAACGCGGGTCTGGGCATCGTCCGCGACATGCTCCACGAGGTGCACAAGAAATACCCCGACGTATCCCAGGCTGATTTGTGGACGCTCGCCGGGGCTTTATCCATCGAGTTCGCGGGCGGGCCGCACGTTCCCCACGCGTTCGGCCGCAAGGACGACCGCGATGGCTCGAAGTGTCCCGCGCACGGGCGACTGCCCGACGCGTCCCAGGGCGCGACCCACCTGAGGGACGTCTTTCACCGCATGGGCCTCGCCGACCGCGACATCGTCGCTCTCAGCGGCGCGCACACACTCGGTCGGTGTCACTTCGTGCGCTCCGGATACGACGGCAAGTGGACGCGGACGCCGTTGCGGTTCGATAACGAGTACTTCCGCAACCTCATCACGCTCACGTGGAAGCCCAGGGACTGGGATGGGCAGCTGCAGTACACGGACGTGGAGACCGGGGAGCTCATGATGCTTCCCACGGATATGGCGCTCAAGACGGACCCCGACTTCCGAGAGTACGCGGAGTTGTACGCGAGGGACCAGGAGGCGTTCTTCCGCGACTTCTCTGCCGCATACTCGAAGCTTTTGTCCCTCGGAACGAACGCGTGTCCGCACATGTCCGCGCTGCAAAACCGCACGGCGGCAAAGGAACGCGACGTTCGCGGCGCGCACTTCAGGGAGGCGGCGATGCACGGGGTGGTCGACATCTTACCCCTCGCGGAGGGCGTCGACGTCAACGCGGGCGACCCCGGGTCGGGGCGCACCGCGCTGCACAAGGCGGCGTACTGGGGCCACGCGCACTCCGTCCCGATTCTCATTCAGACGCTGCGATGCGACCCAAACAGGACGGACAGCGACGGGGACACCGCGTTGCATGACGCCGCGCGCTTCGGTCACGTCGAGGTCGTCAAGGCGCTCCTCGCAGCGCCCGGGATGAAAGTCGGAGCGAAGAACAACAAGGGTTTGGACGCGCACGCGCTCGCCGTCGACTACGGCAAGCCGGAGGTGGCCGAGTTGATTCGCCGCGCGAAGAGCAACCTCTAGACTACTATGAACAACGAACCGGTCGCTCGACGTTCGCGCTCACCCCTCTCGTCGCCCCGCGCGCGACGGTTTCACGCTGTCCACCCCCGGGCGCCCTCCGGGGAGACTCGCGTCTTCCTCTCCTCCGTGCCTCCGTCCGCCCCTCTTCGAGAGTCGATCGAACAACACGAGCGCCCCCGCAACGGCGACGTTGTAGCTCGCCGTGCGTCCCTCCGCGCCGACCGGTAGCGACACGTGATGCGCGCACGCTCGCAAAATCGAGCTCGGGAGACCGTTATCCTCGCTCCCGAGCACATATACGGCTCTGTCCGGGTGTTCGAACTCTTCCAGCGGGACGCCGCCCATCTCCACGGCGACCCACGCGGCGGAATACGGCTGTGACGCGGCGAATGCGTTCCAGTCCGAATACTCGTACGCGGGCAGCGACGTCCACGCTTTGGTCGTGTCCGCCGAGCTCTTTTCGAACCTCGCACCGACGGAAAAGATGAACGCCGCGCCGAGCTGCCAGGCGGATCGCCAGAGCGTGCCGTGGTTCGTCTCCGTCTTTCCGCCGACGATGCCGATGCCGTGATATCCGTCACGCGAGGCGTGCGCCTTCGACTCGGACTCGTCCGAGGGAGATTGCGGAGGCTCGAGCGCGAGCTCGAGCAGAATACGGTTCGAAGGGTGAAACTCCACCTCAGTCGTCGCCCGTAGTAACATCCAACCCTCGTGCGCCTTGTGGTAGTACCGCAGGCGCCATCGCGTGAGGTCGACGCCGTCGCTCTCGAGCGCGCTCGCGATGTCGCCGCCATTGAGTACGACAGGTTCTCCCCGTCCTCCGCCGTCCCTTTCGATGGTCACCACGCGTCCATTCTTCGGGGTTACGCCCGGGTAAACGTACCGTAGGATAGCCGCGGGTTGAGCAGCCCCATCCCGCGAGCGCTCCATCGCCGCGCGCGGTGGGAGTGCGGTGCGAGGCGGGCACGACGATGAGATTTTATCGGAGGAGCACACGACACGTCAACTTCAATTTACCATCTACCTCGATATCACGTACGCTCCCTTCACCCTCACGAAGTCTCCTACAGATCGATGACGCGGCTGAGCTTTTGGATGCGGTTCAGCAGGTTATCACCCTCCTTGATGTAGGACTGATACAGCGCGTTCTTCGCGTCTGGTCGGTTCGTCAAGAGCACGCCGTTGACCTTGTCGATCTTGACGTTGAGCCGCCCCTCGACGATGAAGTTGCTCAGCTCGGCGTCGAGAAACTCCTCCGACACGGCGAACGCGGCCGCCATGGACGCGGTGGTCACGGACTTGTAGCTCTGCAGGTACTGTCCGTACGCCATGACCCGAACCTCGCGGAGGAAATACCTGTGATGCTTCGTGAGCCACGTGCTGGCCAAGACCTGGTCCGCCACCACAGGGAACGCCAGCATGAATTTTTTGTACTCACACGCGTGGATGGCGTTGATGAGCTCCCCAACCGACGGGAGCTGATCCACCACCGACAAAACCTCGGGGGAATCGATGACCTTCTCCTTGAGATCCGTGCGCTTTAAAGCGACGATGGAGCACACGCACGTGTAGAAGATGAACTGCGGGTAGGTCATGAGCTCGTACGTCGTGAACGTAGAGAGTGACTCAAGAAACAGCTTCGTCGCCCCGGCGAAGTCGCGGCACGCCATGAGCAAAACACCCTCGTACACCTTGAGGCGGTTCTTGCGCTCCCAGTCCGCGCCGCCGGGCTGCTCGAATAGCTCCTTGAGCTTCGCCACCTGAGCCTTCAAAGCCGTCCAATCCTCGTGAAATATGTGGAGGCGCATCACGCTGAACACCATCTCCATCTTTTGGCCGATGGCCACCGTCTTAGCTTCGCACTCCTCGAATGCCTTGAGTGCCGCCGCGCGGTCCCCAACCTCTGCAAAGTACTCAGCCTTGACCTGCATCGCCTCGCGAACCTCGCTGTCGCCGAGGTTATCCTCCGCATCCTTGATCCTGCGAGAGAGCGAGAAGGGGCGGGACGGTCAGTTTTTGCTTTCGCCTCGAACGAAGCAGGGGGAGATCTTCTCCTGGAAGACGTTTCTTCGTGAGCGCGAGCGGGGATGGCGCGGGGTTCGCGCACGTACTTCGCGTCCAGCTCCTTGATCTTATCGGCGTTCTTCGCCGTCATCGTCTTGACCGCGCTCTCGTCCAGCATCCACCCGAACTTCTCGCAGTACCCGGGGTAGAGAGCCACCATACCTGGGGGAGGGGGGAAGTCGGAAGGCTCGGTCAGATCTGGTTGGATCCGGGATCTCGAAGCGTCGGCATGGATATCCCCAGGAGCGCGCCCTCGAGTGTGATCATGCGCCGCGACTATGGCGTGCGGGGATTACGCGATCTCGCGTCTCTTACCTCGGTCCAGCACCGTCTGCTTCACCTCTTCGCCCATCGCGGCGACGTCCTCGCACAGGTTCGGGTTGGAAAGGAGGAATAGCTTGTGTTGCAGGGTGATGTTCGCGTCCACCTCCTGGTTGGGCTCCTCAGGAAGGGCCGTCTCCTCGACCTCCATCTTCTCTTCGCCCATGACGAAATGAGGTGGGGGGTTACCGAGCGCGCGAGCTTGCGGCGCTCCGGTGTGACCGAGAGGCGTACCCCCTCGTCATCGCTTTTCGAACGGGCGAACCGGTCGAAGCAGGTTATGGTCAGCAGTCTCCCGGCTCAGAGAAAAGCGCCAGAAGTGAACTTTTTGCGACGCCCCAACGCTATACACAGCGGCGCCGCGCCCGAGGCGCGCGGGTGTCTATCAGGTAACGCCCATCAGGCGTCCGTACTAAATGCCTCCTTCCGCGATCCCCCAGGCGCAGCGCGATGACCTCGTGAGTCGCATGTCTGGTCACCTCGCCGCGGTCGGATTTCACGTCTTCGAGGAGACGGTGAGCGATACGACCGCGCAGATGGTGGCCTCGAGGGTGGAGGAGGCCGCGTTCGCCGAGGCAACCGCGTCGGATGCGAGCGACGAAGCGGGGCTCATCCGCATCTACACAGCGCGCGCGGGGGAACTCCTTCGCGCCGAGGCGAAGAAGCTCGGGGTGCCCTCGCGTTGGGGATCGGGGGGAGATGCCGGGGTGACGGCGACGGAGGCCGAGTTGACATCCTCCGGGATGCCGGGCGGGGACGAACCGGCGTCCGGAGGGGAATCTGAGACGTCCTCGGATGAAGAGGAGCTGAGCGCGCTGCAGAGGCTCGTGCAGAAGCTCGCGCTTCGAAAAGCGGAGCAAGAAGAGGGTGGCGAGGGCGAGCCGTCGGGGGAGGCGGAGGAAGATCTCGAGCCGCTCCTGAGCAGCTTTGACGTTGCCGGCGTCGCAGAGTACATCAAGAGCGGCAAGTGCGGGAACATCATCTTCATGGCTGGCGCGGGGATCTCTGTCAGCGCGGGCATTCCCGACTTTCGCACGCCCGGCACGGGCCTTTACGACAATCTGCAGAAGTACGACTTGCCGCACCCCACCGCCGTGTTCGAGCTCGACTACTTCCAGGAGAACCCGGCGCCGTTCTATCTCCTCGCCAAAGAGCTGTACCCAGGGCAATACCCCCCGACGCCCACGCATCACTTCGTGCGACTTTTGCACGAGAAGGGATTGCTCCTGCGCTGTTTCACGCAGAACATCGACTCGCTCGAGGCGGCTGCCGGTTTGCCTCACGAGCGCATCGTCGCCGCGCACGGGAACTTCGACTCAGCGAGGTGCCTCAAAGGGCACCCGGCGGACGTCCACCGCGTGCGCGAGCACGTGGACCGCGGCGAGGTCATGCGGTGCGAGTCGTGCGATGGGTGCGACGCGCTTGTCAAGCCGGACATCGTGTTCTTCGGCGAGAACCTTCCCGAGCGGTTTGCGAGGCTCGTCGCGGAAGATTTCCCAAAGTGCGACTTGCTCATCGTCGCGGGAACATCCCTGGCCGTCCATCCCTTCGCGGGCCTTATCAACCACCCCGGCGAGGACGTGCCGAGGATGCTCGTTAACCGAGAGAAGGTCGGGGAGATGGACGAGTCCACGCGGGCCATCGCGAAGCTCATCGGGCGAGGCACCGGGTTCGATTTTGGGGAGACGAACCGGCGGGACGCGCTCCACCTCGGCGACTGCGACGCGGGGTTCGAGGAGCTGGCGAGGCTGTTGGGTTGGGAGGACGAACTCAAAGCGCTCGTGGAGAAGGGGAGGGCGCAGACGCCGGTGAAGGAGCGCCCGAGTTGACCCGCGCGCCAAGGCGCGATTAGATTTATCGATGTCAATATGCGTAGACCATTATTGTACACGAGCTGAGCGACAACGCTGGAGCAGTGGAGAAGTTGCGCCAACAATACTGCGTGACAAGCGCGAAATGTCGTCTTCGCTCAATTCTTCGCCCCGAACGATGCCTCGAGCTCTCGCATCCTCTTCTTGAGGTCCCGCACCTGGGCGTACGCCTCGTGAATCGTCTGTCGGTGCGTTAAGACGCCGTTGTAGCGTGTATAATCCTTCAAGAATGCCTTGCACTCTCGGACCAACGCCGCCTCTTTCTCTATCTCCTCGTCCGTCAGTTGCTTCTCGCCGATGGTGATTTCAATGGGGTACTCCTTGGCGTGCTCCGCGTACTCCGGCATGTACCCCAGCGCGCCGTTCACGGGTGACCGCCAGAAGTCAACGCCCGTGCGAGCTTTCGGGAACATCGACGTCATCCTATCGCTCCGGCGTCAGCGCGCCGTCGCGAGTGGCTCGGTGAATTTGGCAGCAATTTTGGCGGGTCATCACCGAGAGCCACTGATTTTCACCAGCGGTATGATATGGAAGGTGATTTTTTTGTTGGCCCCTCTCACGTGAGTGCACTGCATCGCATCATCGTCGTATGTCACAACTCTACCGTTTCGTCGTCTCGCTATCTGTCGTTGGTTCTAAACGTCACGTGTCACGTCTTGCGTCCGCACGCGCCGATGTCGTGTCTTCCTCTATTCCTCGTCGTCTTCGGAGGACCCGTCGACGCGATCCCGCTTCCCCGCCTTTTGGCTGCTCGGGATCATTGAGTCGCCGACGAAGTTGAGCGCCTCATCTAAGGTTACCTCCCTGACGTTGCTCACCTTGTGCGAGTGCTGCACGCCCTGAATGCACCCCGCCACCTTGACGAGTTCGGGTCGGAACGTGGTGGTGATGAACTGGGTACCCCCGTCGGCCTGGGAGCGAACCATTGCGGCGACTGCGGTGCGGTACTGCGGATCCAGCGCTGCGTCGATCTCGTCAAAGAGATAGAAAGGCATCGGGTCGCAGCGCTGAATGGCAAAGATAAGACCCACAGCGACGACAGTCTTTTGCCCACCGCTGAGCTGCTTCATCATCATCGTCTCGCCCTGGCCGAAGGACACCTTGATCTTGACTCCGGAGTATTTCTCCGCGAAGCCTTTCTCTGCCACCTCCTTCGCCGCTGCGGGATCTGTGTTCTCCGCCCCGGCACCTTGCCCCGGCTTTTTTCGCTGCATGACGAGCTCACCCTTGCCGCCGGGGACGAGCTTGGAGAAAACCTCCCGGAAGTTCAGCGACACCTGCTTGAATGTTCGCTCGATCGCCTCGTCCTTCTTTTGGTCGAGGTGCGTCATCAGCTCGCCGATTTTCGAGTGTGCCTTGTCCAGCTCCGAGCGCCGAATCTCCATCGCCTCGCGCTGCTCGGTGAACTGCTGGTACTGATCCAGCGCCTTCTTGTTCACATGCCCGAGCTTCGCGAGCTGCTCGTTCGTTTTCCCCAGCAGCGAATGCAACGCCTTCAGCGCCTTTCCGCGGTAGCGCTCGAACGCGTCAGAGGGTAGCGAGCCCAGTTCGCGAATCTTGCGCTGGAGGCCCTCGCGCTTGGTCTGCAGCGTCGCGCGCTTCGCCATCAGCCCCTCCATCTCGCGCTCGTCGTCAGCCAGACCAGCCTTGGTGTCGTCCTGCGCGTTGCGAAGGCGTTCGAGCGACGTCTTGCACTCCTGCACCGCGGAGGATGCGGCGGAAACCTTCGCGGAGATTTCGGCGTGGCGCGCGCTCGCCTCTGCCTCTTCGGCGGCGGCAGCGGCGGCGTCCGCCTCGGCGCGTGCGAGATCCGTCTCAGCGCCAGCCATGTCCACCTCGCTAGTTGTGGTCTCGATCTGGAGCTGCCTGCGCTCGAGGTTGGACTCGAGGGTCGCCTTGAGCTCTCCGAGCTCAGCCTCGGCCGCTAGTCTCGCCGCTGCCGCCGCTAGGCGCTCTTCCTTGAGCGCGTCCAGGCGTGGGTTCAGTTCGGCGAGCTCCTTCACCTCTTCTGCTGTTAGCTTGGCGTCGAGCGGTGCCGTCATCTCGCTCCTCAGGTCCTCCGCCTGTGCTTCGAGATCGCTGACGGTGGTGCGAATGGCCGCTGCTGTCTTCTCCTTGACGGCGAGAGACTCCTCGGCGCGGGACGCTGCGTACGCGCAGTCTTTGCACTCGACGCGCAGGCGCTCCACCTCCGTGTGCTTGTGGCGTCGCGCGGATTCCATGCGCTGGATGTCGCCGAGCAAGACCGTGACTGCCTGCTCCGCCGCCTGGAGCTCGTCCTTGACCTGAGCGCTCTCTTTGCGCAGCTCTGCTCGCACCTTCTGTGCCTCGCGAAGCATCTTCATGTTGATCATCCTCGAACGACCCGCGTCCTGGTAACCGCCGCTGATGGCACCGCGGTTGGAGACGCAGTCGCCATCCATGGTGACGCAGTCCAGGTTGGTGGAGCCTGCGAACTTGACCGCGACATCGAGGTTTCGGCAGATGAGAACATTGCCGAAGACCTTGTCCAGCGCCGGCCGGATCTTGTCGTCGAAGCGCATCTTGCTCAACATGGGAAACACATCCTGGCTGTCGGGGTACTCGCGGTTGCGGTTCTGCAGGCGGTTCAAGGGGAGGAAGGTGACTCGCCCCGCCTTGTCCTTGTTGAGGTACTCGATGATCTTTGACGCGACCTCGTCGTTGTCGACCACGATGTGGAACAGCTGGTTGGTGGCGGCAGCTTCCACGGAGGCGAAGAAGCGCTCGTCGCACTCCATGAGCTCGATGAGCGGGCCGTGCACGCCCTTGATCCCGTGGTCCTTGACGATGCGCTGCACGGCGTTGAGACCGCGGTACAGCTCACGAGGCATGGTGAACTCCAGGTGCTTGTCCCGGCGCTTCACCTCATCCGTCTTGGATGCGAGCTTGGCGTCCAACTCAGCGTCTCTGCGCTGAAGCTCCTTGCGCTGGTCCTGCGCCGCGTTCCTCGAGGAAATCTTGGCGTTGTACTCTCCCTCGGACTCCCCGAGCGTCGCTTCCTCCTGAACCAGCTTTCCCCGGATGCCTGCCTCATCCTTCTTCTCCTTTGCGATGGTCTTTTTGAGGTCCGCGACGTCCCCCTCGAGGATGCCAATCTCGTCGCGTTTGCGTCCCAAGGTCATCTCGCAGTCCTTCACCTGGTCCTTGAGCCAGGCGTCGCGCTCCGCCTTGGTCTTGAACTGCGCCCCGCGACCCTGCCTCTGGTGCAGCACCTGCAGCCTGCGGTTCACTTCGGCGATCTCAGCGGCGGTGGTGTCTTCCCGCATTGTCTCCGCGTCGATCTTCGGCTTCACGGCGTCGATCTTCGCGCGAGTCTCTGCCACCGCCTGGTCGAGCTGCGCCTGATCTCCACGGACGCCCGCGAGCGCCTCCTCACCCGCGGCGATCTTCTCCTGGAGATCCTTGACGTCGAGATCCGCCGCGGTTTTCTTCTCCACCGCGCGGCGGAGCTCGATGTCGGCGGTGAGCAGCTCTTCCTTGGCGGTGGTCACTGTCCGCTCTTTCTCCTTGCACTCGCGCTCGGTCGCTTTGATTTCGTCGTGCAGCTGGTGCGCGCGCTCATCCTCCCCTCGCGCCTTCTCGACGTGCTGCCGGCGCTTTTCCTCCACCTCATCGAGCTTAGCGCGCGTTTCGCTGAGGTCTTTCTCGTACACGGTGTACTCGAGGGAGCGTCGCGTGCGGTCGAGCTCTGTGTACATCTGCAGCTCGTCCTTTTCCTCGTCCAACTCGGCGAGGCGCGACTCGATGAATTCCACCGTCTCCTGGATCTGATCTCGGCGGCTCGTCGTATCCTCCATGATCTTCAGCGACTCCTTGCGTTTGTCCTCGTACACGCTCGTGCCTCCGATTTCCTTGAGAAGATCGAGTCGCTCCTCGTCCTGCATCGTCGCCATCTTCATGATCTCGCCCTGCTTGACACAGTAGTACGGGTTGGTCCTGGAGAAGCCCGCCGACTCGAGAAGGTTGATCACCTCCGCCTTCGTGATGTGCTTCTTGTCTAGGTAGTACTCGTCCTTCTTCAGGCCGATGTTTCTGCGCAGGCGCACCTCCTCCCTGTCCACAGGGAGCCGGTTGTCGGAGTTGTCGAAGACGATCTCCGCATACGCGGACATGACGGCGTGGCCCGCGCCCTCGTGGAGGAGTTTCTGGCGCTCATCCGCCCGCAGAGAGGCGAAGATGTCGGAGAGGACGAACCGAATCGCGTGGAACAGGTTGGACTTGCCGGAACCGTTCGCGCCCACTGCAAATGAAAGCACGGATGAGCAGACAGCAGAGGGGGGCTCGAGTCAGCGGCGCGGGAGGACGCCTCGTTGGCGGGGAAAGGGACGAGATCTGAACGAGATTTTGAAAAGGCGCGAGAGCGGGAAGCGTCGCGAACGCGGTGGGGAACGTTCGGGCGCGCATTCGGCGGCGAGACGCACCGATGCAATTAAGATGGGGCTGGAAGTCCACCGCGGTCTGCTCGCGGTAGGTCTTGAAGCCCTCGACGACCACCTGTTTGATGTGCATGGCGCCTCTTCTGTACGGGGTCGGGGTGCCAAGAAGCACGCCCCTTCCGTGCCCCTGTGCGTTTACGGCCGCAGTCCGGACCGAGGGACTGCGGAGCTTTTGGGTGCTCGCGTCCGCGACTTCAGAGAGGACCGGCGCGAGACACGCGCGGTGCACTGGCGCAGTGCACGGCGGTCGCGCGCGCTCAGGTCTGACACGCCCCGGCGGGAGAGTGCCCAGGAAGTTCGAAAAATAAACCCATAACCTTAATTGACCTTAACTAAACCTTCCGCCCCCCGCTGCTGACTCCTCCTGCAGCTTCGCGATTTCCTCCGGCGTCATGCCATCGAACGGGTCTGCCTCGTCCGCCCTCGCGAAGTTTCTCCGGTCATGGTCGCGGAGCATTCCAGACTCGATCGCTCTCCTCGCGAGACCCTCCCTCTCCTCCCTCTCCCTCTCCTTCCTCTCGCTCTTTCTCTTCTCGTTGTTCCACGCAAAGTTCCCGGCGTATCCGAATACCGCGACGACAGCGACGATGAACACCGCGTTCGCCCATCGAGGGATGACCTGGTCGTCGTTCGTCTCGACGTCGACGTGCGAAAATAAGGGGCTGCTCCACGCGCGGAGACTCTTCGCCGCCTCCTTCTCCGCCTGAAACGAAAGTGGAAGATCGCGGAGGCGCGGATGTGACGTGAGCTCTGCGCTGATGGGATCGAGGGGAGAAACAAACAACAACCGTCGGAGGCTCGTCGCGTCGGCGCTGGTGAAAGTCGAGCGGGACGTACCGCCTCGCGACGCGCGGCGGCGCCGTTATCGTCTACCTCTCCGCGATTCTTGTCGAGGACGCTCGCTGTCGTCCAGACGTGTCTGGGCGATACGCTAGGGATTCCTCCGGAACTCCTGATGACTGGCCAGCCGAAGTTCGCGACGCGACCGTGTCCCGGCGCGAACGCGACGGCCGCGCGGGCTGCTCGACGGAGCATGAGTGCGAATCACCTGCGTCCCCACCCGCGACTCACAGATACGTAGTCGGGACCCTGAGCGTTTCGAGAGCGTGTCGCGAAGTGGTGCACGGACCCGTCCGCGATGCTTCTGAGACGTCGTTGGTGCTGCCACGAAATCTCGGGAAAAACGGACGACTCCTGCACTTCCTCCTGCGCCACGACTTCCCGGCTTGAGGGGCAGGCGCGCGGGGAGCTCTTCGCCGAGCGAAGGGATGAGGGTCAGATTGCGCTCGCCGAAAGGCCAACACGTCGTGGAGCTGCCCGCGAACGCGACGTACGGGGACCTCAAGGCTGCGGTCTTCGACAAGACGGGCATCGCCCCGGGTGCCGTCGAGCTCAAGACCAGCTTTCCCCCCGCGAAGATCGACGGCGAAGACGCCGCCGTGGCTGCCGTATCCGACGGTGAATCCATCACCGTCGCGGAAATAGCCTCCGCGATCCCTGCGGTTGCGCCCGCTCATGCGGTCTCGCATCCCGCGCCGTCGATGGATGAGGACGAAGCGCTCGCTAGGGCGATCGCCGCTTCCCTCGCGGACGCTGCTCCCGAATCTGGCCCTCCCCTCAAGGCAGCGAGGACCGACGCGGGGCCAATGGGGGGCACGAGTGGGGTTTCCGGTCTGATTGCGCAGCGCAGGGTAATTGACAGCGATAACAGCTGTCTGTTTAACGCCGTGGGGTACGTCATGAAGCGGTCGCTGCGGGAAGCACCGGCTTTGCGGCGCGTCATCGCGGATGTCGTCGCCGCCGACGAGTTTGAGTACAACGAGGGCTTCCTCGGGAAGCCAAACGCGAAGTACTGCGAGTGGATCCTGGATAAGAATCATTGGGGAGGGGCGGTGGAGCTCTCGATTCTCGCGAAGCACTTTGGGAGAGAGATCGCGGCGTACGATATCCAGACCAAGCGGTGCGATGTGTACGGCCAAGGGGAAAACTACTCCGAGCGAGCGATGGTCCTGTACGACGGTTTACACTACGACGCCATGGTGCTGACGCGACCTGGGGCTTCGAAGGATGAAGACGTCACGGTGTTCCCCTCCACGGGGCCCGAGGCGGAGGAGGTGGACGCGAAGGCGCGCGCGGTCGTCGATGAAGCGCACCGCGCGAGGGCGTTCACCGACGTCGCCAATTTTACCCTCAGGTGCCTCGTCTGTCAGAAGGGCCTCGTCGGGGAGAAAGACGCGGTGGCGCACGCCAAGTCGACGGGGCACCAGAATTTTTCCGAGTATTGACATGACACATATCTTCTACCATTCAATCCGCTTACGACGTCTTCACCTTCTTCTCGCGTTCGTGCGTCACCAGAACGACGCCCCGCGCTGCGACGCGTCGCGCGCGGTCGGGGATGTGAGCGGGGAAGCCGCCGGCGTCGTCGCCGAGCTGCCCCACAACGACGATAATTCTTCCCTAAACGCCGCCGGCGCCTCCGTCGACGTCCTCCCGCGCGGCGCCTTCTCCCCGTGTACCGTGGGGTTCGGACTGTCCACGGACGTCAGGCCCTCCAGCATGCTCGCCACGAGAGTCTCTTGCTCCGACATCTCAGCCTTCGCGTCCGCCCACTGCGTCCCGCCGAGGCGATCGACGTTGGAAGCGAGCATTGAGCGCCCCGACACCGTCAAGCCGAGGTGCGGGGCTTCCGCCGAGCGTCGCCCGGGGAACCCAGGCGGCGCGCCGACGCGCACGTTCCTCGGCTGGCTCGGAGGCGGCGGGTTGGGGGGCAGAGGGGGGCGCAGCGGAGGCTGCTGCGAGGGAGCGGGAATCTTGACCGACGCGTTGATCGGAAGCGGCGTCGGGCGAGGCTTCGGCAGCGTCTTGATCGTCCTTCCCGGCGGAACGTACGGCGCCGGGGGCGGCGACGGTTTCTCGCGCTCCTCCGCCTTCTCTCGCGCCGGGCGAGCGTCGGCGACCGCGGTTGGTTCCGGGGGAGCGACGGGCGTCTCGGAGGATCCGTCGCGAAGAAGCTTCGCCGCCCACTCCGCCTCCTGCCTCTCGCGCATTCGCGTCTCCGCGTGTAAACGCTGAGCCCTCAGTTCCGCCTCTCGCATCGCCTCCCGTTGCGAGAGCTCGTCTTCGCTCACAGCCAGCGCCGACCCCGGTTTTAAGGGCGACCCCGCCGTCGGCTCCGACGCGGTCGGCTTCACCGCCGTCGCGGGGGGTTTCGGATGCTTCGACTTCGACGCGCCAGATCCCGTTCCCTTGCTGGATTTCTTATGGTTCCCCTCCCCGCGCGCGGGTGGTCTCTTGGATCCCGCGCCGTCCTTCTTCGCCGCAGCGGCCACAAGCGCCGCCTCGTCCGTCTCGCCCCACCCGTGAAACAGCAACGAGACGCTCTCCACCAGCGCACCGGCGAACCCCGCGAGGTGCCTGGCGACGAAACCCGACGCGTGCAGCGGCACGCTGAGAAGCGTCCACGCCGCTTGAATAGGAGCGAATAACGACGCGAGCGCCACTTGTGCGCCTACGCCGCGCGATCCCCCGAACTTTCGAACCGCGCGACCGTTTCTCAGCGGCTTGGTCGCGAGGGCGCAGTACCACCCGGTGGTTGTCAGAAACAACCCCGCGGAGACGATAATGAGCAGCTCCATCGCGGTCTCCGACGACGACGGGAGGAGATTAAGGTACGAACCGCCCAGGTACGATCCGTCGATGTACGCCCCGTACGCGCCGCCGAGCAGATGGTCCGCGTCTGGGAACCCACCCGCCGGGGGGAGTGTGCCTCCCTCGAGCGCGCGCAGGATGTCCTCGAGCTTTGCCCCCGCGTCGTCGCCGTTGAGATTCAAGCCGTCCCCCCCGCCGCTCAGTCGCATCGTCCGCGCCAGCGTGAGGAACGTGACGAGGTCGCCGAAGTCGCGCTGACTCGCGTCGCTCAACACCATCGTCGCGTCGACGCTTTCGTCGATTTCGTCCGGAGACCACTCCGCGGCGCGGCGCGGAGGCGCGCCGAGCAGGAAAGGAGCATCGGGGTCCTGATTCTCCTGGGCAAACGACCCCTGCTCGACCGCAGCTCGGTCCCTCGCGTCCACGAGCGCGCGTCGAAACGTCGAGGGATCCGCCGCCGGCGCAAGCATCCGAACCACGCTGCGCGTGGTGTCCGTTTCGAGCAGGTGGATGAGCGCGACGGCGTCCGCAGGGGCATCCACAGACCGGCCCCACCACGCGGAGCTCCGCAGAGGTTGCGGCCGCTGGAGGTGCACGCGAACTTTTTGCGAGCTCGGCGACTCCTCCAAGGTTGTCCACGCCTCTACGACGACGGAAATCTCCGCGGCGTCGGACAGAGCCTGAATCTCCTTGACGGATGTTCCCAGACGCGCGACGGCTTGCACCCCTTCGAGCTCCTCGGCGCTGACACGGACGACGTCGCTCACCGACTTCTCGCTCGCGCGCAAAATTCTCCCATTTTCCGGCGCGACCACGAACCAGAATCGTACCGCGACGTCGCCGACGTCCTCAGACAGCGGCTCGGCGAGCAAAGTACCGGCGACGTCGCTTTCTTCCACCGCATCCACCGCGAGCGCCCAACGGTACCCCACGAAGTCTCCCATACCGACCGAAACCGGACCCCACGAGGAGACGCATCTCTCCGCTTCTTCGCACCGTTCGTTATTTTCTCCGTCGGCAACGACCGCGCGTCGCACGTCCGCGACGGCGATGGGGAACGTCCGCGAGCGGAACGATTCAGCTTCCGTTCCCGCCCGCAGATTCACCGCGGCTTCAGAGGAAGCCTCTAACCCTTGGGTCGCCCCAAACACCAGGAGCAGCGCGAGCAGCAGCGACATGGCCCCGCGCTCTGAAGGAAATCGTTGGTGGGAAGCATGCTTTTTTCCAGAAATTGTGGCACTCGAGCCCGTTGTCGTCAACCCCGGTCGAGAGAAAGACTTTTACAAACGAAAACTACAAGTACGTCGTCGACGCAATCGATTCACATCTCTGACCCGGGCGGCGCGATCCTGTACGCGCTGCTTTTCCTCCTGACGATCGGCCCTGACATCACGGGTTGGATTCCACTGCTGATTCCGAGCCCGAGGTCGTCTTGTTCGAGGTCTCCGTATTCCACGGAGAGGCTCTGGCCGCGCGCGAGTTTCCGCGACTCCGCGATGGTTTGAGTCAACGGCGCGGTGAGTGCGGCGTACGCTTGGAAGAACCCGCGAGCCTTGGCCCAGCGCCGGCGCGCGTCGTTGACGTGGATACTCACCTCCCCCGGGGAGGCGTCCGACTCCGCCGCCGCCGCCGCCGCCGCCTCGTCCTGCGCCTTTCGCGCGTCCTCCTGCGCCTCGGCATCCGCCTCCTTGTCGGTTTTGCCCGGGAAGACACTGAGAGGCATCAGCCTCGCGAAGAGGCCGACGGGGAGGGCGCAGAAGCCGATGACGACGGACACAGCCCACTCTCCGCCGGTGAGGTTCATGAACCCGATCGCCGGGCCGACGACGGAGCGACCGACACCCTCGATGAACGCCACCTGCGTCAGAATCGTGAGCGCGATGATGCCGACGAAGATGGGCGAGTTCTGGATGTTTTCGAAGATGTTGAGCTCCGCGATTTTCCGCGAGTTGATCTCAGAGAACACCTGCATGAACACGAAGGTGTTGAAGATGACTGAATTGAGACGGAGCGTGACGTAGTGGTGATCACCCTCATCATGCAAATCGAGCAGATCTTCGCCGGCGAACAGAAGCACGAGGCAGACGATGAGCTGATAGGCGGACATGACGACGATGTTGCGCCACATCTCCTTGTTCACAAGAGGCGCCGACCGACCGAAGGGCTTGCGCTCCATCAGCGCAGGGGACGGCGGTTCTGTGGCGAGGGCGAGGGCGCCCATCGAGTCCATGATCATGTTCACCCACAAGAGCGGCACCGCGGCGAGCGGCAACTCCGCGATCCCAGCGCACGCGGAGATGAAGTTGAGGCTCACGGCCACCACGTTCACGACCAGCTGGAACTGCAAGAACTTGCGAATGGACTGAAACACGTTGCGTCCCCAAAGGACGGCTTTTGCCATGCTCTGGATGTTGTCGTCGAGGATAACGATGTCGCACGCCTCCTTGGCGATTTCTGTGCCGGCAATGCCGAGAGCGAAACCGACGTCCGCGTCCTTGAGAGCGGGCGCGTCGTTCGTGCCGTCGCCGGTGACGGAGACGACCTCCCCCAAACGCTGCTGGAGATTGCACAGCGCGAGCTTGTCCGCCGGGGACGATCTTGCAAGCACACGAATCTTCGTCGCGACGGATTCTTGCTCCTTCACGCTCATCTTTCGAAACACGGGACCTTCCAGAACGAGGCCATCGTCGCCATCGACGAGAATTCCGGCTTCTCTCGCGATCGCCTGCGCGGTGAGAGCGTTGTCTCCGGTGACCATGCGCACCACAACTCCGGCGCCTCGGAGCAGTCGGACTGCTTCAGCTGTCTCCGGGCGAATGGGATCTTTGATACCCACGATGCCCAAGAGGGTGAGGTTCTCCTCCGGGGGCTCTTCAGGGAGAGCGGACGGATCCGTTTTGAGGTCCACGTACGCAATGCAAAGCGTGCGCAGCCCAGTGGAGGCCATGGCGATGATGGCCTTCTCCGCTGCCTCGAGATCCGCGGGCTTGAAGTCGACCACGGATCCATCCGTCTTCATCATCTTCTTGCACATCTTGACGACGATCTCAGACGCTCCCTTGCAGTGTAAACGCGTGCCGCTGCCGGATGGAGACGCGATAGCCGTGCTCATGCGCTTGCGAGCCGAGGTGAAGTGGTATCTTTGAACGACCTGATGCTGCTTGCGACAGGCAACGTAGGCAAAATTTTCTGAAGCCGGCAGGTCACCTTTGCCCGCAGTTCTCAGATCCTCGACGAGCTGCAGCAGCGCGCACTCCGTCTTGGACCCGATGTGATCGACGGTATCGTTCTCGCCTCTCTCGAGATTGGCATCCGAGTTGATGCAGCAGCTCTCGGCGAGAATCGCTGCGAAATCATGTGACGCATCATTCGGGGGGATTACGTCGTATTGCTTTCCGCCGAGGAACGCGTCAGTCACCGTCATCCGGTTCTGCGTCAGCGTGCCCGTCTTGTCCGCGTTGAGCTGCGTGGCGCTGCCCATAGTCTCGCACGCCTCGAGACGCCGCACGAGATTTTGGTCCGCCATCATCTTTCGCATCGCGAACGCCAAACCGAGCGTGATGGCCAGAGGGAGACCCTCGGGGATTGCCACGACAACGATCGTGACGGAGTTGATGAGGTACTCTAGGATGTGAAGTCCCTCCCATCCCTTCCCGTTGGCACCATCCACGATCCAGCGAATCACCGACGCGATGAACGTAAGTATGGCAGCGCCAATGCCGAAGTTGCCGACGGCCACGACGAGCACGTCCAGGCGGTCCTGGAGAGGCGTGCTGTTGGGCTCGACAATGAGCGTCTTCAGGATGACACCCCACTGCGAGGCAGAGCCCACGGCGACGACGATCATGCGACCGGATCCCTCCGAAATGGCGGTGCCCGAGAGCAAAAACGGGTCTTTCTCGTGATCCTTCCCGATATCGATGGGCTCGCCCGTCATCGCCGCCTCGTTTGCTTTGAATTTGCTCCCCTCCACGAAGATGCCATCTGCAGGAACCTTGTCGCCCGCGACGAGCTCCACGAGGTCGCCGACAACCACCTCCCCCGCGGTCACCACGTGCACCTCCCCGCCGCGCACAACCTTCACGTCGTAGTTATCCTTGATGCTGTTGAGCTGTCTAAACTTAAGCTCCTTGACGTAGTCGATGTACGCCTGGAGGAACACGACGACGCAAACGACGACAACGATGGCGATGCCTTCCAGGTAGCCATACTCCTCGCGATGTTTAGGCATGCCCGCGCCGATACCCAGCGAGATGACCGCGGCGACGCACAAGATCTGAACCGTGACGTCTTCCATCGCTGTCGCACACAGCTGGAAGAAGGTTTTCGGGGGAGGATACTCGAACTCGTTCGCCCCAAACGCCTCCACGCGCGCCTTGAGAGCGCCCGCCGAGAGCTGGTCACCGTTGAGACCGAGTGACGTATCCGTCTGGAGCTTCTCGGCCAGGCCCGATACACCCCCACTGGAAATGACGACATCCTTGTTCCTGTCGGTGATGCACTCCTCCAGCGTCTTAGCGGAGACGCCGAAAGCCGATGACAACATGGTCGTCGTCGTCGGGGGGTTCGTGCTCACGTCAGGGTCGGACGCGTCAGTGAGAAGCGGATCGAACGAAATGGCTGGGAATCTCTTGCCTCCCTTCCGTTGTTGAATTAATCGCCGTCACGCGCGACGACCTTCTATGCACGCGTATCCTCTGGACCCGCGCCGTGAAAAGCTTCTCGACGCCGCGTGGTCGGCTTCGTGGACGATGCTCGCGGGCTCGGAGGAGTGACAACGAGGGGATCGCAGCAGCGGTGATGAGAGCCAAGCTCCGAGAGCCAAGCTCCCAAGAAAAGGAACGCCCGCGGGCAACGAGACGGATTTCTCGGACGGCACCGCTTGACCGCGGTCAACGACGGGAGCGTTTGAAAAACTGCTGGTAGCTGGTACTCCCTCCGGCGCGTCGACGAGGTACGCGAGGCGGGGCGGACCGTCGCGCGATGGAGGGGGACGCGAGGAAAGAATTCGTGGTCGGCATCGTGCTGGACGCGGTCGCTCCTGCTGGCTTACGCGATGAGCTCTCCTCGCAGCTGGTGCTGGATCCGAACGGCGCGATGCGCGCGTTCCTGGACGACCAGACGACGATGGTCTTTCAGGCGACGCTCACGGGCGGGCAGCTCGTCTCGTCCAACGTCGTGAGCTTCGATACGTCCTCGTCTTGCCAGGTCGTGCTCACGAAGCTCAAGGCTGGAGCTCTGAGCATCGGCGACATTCCCGCTAACGTCGCGGTGTCGTCCATGTCGCACTCCCCCGTCAGCGCGCTGTACAACCAGCTCCACAGCGTTTATGGCCCGCTTCTCGGCGACAGCAAGGACGGTGGCGTGAACGAAAAGCTCCGAGGCCTCGTCGCAGAGCTCGAGGCTGGTCTCGGGAACGTCCTCCGCCTCACGGGTGGGCTGAACGCACCTCACGGTGGGATGGACCCCGCGAACGCGCCGCTCGTGGGCATCGTCACTCCCTCTGACGAGTTCAAGATGTGGAGCGAGATTGCTTTTGGGCACGCCGCGCCGCAGCAGCTACGCGCGCGGGCCGCCGAGGTATATCGCGCGTTCGAACCGGCAAAAGAGCGCTTCGAGAGGCTCTCCGAGCTCCCCGACGAGGAGGTTCTCGACCTCGTGGACGCCTTCGCTGACTGTTTGGACACAGCGTGGAGAACGCCGGGGGACACGCCTGGGACAGGCGCCTTTACGCAGAACCGCGCCGAACACCTCATGCGCATCGTCGGAGCCGCTTTCGTCGGACACATCCAAGCGAAGCTGCGCGCGCTGGGTTCCGTGTGGACGGACGCTTTTAAATCCGTGGAGGGGACTCTGAGGTTTGGTCACAGGTGCCTGGCGAAGTGGGAGCGGGCGGCAGCGGAGCTGTCGTCCATCAACTGGGCCGACGGCGGCGGCGATGCGCAGAGCTGGCGAGGCCCGCCGTTTGCGGACCCCGCACTGGCCAAGGCGCGCGAACGCCTCGACGAAGTCTTCAAGATGCGGGAAGCGCAAGCGGAGCTGGCAAAGCTTCTCACCGCCGAGGAGGCGAGGTCGCTCACGCTGTCGGAAGTGTTCGGTCCTTTCGCGGGGGTCGATCCGCTCCAGGTGAGTGAATACACGGCGTCACTTTGGGAGGCGGCGTGCAGCGATTATGACCAGCGCATGCGGCCAATCGAAGACCGCATGTCTCAGAAGTTGCGCGAACACTTCAGGGTGCGGCTGCTTCCCTCGCTGGGATCCGCGCTGCTGGAGCAGGCAGAAGGCCGAAGCGCGTCGATGACGCAGCCGCAGCAAGTGCTCACAGAGGTGGCTCGATACTCAGAGCTTCTTCGACGACCGACCATCGCGACAGCACTCTCGAGCGAGCGCAAGCAGCTCTGTGACAACCTCGAACGCATCCTGTCAAACATCAAGTCGGAGTGCGACCGGAGGAACAGCGCGCTGCTAATGGGTCAATCTCAAGGTGGCACGACGGTGGGGCGCAACACCACTGAGGTGCTCGAAGCGGTCGTGTGGGCGATGCAGGCGCTCGAGCGCGTCGCCCTGGCTGAGGAGGTTTGCGGCGCGCTCGTTGTGATGACGCACGACAAGGGCGGGCGTAAAATCGAAGGCGTGCAGCAAGACTCGGCGGGAGTTCAAGCCGCCGAGCTGGTGACAGAGAGCAAGGAGGTGTCTCGGGAACTTTCTGAGCTCAAGAAGCAATGCTTCGACGAGTGGCAGGAGGGCATCGTCAGCCGCTTGAGTGATTTCAAGCTCGACCTCGGGTCGAAGCTGATGGACCTCGACTCTTCAAGCACCGGACACGTCAAGCTGCACTACAACTCGGAACTCGTCAGTCTGTTGCGCGAGGTGAGACAGCTCTCCGCGCTCGGTTTCACTGTCCGGCGCGATATCGCCACGGAGGCGGAGACGGCGAGGAAGTTTTACCGACACGGCATGGTCCTCCGCCAGGTGGCAAATTTCTACAACAACATTGCGTCTGAAATGATCCCGTGCCAGAAGCCCATGATGCTTGACGACGCTGTGAAGTTCGAGAGCGTACTCACCAATCCAAAAGACGGGCTCGGGAAGGTGATCACATGGAACAACCCGATGGCACTGGAGACGTACATCGGTAAGCTGCAAAATGTCGCGAGCGTTCTGACTGATAAGAATCGTCGCCTTCGCAAGTGGCACCGCACAATCACTGAAAAAGTGACTGCGCTGTTTGCAATGGATCTCGTGCGGCAGAAGGAGGCATGGAAGCGTGCGGTGAAGGAGCTGCGTCTTATCTTCGCGAACCTTGAGGCTGAGTTTCGGAAAGATCTCCAGGGCGCGTGGCGGCTTCATTGGGACCATCAGCTGTATAAGGCTCTGGAGTATCAGTACCATCGCGGACTGGAAACGCTGAACGAGATGCTTCCTCAGATGAACGCAAGTCTGGTCTTCAAGCAGCGCAAGCTTCAGTTCCATCCGCCGCTCGAGGAAATCCGAACGCAGCACTACAAACAGGTGAAGGATTTTCTGCAGCTTCCCCTCGTCTTCAAAGGTCTCAGCGAAGCGAGTGAGAAGCCCGGATTCTTTCGCGGCATGATGGACTCCTCCGTCGGCGCTGCGGGATGCGCGAAAGTGTACGAAAAGACCGAGGCGCTCTTCGTCAAACTGGCCGACGAGCAGAAAAAATACGCTGATTGGGTGACTCTCGGCACTGTCGACTTGGACGCGTTTGTGGAGGAACGCTTCCACGAGGCGAAGGATTTCGAGGAAGGGTTCCGGCTCGTCAAGACATCGATGAAACAGGCGGATCGCATACCTCTCGATATCAAGGTGGAGTGCTACACGATCTCGTGCCAGCCTCTCAAGTCTGCTGTGGAGAAACACATCAAGGAACTGCAGGATTCGCTCACCGGAACCCTGCAGAGAAAAGTTGTGCGGCAGCGAGACGAGATTGAGGAGTTCATCTCCTCTGGTAAGACGCTACTCGACAGCAACGCGCAAACGATCGAAGAGATAGGAAACATGCGTAACGACGCGAAAAACCTGACGAAAGAATTTGGCGGGCGGATCACGAAGATGCGCTGGGGAGTGGGCGACCTCGCAAAGCTCCTGAAGCAGTCGGGCGGGTCTGGCGCACATGCTGCGGCCGCGATTGACTTCTCATCTCTCGACTCAGAATGGGAAAACCTGTCCACAAAACTCGGGCACCTGGAGACCCATCTCGAGGCTCAGAAAGAGAACTTGAAAGTTCAGATCACTCACCGGATCGTCGACTTTCGCTCCAAGGCGGAATCTTTTCGGGATCGTTGGCTCGAGTTCAAGCCCAAGAGTATGCCGCAGGGCGATCCCAGCCTCGTGATCAACAAGCTCGAGGATGACTTTCGCGCTCTCGAGGAGCTCCGCGAAGAGGGGAACAAGATTCGCCAGGATTGCGAGCACTTTTCCATGGAGCGACCAGAGTTCGAGGTTCTCGATGAGGTGGCTGCTGATATCGAGTCCACTCGAGAGGCATGGAGCCGCCTTGGTGATTTCCTGACGGAGCAGAAGGACCTTGCGAACCGGGACTGGATCTCCATTCGCGGCAAGCTCTATGAGCTCGATGATTTTTTGGCCAAGTGGACAGAGCGGGTACGGTCGGAGGAGGAAAAGGACGGCGTCGCGGTTTTACTCCTCGAAACCATCGAGGAGTACAAGAAAGCCGTTCCTGCGCTCAAATTCTGCCGCGGCGAGGGATGGGAGAGTACGCACTGGGCGCAACTTTTCTCGCTTCTGCGTTTCCCCACCAAGGGGCCAGAAGCTGTGACGCGCGAAAATTTGACGCTGGAGCACTTCCTGGACAGGGCCGACCTACTGATCGAAAAGATGGACGACCTGAAAACGCTGCATGCACAAGCTCAGGGCGAAGTTACCCTTCGTGAAGCGCTGCATCAGCTTAAGGTTTGGGGGCTCGACCGACGATTCTCGGTCATCAAGCACGCGATCGCAGGCCCGCGGGGAGGTTCTGTCTCACTCATCAAAGAGTGGAAGGATCTCTTCACCGAGGTCGCCGACAACCAGAACCTCGTGTCGTCTCTGAAGGACTCGCCTTTCTTCGCGCCATTCAAGGAAGAGACAAGCGTGTGGGAAGATATGCTCTCGACGCTGTCGGATCGTCTGACGCACGTGAACGCCATTCAGCGCAAGTGGCTCTACCTGCAGCCGATTTTCGCGAGAGGCGCACTGCCTCAAGAACAGCCACGATTCCGACGGGTTGACGAGGACTTCCAGGGCATCATGGCCTCTATCGACGCGGACTCCCTCGTGAAGTCTTTCGCTCAGACTCGCATGAGACCTGACCATCTCAACGAAATGTCCACGCAGCTGGATTTGTGCCAGAAGGCGCTGGCTGAGTACCTCGAGGAGAAGCGTTCAATGCTGCCTCGCTTTTACTTCATTGGCGATGATGACCTTCTGGAGATCTTGGGGCAGGCGAAGAACCCGGAGGTGATTCAGGCTCACCTCAAGAAACTGTTTGCAGGAATTCATTCCGTCGTGTTCAGCGAGGGTGCCAAGAATATCACCGCCATGAAATCCATAGCTGGTGAGGTGGTGCCGCTGACGGAACCTGTGGGCGTGACTGAAGCCGTGGAATCGTGGCTCGCGGATCTTTCTTCAAGCATGGTCAGAACCCTTAGCGGGATGCTCGTGCAGTGCCTTTCAGAGAAGGATTACGAGGCGTTTCCCTCTCAAATCCTTAGTCTCGCGGATCAGGTGCACTTTTCCAAGAAGGCAGAGGCCGCCATTACCCGAGGCACTCTTCCGGCGCTCCGAGATGAGCTTCGAAACCAGCTCCAGGAGTACACCTCGTTTGACATCGAGGGCATGCGAGTGATGCAACTCAAGGTGCAAAGTCTCGTGCTCGATCTGATTCACTCCATCGACGTTGTCGAACAGCTGCAGGCTGAATTTTGCGGCAGCGTCGGTCAGTGGGCGTGGCAGCGGCAACTGAGGTATTATGAGCAGGGGCGTGGCGGAGAGGTCAACGTGCAGATGGACAACGGTCTGTTCTCGTACAGCTACGAGTACCAGGGTAACGCACCCAGGCTGGTGTACACGCCGCTGACGGATAAGTGCTACCTCACGCTTACCCAGGGGATGCATCTCGGATACGGTGGAAATCCTTACGGTCCCGCGGGCACGGGGAAGACAGAATCTGTCAAGGCGCTCGGACAGGCGATGGGCCGGCAGGTCCTCGTGTTCAACTGCGATGAAGAATTCGACTTCAAGTCTATGGGGCGAATTTTCACTGGTCTTCTCAAGTGCGGCGCGTGGGGTTGTTTCGACGAGTTCAACCGTCTCGAGGAGGAAGTCTTGTCGGCAGTGTCGTCGCAAATTCAGATGATTCAGGCCGCGCTGAAGTCTCGTCAGCCTTCGATGACGTTCATGAATCGCGAGATCGATGTGAACCACAACGCGGGCATCTTTGTGACGCTGAATCCTGCTGGAAAAGGCTACGGTGGTCGCAGTAAGCTCCCGGATAACCTGAAGCAACTTTTCCGCTCGGTGGCTATGACTGTGCCGAACTTTGAGCTGATTGCGGAAGTGATTCTCCTTTCTGAAGGATTCACCACCGCGCGAGAGTTAGGCACCAAGCTTGTGAGCCTCTTCTCGCTCAGTAAGCAGCTCCTCTCCCCTCAGCAGCATTATGACTGGGGCCTTCGCGCGCTCAAGACAGTCCTGGGTATCGCCGGCAAGCTGCTCAGAGATGCTCGTGCAGCTGGTACTGTGGACGTTGCCACAGAGGCTCAGCTCGTCATTCGAGCCACTCGCGTCACCACCCTCCCGAAACTCACTTTCGCGGACGGTCGACGGTTTGCAGATCTGCTCAACGATGTGTATCCCGGGGTGAAGGTGAGCGATGTGAGCGACGCCGAACTCGAGACAGCCATCAAGGAAGTTCTTTCGGAGAAACACTACGAGGACGTAGCCTCGCAAGTGGAAAAAGTGCTCCAGCTGCACATTGCATGCTCGCAGCGCATCGGGATCATCATCGTTGGTCCTTCTGGATCTGGAAAATCGTCGCTGTGGCAGATTTTGGAAGGTGCATACAAAAAGCTCGGCCGTCCGGTGAAACGCCACGTGATGAACCCGAAGGCTATTCATCGTCAACAGCTACTGGGCCACATGGACATGGACACGCGCGAATGGTTTGACGGAGTCCTCACTGATGCGGCGCGGCAGGTGGTGAAAGAGTCGATGGAGCAGCACAGCTGGATAATCTGTGACGGTGATGTTGATCCGGAATGGATCGAGTCCCTCAACTCGGTACTCGACGATAATCGTCTGCTGACGCTTCCCTCAGGAGAGCGCATTCAATTCGGCTCAAACGTGAATTTCATCTTCGAGTGCGACGATCTGAAATTTGCGTCTCCTGCCACCGTGTCTCGGACTGCGATGCTCTTCCTCTCCGAAGAGGCCGTGGATCCCTCGCTCATTGTGAAGGGATGGCTCGCGAAACAATCGGAAGAATTGCGACCCAGCCTCTCAGGATGGTGCGATGAGTACTTTTTCAAAGCTCTCGACCGCGCTCTTGAGCTTCCTAATGCGACGAGCACGACGAAGGTGGGAACGATAAAAAACGCGCTGAGCCACACCGTCGGTGCCGATAGCAAGGCAGCCTTCGTCCGTGGTATCGCGAGAGGATTTGCTGCCAACATCGAACAAGCCGCGAGGGATGAATTTTTGCATGATCTCACGCGGATGACAGGGGAACGCGATATGCTGCACGTCAGCGCCTCTTCTGTGGATCGGTACGATGCTCCTCCTGCTGGTATTGTTGAAGGAAAGTGGCGCGGCCTGGTCATGGTGGATGCGGTGGCACAGGTGCAGTCCCTGGTGAAACCCTGGCTTGAGTCTGGCACGCCGTTTATTCTGGTCGGACCAGAGGGATGTGGTAAAGCGATGGTGCTCGAGGACTGCTTCTCGAGCTTACGGTCGACAACGGTTGCTACCATCGCTTGCTCGGCACAGACGATGACGTCAAACGTCATCCAGAAGCTGGCGCAGTGCTGCGGCCAGCCTCAGAGCACAAGTGGGGTTTCCCACCGGGTACTCCGGCCGAAAGACGCAGAGCGGCTCGTGCTCTATTTGAAGGATATCAATCTCCCCAAGCCTGATAAGTACGACACGATCCAGCTCATCGCATTTTTGCAGCAGCTCCTGACGTACCAGGGGTTCTATGATGACAATCAGGAATTCATCGGGCTGATGAACATTCAGATTGTGTGCAGCATGAACCCGGCAACCACGGTTGGGCGTCATCCGATAACCACTCGCTTCACCGCCATCGCGGGAGTTGCATATATGCCTTACATCCCGCGGGATGAGATGCGGGAGGTGTACTCGTCAATGTTCGAGGGATTCACGGAAAACACGCAATACAACACTCCGTCGCAGCGACGCCAGTTGTCCGAGGCGGTTCTCGACGTGTACGACCAGGTGACAAAATCGTTCAGCGCTGATGACCACCGCCACTATAAATTCACTCCGAGGACCATCACGGAATGGATTCAGGCGCTCGATAGATACGATCTTGCCGCTGTGGATCTCGTCGAGGCGTTGTACTACGAAGCGGGCCGCACCTTCAGAGATCGTCTGGTTGGGCCCGAAGCTACAGGTCGATATGATGCACTCATATCCAACGTGTTCCGCACGCACAACCTTCGCGCCGACAATCTCGGGAGCACCGATCGTGTCTTCACCACGTGGGCCGTGGCAGCTGATGAGCGAACAAACGTTATGGGTGTGGCAGAAAAGATGGCTGCGATGCCCGCCAAAGCTTTCGAAGAGCACGTGCGTGGCAAACTCCTCATGTACGAGCGCGAGGTGAAGGAGCTCAACATCTTGCTCTTCCCCGAGGTACTTGAGCGCGTCGCGAGGTTCAACCGTGTCTTGAGCCAACCCGGTGGGCACCTTTTGCTCGCGGGGCGGTCTGGCGTTGGACGTCGTACGACGGCCAGTCTCGTGGCGTACATGCACGACATGGATTTCTTCAGTCCCAAAATGACGCTCTCCTACGACGAACGCGCGTTCAGAGGGGACCTGAAGCGCATCTTGACCGAGGTTGGCGTCGAAAACAAAGAAACGCTGCTGTACATCGAGGATCACCAACTCGTTACTCCTGCCATTCTGGAGACAATCAATTCACTCCTCTCTGGTGGCGAGGTGCCCGGCTTGTTCACCAACCAAGAGCTCGATCAAGTGTTCGGCCCGCTCAAGGAGCAGATGATGGCGGAGGGGACGATGATGAGCCCCTTTGACTTCTTCACTGCCCGCGTCAAATCTGGATTGCACATTGCTCTCAGTATGGACCCCGCTGACTCGGACTGGGCGGGGCGCACCGAGTCGAACCCTGCGCTCTTCACGCGATGCTCTATGCACTGGATGGATGGCTGGAGTGAAGAGGGTATGAACGCTGTCCCGCGAATGCTGCTTCAAGATGTGTTCGCCATGAGCTCGGACGACGACGACGGCAACATTGTTGAGCAGATGTCAGCGATTCAGCGAGTCGTAAGAGGAACGCCACGACAGTACGTCACTTTCGTGGACCAATACCGACGCATCTTCGCGAGGAAACGTCAGGAGCAAGTGGAATCCCGGAATCACCTCACAGCGGGACTTTCCAAGCTTGAGGAGGCTGCTGGTGCAGTTTCAGAGCTCTCGACGCAAGCCGTCGAACAGCAGAAACTTTTGGCCGAGAAACAGGAGCAGGCGGATGAGGCTCTGCAGCGAATCACGGTGAGCATGGCTGCGGCGAGCGAGAGGAAGAAGGAAGTTGAGATTCTTCAAGAGAAACTTGGGAAGGAGGAAGCTGATCTCAACTACCAGAAGGGGGGCATCGAGGACGAACTGAAGGATGTTCAACCCCTCATTGATGCGGCTCGCGCGGCAGTTGGACAGATAAAGTCCGACAACATCAACGAGATTAAATCGCTGAGGACGCCCCCAGAAGGTATTCTTGCGTTGCTCGAAGCCGTTCTCACGCTCATGGATAATCCTGATACGAGCTGGGCGGGACAGAAGAAGTTTCTCGGCTCGCGGGGTGTCAAGGACGAAATCATCAACTTCGACGCTCACAGGGTCACGCCCAGGAACCGCGAGATTGTCAAGAAGATGCTGAAGGAGAAGGAGGAGGTGTTCGAGCACAAGAATGCTCTGCGCGTGTCTGTTGCTGCGGCGCCCCTTGCAGCGTGGGTAAAGGCAAACGTCAAGTATTCTCTGGTGCTGGAGAAGATCGCGCCTTTGGAGAAGGTCCTCGCGGAACTCTCCGCGTCGCTAGATTCTTCCAGAGAGCGCGTCAGAGAGTGCGAGAGAGAGCTGGAAGCCCTGGACGCGGAGGTCGTGAACCTCAAGAATGAGTTTGGAAGACGCACAGGTGAGGCGGAGGCGCTCAAGTTGAGTCTGAAGAAAGCTGAGGATCAGCTCGAGGCGGCAGAAAGTCTGCTAGGCAAGCTTGGCGGGGAGAAAGATCGGTGGTCGGAGCAAGTGACGTCGTTGGACGCCGCGCTCAAGGCGCTGCCGATCAATTCTCTGCTCGCCGCTGGCTTCATTGCGTACCTCCCTGCCCTTCCTGAAGACCAACGCGCGGCGATGCTGTCTCAGTGGACGTCGTATCTGGGAGTCGATCGATTCGACCTGCGGCGGTTCATGTCGAGTGAAAGCGAGATGCTCACGTGGAAAGCGGAAGGGCTTCCTGGCGACGGGCTCTCAATGGAGAACGCGGTCGTCATCCTGCAGGCAGCTCAGGCTCCGCTGATAATCGATCCCTCTACGCAGGCGTGCGAGTGGCTCAAAGCACACGTCGCAAAGGACGACAAGGCGTCGCTCGAGACGGTCACCATGCATGATAAGCGCTTTGCCAACAAGTTTGAACTCGCAGTTCGCTTTGGCAAGACGCTCATCATCGAGGAGGTGGATAAGATCGAGCCAATTCTGTATAGCGTCGTGCGAAAGGATCTCGAGCGGCAGGGCATGCGATGGGTGGTTCAAGTGGGAGACAAGACGGTGGACTACAACGAGTCGTTCAACCTGTATCTGGTGACTCGCAATCCGTATCCGACCATCCCTCCGTCTGCAGCTTCGGTGATCTCTGAGGTCAACTTCACGGTGACGCGCTCCGGTCTCGAAGGGCAGCTTCTCGGCCTGGTGATTCAGCACGAGCAGCCAGAGCTGGAAAATCAGAAGAGCCATCTCCTCCAGGTCGAAGAGGACCTGAAAGTGCAACTTGCGGGTCTTGAGAAGACGCTCTTGGAGACGCTTGCCACGTCCACCGGGAACATCCTTGAGAACGAGCAACTCATTCAGTCTTTGGACGAGACGAAAGCCAAAGGCACCACGGTCAAGGAATCACTGGAGAAGTCGACGACGCTGCAGGAATCTCTGGACGAACAGCGCAACGCGTACCGTCCCATCGCCGCACAAGGCTCGAAGATGTTCTTCCTCACGCGTGATCTCCGCGCGCTGAATCACATGTATCAGTTCAGTCTTGGTTCCTTCATCCACCTCTTCAAGACCGCTCTGACGGAGAGTGCGCCTTCGCAGGAGTTGCAACGACGGATCGATATGCTCTCCAGCGCCCTCCTCCGGCTTGTTTTCGGACATGTGAGCCGCAGCGTATTCAACGCCGATCGTCTCACGTTCGGGATGCACTTCGCCCGGCACCTCGCGAAGGAGCAGGCGGATCCCGAGTCGTGGGATTACTACTTCGGGCTGGACGCGGGAGACGTCGCGGGCGGGGGGGGTCGGGTTGCCGCGCCAGGTTGGGTGCCTCCGGATGTCGCGACCGGATATTCCAACCTTGTGGGCACTTTCCCCGATGTCGCGAAGCAGTACGACCTGAGTAATGGCTCGAGGTGGAGCGAATGGATGCGTTCTTCGGATGCGGAGAAGTGCGTTCCCTCTGGTGGCAGTTCTTTTGCGGAGCTTCTCCTGGTGCAGGCGCTTCGCCCTGACCGTCTCGCCTCGGCGATGACCTTGTTCGTGTGTAACGAACTTAGCGTCGATTCTATCGCGCCGCCTCCTCTTTCCTTGAACCGGGTTTGCGAGGAGGCGAGCGCGTCGTCCCCGGTGCTGTTCATTGTCACCCCAGGATCGGATCCCAGCCAGGAGCTTGAGGAGCACGCCTCCAAGGTGATGGGCCCCGCTCGGTACCATCAGCTCGCGATGGGTCAGGGTCAAGCGGAAGAGGCCATGCGTCTACTTGCCGAGTGCGCGCGTACCGGTCAGTGGCTGTGTTTGAAGAACCTCCACCTCGTTGTCGCCTGGTTGCCGACGTTGGAGAAGGAGATCTACGCCCTCCAGGCGCACGAAGAGTTCAGGCTGTTCCTCACATCGGAGCAGCACGACAAGTTCCCGTCGTCGCTTCTCGAGGGATGCCTGAAGATCACGTACGAGGCACCTCCCGGATTGAAGCGGAACGTCAGCCGCACGTACGAGGCTTGGTCGCCGCAGTACATTTCCGAGGGGACGCCTCTACGCGCCAAGTTACTCTTTCTCCTCGCGTGGTTCCACGCCGTGGTCCAGGAGCGGCGCGCGTATGTCCCTCAGGGCTGGTCCAAGTTTTACGAGTTCTCCTTCGCCGACCTTCGTAGCGGCGCCGATATCATCGACCAGGCGTGCAAATCGAGCTCGGAACCGCAGTGGTCTCAACTTCACGGTCTCTTGGAGCGCGCCATCTACGGCGGTAGGGTGGACAGCGCGTACGATATAGTCGTCCTGCGCACGTACTTGCAGCAGTTCTTCTCGAACGAGGTGACGGGTGGTGGTGGGATTCGCGTTCGCGCGCTTCCCGGAACGGACATCTCCCTCCCGCAGTCGGCGAACCACGGGGATTACGTGTCACTCCTTCGGCAGCTCGACGAGGCAAACTCGCCTAAGCTGTTCTCCTTGCCCGTGAACGTGGACAGGACCGCGCAGGTCACCAACAGCGAGCTCGTCATCAGTTCCCTACGCACCATGGCTGTCGCGGCGGGGACGCTGATGGGTTTCGACCGCGAGGCGTGGTCCGTTGCCCTCGCGCCGCTTCTGCGTTCCTGGGAGAGGCTTCTCGGCGCCAACCCCGAGCTTCGTTCTGGGACGCCGCCTGCCGTGAAGTTTTCCGCCGCCCCCGTCGACGCGTTCGTGGAGCTGGAGAAGGCGAGAGGGCACGCCGCCGTCGCAGAGGTTGATGGCGCGCTCTCAACCTTGGAGCGCGTGCTGCAGGGGACGGAGCTGCTGACCCCCGCGGTGTTTGCCGTCGGGAAGTCGCTGATGGAAGGCGTCGTGCCTTCCGCGTGGGAGAAGCACTGGGAGGGCCCGGAGGACCCGATGCGCTACTGCAAGGGCGTGGTCGCCCGCATGATTTCCGTGAACGCCATGGTCGAGCGTGTCCGGGCGGGGTCGCTCCTCGCCCGCCCCGTGCGCCTCGAGGATTTCTTCCACCCCGAGACGTTTTTGAACGCCCTGCGGCAGCAACAGGCGCGCGAAGCGGGGGTGGCCATCGACAGCCTGGTCCTCGTGACGACGTGGGACCCGGCGGCGCCCCAGAGTGGTGGTGGAGCAGTCGTGGACGGTATGCGTCTGCAGGGCGCGACCTTCAACGGAAGCCGACTCGCGGAGCCTGCGGCAGACGCGCCGCCCTTTGCGCCCCTCCCGGCGGTGCGGATGAACTGGGTCCCGCCCGGGTCACCGGCTGCGGCGGGACCCAGAGGGGCGGGGGGGGACCCGCCGTTGCGCGTGCCACTGTACCTCACCGCGGGACGCGAAAAAGCCATAGCAGATGTGCAGTTTCCCGTCTTTGACGCCGAAGAGAGCGCGAAGTGGGTGTTAGCCGGCGCCGCGGTCTTCCCCGGCGCCGAATAGAGCCTTTTTATCTCTAGTTCAACCGGTAGGATCGTTCCCTCGTCATCAGTGTGCGGCCGACGCCAAATTGTGCCCGCTAATAATCGCCGACGTCGTGATCTCAGGAGAATCGCCGCCACTCTCTCTCGCGGCTTGGTGTGGGTGTGGCTGTGGGTCCGGCGGCGGCGGCAACGGCGAGGGTGACCGGTCCATGTTCAAGAAGAGGACTAACTTCCGGAAGAAGGCCTCCGCGGAGGACGGAGGCGGGACGGCCGATGAGCCCGTCCCCTTGGAGGTTGATGGGTCCGCAGCGAAAAGCGGCACGGGAACGAAACGAAAGAAAAAGGTGGCACCGGCGGGCGGCGCGGCGTTGCTGAGCTTCGAGGACGACGAAGCGGACGCAGACGTGTTTCAGACGAAGAAGTCGAAGACCAAGAAGCGATCCATGCGTGCACCGGACGCGCCGACTGGGGGCGACACCGCCGACGCCTCGGCGAGATCGGGAGGGGATTACTCGCTGGAGCGCTTGCGCGAGATGGCCAATGCGCAGAAGGGCTTCGCAGCGCGCCCCTCCGAGCACAACCTCGTGGACGATGTCTCTATTCCCGACGCCGCCGCCATCAGCGCGGCGAAGGCGCGGCGCGAACAGATGCGCAAAGCGGGAGCCGACGGTACACACGGCGATCAGAGCAGGGTGACGTCCGAGAGGGGTGCTGGGGCTTCGTTTCCCAGAGTTGAACAAGGTGACGAGGACGCGCGGTGGGAAGACGAGCAGCTTCGGAGAGCCATGCGCGTTGGCAATCCCGCGGCGGCGACGGATGCGGCTAAGAAACGACTATCCATCGCGATGGGCGCGGGTGCGCGAGGTAGAGGTACCATCGACAGTCGCGCGGAGGATATCGCTGCGGCGGGCGCGCGCGCCATGGCTGACCTTCGAGCGGCATTGTCGAGCGCGGACGCGTCGCGTCATGCTGCCGTCGAGGAGGTCAAACGCGCGGAGGCGGCAATGGCCTCCTCGGAATCATTGCTCAAGACGCACGAGGAGCGCCTCGCGAGCGCGGGCGAGCGATACAAGTACATGCAAGAGCTGCGCGACTACTTTCGCGACTTGTGTCACTGCTTGCACGACAAGGATCCAATCATCCAAGAGCTGGAGGCACACGCGCGACGCCTGCACGAGCAAAGAGGCGCGGCGGCGATGCTCGCGACGGACGCCGAGCGAAAGGACGATCGCGTCGAGGCGGAGGCGGCAGTCGCCGCGGCGCAGGAGGCGCTCGCGCGCGGCGAATCCCGAGACGAGGCCCTCGCAGCCGCGAACGCCGCGGCGGAGACGGCCGTCGCCGCGTCTCTAGGGGACGCGCAGGAACTCGACGACCTCGGCCGCGACGTAGGCGCGGTGAAGCGACGGGCGGCGGAGACGCGCGCGGTGACCCGCGCCGCGCGTCGAGCGCGGGAAGAAGCGGGTGAAGTGCCCGTCGGGGAGGCGGACGACGCGGAGAGCCCGGAGGAGATCGATTCGTTTCTCAAAGGATGGGACGACGTTCGGGAGGCTGGGGCGTGTGTGATGCGCGACGCGGGGTCTGAGTATGCGTCCATCGGTCCCGTGAAGGCGAGATCCGAGGACTGGAAGAAGAGGTTCCCCAAGACGTACCACGATGCGTGGATGTCACATTCGGCCCCGCTGCTGTTCGCGCCTTTCGTCCGTCTGCAGCTACTCGCGTGGTCTCCGCTGCACGGCAGCGGCTCGGACGGGGCGGGCGCGGCAGTGGCAATCGACGGCATGGCGTGGTACTCCGACCTGTTTGACTACGGTATGGGTGAAGGCGCGGGCGAAGACGACGCCGACTGCAACCTGGTGCCGACGCTCGTGGAGAAGCTCATCGCACCCGTGGTCGAGCACGCGATCGAGCGATGCTGGGATGCGTCGTCGGTGACGCAGTCACGCCGCCTGGCCGGCGTGGCGAAGGAGATGCTGGTGTACCTCGAACCCGGGACGTCTGACGCGATGGCGCGGATCCTCGTCGCCGCCAAGGCGAAGCTGCGCGAGTCTGCAGAGAAGCGCTGCGACGTTCCCGCGTGGGCGCCGGTTGTGACGACGGCGGCGCCCGCCGCCGAGAGGCACGCCAGACGCCAGTTCGGCGTCGCGCTTCGGTGCGCGCGCGCGGCGATGGCGTGGAATGACACCCTCACAGCTGCCGACGTTTCCATCGTCGTTCGCGACGACATCATGGATCGTCGCGTCGCGCCATACCTCAGGCTCCTTCTCGCTCGCCCGGGAGAGTGCCTAGACGGGCTCGAACGCGCGGTGGCGACGATACCTCGCGAGTGGCTGACGCCTGTTCGTGGTATCGCGTCGACGCTCGCTCAGCTGGTTCGTTCCACCCCGGAAGTTCACAGCGCGGCGGCAGCAGCGGCGGACGGCGACGGGAAGATCGTCGATCCGCGTCGCCTCGTGAAGGTTCTCGCCGGGGTTGGGGATTTCGACGAGGCACAAGCGGTGGCGAAAGCGTTCGGCGTCTCGGCAAAAGACGGCGCGTGAGGAGGCGGGAGATGGGCACCACGGCTATGTTTGTGTCGTATTCCGTAGCGATGGGCTAGAATATTAATCGTAGAGAAGGTATTCAACCTCAAGTTCTCTCTGCGGCGCGGCGGCGAGGAATTTCTCCGCAATGTGCTTGACGAGTGTCTCCGTGCGCTCTTCCAGGTCTTGCGGGTTCGCAGACGTCGGGTCCGGATTGAAACGAACAATTTTCACGGGCACGCCGAGGGTCACCTGCAAGTCTCGCATGCGCTCTTCCTCGGCGTGCCAGCTGTAGTGCTTACCTCGCTTGTGCGCAAACTCATCCACCTCGATGATCAACCCCCAAATTTTACCAGACGTCATCTCCTCCACCTCGATAATGATGTCGGGCTTGATCGTCCCTTGCTTCGCCTTGAGCGCGTAGTTGTACCGCATCGCGCGCACCCTGCCGCGTGACCCGCTGGCGTGGTTATCTTCGCTCTTCCACCATTCGTTAATGCGATCGAACACAAACTGCTGCTTTTCCTCGTACGCGGACGAAGCCTTACCCCACCCGTTCACGAGAGGGGCGGTGACGTTGTTCACTGTCTCGTCTTCCTCCATCCCCATCCACTGCACGCTGGCGCCGCCCCCGGACTGGGTGATGGGCGAAGACGCACCCTCACGGGGTCGAAGCGCCCACGGACTTGTTTTTTGACGGACATGTAAGGATCCCTTCGACGTTTTGTAGGAGGACTGGCGCTCCCAGTCGAACCCGAGGGAGTCGAGCGCTCGAGTTCGCTCCTCGCTCAGCGTCCCGCTCCGCTTATACCTGCGCTGCCGGGACACCCACCCGCCAAGGAGCGTGTTTTGCCTCCATGTCGCGGGGACGCTGCAGTGTCCGTGTGCGTCCTTGAAGGCGCGGAGCTCTTCGAATCGAACGCTCCAGCTCGCAGGGGCTTTGGTGCTCAGATCAACCCCGACGCCGGTTAACAACTCGCGCCGAGCGTCAAGAAGTTTGCCTCGCTTGTGCTTTTGTCGTTGAAGGTGAATCCAGTTGAACAGCTTGACGTCGTCCCGGGGTACTTTGAAATGTCCGGTAGCGGCGTGAAACTCACACAGTCGCTGGAACATCGAGTCCCACCGATCTTCACAGACCTTATGTCGCGCCTCGCTGTGGCGATTCGTCCGCCGGCCTCGAGGTGGATCCCAAGAGAGGCCGAGCTCGGAGAGCGCGCGCTCGCGCGACTCGCTCAGCTCGCGTCGCCGACGGAGCTTCCTCTGGTGACACACCCAGTTCCGCAGCCCTTTCCATGGCTCCTTGTGTGGCACGATGAGGTGCCCGTGCTCGGCTTTGAAGTCGCGGAGCTCCAGCAGACGATTCTGCCATTTCGTCTCGTGCTTGGGGTGCGGGAGCGTCGCACGCTTCGGTTTGTACTTCTCCTGCTCCGAGGAATCGCCGGCGTCGACGCTCCAGCGGTCGTGCGCGATCGACGGGAGATCCACGCACGTCACCCCGTCGGGATCCACAAGCGACCGTCGATGCGTTCCCCTCGGCAACGCCACGGCGCGGCCGCGACTCGGCCCACCCGCCGCCGATGCTTTTTGGCGTCGCACGCAGAACAACCCGGTGGGCCGGTGCGCAAGCACGCGTGGCGCTAGCATGGCGCCGGGAGCGAGACGGCGGACCTGGGAGGACGCCGCCCGATCGCGCTCGGGCGGTGGTGGCGAGGTGCCGCTGATGAGCGGCACGCGCCTCGTCAAGTGCCGAGCAACCTCCCTCACCAACGAGCCCCCCACGTGTAATCGAAGCACTCTTGGGATCCGGGGCCGACATTCACGATTGCAGCAGCAGATATTTTTTTCACCCTTCTCGCGAACTGTCTGACAACGCTCGCCTCGTGACGCCGCGCGGTGCCCCATCTCGCTCACCCCCTCTCTACTCATCCATAGTAATCATCATCCCCCCCAACGTCGTCGTACTCCGGGTCGTACGCCACTTCGCGATACTCCGTCGGACGCCGCCGACCGAACCCTCCGCCGTCCTCGTCGAAACCGTCGTCGAGCTCGAGCGCGTCCTCCCCGCTCGCCCCGAGGCGCCATCCGCCGAGCCCTCCATCGTGCACCTCACGCCGCCGCCCGAACTCGTACCCATACGAGTCACCGTCGAAAGAATCGTCTTGGGAGTCATCTCCGGACTCGTCCTCGGGATAGTCCGCGTCAGGCGCGTCTTCTCTGTTGGAGTCCTGCGAGTCCGCGTCGTCGTCGTCCGCGTCGTCTTCCACAAGGCCATCCATCGCGTCGAAAAACACCGCCGCGTCCCTTCCCCCCGCGAAGTACGCCGCATCGTCCGAGACGTCGCCGTCCTCGTTCGAAGCCCCAGCTTCGCCGCCATCCGCCTCCGCGTCCTCGTCGAAGGGCACGTACAAGTCATACACGAAGTCATCCGAGTCGTCTGCCTCAGCGCCCCGCGCCGGCTTGAGGTCCTCGCCGAGGTACTCCCGCACCATGGGCCCGAACGCGGCCATGAGCCTCGCCTCCTCAGCGTCCACCTCTTCGCCCCTACCGTCCCCAGTGGCGCCATCGATCGCATCTTCGCCCGCTTCGAGGTCGAACATCGTGAAGTATCTGCCCATGGCATCAGCGGAGGAGGACGCCTCCGCCGCCGAACCCTCCCGCGCGGGGGGGCGGCGCAGACGCATGGCACGCGGTACGGGTCGGCGGCGCGCTGAAGACGCGGCGACACTCGCGCGGGATTCTACCTCCAGCGGCTCGGTGCCCGCGTTCTCGGCGATCGCTCGCGCGAGCTCGCGAACGCGCGCGCCGTCCCGCGCGTCTGCGGCGGAGACAGTCAACGCGACACGGCGGAATCGCCGGCGCTTCGTCCCGACCCCCTCCTCCCTCGTCCGCGCCGAGCCGTCGCATGCGCGCGAAGCACCGCTCGCAGAGGCGTCGGCGGGAGGCCTCGGCGACGGATCGGCGCGGTCGCCCCCGCTCAGGGCGCCCAACGCGGCGTCGAGTTCGGCGGCGAGCTCGGCGTCGCGAGCGCGCCGTTTCGCGGCAGGGCCCTCCTCCGACTCGACGACGATCGTGTCCACGGGCGTGAGTTCTCTCTTGCGCTTCACGCGAACAACCACCGGCAGGTTTACGGTCTCCATGGGCTCGTCGAGGGGTGCCCGGAAACCCGATCCAAGGGTCGAGGGAGCACGGGCGGCGCCCGTCTTGTTGTGGCTCGATCGTCAGCCCGAGATGCCGACTTTTCTCGCCGCGACAAATGACGATCAACGACCCGGTGAATTTAGACCGTCGTTTACGAGTCGACCGGGTGGCGTGTAAGGTCCCTTCATCGTCCCTTCCGGTCAACCAATCGGGCACGCCATGCCTTGCTTCCATTGGGCGCCGCTCGGGGGGTAGACGCTCAGTTCAAGAAACGCTCCCGGTCTCTCTTGCCCACGCGCACGAGTGCGCCGCGCCTAGTCGCTTGGTCGCCCGCGCAAAGCAGCACCACGCGATACCGAGCCACGGCTCGGACGAGGGCGCGAGGAAAATTGTACCACCCTCGCGATGAGCAGCAGCAGCGACAAAGTTCCGGTCCTTCGGCCAGGTGCGTCGCGACGCTTATCCCCGACCCGAGCATTGTCCGTCCACCGCTTCGCATCGAAGCGTAATGGCGACGCGGAGGTTCCTCCGCGCCGACCCGACTCGCTTGGCGTCGCGCGAAACACCTCGCGGCCCGCGTCCCGCTCGATTTCCTCCGAGCGGCACTTTCGCGTTCCGACACCCGCTGACGTGTGATGTGCCGCGCACCTGACACTCCGAAATCTCACCAGGGGGCCGGCCCGGGAAGCAGTGCTACATGATCTGGCGCAGTCTGTTCGAGATTGACGTCAAGTACGTCCCGATCAAACCCATAGGCAAGGGCGCATACGGGGTGGTGTGCTCGGCGAAGGACTCCACGACGGGGGAAAAGGTAGCGATAAAAAAGATCTCCAACGCATTCGACAACGTCACCGACGCGCGTCGAACGTTGCGAGAGATCAAGCTTCTGCGCCGCCTGCAGCACGAGAACATCGTCTTGCTGAAAGATATCATGAAACCTCCCTCCATGGATGACTTCAACGACGTGTATTTGGTGTACGAGCTGATGGATACGGATCTCCATCAGATTGTGCGCTCGTCACAGGGTCTCACGGACGAACACTCTCAATACTTCCTGTACCAAATCCTGCGCGGCTTGAAGTACGTGCACACCGCCAAGGTGCTGCACCGGGACTTGAAGCCGAGTAATTTGCTTCTCAACGCCAACTGCGACTTGAAAATATGCGACTTCGGCTTGGCGCGCACCTCCGCAGAGAAGGGTTTGATGACGGAGTACGTCGTTACGCGGTGGTACCGCGCGCCGGAGCTTTTACTGTCGTGCGAGGACTACACCTCCGCCATCGACATCTGGTCCATCGGGTGTATCCTCGCCGAGATTCTCGGTCGCGCGCCGCTATTTCCGGGGAAGGATTACATCCATCAGATGAGATTGATCGTGGAGGTGCTCGGTTCCCCGTCGGAGGCAGACATTGCATTCATCGTCTCCGCAAAGGCGAGGGCGTACATTCGTTCGCTCCCAAAAGCGCCAAAGGCGAACTTCGCGGAGATGTTCCCCGAGGCCAACCCGCTTGCCGTGGACCTCCTTCGCAAGATGCTCGAGTTCGATCCGAAGCACAGAATCACGGTGGAGGAAGCGCTGGCGCACCCGTACCTGGCGAGCCTGCACGACCCCACGGTGGAGCCCGCGTCGGTGCCGGCGCCGTTCGAGTTTGAGTTTGAGGACGAGGACTTGGGGGAGGACGACCTCAGGAGGAAGGTGTGGGAGGAGATGTTGAGTTTCCACGGCGAGAGCGGGCGGGGGGGTCAGTATTCGGGAGTGGAACCGATGATGAGCTGATGAACTACTTGTACAAGGTATGGTTTTAGAAGGTGACCGGAGTGCAATGGCAAGTTTTTCTTCGTCGGGAACCAAGCGCACGATAGTCCCCGCGAAACTCCTCACAGTTCCGACGCGCGGGTGCGCGCGGAGCGGCGCGATGCCGATGGAGAACTTATGGTTGATCATCGTCGCGCTGCTTTTCGTCGGGACCGTCGTCGATATCTGCGTGCGGGGGCTGCTCTGGAGAAGAACAGGGACAGCTGAAGGGGGTACGGGAGGTGATGCGCCAAATGGGTGGAGAAGAGTGCTGCTCGTGATCGCGCACCCCGACGACGAGACGATGTTCTTCGGGCCGACGATCCAGGCGCTCTCGCGGGCACGCGTTGAAACGCATCTCGTGTGTCTGTCTAACGGCGACGCGGACGGTCTCGGGGAGGTGCGCACGAAGGAGCTTGAGGCGGTGGGGGCGACTCTCGGGCTACGCTCGGTCGAGGTTGTGAGCGACCCACGAGTGCGTGACGGGTTCGAGGAGCGGTGGCCAGAGGAGGCGATCGCGTCGCACGTGGACGTTGCAGCGAAGCGTGTGAACGCGGATGTCGTGCTCACCTTCGACTCGAAGGGGGTATCGGGGCATCCGAACCACGTCGCGACGTATCGAGGGGTGCTCTTTTGGTTGTTAAATTGGGTCGGTCGCGCCGGCGCAGCATCGCCACCACCGCGGGTGTGGGCGTTGGTGAGCATCAATCCCCTGAGGAAATACTTTGGGTTCATCAATCGTGCCTTCACGCTCTTCGAGACGCACGCGCTGGTGAAGGCGTCAGACCCCGCGGAGCTCGTGCGCGCCATGCGCTTGCACGCGAGCCAGTGGGTGTGGTATCGCAAACTCTTCATGCGCTTCAGCCAATTTTCGTACGTGAACAGCTTGTGTGAGATTTCGACAGGGTGAAGGCACCGGGGCGCGACGGAACGACGATGCTGATCGATGAGGTAGTCTAGTGATCCTAGACTGTAACTGTTGTGCGTAGTACTCGTGCCGCGCGTGGCGCGTGTTGCGTTGTTACAATATTCCTGTTTAGTTGCTTGCATCGTTGACGTTGAGTGACGCCATCGCGTCCGCAACGGCGCCCGACGATGACGCCCCCCCGCTCGACGCCGTCGGCATGGACCAAAACCCGATGCTGCCGTCATACGAGCCGCTGTACACGGTGTCCGCATCCTCTCCCGTGGACGTGAGCACGCGCACGGCATCGTCATGGCCTTCGAACTTCCCGACGCACGCGAAGGATCCCGTCGACCAGAAGCGCACTGTCGTGTCGTACGACCCGCTGATGAGGTGTCCGCGCATCACGGTGAGCGCGAGGACCGCCTCGACGTGCCCTTCGAGGACCTGCGCGCACTCCAGCGTGTCCAAGTCCCACACCCTGATCGTCTTGTCCCACGAGCCGCTGTACAGATACCGGCTGTCTGCGGTGAGAACCCTGACGTTGTCCTCGTGGCCCTCAAACACGCGCACGCACGCAAACGTCTCCGCGTCCCAGACGCGCACGGTGGAATCGTCCGATCCGGAGAAGACGTACTTACAGTCTTCCACCGGGGACGCCGCCAGCGCGCGAACGGCGTCTGTGTGGCCCTCGAGCGTCGTCACCGCCTCCAACGTCTCGGTGTCCCACACCCTGACAGTCTTGTCGTACGAGCCGCTGAACACGTGCTTACCGAGCACGGTGAGAGTGCGCACTGGGCCGGTGTGCCCCTCCAGCACCTTAAGGGGCTTCAGGGTGTTGATATCGTAGGCTCGAAGCGTGGAGTCGTACGATCCGCTGAACAGAGTGTCCCCTGAGACGGCGAGCGAGCGCACCGCGTCGGTGTGCCCGTGCAACGCGCGCGCACGGCGATAGGTTGAAAGATCCCAGACACGGATTGAGCAGTCGTACGAGCCCGAGAACAGCTTGCCGTGGCGCTGACTCACCGCGAGAGACAGAACGGGTCGGGTGTGTTCCTCGAGGACGTGCACACATCGCCTCGTCTGCGTGTCCCAGACTCGGATGGTCTTGTCCGCGGACGCGCTGAAGAGGTGTCCATCCGTCGCCTCCACGGCCCACACGATCTCTTCGTGCCCTTCGAGGACACAGTGCGGGATAGACGCGGATCCGCCCTCGGTGACGTCAGACGCGCTGTTCACCACCGCCTTCTCCGTCACGCTCGTGAACTGCTTCGTCTTAAGCGTCACGCCGTTCGCCTTGGCCCACTCCTGGATGGCGCTGCGCAGCGCAAAGTTCGGGGTGAGCTCGAGATGGCGGAGACGCACACCGGTCACGGGGCACGTCTTGTTCCCCGCCTCGAGCCACCGCTGGATGTACTGCCGGTCGTACGTGTGCCCAGTGGCGACCATCACGGGATCACCCATGAGTTCCATGGACACCGGGCACTGGAAGTGCGACGGAACCGCCAGCTTAGGCTTCTCGCCGTCCGCGGGTGAGGTCGCCATCGTGCCTGGGAGACAGAGGGGTACGACAAATCGGCGTGGTTTTTCCTTCCCCAGCACCTCAACCACCCGGTGAGCGTCTAAGGTTCGCGCTCGCCGCCAAGAAGGAAAAGTTCTCCACCGAATACCGAACGCCCGCAGCCCGACGCGCGGTGTCTTATATCCGCGTGCCACGCGGACGGGTGTGCTGATAGCGGTGGAAGTGGCCGGCCGACCTTTGGGTTTTTTTCCTCCTCATTTGGGGCCGCGACCGGAGGGGTTGCTGACGTCTGATGCTGACTTGTGAACTTTCGTATGAAGAACTAGTCTGAAGGAAAATTCCACCACCTTTTTTTTTTGGAACCCGTTTTGCGTTGCCCGAGGGTCCGCCAAGTTGGCCCGCGGAGATTTTTTCTTGGCGCCGGGCGCTCACCGACGTTCGAAAAACGCACGGAGAAGAGAAACCACCCAGAACCTCCGAGCGCGCGCCGCTCATATGCCGCGCGGTTTCTAGAAGAGTCGAATGCACGCATTATCGGTCGCTGCTGCGCCAAGAGTAAAACCGAATCATCGTGAGAGGCCGTCGGGTGCCTCGCAGCGCACGGCCACTCGATGCGCAGTCATGACTCCGAGCTCGGAGCGCCCAGTAAACAACGAGGCGTGTGACGAGCTCGTCCAAGGGTGCGCAGCCCTCGACGCTCGCATTGCGAGCTTCATGGCGCGAAAACCCGACGTCGAGGGTATCATCAAGCTCAGACGAGCCTTGTCGCGCGAGAGGGACGTGGCGGTGAGTCTGCGGTCCGGCCTGGACTCCTCCAGGTTCGCCACCTCGCGCCAGGGCCTTGAAAATAATCTGCGGGGGTTTTCCCTCGAGTTGATATGTGCGGATTGGGCTCCGAACGTCACGGCCGTGCGTAAGCGGTTCGCCTCCAGGACCCCGTCCGTGGTCGCGAAGCTCGAAGACGACGAGGTCGTGGAGGTTGACGTCGTCGCCCAAGGAGGTGCGCTGTGGATAGAGTGCAAGGCGGAGCGAGGCCGCGTCGCCGCCGGCATCGTCACGCAGGCGTTGACTCTGCAGAAGGTCGCCTCCGCGCCGTGCAATCTTCGCCCTTTTGGCGTCCCCCCGCGCGTGGCGGTCTTCGTCACGGGCGAGCTCGGGGAGATGGAAGCGCGGACGCTGAGGGAGAACGATATTCTGATACTCCGGGCGAACGGGGTCGGAGGGGTGGCGGCATTGGATCCTCTTGCGGTGCTCCCTCCCGCCCCAGCTCCGCCGAAGATGGCCAACCTCGATGTCACGACGCTCTTCGCGCTCGTGTCAGAGGTGAGCCACGCCACGAGATCCAACTTCATGGCGTTTCTGGACGATCCGGTCGTCCGCGAGTGGGCGGCGAAAAAGGCGCAGCACAGGGCGTGCCTCAACGCGGAGCTCGAGGATCCGCAAGATCTGGAGCGCCAACTCCAGGACTACGAAAAGTTGGTCGTCCATCCGTCCGTGCTGCGGCGATTCGTTAAGATTCTGTACACGATGGGCGGGCCACGGGAGCAACGGCGATGGGTGGAGGAGTGGAGTCACAGAATCGAGGTTCTGGACGTCGCCGAAGCGCATGAGGGCGATGATTCAGGCGTCGAGAGCCGAAGGAGGCGGGTGAGGAGCCTGGAGCGCATCAGTGACCCACAGCTCGATGCCTTCGAGCTTGGGGAAGTTGCGATGGCGAAGACGTTCACCGCGAATGGACGTGCGGTTTTGAGCGCGGCAGAGCAGGGCGTGTGCTTGGAGACACATGTGCACAGAGCCATATGGCTCGTCGGTTTGTGATGCGGCAACTCGAACTTTAGAATCGATGAATAAAATTTCTCTGGTCGGGCCGGCCGGATATCCCGGTGCACAACACGACGACCTCTGCCCTCGGCGACCGACGCGTCACGGCTCTTCCTTCCACCTTCCGCACTCCCTCGCGCGCGCGAGCGATGTCGTCAGCCACTTTGGCTGCCGCCTGGGGTCTTCGTGGTCTTACCGCGATGCGCGCGTCGACGACCGCCGCCCGTGCAGGCAAGGCCGGGGGCCTCGTCGCGGTGGTGTACGTGTCTGAGGGAAAAACCGAGAAGATCGTGGACACGCTCGAGAGCACCGCTCAGGAAGCGTGCGAGTCTCACGGCGCGAAGGTGGTGAACGTCTTCCGCGACGTGGAGTACAACCGCACGGGATTCACCCTCGGCATGAGCGTGCCCTCTTCCTCCTCCTCCCCTTCCGACGGGAACGAACCCGCGGTGGTCGAGCCTCTCCGTCGCGTCGCGTTGGCGCTCACTGAGCGCGCGATGGACCTGGTGGACCTTCGCGCGCACGCCGCGACCCATCCTCGTTGCGGCGTCGTGGACCACATCAGTTGTCACGCCGTGGGGGACGCGCCCGAATCCATCGCCACCACCCTCGCGCGCGGTCTCGGCGCCCACATCGGATCGACCCTCGGCGTCCCCGTGCTCCTGTACGGCGACGCGAGTCCCGCGCGCGCAAAGCTCGCGGACCTCCGGCGGAAACTCGGATACTTCCGGGAAACTGGGGTGGGGGCGGGAGCCTGGGCGGGGGCGCACGTCGTCGACGGCGGGCGCGTCGACGCAGACTTCGGTCCGGCGGACATCCCCCCTGAGCGCGGCGTCGTCATGCTCGGGGCCACGCCCTGGGTGTGCAATTACAACGTCCCGGTTGTTGTGGCGGGGAAGGCGCCCCCACCGGGCACCGACCCGATAGTTGCGGCTCGGCGTTTGGCGAGGGCGGTGAGCGAGCGCGGGGGTGGGCTTCGATCCGTGCAGGCGATGGCATTGCCTCATGGCGAGGATCAGGCGGGCGCGGCCGTCATGGAAATAGCGTGCAATCTGTTGGATGCGGACGCCGTCGGGCCAGAGGCGGTGCAGGCGGAGGTTGAGAGGCTGTGCGGCGCCGGCGCAGGGGGAGGGATCGGGGAGGGGTGGGACTTTGACGTGCGCGAAGGGTACGTCACCAACCTCACCCCTGAGGATATTCTCCATGTATTGAAATGAAATGACATCACATATTCATTCACATCGCCGGAGGTGCACGTCGCTTTGGCACCCGACCAAAGCCAGTACTTGTATATGATAGTAGGTCAAGTACTGACTGGCAAGATTTTCTGCGTGCACCTGCCGTTGTCCAGATCTCAGCGATCAGAGCGACATCGCGTGCAATTCCCGCGGTGGCATCAAATCGCATTCGCGCTGGCGCCGAGGGGCTGCGCACGACGGCGCATCAGCGTGAGCAGTCGCGGGCCACACATCAAACACGTTGAGACACCGCTGACATGACGCGACGCTGAGGAAAAGACGAGGAGGGTGGTGCTATGCAGGACCTCGGAGCGGCGGAATTTCCGCGACACCTCCACTCGCTCCTGACGGACGACGGGCGCACACGCCAGTGGCTGGTCGCCGCCGCACCAGAGGACGGCAGCTCTCACGTGCTTTCCCCGAGCGATATTCTCACATTTGGTGTATTGCTCGCACGGGACGCTTCCCGGGGACGCGGGACGGCGGCGGTCGAGGTGGAAGCCGCGCTCGAGCGGGCGGTCGCGAATCGAGCGCTCGGGCCGATCGGAGTGCACCACGCCGCGCGTCTAGCCTCTGAGATCGCATCGGAGCTTCAGGGTACTGATGCACTCCCAACCCCCCATCCGTGGCTTCTGGATGCCGTCCCTGCGCTCCTCGCCGCGCTGCTGCGATCGAAGTCGCGGAGGACTTGGGTGCTTGCGGAGGAGAGCGTGCCGCTGCTGGCGAAATTCTTATCAAGCGATGCGCGCAGTCTGGACAACGGCAACACGTCAGGCGAAGCGTTGATGCCCCTGCTAGAGTCTTTGGTGCGCGCGGCACGAGAATCTCCGTCTTCGAAGTCTATGTCTTCGACGATCCAGAGGGCTGCGGACGGAGCCGGAGAAGTGGCGGCTGCGCGTGTGCTCGCCTCGGCGCTGGCTTCGACTCCGGACGCATCTCTGGTCTCAGAGCAGCCTTGGCGTTTGTTACTAGACGTCGCAGCCTCGCCTTCGCGCTCCGACGGTGTGGATGACTCGCTCTCAATATCGGCGCTGATGCATACGCTGGGCGCTTCGCTCGCGCGCGTCGCTCGCGTGGATGAGACCCGACGAAGGGAGCTGTGCGGGATCATCGAACAGAAACTTAAGGGGTCAACAAGGGCACGCATCGACGGCCTTAATCTCCTTCGTGCCGTTCTGAGCTCCCCCGAGCAGCCGTTCCCGCGATCGGACGTCGCGCTATCGGTACGTTGGGCGCTTCACGCGGTGTCTTCCGCGAAGGTGGCATCGAGACCCATTGACTCGGGGTCAGGCTTGGAAGACTTCGGTGAAGATGAAGCGAGTTTTCGCCCTCATCGTTTAGTGGTGCTCTCGGCGGCAGTTCTGGTGGCGGCTGCCCGGTATCTTTCAACAGCTGATCTACTCGCCATCCGTGATGGGTGGCTCGCCCCTCGAATGGAGGCCCAGGCTCTGACATGGCGTCGCGCAGACGGCGAACACCCAGGCGCACCTGTGGTGTGCACTGTTCGGAACCATGTGAGCATCCCTGTTCGGGAGAGACTCCCTCTCGACGCCGTCTCTGCAATCTTCCACGCTGATCTCGTGCTTGCAGCCTACGTCGATCCCGCCGAGTTCAGAGCGCGCGTGATGAGCGGTGGCTTAGAGCTCGCGGTGGCACCATCGCCAAAAGATGGCGAAACACAGGCGGGTGCTGATGCTGTGCAGCAATGGAGTTACTTGACTGGTGCGGCGGTAATGACGATTCTGGCAAATACACTGCAGATGTGCCTCGATGCCGACATGAACCGCGACGTCGTGGACAAAGGCAGATACGAATTCAACCTCGGCATTCCCGTGCCTGATGTGCGAAGAGCTCTCCTGCATCGCTTGTCCAATCTCATGGCCTTGCAGCGAGGGATCCGCAGCAAAGACGTGGGCGGAAACGACGCCTCAGCATTTGCTGCGGCGGTGGCGTCTATGCCTCGTGTTCAGGTCATCACGCTGCTCTCCGCGGTAGAGAGTGTACTCGGGGAAGATGAAGTACATTCCGCATTGGTGTCAAAGCAGCCGCAACACGATGTACCCGATGTTGAACCTGCCGTGCAGGCTGGCATTATGACGCGTGCTGCTGTATCCGTTGCTGTCGCGGTGGGGCTCTGCAAAGCTGGCCGCGTCTCCACGGCCGCGTTTGATCCGAGCTTCATTCTGCGTGAACTGATTGAGAGGGACATCTTACGCAAGTCACTGAGACTCGCAGAACGTCTCGCACCGAATGTCAATGTGGGTGGAGATATGCACGCGATCCGCAGTCAGTCTGAAAAGTATCGAATGCTCGCTGAGAGGTTTGAAGCGCCAGGGGGCGGGAAAAATCAGGGCGAGAGAAGCTACGGTCGCTGGGCTGACACTTCTGCATCTACTCGTGCGTCGATCGTCGCTGGATGTTTCGAGCTTTGCTCTGCTGCTGCGCAGGCTCCCGCATCTCCTGAATTGGAGGCATCCGTGTTGCTCGCTCTCGCAACTCCTTCGCTCCACCTGGAGTCCTCTGACGGAGACGCCATCAACTCAGATGGTCGCCTAGAGATGTTGCAGTGGGTCACTGCGCGTGCCTCAGAGTGCACAGCCTTGAGTGCCGCAACACCTGCGCTTTCACTCGGCGCAACACTATTACTGAGTTTACCTCTCGACACTGCCAAAGCTTGCACCTCTATGGTCGTGACTGCACACGCCTCGGCTGCGCTCTGGGGCCACGCTGAGGAGCGTGATGGTGCAGATTCGTTTACGTTGACGGAAGATGTTGCGGTCGATATTTCGAATCTTTCGCGGCATCTACCGACCTGGGTGCAGGCAAAGCAATTTTTTGGAGAGCTTGAAGGCTACGTGAGCGATGGCGACTCGTCAGAACACGCAAGGCGCTCTGGACTCTTGGTCGCTGCGCATCATCTCGCGCTGAAGTTCAATGGCACTGACGCAGCCATCGCCGTCCTGTCAGATGTGGTTCACGTCATATCCTCTGCTTCTAATCCTGTACCTTCAGTCGCCGCGGCGACCTCTGCATCTGTGGTGCTTCGTCTCATCGTGGAACATTTGCGGCGCTCTGTGGCAAGTGTTCGCGAGGAAACGCTTGAGATGGGCCAGAAACGATCAAGTGTCGATGCTGGTGCGATTCTTCGGTTGGGCAAACTGATCGTCCACACCTTGGATGCTGCCTCAGCGATTGTGAGCAAGAGCGCACGTGCTGGTTCTTCCATGAGTAAAACTTCACTCCCAAGCCAGTCGCTTCTAAAGATCTTGCAGAGTGCAAACGCGGCGCTAGTTTCTCTCGTCTCTACCGGCATTTGGATTCCAGCTGGTGGAAAGCTGCGCTTTGATGACATCGTGCGCACCTCGTACCAGAGCTCTGGTAAATTGGGTATTGCCGTCGACAATTCTGACAAGACGATCATGAGTGACAGCGTGCGGCGTGAAATCATCTCTATGCGTTCGAATCGTGAGGCGATGCGTGCTGCCACCGCGTTACGGTGCGGCGAACGGTTGCACGATGATATCGTCACTGGAGATGACCCGGAAACAAGGGCGCGCAGCAGACGCAGGCGCAAGTATGGGAAGCTGCATTGGGTCGATCTTGCAGCAGAGGAACCATCATCGGAAGAGAGTGAGGAAGATGAGATGGACGACGATGATGACGATGCTATATTCTGTGTGCGACCGAACGGGGGTGCAGGGATTGATGGTTGGAAACTTGACAATGGCGCACCATTTCCTGTAGTTGCAAGGGTGCCGCCGATCATGCGAGCCGCGAAAGCAGCAGTAACGAAACACGTTAAGGGAGGGGCAGGAAACGACGCGGCTCAGGATGTGAGAAATGTCATGAGCGATGATCCGCAACAAGGGATGGAAAGCGAGGTGCAGGTTGAGAAGGCCCCTATTCGCAGGAACGTCGCAAAGAAGATGAAAAAGCGAAAGAAATCTGCCCTAGACACGCCTTTGACCAAGTCGATCGATGTGTGCACCATGGAAAACGAAGATCAGTTCCTGTCCATGCTCAAAGGTTTGCACGCGAAAGATGGCCAAAAGCTAAGGATTCCCACCTTTTGCGGCGTCAAGCTGGACGTCTTCAAACTGTTTCGTGAGGTGTCTTCGCGAGGCGGGGCAGCTGAAGTAACGGTAAAGAGGCAGTGGTTTCAGGTCGCTGCCTCGTTCGGTCACGATCTGACGGGACAGACGGCTGCGTCGTTCGCTATTCGCTCGAAGTACGAAAAGTGCTTTCCTTTGGCGCTTGAGCGACAACTCTTGCTCGAGAAGTCTCGTGACACTGTTGAGTCCGAAGAAGAGAACACAACGCCTCCGGGAGGCAACAAAACAGCTTAGATAGCTAGAGTTAGATTGTAGACTACGAAAGTACTCTTTAAAGATACACACTATTCCCAACATACGATCACCAAGACACTGGGGGGGTCACTCTCAAACTCGGGGGGAATGGAAACAACCTCTGCGCGAGAAAGAGCTCCTCTGGCGTTTGCGGCAGCCAGGAATGCATCGCGACAGCCAAGCGCTCGCTCCTTCGCGGGCTCCGCAAGCACCACCGTTCCCTTCCCTGCGACCAGCTCGTAGCAGCAGCCCGCGAGCAAGTCGGCAGTGCCGGGATCATACAAACAGTCAGCACCAAGCACGACGTCCACGGGTTGACCCAGAGACTGGGGATTCGACCAATCCAGAAGAGCACCTGCACAACTTCTGTCTTCTCCTGCATCTCCGACGCCGACCACTTTCAGTCCATTCACAGCGGCTGAAGAGAGTGCACAGTGAATCGCCAGTGGTTCACGGTCGCAGAAGATCACTGAAGCATCGCAGTGCACTGCTGCGGTGATTCCTGCAAGCCCAAGACCACAGCCCACTTCGACCACTCTCTTGCCTTTCAGCTCAGGGATTTTGTCGGTCCCGAGAAAAATGCCTTGGCTGAGCGCTCTCGACGTCTCCCATATTCGGCCCCAAGACGGATCCGCTTCCATATTTCCCGTCTGCTCGTACCATCCCCACAGATCGTCTGTTCCAGGAGGCTTCACCACGCGCACATCCTTGCCTCCTATCTGCAAAGTGACCTCCACCAGAGGGGGAAGGGTCTCGTCCCCCTGAGAGAGATACTCAGTGATCGGTATGCCATCGTCGTCCCTGAATGATCGAGCGCCTACACTGGTACGCTGGGCTACCCCACCTTGCTTCAAGAGACGCTTAGAGCTTTGGGGACATGAGAAGCACGTCCACGATATAGAGCTCGCCGGAGTGGAAGCCTGCATGCCCTCGTGGCAGCGCGTGCGCGAGTCTTGTTCTGTTGTGTGAAATATGGTTGACATCGCACAAGCTAGATTCTAATCAGCCTTTTCCTCGATGTAAGCCGGGTTGGGCTTCAGTATCACAACCCCCTCGAGCACAGACGCCAGGGCGATGTACTTTTCTGTCGCGAGCTCCGCACGATCACCAGCAGATAACAATACGGGCGTCTGGTGCTGCTGGAATCCGGTGATCGTCTTCGGGCGACCAGCCTGGCCGACGACATCCACAGCCTGCCCAACGCGCACCGACACCGGAAGCGGCTTGCCCTCCTCGTCCACGGTCATCAGCATGCGAGGCTGCGCCGCCACAAAGATGTAGTACAGCATGTAATGATACTTACCGAGGATGGTATGCTTCATATCAAGCATAGAAAATGCGATGGTAATCAGGCCGGCAAGGGCCACGTTGGAGTTGAGCGACCGGTCCGAGTGGGACGGCGAGAGCGTGAGCAGCCCCTTTCCAAGATGGACGAGTCCTTGCGCGACCCTCACGAGGAAGAGCAACGAAGGGTCCTTGTAGTAGTAGCTGGACAGCTGACGAAGCTGGCTCGCGAGGCGGGCGTTGTTCGTTCCTGCGCCGACAATACCAAGCGCGAGGCTGGCAGCTTGAGCAACCTCCTCGTTGCTGTCGTGGCTGAGCCGTCCAAGCACGTCGGTCACCTGCAACTTGGGGTTGGAGATGTGCAGCAATGCAAGACCGATGGGGGCAGCCTTGCGCACAGCAGCGTCGCCATACTGGATCAGGTGATCATACGCGCGCACAGCCATATCAGACCCAAGCTCTTCCCCAGAAGCGATGAGCGCTACACCGAGCGCAGCCACCGCCTGCGGATCAGCGAGCCATTCCTTCGTCTCGCCCTCGCCCTCAGCACCTTCCGCACCCTCGGCAACTTCGTCGCCGTCAAGATCCGGGTGCTCGCCACACCTCGCAAGCATGGACTGCACCTTGAGCACGTCTCCGCTACCCGCGTACGCGCACACTTCAAGAGTAACCTGACAGAATTCACTGACACGAGGGCACAGCGTTTTAGCCACCTCGAGCGTGGCCTCAACCTCGCCCTGGCGCTGCAGGAAAAGAAGTCCGAGGCCAAGGCAGATGAAATGCGCAAAGGGGTCGTCGAGATCCTTCTCAGGACGGAGCATCAACGCCTGAACAATTGCCTGCACGCATTCTTCATGGCAGGTGCCGACGAAGACCAAACCGAGAGAGAGCGCAGCAAACGCGACAACATCCATCGGAGTGGACTCATCCGTGATCACGGGAACGAGAACCTCCTGAACCTCCTCCTTCTGGCACCCGGCGTACGCCAGACCGAGCCCCATGATCGCACCGATGCGAATCGACGCGTTCTCCTTGTTTACGCTCTCATAAAGCAAACCGTAAGCCGGGTCACAGTCGTTGCGCACGTTGACGTTGATGAGGCCGACAGCGAGCAAGCCACCGGCGACTACCTGCTGCTCCATACTGTACAGGTAGTTGTCCACACGAGGCAGGCCATCCTCGACATCCCATAGAAGGATGGATCCGAGACTGGCGGCCGCAGACATCTTTCCGTGATCCTTGTTCTTGAAGATCCAGCTGACGTTCGAACCAGCACCCGCAGCCTCACCTTCTGCCGCGCCATCCCCACCCTCAGACGTCGTGAGCAGCTTATCCTGGCCAAAGCCCGCGTTGACGAAAGCATTAACAAAAGTCGCGGCGAGGTTCGCTCGAGCACTGTCCACAGCTGCCCCGGCAGGTGCGCGTCCCTCCATCAGGTGCGTCTTGTAGATGTCCTCTGGCAGCTTTGCCTCCATCACGTCTAGGTCACGCGCCAGCGTCAGGTAGTTCGCGCTGAGGTTCGAGTTGCTCATGATCATCTGCAGCTCCTCGAGCTCATCTCCATCTGTCACTTCGCACGGACCTTCGTCAAGCCTCAGAGGGTGCCCGTGTCTGGCCAGCATGTAGCACAACTGGCGCTTCTCTTGCTTATCCGTGCACGCGATAAATGTCTCCTCCATGATCTCCTGCACGCCAAGGCGGCAAGCCACACGCATAGCATCCGTATACTTCTCGACCTTCATGAAGATGGCATGAGCAACCTTCAGCACCTCCGAGTCCTCGGGCTCGGCAAGATAACTCGAACAGCTAAAGAGATACAGGCACGTACGCGCGTGGTTCGCCTCAGTGACATGATCGGAGAGCATGTCAAGCCTCTCGACCTCGAGAAGCAGGTCCACCGCCTCCGGCTCAGCGTTGTGCTTCATGTGGAAGGGGATGATCTCTTCGACCTGGCCCATGAGATCTTCGTTGTCAACCTGCATGGCGTCGGTGCCCGCCTCCTCCTGGCGGCGGTGGAACTCCATCCCAATTTCAGAGGCGAGATTGCGAACGTACTGCAGGATCAGAAAGGATGATGTCAGTTCAGGATCAAGGTTGGAAGGAGTGCTGAGATCTATGTGGGAGTGCCCAGATCTGAGTGCGCGTGCCCAGATCTGGTTATCGAAGAGTTCCAGGCCATGTACGCACCTCATGTCCCCACGTGCCAATGTCCTCGCCAGATCCGAGGAGGCGATACTTGAGAGACTCGGGCATGACGTTTTCGACAGGCGCGTCGGTCATGGCGAGCAGAGAGATGATGTCCGCGAGCAGCTTCTTGTTCTCAATTGGCTTCTTCATCTTCGCGTACGTGTCCTTGAGGGTTTGAAGGTGCGGACGAAGGAACTTGAGCGGCTTGGGCACGCTCGTCATCGAGCTGAAATGAAACGTTCATGGGAGGGGGAGGTTAGTCGATATGCTTACCACCGTTTCGTGCGACCGTAGGTGAGCACGAGTGACACTCGCGCGCGCACACCCCAGATCGCATCGGGGCGATCCGGCTGGGCACTCGCTTACCTGGTGGCGGTTTTGATCTCACTCCTCATCGTCTCCATTGCCAGCTTCGCGACGCCAGCCTTAGGATCCGCACTTCTGGTCACCATCAGCTCGAGGTTCTCTTTCAAAGCGAGATCCTCGTCGGACAGTTCGACCTCCTTCTTTTCATCCTTCTTGTTGCCCTTGGCATCAGGCGTCGCTTCGCCTTTCTTCTGCCCATCCTCCTTCTTCTCGGCGGCCTTCTTGGCAGCCATCTCGACTGGAACGGGTTAGCTGCCGCTCGTCCAACCCGCCGGTCTGAACAGGTGTCACCGCACACCGATCAGTGGGATGGTCTATACCCTTTCCAACCGACTGTCGCTGCGTCTGATGCGCGCTGACGTCTGCGCGGCGGCGATCGGCACGGCAGGCCGCGTTCAAACGTCGCTTCGACAAGAGTCCCCAGCGCGCCGGGACAAACGGCACGCGAATGGACTCATTTTTTGAAGGTTATGGGTACCAAAGTTTCGGGCGAAGCTTCACAACGTTACCTTCTACCTTGCCACTGCCTCACGCTTCTTCGTCTCTTCACCCTCGATCTCATCAATCTTCTTGAACTGCCAAGGCCACCGCACGTTGTATAAGAACGGCCGCAGGTCAAACCGATTATCCTCTGGTGAGTAGTTCTCAGCGTGATAAGAAGGCGTCAGCGTCGTCATTTTATGTCGATTGCACGAGTAGAAGAAGAAGAAACGCTTGACCTTCTCAGCAATCACTGCTGGAGACGCGCGATCCCTCCACTCGTGCAGCAAGCGCTTATACATTTCGACTGGTCCCAGTCTAGCGATCTTGCGCAGCCTACCGTAAACACCCAGCTCTTCGTACGACATGCCCATATCCTCCTCATCTGTCTGAACATAATCGTCGCGAATCGGCTCAAGCTCTGCAGTGGGTGGTGCCTCCTCTACAGACGCCAAAGTGGGATAGCCGAGATGCTCAGCTCCCCAGCGCAAGAAAGAGCGCAGATCTGCCTTACTGATCCCACCTATCGGGTTGACATCCGCGGACGAGCAGTCATACTTGGTCATGTATCCACGAAGTCCTTCGTCGACGTTGGCACTACCGAGCACGAGAAGGAACCCAGCGCGCCCACGCACCCAGGGCATGAGTTGCGCCAGAACGAACGACAGCACCATCCGAATTCGTGCCTGTATGTTCTGCAACGCCAGATTCTCTACGTTTGTTCCTCCGTCCACCTTGAACTTTGGAGTCTTCTTCGTGACAGCGGCAAAAAAGTGGAGAACAGCAGAAACAACAGTGTCGATGCTCACGTCCAGATGCGACGACCCCACCTCTGACGCCAACATCGAGGAGCGCGCGCGAGTCTCGTTGCTGCTGTTTTCCGAACCGAGGTATACCGTCGTAAACACTCGATTCGCCAGCCCCTGCGCGTTTGGCAGGGTTGTGGAGTCTTCTAGCTGTGCAACGCGCCGAATGTCCTTGCCAGCCTGCTCATCTCCCGCAGCAGCCGCCGCAGTTGCAAGTTGGCACATCGACCCTACGATGGCGGCAGTGGAAGAACTATCCGCGCCACCGGAAAGGGGGAGAAGATACCCGCTGGCACCTGATCTTCGGAGGTAGTCCCACAGCCAGCACGCAGGTCCCAATGAAATTTCTTCCTCCGGTGTATGGTACCGCACCTCCCTCGGCGCGTCAGGTGCGCCGGTAGCAGTGCAAAGACAGAAGGGCACGGTAATTATCGGCTGCTTGTCATGTGCAGCCGCTTGTACAGACATGCTCTGAAACGCGCCTCGAAATCCTACGACGGTGTCAAGATCGACATTTGCAGTGACAACCTCGACCTCCGAGACGGCAAACTGTTCCCCTTGCGCGACGACTTCGCCGTTTACGGCGATGCACGCGCACCCGTCGTAGTACAATCGACCCCCGTCACACCCTCGCTGATTGGCGTATAAATAGACGCCTCCACCTTTCGCAGTCGCAGACCTTATGAGATCCATGCGCGTGTTCAGCTTGCGAAGCTGGTGGTGACTACCGCTCCCATTGCTGATGACCTCGATACCACTCAGTGCGAGTCCTATGTGCGGCGCTGCTGGAGTGAACAGCTCCTCGCAAGTCTCGCTGCCAAGGCTCCCATCCTCGAATTCTAACGCAGCATCTCCAAACGGAACACGCGTCTGGCCTGTGGCCGCGCATGTCGACTGTGGAAGCTTGAAGTTGTCAACCTTTCCTCGGTGCTGCCAAGCTGTGAACCAACGCGTCTCCCGATAGTTGCCGTCGTTCGCTAAACACATCTTCGGACGGATGAGAAGCACCTCACGATCCAGCACGAATACCCTGCAGTTGTATCGCACACCGCCATGAATAACGGGCATACCAATATCGCACAGGATGCCGTCGGTGGTGTCATCCCCCAAAAGCTCATTGAGACACTCCCACGAGTGCTCGACGGTGTCCACCTCGAGGAAATGGTCTTCGCAGCCGTATCCCGGAAGCTCGAGCTCAGGACCGACACGATAGCGCGCGCCGCGGGCCTTCGCCTGGACGATCGAAGACTTGACTCGAGCGAGATTTCCCTCGAAATCTAACGCCCACTGGTTGAGCGCGCATGTCGCCAGGCATGCGACCCGCATCTCGGAGGCCTGCGAGACGACGCGAAGAGAATTGTGCCTGAGAAATCGGGCCGGGACACCGAAAGACTCCAAAATACGTCGTCACCCCTGTTCTATCTGAGGGTGGCAAACCAACTCTACGGACTGTTGTCCCGTTTCCATAACAATGAAAAGGACACGCCTAACATCTTCTCTCTCGGTGATAGTAATAAAAGACCAGTTTTGGAGTTGTACTTAACGTCTCGAACCAGCGTCTTACCGAGGTAGTCTTCTCTGTTACTGCTGTGGACGTAGTGGCGCACCACCGTGCCGTTCTTGAAGTCGAACGCAGCGTTCGCTTTATACGTCATCGAAGCGTTTGGGAGCGTCTCATTCATGGCAAGGAAAGCTGTGACCGACGCATTGAGTGACGTCCCATCGCTCACGACGTACGATTGTTGTTGGCACGTGTACTGGTGAAGAGAAGGAGGGAATGGGCGGGTCGAGTCAGCAGCTTCAAATGGTCAGAACCTTGCAAGCACTACAGTAGGAGCGAGAGGAGGAGAAGTTTCCAAGGGTCGGAACCTTGCAGTGGAGGAGGAAGGAAGCCAGGGCTCAAGGACCGCACCGAGAGGTTGCCCTCCACGGGACTGAATCTCTGCAGCAAGGACGACTTTGAAGCCTTGAATGCATCATTGCCGAACAGTGGGAGGGTGATTAGGGTGTCGACCAGCGTCCACGAAGGTGTATCACACAGCACCTGAACGAGTTCGACAGTCGTTGGTTTGCCTTCGGTCTGGGCGACAACGCCTATCGCCCACAGGACGAGGGCGACGAGGAGATAACGAAACACCATGCTGCGTCGCGACAAGTGTGATAGAAGCTCTTGAGTGCTCTACGATATTCAGTGCAAAGGGCTACGCGTGCGGCCCGAGTGTGCGCGTACGGAGGCGAACTTGCAGTCAGACGTTGTCTTTCTTTTTTCAAGACTTTCCCGAGGAAAAACCACTTCTGCTTTCTGAGCGATATATTCGTAGAGGAGCACTCCGGCCAGCGCCGCCGTCGGTCGGCGCCTTGCGACAACAAAGAAGGTATGCCGCAGGAGTTGCCTCCCTTCTTGAAGAAAAGGCTTCTAGCCAGGGGCATCAACGTGGATGCTGTGGCTGCTGCGGAAGAGGACACGAGGAAGGATTCAGAAGGCTCGGAGGAAATCCCTCTCCCTGACGGATGGAGTACGGCGTTCGACAAGACGTACAACACCACGTATTGGTACAATGCTTCGACGGGACAAAGCTCGTGGACACGTCCGACTGAGGCCATGGCCAATCCGCCTCTACCTCCGGGATGGAAGGAGGCAAAGGATCCGGCCACGGGCCATGTTTACTTTTGCAACGCGGTCACGAAGGAGAGTAGTTGGACGAGGCCTTTGGACGCCGCGGCTGCAGCACAAATGAAAAGGTGCCGGGGTTGCGGTGGCTTCGGTAAGGGGGTCGTTCAAGATAACGGGTACTGTCGACATTGCAGCGGAATTTTGCTCAAACCGACGAAGGCTGAAGTCCCCCCTCTGGGTGGGACCGCTGCACAATTTCCTGCAGTAACTATGCAGCCACCACCGCCGCGGGGCGCGATTGGACACACAAGTGGGATGATCGCAAGAGGTCCAAGCCTACCCGAGGAAGCTCAGTCAAATCATGGCATTGGACCGCAGCCAAAGCACGAGCCGAAGCTGACGGCATCCGCTCCACGAGCGGCTGGAAGTATCCGTGCAATGCCACCAGTGGCGAGCGGCAGAAAAAGGCAGCGAGCTGCAGATGCGATCGATCCCATGGATCCGTCGTCTTACAGCGACGCGCCAGTCGGTGGTTGGGGTGCCGGATTGGCCTCGTCAAAATCGAAAGAGGGCCCATCTGGAGGCAGTGGTCGGCCATTGCCGAGTCCTGGTGACGTGTTGCGGCAAAACGCCAAGGCGGAAGAATCCAAAGGGCAGTTGGATGATAAGTCGCGAGAAGGTGAGGCAGACTGAACAAGGCCTGTGCGTCATAAATCTAGTCTTCTAGGAATAGATACCCACTTGAGAATAGATCATGCAAGAGAGACTGTGCTTCAGTCTCCATGCGAAATCCAGTCTCATTATGTTCGACCCAGTCCTCCGCTACAATCTCCCCCCGGTTTGCAATGTGGCGCGCAAGTTCTGCACCTCTGTCTGACAGCAATTCCCACACGTCACCAGCAGCGAAGAAAAGGGAACCTTCCAAGCTACCATCGCTGACTTCATCTACAAACGCAAACTTTACGTCAGCCCTGGGAAACAAGCTCTCCCTCTCAATCCAAGTCGTGAGAAAGTCATCGTCGGTGATTTTATCATCTGCCACGAATCCCTCGCTTTCCAAGGAATAGCCTGCCGTCACGTGACACCCGAACCACCTCGCGAAACCGGCGTCGTCCTTAGGCATAGCCTCACGAATAATCGTCGAGGCCTGCGTCACGGCTTTTGCGGAAATCATACCAACATTTTCCTGTGGCTCGAGCCATGGGTCGCTCCAGCGTCTTGTGCCCTCGCCAGTGTCAACCGTTGACTGCGCGAGGGACAAGACCAAATCGTCACGAGTTGGAGAAAGAAACCCGACGCTATATGTTGTACACACCGTGTCCGATCCTTTCGCAACACCGTGATGTGCCACTTTTGGAGGAAGGTACAGTACATCGCCGGGCTCCAGCAGGCTGGATTCACGCGGCTGAAAATCTCTCAAAACTTTGACCTCAGCTTCCGCGTAAAAGGCGTCCTCGTTCTCGGGAGCGTATTCCGGGTTATCAGATATGGACCATAGTTTTTGTCCTTCGCCTTGAATGAGGAAGACGTCGAATTGATCGGAGTGAGCGCCAACGCCACCACCTTCAGCTGACAAACTAGCCTGGATATCAGCTACGCGCCAACGAGGAAAATGGTCAAAAAGGTCGAGGAGCGTCGCTACCTCAGGCACGTGTTTCTCCAGGTCGTTCACCACGACACACCATGTCCCGTCCTCAGGAAGCGCGCGAAGCTCTTCTTCGGCAAACGGGCCACGCTCAAGTTTCCACTCGGATGGTTTGCCCGATTTATTTCTGATTATTCGAGGCTGGAACTCGGGTTCGCACGCCAACCCGGCGAGCTCGCCTGCGTCGATGGGCATTGACTCACCAGGTAGCGTCGCGCCACGAATGACCACGGGCCGTTTCTGCCAGTACTCCCTCATGAACGTGTTCCATGCCTCTAAACTAAATGGCAGGGCAGCGTGTAGCTCTTCCATCGGTGTCACATTGACAGCGTCGTTCTCGCTCGCTCGCCTGGACGCTGCTCTCCGTCGAGGAACGCGTGAAGCCGAGGGCACATACTGCAAGTTGACGTTCCCATTTCCCCCGTAGGACCGCTTCAGGCGAGGAGGAGTCGCATGAACACCCGGTAGCACGCGAAGCATCCCAAATCCACAGTGCGCGTATCACGGAGCAACGATGACCGGATGCGCGCACCCGCGTGCGCCACGCGTTCCGATCTGGGCGCAACCTATAGGAGCTTAACACCGCGCGCCACGTGAAAAGTGCGGAGTCAGCGGCACTTTTTGGAAATCGTCGATGAATTTTCAGGCACGAAAGACTTGTCTCTACGTGTAGCTTAGAAGCTATCCTACAGCTAGCACTACGGTGGTCAGAAACACCCATCTAAATCAAAGTCGCCGTCTCTCTATCTTCCGAATCATCAGCGAGCGTCATCGCTTTGTGTGCTGCCTGCGCAGATGTTGACTTGAGCAGCTCCCTGATGCACATTGTTGCATATGAAGAGGTCGGCAGAGCGAGGCTGAGACGAAGAGCCAGTAGCTTTCCTTCCTCGTCTTTGTGGGGGACAGCTCCCTTGCCTTCGGTCGGCGCGATTCGCGACAGGTCCGTCTCTGTAAGATCCACCTTGGGATCAGAGTATCTGATAAATGAATGCTCCATCGCATCTGGTTTCACAATCAGCCGCCTGTATGTTCCAGTCAGATACCCGAAGGAATACTCCCGCACCGGGTGTGCGAATCCGATGAGCTGCACACCATCCTTCTCGCATAACTCTTCGTACAGCTTCTGCAAAGGTTCAGAGTATATCACTTTACATCCAGGCTGAGGAAGTACAACATCCGTGATTTTGAAGATGCCAGCTGCGGCCTCGCTCTCAGTGACTTCATGGACACTGGAGAAGATGTCGTCGCCAGCTCTGTCCTCGTCAATCTCTTCGAAGTTCTCGTCGCAACCAGTATCCAATACCAAGTCCCCAGCAACGACGCGCTCGACACCGTGCAGCCTCACTCGTTCACTAGCCGCCTTGTTCCAAAGATAACTCTGATAGGCGTGCACGTACATCTTCCGTGTCGTGCGAGGAATACCGGCAAGCACTGCAATCAGGTCCTTGGTCTTTTGGCGAAGCATCGCTTCCAGAAGTCCACGCTCCGCAACACAGAAACGCGGCATGAGCTTTAGCGCGCCTTCGATATCCCCCTTCTCCTTGTACACAGCGCGAGCAGTCGCGGCATCGTGTTTATCTCCATCGCGAGGTCGAAGGATGAGATCAATGGCCTCGGCCCAATCGCCACGGAGGAGTGCTGCTCCGATGGTGTGCGTAGCAACGGAATGGCTCCCAAACCTCTGCAGACCAAAGTAGTTGATGTATCCGCTTTGCTGCAAAGCGCTCACTGCACGCGCAACAGTTTGCTCTTTGCCTTCTTCGATGCCGCGCAGTGTGAGCGTGAACACATTGCCTTTGAGGTCTCCAAGACCAAGCCCATTCTTCACGTACCGATAGTTTCCAACACGCATTCCATGAAGATTCAGTTTCGCCATTCGCGCCGCGCGAACCCTAAACAGCGTCATCCGCTGACTCGTGACACCGCGGCGATCTTTTGTTCCAGCGAAACCAAACGCTTTTGGCTTCACATGAAGGATCCGTGAGAGGATTCCGATGGCGTCGCCGGTATCCTTGTTTTCCTTGCACAAGGTAAACTCGAGAAATTGCGGAACTCCATCTGGCCAGCGCTTGTGTCCGTTCCAAGCATCTTTTTCACCCCCTTCCCTTCCTCGCTTTTGACCCCCTCCACCACCACCGCCTCTGAGATGCTTCTTGGTATGAACCCGGATGCAGAGATTTGGGCGTTTGGAGTCTTTCTTCATCGGGCCCGCTGGACCTCTTTCGTCTGCGGGGGGTTCAACCGTATCTGTGGGAAGCTGTAGATGCAGTCCGAAGAAAGTGTGCAGTTTCGTACGATATCCCTTATCATTGCTGGATGCCAGGATCAGCGGCAAAGGCTCCTGGGTACCCTCAGGTGCGGGCGTCAGCACACCGGGTTGCTCGAGAAAAACCTTCAACCTCGCTGCTTCCACCTCCCCAGCAAGTTTCGTGAACTCGTCGACGGCAGCACGTATCCGGGAAGCCTCCTTGGCTGCCGCTTCCGCGGCAGCCTCGGGTGATAAATCATCCCCCGAGGGACTAGTTGATTCAGGAGCCGATGCATTCTTCGGTTCCCGCTCACTCGTGACCTCTTCGGTTTTCGGAGGGGACTCGGCGGCAGGCATCAACTTGAGTCGCTTCGCCTGCTCTCTCTCGTCTATTTCATCGTCGACCGACGCCTCCAGCGAAGTAAGATGCACGACCTCTCCATCTAACCCGATCTCATTGACAACAAAGTCCGTGAATCGTTCTTTGAGGATGGCTCGGAATCCATCTGCCGAATTTGCGTTGCATTCGATCCCCACCGAGGCCTCTTCCATGGGTGGCGGCGGTGAAAAGTGGAGAGGCTCGGCCGGCGGACGGATTCTCTGGCGTGAGAACTCTACTTACGAATTGAACCAGGTAAATGAAGCCGATCTCGTCGGAAACTCCTCCGGAAAAAAAAAATCAAAGAAAAAACGCCTCCTCGTCTCCTCCGATGCTGCGAGGGCCTCCAGTCTCTCTCCGAGCATCTATCTATCCACCTCGACGTACGCATCTCGATCGCTCTTGATAAGACAGGATTCCATCATCAAGACGTTCACAATGTCCTCTGAAAAGCGCTTCTCAGGAGATGACGACTTCAGGTGAGTGCCAATGGCCTCGTGGAGAGCGACTGAAGGACGTGTCGGTGTTCTTCGCGAGAGCCACGACAACAAGATGGTACCCAGCTTAGACGATACCCGCCGATCTTCTCTTCATCACGACAGGGTGATGAAATTGAGCTACATCAAGAAACAAGCTGATGCCGCCCTGAAGGCAGGAAATGCAAAGGACGCGTACACAAAGTGAGAGGACACGACCTTCTTTCTGCCGGTGCCCGTCTTTTGCTCCCATCTTTTTTGGTGGCTGCTACTTGGGAGGCGATGACTCACACTAACAGTGCTCGCACAGGTACACGGAATGCTTGCCGCTGGTTCCACCTGGTTATGGTGAGACGCATACGATATATAGCAACAGATCTCTGGCGTATGCTAAGGTACGTCTGTGCTGCATGGGAGCCGGAAATCGCGGACATTCTATTCTGATGACACTGCCACCGCGCCGCTCATTCAATTTGACAGGCGAACAAGTTCGACGATGCGTTGCGGGACGCCGAGCAAGCATGCAAACTGAAAGCAGACTGGGATAAGGCTTGGTGGAGGAAAGCAACGGCTTTGAGGGGTCTGAAGCGCTACAACGAGGTGAGTAACGTGACCTTTATATGACAGGTCGTCGTATTGTACGGCGAGGCTGACACTACAGAACGGAACTTCAGGCGCTGCAAGCATACAGGGGATCCTTCGAGCGCACGAACAGGCAGGATTGTGAGGTAGCGAAGGAATACAAACTGGCCATCAGGGACGTGACGAGGAGCATGACTCGAGAGCAGCTTGCAGATTTTATTGTTTCAACGCTCGACGAATATGAGGTGCGTGCACGGAAACAACACCACTGTTGGCAGTGCTTCGTCCTGCATCGAATGACTGAGCCTCGCATATGCATTCATTCGACGCACACAGAATCGAGGGATCATCAGCTTGCCGCGGGAACAAAGCGTAACGAAGATTGAAAAGCGAGAAGCTATGTTCCAGCATATCAAAAGCTGGCAGACTGGCAACAAAAGAATGGATAACGATTATGCAAACAGCGTCGCCATGTGGACATTAACCCCAATGAGCACAGCAATGGCGTATTTGCAGGTGAGCCATCGGCGTGCAAAAACAGAAAACATTCGAAGCATCAGCTGACGTTATTTAATTTCATTCTCAACTCATAGCGTGCGTGCATGTACGTCAAAGCACACTGCTTTAAGCAAGTAATCTTTGATACAAAAGCAGCGCTGAGAAGGGATGACATTGATCCGAAAGAGGCGATGAAGAAAACCGTTCTCGTGAAGCCTGGGACAACAAATCCGTATGAGTGCGTAAACAAGAACACAGTACTTCAGTAAATGAAAAATGTCACGAATCTGACGTTATCGTCTTCTGCGACAGGGAACGCCTCTTCTTCATTCGTCCCTGGGCATGGTTCTTGCAGGGCGACGGTTTCCGAGCTGATGAGAAACACGCATTGAGAAATGATGTCAAAGCTGCGCTGTGCTATCACATCGCCGCCAAGAAGGTACGAACTTTCAATACAATAAAAATGAAAAATGAGCCTGACGATTCCGCTTGCCAGGACGACGAGAATAACACGAACAAAGAATACATGGAAGCATATGACGCTGTTTGCTCGAACCTGAACAACAAGCAAACCAGCGAAGTTTTGAACGAAGCAAACGAGCAGCACATGTTGACGAGTCTCGGTTTCATTTCCGATGAAATCGGGAATAACATTTATCGCGTGATGGTGCGCTTCGTTGCTGTTTCTTTAAAATACAACTGCCAACGCGCTAACAAATCGATGTGAACAGGGCGCGATTGTCATTAGCTGCGTCTCCCCGAGTAAGTTCAACTCAAATTCACGCGTTGCGCTAAAGGCGAAGATTGCCGAGCTCACGGTACGTGCTCTACTTTTCCTTAAATTGGTCCCATCTTTTTATTCAATTTCTCATCATTCCCAGGGAGTTGTCGCCAAGGACGTGCTCATTGAACGTGTCTCCAAGATCATCGACGGGAAACTCAAGGTGAGTTCTAGATTATTGTTTTTTGCCGTACGTCGATTCATATTGTTGAATGCCAGCATTCATTATTGCGCAGATTGAGTACCAATTCACGGTCGATCGCGAAGAAACAGGACAAGTACGTTTGAATGTTTCGTGAATTCATTCATTCATTTACCTCAACTGATTCCTTTTCTTTTGCAGGCATGTGTCGATATCTTGAAATCATTCAGCGACAACTCTGACGATCGAATACTTCCCGGCCAACTCTTGTCGCACGAGCCCTATTTCGAGTCGTTAAATGTCAGCGATCACGAGTTGCCGCCAATTGAGGAGCGTATCCTTGCTGCTACTGACGATTCCTCCACTCTTGTGGAAGGAGATCGGCCAGCACTTGCGATGGACCTACCATATCGCACGTACACTCTCACTCGTTCGAATGGGGAACCGGTTGAACGTGTCGACAAACATGCGTTTTGCATGGCTCGTGTCTTTTATGACAGGAACGAGGTTGATTATGATGTTTGGTATTCGCCCTCTGATGGGCGGTGTAGATGGCGTCAAAGTGCATCCGAAATTTCTGTGATGGTCCTGGGTATTCCGCGCGGTACTGCAGCTTCAGAGCTCGACGTCAACATTTCACCGACCAGTATTCGTGTCTCTGAGCTCTTCTCTGGTCGTGTCTTCATAGAGGGAGAACTTCAAGAGCGTATCGTTCCCGATGACAGCGCTTGGGACATTTCCGAGGACGGCATCGTGACAATGTATTTGTACAAGGCCAACCTTGCCCTCTTTGCGTCTCCTCATCAGCACAACGCCACCGAATGGAAGAAGTTGTTTACCTCTGATGGATACGAGATAAAATTTGACGATGCGTGCAAAGATTATTCTGATTTGCCAGCTCCTGTTATGGCTCAGTTTCGGAAGTCCTCCGCCATCGACGGTGTTCGCCGAAGACTTGAGGCGAAGGAGTCCAAAGCTCGGGATCGTGTTTCTGAGCTCGATGACCTCAGAAGACGAAAAAGGCAGACTCGTCTTGCCGCGCTCCGGGGTCAGCCGATTCAGAGCTGGGTGAAGCTCGACCGGGAGGGGATTCCGAGCAAACCCGCGATGTGAAGATTTTGACATTTCACGGTCAGCAACGTGTGCGTGGGCGAAAAAAAAGTTTGATTTTTTTTTGAAGTTGTTGTCGAAGAGAGAGAGGGGTCTTCTGAGATCATCACGAGCGAGACACGCTATTAGTCTGCTCTAGTAGCTAGAGCTAGAGCTAGCTCTACTACTTTCGAAAGTACCTTCGAAGGTATGAATATTAAGCCCTCTCTAGATATAGCTAAAGCTAGATAATGCCCAAGGCATGATCGAAGTCCACACTGCAGGGGAATACTTTCGTAGTAGACTATCCTTCACCACGTCCATCCGTCATTCGTCGCGTACTCTAAGTCCACGCCCGCCTCAATCAGCGCCCGAGCCACCGCCTCCTGGCCCTCCTGAGCAGTAATACAGAGCCTCCTGAGTGGTAATACAGATGTCGGGCAACCCCCCGGTGACGAACATCGTAGGATGCGAAACAGATGAATTCAACATATCAGAAACGTGACGAGATCTCGAGTCGCTTCCGCCACTTCTCGCCTGCAAACTCGACTTCCGCCATGGCGCGCATGAGGGGCGCGGGCAAAAAGATTGGCTATGACCAGTACCGCTCAGGTCCAGACGACGTGCCGGTCTACGTTTATGTCGACCGTTCGACGGGCGAGACGCACTGGTCGACGTGCACTCCAAAGGTGATTCGTGTCACCCAGGAAGAACTGGAGGAACTGAACGACGAGGAGGGAAACATTGGCGAGAATGGCGTGAAGCAACTGTGCGACTACAGCGACCGCGTGCGTGAGATCGTCGCTGACGATTTGTCCGCGACGAACGCGCGTCTTGAGGGCGTCCCTGAACTCCCTGCGAACCCCACCGAGGCGCAAACGCGTAAATTCCAGGAAGCTTGTTCGAAAGGGCTCGAGCAGGCGAACTGGGGGTACGGTTGTGAAAGCTGCCGCAAGAAGTGCGCGCGATGCACGGCGCTGAGCGTCGGCGAAAGTAATGCGACAATGGCGCTAAGCTTCTCGTTTCTTGCGAAATCGTGCGCCAGCGACGCGAAAGGTAAGGAGGAGAAAGAAACGTTCCAAGCGGTGTCGCGGTCGATCGCCAGTGCCAAGCACCGCGTGCGATCGTCCAAAGATTTTCGCGCAGGCGAGAGAGACGTCCCCGAGCGCATGCGCCGTCGCGTCGACGAGCTCATCGACGTGTGCGCCGTGCACGGTAGTCTCAAGGTCGAGTACGAAGCGCAATTTACCCGCGCAAAGCTGCGCATAGGCGCGAAGGGTTCCAAACACCAAACGCAGATCAACGTTTTGCGCAGGGAAGATGCCGTGTTTTGTCCCAGCTACGACGTCGCCGCCGACTTCGCCAAACTCGCCGGTCTGGACAAGAAGGCGAAGTATTGTTCACAGTGCCAGGAGCGTAAGCCGCAGCCATTTAAGGACGAAGAAAAATCGGGTCCGTTCACGAAGAGAGGAAGACTTTGGCCTTACGTGCGCGAGGTGCAGCATGGATATTTTGTCGTGAGCCTTGACGACCTCGACGTCGGGTGGGGATTCGAACCTGGCGAGGTCGGAGAGGAAGAAACGCTATGGGAGGTGGGCGAAGCGAGAAACGGAGGGAAGGGGACGAAAAGGGGACGAGGTTGATCGCTGCTATCACACCAGGAGTCAAAGGGTTGTAAAGACTCGAACATAGTCAAAAGTCAGACACTGCGCAGAACATTGCGCGCTGTCACCGCCTTGTGTAGGATAGACTAGTCTAGTGATATTCTCGCCCGCACTCGAGAATGGATACTCGTAGTCTACGTATGGGATCTCGCTCGGCTGCGTTCAAGGACATATATGTAATCATAGTCTACTCTCATCAAAGTCTTGGCTATCTCG
>MDSW01099297.1_pt1 | contig 80608 bp, 80 predicted proteins | sample 811171 | NCBI WGS metagenome assembly MDSW01 (sample SAMN05326641, study PRJNA326480) | marine metagenome | isolation source: seawater | place: Atlantic Ocean: North West | collected 2012
CTCGCCTGCTGGCTCCCGCCAGCCAGCCCAAGACTCGCCTGCTGGCTCCCGCCAGCCAGCCCAAGACTCGCCTGCTGGCTCTCGCCAGCCAGCCCATGACTCGCCTGCGACCTCCCGGTCGCCAGCCAACATCTCGCGCGGCACCAAGGTCGACCCGCGCGAGGTCGACAACAACCAACAGGTCCGCACCGCGATGGATCTGGCGGCGCAGGCTTCGAGCATCGACGATCTGCGCGACGCGCTGATGGGCTTCGAGGGCTGCGCGCTCAAGAAGACCGCGACCAATCTTGTCCTTTCCGACGGCCCGGCGGACGCGAAGCTGATGTTCGTCGGCGAAGCGCCGGGCGCGGACGAGGACCGGCAGGGCGTGCCCTTCGTCGGGCCGAGCGGGAAACTGCTGAACGCGATGCTGGAAAGCGTCGGTCTGAAGCGCGAAGACGTCCTGATATCGAACACCGTATTCTGGCGGCCGCCCGGCAACCGCACGCCGACGACCCAGGAATCCGCCGTCTGCCATCCGTTCATCGAGCGCCTGGTCGAGATCGTCGATCCGGAAGTCCTGGTCTGCGTCGGCGCGCCCGCCGCGCACACCATGCTGGGCCAGACCCAGGGGATCAGCCGATTAAGGGGTAAGTGGTTCGGGTTCCAGAGCACGCGCATGTCCCACCCCATCGACGCGACGGCGCTGTTCCACCCGGCGTATCTGCTCAGGACGCCGATCAAGAAGCGCGACGCCTGGGCCGACATGCGGATGATCGCGAAGAAGCTCTCCGGCGCCTGACGGCGACCGTTTCAGGCCTTACGTCACCTAGCGGCGCTCAGCCCGAGGACAACCGCGTCGCGCATGCGGCGCGCACCCGGTCCTGCAATGCCGGGTCGATCTTCATGACGGCAATGACCTCGGCGGCATAGGTGGTGCGAAGACTGCCGTTGCCCCAGCCGCGCAGGCGGCTGGAACCGCTCTCGTCGCGGGCCCAGTTCCGTTTGCCGATGACGTTGCAGACGTGCGCGAGATCGTCGACGTGCTGGCGCTCAAGCGCGGCCCTGTAATCGGCTTCGGTGTACATCCATTCCGATCTGAAGGCGACCGATGCAAACGTGCCGATGCCGAGCGCGGCACCGATACAGCAGACGATCAGATAACCTTTCCAGTCGACGGTCATCGGTTTCCTTTCAGCGGGGTTGCCCGGCGTTTCGCGGTCGAGGGGCGGGCCGCATCACAGCGGCGGCGGCCGCTCACGATACCGCCAGCAGGCGGGCGCAGCGGGCACTCACCATGCCGCGGATCGGCATCTCGATCTTCATGCCGTCCGTCGTCGCATCGGCGAAGCGACTGCGGACCCGATCGTTTTCCGGAAGCTGCAGATCTTCGAGCGGCTTGCCGCTTGCCAGCCAGTCGGCTTCGCCGAGCGCGTCGCACAAATCCGAATAATAGGTGATACGTTGCTGTTTAAGGGCCTGATCGTAATCGGCCTCGTCGTAGAGCCACCCGCCTTCGACCGCAATCAGGCGAAATGCGAGAATTCCGACGGCGGCACCGGCGCTGAACGCGCCCAGGCCGCCAAGTGTGCTTTTCAAAAGCTTTCCCCTAGTTTCTTTTTCAACCCGGGATCATCACGGAGGAATGTGTCAGAACTATGTTCCCCGGCGCCGCCGGGCGCCGCGGCGCTCTCACGCACCCTTCACGGCCAAGTGAGGGGACTTGATTTCTGAACATCGGCAAATGCTGGCATACGGGGTCTGCGCCCGATGACCGAGCGCGCATGACCTATTTGTTCAGGAGATGACACCATGAAGGAAACCTTCACCGCCGCCGCGGTCGTCGCGGGCGCACTGGCCGCCGGCAGCGCCGCTTTCGCCCCCGCTGCCGACGCCGCCGAAAACGTCAAATGCTACGGCGTCGCCAAGGCCGGCCAGAACGACTGCGCCGCCGGGCCGGGCACGACCTGCGCGGGCACGTCGAAAGTCGATTACCAGGGCAACGCCTGGAAGCTGGTCCCGAAAGGCACCTGCACGACGATGGAGTTGCCGGGCGACCGCAAGGGTTCGCTCGAACCCCTCAAACGCGACATCCCGTCGTAATTCAACGGGCGGCGGGGGCATGGCGATCCAGGGCATCAGGACCGACCGGGCGGGTGCGGGCTTCAAGCCGCAGCACCTGGCGGCGATCATCGAAAGCCGGGCCAAGGCCGGGTTCTTCGAGCTCCATGCCGAGAACTACATGGGCGCCGGTGGCCCCCCGCACGCCCGTCTGGAACGGCTCCGCGAAGATTATCCGCTCAGCGTACACGGGGTCGGCCTTTCGATCGGCGGCGCCGGGCCTTTGGACGAAGACCACCTTCAACGCTTGAAAGCCGTCGTCGACCGTTACGAACCGGCGCTGGTGTCCGAGCATCTGGCGTGGTCGACCCATCAGATGGGCTTCATGAACGATCTGCTGGCGCTTCCCTACACCGCCGAGACGCTGATGGGGGTCGGCGATCATGTGGATCGCGTTCAGAGCGTGCTGGGCCGGCGCATCCTGCTCGAAAACCCGTCGAGCTACGTGACGTTCGAAGACAATACGTTCGACGAGGTCGATTTCATCCGCGAGGTGCAGCGCCGCACCGGGTGCGGGCTGTTGCTCGACGTCAACAACGTCGTGGTTTCGTGCACCAACCATGGCTGGGACCCCGAGGATTACATCGCCCGGTTTCCCTTGCACGAAGTCGAGGAAATCCATCTTGCCGGTCATGACGTTCGTGACGATGCATACGGCCGGCCGTTATTGATCGACACCCACGACCGCGCCGTCGCCGACCAGGTAATGGAACTGTTTCGGGACGCGGTCCGGTTGACCGGCCCGGTCCCGTCCCTGATCGAGTGGGATACCGACGTGCCGGACTGGACGGCACTTATGGCTGAGATCGAAAAAATTTCATCGGTGCTTCGCACGGAATCGTATCGGGGGGTGATGAACGATGTGGCGTGAGTCCCTACATGCGTATGGAAACGCGCTGACGGACCGGAACGCCGCCATTCCCCCCGGCATCATCGGCAGTGCCGCGCGGTTCGATGTCTACCGCAACAACGTGGCATGGGGCCTGATGAACGCACTTGCCGAAGCTTATCCGGTCGTCCTCCGGCTGACGGGGCGGGAATTCTTCGACGCGCTTGCGCACGCCTATACGGAAAAATTTCGACCGGCTTCGCCGGTTCTTCATGAGTATGGCGCAAATTTCGGCGATTTCATCGAAACGTTCGATGCCGCGCGAACGTTACCGTTTCTGGCCGACGTCGCCCGGCTGGAAAGATACTGGCTCGAAGCCTATCACGCGGCCGATCATGCCTGGCTGCATCTCAGTCTTTTGTCTGCCGTACCGGAGAGAGATATCGATCACCTTCGGCTCGGCCTTCACCCGAGCCTTCGGCTGTTTCAAAGCCGCTATCCTGCGGTCTCCATCTGGCAGGCGCATCAGGTGGCCGAGTTTCCCGATCTTTCGACAATCGCATTCGAAGCGGAACACGCGGTCATCGTTCGCCCGGCGCTCGACGTGCACGTTCATCCGGTTTCCGAACCGGCACACGGGTTTTATACCCGCCTCGCCGCGGGCCACGAGCTCGGGAAAGCGTTCGGCGATCCGGGTGAAACGGAGAGCGGCGATCCGTCCGCGTGGCTTGCCGATCTGTTCGGCATGGGTGCCGTGAGCCGGCTCGATCAGCCGGAAACATAAGGGGAAACAATCATGACCATCGTGAATTCGCTCAAGGGGATGCACGACGCGTTCTTTCATACGCTCGAAAAGCTCGCCGGGGACTGGTTCCTGGGGCTCGCCGCACGGCTGGTTTTCTCGTCGGTGCTGTTGGTGTTCTTCGTCAACTCGGCGATGACCAAGGTCGGCTCGGGCTTCCCCGATATGTTCATCCCCGCCGTCGGCGCCTATGCGCAGATCGTACCGCCCGTCGCCGAAGCGGCGGGCTACGATCCGTCGCAGATCGCCGTCTTTCCGTGGAAGCTGATCGTGCTGGCCGGGACGTATGCCGAGTTCCTGTTGCCGATCATGCTGCTGATCGGCCTGTTCACGCGCTTCACCGCACTATCGTTGATCGGGTTCATCGTCGTGATGAGCGTCGTCGACGTCACGCTGCACGGGCTCGATCCGAAAAGCGTGGGCTTCGTCTTCGACCGGGTGCAGGACGCGATCATCGCCGACCAGAGATTGCTCTGGGTGTTCCCGCTGATCTATCTGGTTTTGCGGGGCGCCGGGCCGGTATCGGTGGATGGGGTGTTGGCATCCCGCAGGGGCTGATCTCATGCTTCGAAACGTCCGCTTCGCGTCCGCCTCGAAGGATGGCGGCACCGCCCTACTTCCCAAGCGCGATCAGCACCACGGACGCCATGACGACGAACACCGCGGCGACGATCCGCAGCGTCAGGTATTCGCGCCGGAACACGATGATGCTCAACAGCATCGAAAAGACCGGCGACGCGGCGACGATCGGCACCACGGTGACGATGGTGCCGTTCAGGAGCGCCGTATTGAGCGCGAATAATGCGGCACCGAACATCAGGCCTGCGATCAGGAACAGATAGACGCCTTCGCGCGCGTGCATCAGCGGGCGTCGTTCCTTTTTCATCAAGTGCAGCGAACCGGTCACGACCATCGAAACCGTGAATCCGACCAGCGCCGCGAAATACGGATCGGGGATGTAGTCCATCCCGATCTTGGTGAAGCCGTGTCCGAACGAACGGATCATTGCCGCGCCGACCGGCAACGCCAGCGCCCACACCGGCCACGACGCCGGGATTTTCTTGTCGCGGCGGGTTAGCAGGATGATCGCCGAGACGATCCCGAGGGTGCCGAGTGCGATCTGCCACGTCAGCATCTCGCCCAGGATCAGGATGCCGAACGCGGCCCCGAAAAGCGGAGAGGTTGCCGCCAGCGTCGTCGTCAGGGTCGGTCCGATATAACGGATCGCGGCGACGGACAGATTTGCCGAGACCGCCGGGCGGATCAGGCCGAGCGCAGCGAAGATCAGCACCGCCGGATGCAGGAAATTTTCCGGGTTCAGCATCACCGGCGCCGCCAGCCAGTAGACCCCGGCGCTGGAACAGATCGACAGCATGGTGCCCGAACGCGCATCCAGCGTCTGTAAGCCCATATGCTGGATCTGACCCCCGAGCGCGAACAGGAATCCGGCGGTCAGGGCCAGGACGTAAGGCGGGATGGTGACGTCGAAGATCAAGAGTTTCTCCTGCCCGGAACCGGGCGGGCGCGGTTGATAACTTGGCGAGTTTGCACCGATCGGGCATGCTCTGCAAAACATCCTGCACCGAACCGGAAAGGAGAGGGGACATGGCCGAAGAGCGTTATGCACTGATCGTCGGCGCCGGCCAGGGGTTGAGCGCATCGCTCGCGCGCCGCGCCCGGGCCGAAAACATCACGCCGCTTTTGGCGGCCCGGAATACCGGCAAGCTCGAAGACCTGCTGAAGGAGACGCAAGGGCACGCGCATCCATGCGATACGTCGGAGCCTGCGTCGGTGGATAAGCTGTTCGACTGGGCGGCGTCCGAATTCGGCGTACCCGAACTGGTGATCTTCAACGCCTCCGCCCGGGCCCGAGGACCGATTGCCGAGCTGGACCCGGACGAAGTCCGCCGCGTTCTCGAAATCGCCGCCTACGGGGGCTTTCTCGTCGGACGGGCGGCGGCGCAAGCGATGCTGCCCCGGGGGTCGGGCTCGATCCTGTTCACCGGCGCGTCGGCGACCGTGAAGGGCTACGTCAATTCCGCATCCTTCGCGATGGCCAAGTTCGCGTTAAGGGGGCTCGCCCAATCGATGGCCCGCGAACTGGCGCCGAAGGGCATTCACGTCGGCCATTTCGTCATCGACGGCGGCATCGGCGAAAGCGACGATCCGGCAAACCCCAACAAGCTTCATCCGGACCGGATCGCGGAATCGTACTTTCACGTCCACAACCAGGATCGTTCCGCCTGGACGTGGGAAATGGAACTGCGCCCGTTCGTCGAGAACTTCTAGACGCTTCCCCCCTCACCCAACCTCTCCCCCTAAGAGGGGGAGAGGGGCAGCTGCGGCATTTCGTCGAGAGTCCCTCTCCCCCGGCATCGGGGGAGAGGACAGGTAAGGGGGCAATCGTCTCTATCTAATCAATGTCCCGAAATGGCATAGGTCAGCGTTTCGACCTCATCGGCCCGATCCAGTGCGAAGACCATGTCGCGGACCTGCTTCGCTTTTCCCTCTCCGAGGATGTTTGAAACAAGCGCGAAATACTTGGCCTCAACCTCGTCCGCCGTCAGCGGATTGTCGGGCGAGCCTTTCCGGTGCGTCACCGTTTCCTCGAACGTGCGGCCGTCCGTCGTGGTGACACGGACTTTCGCCATGTGGCGGAAGGCAGGGCCCTTTTCCTCGATCTCCGGGTCGACGTCTGCGGTGATCCTTTCGATGAATTTGAGGACACCGGGGTCCTTGATCGCATCGTCGGTGAACTGGTCGGTGAACGCCTTGCCATGAAACGCGATCATGGCGAGGCCGTAATAGATGTTCATCTGCGCCGCCGTGATGCTTTGCGCTTCATACGGCCAGGCGCAGTGGACGTGGGTCGGACGGCTGACCCCGGCGTGGATTTCGGCGATATCTTCGCGGGTGAGATCGTTGTCGACGCGGATTTTGGAAAGCGCGTCCAGCGCCGCGTGAATAGACGTCACCGTCGCGTGCGGTTTGAAGCCGGTTTGCGCGGTCTCCCAGAATTCGCCCAATTTATCCGTCACCCGGGCGAGTTCGATCTTGCCCGAGAACGCAGACAGGAAGCCGCCGTATTCGGCCTCGACCACGTCCGAGATTCCCGTGAAGCCGTTCGATGCCAGAAGGGCCGCGCGCACCCCCGCTTCGGCGGCATTCCCGGAATGAAGGCGTTTGACCATTGCGCCTTCCTGCGCCGCCATCAGGCCGGCCCCTAATGAACCCGCGATTCCCATCGCGTTCTGCGTCTGATCCGCGTCCAACTTCATCATATTGGATGCCGTCGCGGCGGCGACGAACGGCCCGATCACGCCCTGCGGGTGAAAGCCCCGCAGCAGCAGATCCGTACCCGCCGCCGCGCCGATCCGGTTGCCGGCCTCGTAACCGGCGACGATGGCGGTGATCACGTCCTTTCCCGACGCGCCGCCCAGATATTCCGCCGTGTTCAACGCCGCAGGCACGGCGATGGAATTCGGGTGCAGGATCGCGTCGCGGTGGATGTCGTCGAGTTCGAAGGCATGCCCCGCCGTCGCATTGATCAGCACCGCCCCGGTCAGCGGCACCGAGCGTTTCGCGCCGAACACGGTCGCCGCCGGCACGCCGCCTTCGCCCGCGATCATGTCGGCGACTTTCCGAGTCCAGGGAAGATCGGCGCCGACCAGACAGCACGCGATGCCATCCAGGATGGAGAGTTTGAGGTGCGCGACCACGGGGGCCGGGATCTGATCGTAGCTCAGTTTCGATGTGAAATTGGAAATGGTGCGCGAGGCACCGCCGGCGGTCTTGTCGGCCATGAAAGGAAGTCTCCCCTAGGATCGTTTTTCGTTGCCGCCAGTTTAGCCGTCCGTCCGGGCGTTCCAAGGGATATGGATCAGGCGCCGATACGCTGATCCTTCCAGACCCCGGCGCCCGGGGGGTGAGGTAGGGGCGTTAACCGTGTGGAAACCCACAATCTTGCGGCGATTCCCGTGATCGGGTACAAATGTTGCAGATAAGGGACTGAGGGGTTCGTCCATTGACGAAGACGAGGACATGTCTTCGCCCAGCGCTTTTTATCGCTGCGGCGGCACTGGGGATTCTGATTGGCGTATCGGCATTGCCGTCTTCGGGCGCGGCGCAACCGCGCATGCCGATGGCCGCCGACATTGCCGGTTCGGCCCTGCCGCAGGTCCTGAACGACGAGGATATCCGTCTCTATCAGCGCATCTTCGAGGTGCAGGAAGACGGGGACTGGAAGACCGCCGACAAGCTGATCGAACGGCTTTCGGACCCGATCCTGATGGGGCATGTGCTTTATCAGCGCTACATGCACCCGACCAAGTACCGTTCCAAGTACGCGGAGCTGAAGGACTGGATGGCGTCGTACGCCGATCATCCGGGTGCGTCGCGTGTCTATAAACTGGCGTTAAGGCGCCGTCCGGCCAACTGGCGCATGCCAGAGCCGCCGCAAACGCTTGCCGATGCGGGCGTGCTGCAGCACCGGGCCGGCTTCAAAAGCATCCGCATTCCGGGCAAGGCGCGCTCGATCGTCGAACGCCGCAAGGCCCGTTCGATCCGTTACCGGATCAAGCGCGCGCTCCGGCGCGGCCACACGCTCACCGCCAAGCGGATCATCCAGGACCCTGCGGTTCAGCGCTATCTGTCCGCCGCCGAATACGACGAAGCGCGGGTCGGTCTCGCCAAGGGCTATTTCATCGACGGACGCGACGACTGGGGCCTTCAATGGGCATTGCCGGCGTTGAAGCGGTCCGGCAAGTACCTGCCCGAGGGGCACTGGACGGCGGGGTTGCTGTTGTGGCGCGCCGAAAAGTACGCCGACGCCGCCGCGCATTTCCGGGCCGCCGCCGACAACGAAAAAGTTTCCGAATGGATGGGCTCCGCCGCCGCGTTCTGGGCCGCGCGCAGCTACATGGCGGCGCACGCGCCGACCGAGGTCGTGCCCCTGTTGGAGCGCGCCGCCCGGCATCCGCGCACGTTCTACGGCCTTCTGGCGACAAGGCTGCTGGGCCGCGACCTGCCGTTCAGGTGGACGCCGCCGGCGTTCAAGGGCGATACGCTGGCGCGGTTGTCGGAAAACCCGCGCGGACGGCGCACCATCGCCCTGATGCAGATCGACGACAACGGCCGCGCCGAAGCGGAACTCAAGGACCTGATCCGGGGCGCCGACCGCGACCTGCTGGTGGGCATCCACGCGCTGGCGTCGCGCGGCAACATGGCCTCCACCGCGGTGCGTCTCGACACGCTTCTTTATCCCGACGGGGGCGGATATGACGGGGCGGCCTATCCGATCCCGGCGTACATTCCGGTCGACGGGTTCAGTGTCGACCGGGCGCTGATCTATGCGCTGATCCGCCAGGAAAGCCGCTTCAACCCGAAAGCCAAAAGCTGGGCCGGGGCGCGGGGACTGATGCAGCTGATGCCGCGCACCGCGACCTTTGTCGCGCGCTCGACCGGGATGCGGCTGCACGAACGGTCCAAGCTCTATACCCCCGAAACCAACCTCGAACTGGGTCAGCGCTATATCGAGATGCTGCTCGACGAGAATGACGTCGAGATGAACCTGTTCAAGCTGGCGGTGGCGTGGAACGGCGGGCCGGGCAACCTCCGCAAGTGGAAGCGCCGCACCAAATACCTCGACGATCCGATCTTCTTCATCGAAAGCATTCCGTCGTTCGAGACCCGCACCTTCGTCGAAAGGGTGTTGACCAACTTCTGGATTTACCGCCATCGTCTGGGCCAGGACACGCCGTCGCTCGATGCCGTCGCGCGTGGCGAATGGCCGCTTTATCAGGCCCTGGGACCGGGAAATTCGGAGGTTGCCGCCAATGCCGCTCTCAAGTGATCGCGAATTCAAGACCGTCAACATCGCGGTCCTGACCGTATCCGACACACGCACTCTGGACGACGACCGGTCCGGCGACACCCTGGCCGAGCGGTTGACCGCTGCGGGCCACTTCCTCGCCGACCGCAAGATCTGCAAGGACGACGCCGACGTGATCGCGGCGCAGTTCCGGGAATGGGTCTCGGACCCCGGGATCGATGTCGTGATCTCGACCGGGGGCACCGGCGTGACCGGGCGCGACGTGACGCCCGAAGCGCTGAGCCAAATGACCGATAAGGAAATACCCGGTTTCGGGGAACTGTTCCGCTGGATCAGCTATCAGAAGATCGGCACCTCCACCGTCCAGTCCCGCGCCACCGCAGCGGTCGCCGACGGCACCTACATCTTCGTGCTGCCCGGCTCGACCGGGGCGTGCAAGGACGCGTGGGACGAAATCCTCGTCCATCAGCTCGACTACCGGTTCATGCCGTGCAACTTCGTCGAACTGATGCCGCGCCTCAACGAACATAAGGCCTGAGCGGTGAGCGATATCGAAGCCGTCCTGTTCGACATGGACGGGGTGCTCTATGCGTACGATTTCAAAAACCGCCTGAACCTTCTGTCGGAGGCGCTGGGTATCCCCGTCCCGGACATCAAAGAGAAGATTTTCGATTCGGGTTGGGAAGACAAATCCGACAACGGCGACATCAATGTCGACGACTACATCGCCGGGATCGCCCAGCGTTTGGGTGTCGACGTCACGTTGCGCCAGTGGGTTTCGGCCCGGAAGTGGGCGATGGCGCCCGAACCGATGATGCTCGACCTCGCGCGGCGGTTATCGGAATCGGTGCAGATCGCGCTGCTGACGAATAACGGCCGGATGCTGTTCGACCACATCGACGACGTCGCGCCGGAATTGCGGCCCGTGTTCGGCGACCGGCTGTTCGTCTCAGGCGTGCATGGGTTCAACAAGGAACGCGCCGAGGGCTTCGCCGGGATTCTCGATCATCTGGGCTGGGACGCAGAGGCGACGCTGTTCGTCGACGACAGCCCCAGATACGTCGCCGCCGCCGCAGAGGCGGGGCTGGTGACCCACCTGTTCGAAGGGATCGAGGGCTTGCGCGCGAAGTTGGACCAGCTCGGGGTTCTTTAATTCACCCCCCTCACCTAACCTCTCCCCCTTATGAAGGGGGAGAGGGATAAGGAAGGGTCCTGTCTCTTGTGACCCCTCTCCCTGGGGAGAGGGTGGTGCCGCAGGCGCCGGGTGCGGGGGTAAGCTTCTCCGCTCACCCGTTCCGGTACGTGTAGCTGTAGCCGTTGATCGCCGGCACGCCGCCCAGGTGCGCGTAAAGGATTTTCGAGCCCGCCGGGAAGTAGTCCTTGTTCACCAGGTCGATCAGGCCCTGCATGGATTTCCCTTCATAGACCGGGTCGGTCATCATGCCCTCGAGCCGCGCGCAGAGACGAATGGCGTCGTTGGTCTCGTCGGAGGGAATGCCGTAGGCGGGATAGGCGTAATCCTCGATCAGCACCAGGTCGTCGTCGGTAATGTCGCGGCCGAGCTCGACGATATCCGCCGTCTGCTTGGCGATCTGCATGACCTGCGCGCGGGTCTGCTCGGGGGTGAAGGACGCGTCGATGCCGATCACCTTGTCGGCGCGGCCGTCGGCGGCGAAACCGACCAGCATGCCCGCGTGGGTCGAGCCCGTCACCGTGCAGACGATGACATAGTCGAACTTCATACCCATCTCGGCTTCCTGCTGGCGGACTTCTTCGGCGAAGCCGACGAAGCCCAGGCCGCCGAACTTGTGGACCGACGCGCCGGCCGGGATCGGGTAGGGCTTGCCGCCCCTGGCCTTCACGTCCTCGAGCGCGTTTTCCCAGCTTTCGCGGATGCCGATGTCGAAGCCTTCGTCGACCAGTTCGATCTCGGCGCCCATGACGCGGCTCAGCAGGATGTTGCCGACCCGGTCGTATACGGCGTCGTGGAACGGCACCCAGCTTTCCTGCACCAGCCGGCACTTCATCCCCAGCTTGGCGGCGACGGCGGCGACCTGACGGGTGTGGTTGGACTGCACGCCGCCGATGGTGACCAGCGTGTCCGCGTTCGACGCCAGCGCGTCGGGAACGATGTATTCGAGCTTGCGGACCTTGTTGCCGCCGAAGGCGAGGCCGGAATTGCAGTCTTCGCGCTTGGCGAAGATCTCGACCTTGTTGCCGAGATGTTCGGACAAGCGGTTGAGTTTCTCGATCGGCGTCGGCCCGAAGGTGAGGGGATAGCGTTCGAATTTGGCGAGGTTCATGGCTCTGCTCCTGTACTAAACTTTCCCGGACAGTAGCCGAAACGCCGCCGAAGGTGCTTTCGAAATTCAATCAAAAATAGAGTTAAAAATTTGTCTGATGCAAAATAATGAGATATTTTGACGATATATATATGAATAATGAGAGAAATGATCACATGGATCAGCTCGACCGTACGGATGTCCGCATCCTCCGCGCCCTGCAACAGGATGGCCGGCTCTCGAACGCGGATCTCGCGAAAAGGGTCAACGCCAGCCCCGCCACCTGCCATCGCCGCACCCAGCGGCTGATGGACGAGGGCTATATCGCCGACACCCGCGCGCACGTGGCGCCGGACAGGGTCGGGTTGGGGGCGATGGCGCTGGTGGGCGTGGTGCTAGACCGTTCGACCCCGGAAAGCTTCGAAGCGTTCGAGAGCGCGGCCACGCAGATGCCGTTCATCATCGACTGTCATCTGGTCGCGGGGGACTTCGATTATTTTCTCAAGATCCGGGTCCGCGACATCAACGATTTCAGCCGGCTGCACGGCGAGACCCTGTTGACGCTGCCCGGCGTGCGCCAGACACGGACGTTCTTCGTGATGAAGGAAGTGATCGATCAGGCGCGGCTGGATTTTTGACGCCGATGTTCACCCCCTCACCTAACCTCTCCCCCTCACCTAACCTCTCCCCCTTATAAGGAGGAGAGGAATGAGATCTGGTTTCGTTTCGGCTGGGTCCCTCTCCCCCAAGCATTGGGGGAGAGGACAGAGCCTGTCCCCGCGAAGGCGGGGATGAGGGGGCCTACCCCGCCCGGCCTTCCAGAAGATCGATCTCGGCCGACAATGACTCCGCCATGAAATCCATGAAGGCGCGGACGCGCGCCGTGTGGCGCAGGTCTTCGTGGGTTAAAAGCCACAACGTGCTGCCCGCCCCCGGGATCGGATCGCCGATCCGTTTCAGCGTCTTTCTGTTGTCGGCCATAAAGCACGCCAGCAGCGCTGCGCCCATGCCCGCCTCGCAGGTGTGCAGCAGCCCGAACAGACTGTTGGCGCGGACGACGACGTTGGCGTCGGGATACGTCTCGCGGAACCATCTGGCGGACCCCAGATGGGACAGGCTTTCGTCCACCGATAGCCAGTCGAGGGACTGAAAGTCCGCCCGGCGGCCTTTCATGTACCCGGCGGCGGCATAAGGGGCGATGGCGACCTCGGCGATCCGGCGTCCGACCAGGGTTTCCGGCGGGTTGCGGGTCGGCCGGACGGCGACGTCGGCCTGGCGTTTCGACAGGTTGACGTTCTGGTTGTCGATCACGAGTTCGAGCACGATTCCCGGATAGGCGCGCCGGAACGCATGCAGATGCGGCGTCAGAAAGTTCTCGATGATGGTGTCGGTGGTGGTGACGACGAGCGTCCCCTCCAATCGCAAATCCTGTCCGGTGATGCGCCGGTCGAGCCGGTCGATCTCGCGTTCGACCCGGGATGCCGAGGCCTGCATCTCCTCGCCCGCGACGGTCAGCGCATATCCGCTCGGCAGGCGCTCGAACAGCCGGACGCCCAGCTTCTCCTCGAACGCGTTGATGCGCCGGAACACGGTCGAGTGGTTGACCCCCAGCGCCCTGGCCGCGCCCGACAGCGACCCGGTCCGGGCGATCTCCAGAAAGATGCGCAGGTCGTCCCAGGGGAAACTCATGGCACACGTCCGTTCTTGCAAAAATACAAATCAATACTGCACTATTTGCGAATTACATTGCAAACAGGAAAGGCCTAGGTTCCGACCCAACGCGCCGGACGGGGTGTCCGGCGCCCGCATTCACACAAGTCTTCAAATGAGGTTGGAACCATGTCGGACAATAATATCAATTCGCAGACCGCGCCGTACGGCGCATTTCTTCTTCGCATCTCGCTGGGCCTGATGTTCATCGCCCACGGGGTGATCCTGAAATACTTCACCTTCACCCTCGGCGGCACCGCCCAGTATTTCGAGAGCATCGGCTATCCGGGCTTCCTGGCCTACGTCGTGTTCGCCGGCGAAGCGCTGGCCGGGATCGCACTGATCGCCGGTTTCCAGACCCGTCTGGTCGCCTTCGCGTCGCTGCCGATCCTGATCGGCGCACTGTTGGAGCACACCGGGAACGGCTGGGTGTTTTCGGCCGAAGGCGGCGGTTGGGAATATCCCGCTTTCCTGATCGTCCTCGTCATCGTGCAGGGGCTTCTGGGCGGCGGCGCGTTCGCCGTCACCAAGCGCGAGTTCCCGCTGCCGATCCTGCCGAACGGCGACGGCGCTGTGGCCACCCGCTGAGGCCGCGTCTAGCATCGAACAACGGGGCGGTGGGCGTCGATCCGTCCGCCGCCCTTGTTCCCTGGAAAGGATGAACGAGATGAGCATTCCCGCACTCTTCGTGTCGCACGGCGCCCCGACGGTCATTCTGGATGAAAGCCCGGTCCGGACGTTTCTCGCGAAACTCGCCGACACGGTCGAAAAGCCGAAACAGATCCTCGCCGTCTCGGCGCACTGGGAAACCGATCATCCGGTCGTCTCCGACGCCGAAAAGCCGGAAACGATTTACGATTTCTACGGCTTTCCCGACGCGCTTTATCAGATGACCTATCCCGCGCCGGGCGCGCCCGATCTGGCCCGGAAAACCGCGACGTTGTTGAACGACGCCGGTCTGGGACCGGTGACGACGGAAACCCGCGGTCTCGATCACGGGGCGTGGGTGCCGATGATGCTGGGCTGGCCCGACGCCGATATCCCGGTGACGCAGCTTTCGATCCAGCCCCAAAAGGACCCGGTGTGGCATTACAAACTGGGCGAGGCGTTAAGGCCGCTCAGGGACGAGGGCGTGCTGATCCTCGCCAGCGGCAACCTGACCCATAACCTGCGGGAATTCCGCGGCCACAACATCGACGACGCGCCGGAACCGTGGGCCAGCGCCTTCGACGAATGGGCGAGCTGGGCGATCGCCGAAGGGCGCACCGAAGACCTGCTCGATTACCGCAGGCGCGCACCCGAAGCGGTCCGTAACCATCCGACGGACGAGCATCTTCTGCCGCTCTACGTCGCCATGGGCGCGGGCGCACCGGGGCAGGCGGGACGCCACCTGCACAAGAGCTACACCTACGGTGTGCTGGCGATGGACGCCTTCGCGTTTAACTAGGACTTATCAATGAGGCGCGCGTAGTCCGCACCGTCGTCGACGTCCGAAAGGGGCCGCAGCATCCCGTGCCGCGCCCCTTTGAGGTTCGACAGCGTGTGTTCGAGGGCGTGCGGGCCGGACCACCTGACGCCCCCGAACATGTCGATCACGCGGGGCCGGCGTTTCTGGCCGACCAGCCAGTATCCGCCGTCCTCGGCCGGGCCGAACACCGCGTCGTGACGCCCGAGGATTTCGAACGCGTCTGCGATGTCGGCGTTTTCGATTCCCGGAATGTCGGCGCCGACGATGACGACCGGTCCGGGCGGCAACCGGTCGAAGGTTCGCTGCATCCGCGCCCCGAGATCACCCGGCCCTTGCCCGATGCGCTGGACGCCTTCCGGCCAGACGCCGCCGTCGGACACCGACGTGTCGGGCGCGCATGCGATCAGCGTCTCCCAGCGCGGATCGCTTGAAAGTCTGCGGGTGAGAGAGAACAGCATGCGGCGGTAAAACATCAACGCGTCGACATGCCCGATGTCGCGGCCGAGCCGCGTCTTGACCCGCCGCAGTCTCGGTTCTTTCGCGAAGATCACGACGCGGCGGCGGAATCCGCCCTTCACTTGTAAAAATCCCAGATCATCTTCGGCGGCACGCCGATGAAGAACAGAAACAGGCAGGTCAGGTTCTTAAGGGGCCTGAACCACCAGCCGTCGCGCCGATAGCGTTTCGCCGACGTCACCGCCGCGGTCGGCAACTCGTGCAGTCTGGGCTTGCCGATGCGCCGGACCAGATCGACATCCTCCATGATCGGGATCGGGCTGAAACCGCCCAGGTGATCGTAATAGGTCTCCGAAATCAAAAGTCCCTGATCGCCATACGGCAGGCCGAACGTCTTCGCGCGCCAGTTGGCCAGCCGTTCGATGCGCCTGGCGTCCGTCGCCGGGTCGTCGAGGACGAGCCGGAAATAGGCGGTGTGGAAATCGTTGTCTTTCTTGTGGATGAAGCGTTCGACCAGCGCCACCCAGCCCGGCTGGGGGTGGGTGTCGGCATGCCAGAACAAATACCAGGGCCCGTTCGCGGCTTCGGCGCCGGCGATCAGTTGCCGCCCGCGGCCCTTCTCGCCGGTGATCACGCGCACGCCGGCAAGTTCGGCCATTTCGGGCGTGCCGTCGACCGAGCCGCCGTCGGAGACGACGATCTCCCACGTTTCGGGGCGCATCGCCAGCGTATCCAGGGTGCGCTTCAGTTCGTCTTTGCAGTTCAGCGTCGGGATGATGATGCTGAGCACGGCCGCATCCGGGGTTGTTCACGATTGCCCTAAAGCTTGGCGCAAAAAAAAGACGGGCACAACGGCCCGTCTTTTCTATCCGTCCGGATGGGATGGCTCTCCGCTTGCGAGGGGGAAAGTCTCCGGACGTATGACGTTCGGCTTAGTGGCGCACCAGGCGCTCGATGCCGACGACCAGCTTGTAGGCACCCGACGAAATCATGTCGGCGATGCTCAGTTCCTTGACCGGCATGTTGTGGTGCGCGGCCGGCTGGGCGTTCATGGCGCGGGTCTGCTGTGCTTCGAATACAGTCATTTTAAAATCTCCTAAATCTCGATGAAGCGCCGTTCGCTTCGTTGCCCATTGAAATACGCGGAAAGCCGCAGCCCAGCAAACGACGTTTTTTCATATACAGTTTAGAAAACCTAAAGTATAAAAGGGGATGGAACGGCTCCCACCCCTGAACGGTTTGCGTGCCTTCGAGGCCGCCGCACGGCATCTCAGCTTCTCCCGCGCGGCCGAGGAACTGTTCGTCACGCCCGCTGCAATTTCCCATCAAATCAAGGGGTTGGAAGATTATCTGGGGGTCACGCTGTTCCGCCGCCTGCCGCGCGCGGTGATGCTGACGGACGCCGCCCAGGCGATCCTGCCGCTCGTGTCCGAAGGCTTCGACAAGCTGGCCCAGGCGACATCCGTGTTGAAGGAAACTGAGGCTACGGGCGTGCTCACCGTCACGTCCGCGCCGACCTTCGCGCAGAAGTGGCTGCTCGAACATCTGGACGAGTTCTCGCAAGAGCACCCGGAGATCAACGTCCGTCTCGACGCCCGCCTGGATACCGTCGATTTCGACCGCGACGGGGTCGATATCGGCATCCGATTGGGGGCCGGGCATTATCCCGGGCTGCGCGTGCATCAGCTGTTCGACGAACAGGTGACGCCGGTCTGCCACCCGAAATATCTGCAAGGCCCGCATGCCCTGAAGAAGCCGGAGGACCTCAAGCACCACACGCTCCTGCACGTGGACTGGGGCAACATCAACGCGCCGTTTCCCGACTGGCAGATGTGGCTGACCTCGGTCGGCGCCGATCAGCAAGTGGACTATACGCGCGGCCCGGTCTTCACCGTCGAGAGCATGGCCATCGACGCCGCCGCGCGGGGCACGGGGATTGCGCTGGCGTCGACCTATGCGTTCCGTGACGATATCGAATCGGGCAGGCTCGTGATGCCGTTCGACCGGCGCATCACGTCGGAAATCTCGTACTGGGTCGTGTCGCCCGAACGCACCGCCGACAACCCGAAGGTCAAGGCGTTCCGCGAATGGCTGCTGCGCCGCGCCGCCGAAACCGGCCTCACGGGCGGGTAGGGTATTCGCCCCCTCACCCGGCTCGCTTACCCCGGATTACATCCGGGTAAGCTCGCCACCCTCTCCCAAGGGAGAGGGACAGGTTGAGGGGCCTTTGCAACCCGGACCCGAGCCTCTAATCTGCGCCGCAATTAGGGGAGAAAAACATGCCTGAACAGATCATCGACATCGAAACCGAAGACGGCATCATGCCGAGCTTTACCTGCTGGCCGGAAGGCGACGGACCGTTCCCGGCCATCGTCTTTTACATGGACGCGCCGGCGATCCGCGAAGAGCTTTACGTGATGGCCAGGCGCATGGCGGACGAAGGTTACTTCGTGATCCTGCCCGATCTGTTCTACCGCTTCGGGATCATCCGGTTTCCGTTCCGCAACGCCAAAACCAGCCTGGTGTGGCGCGAGATCATGCGCAATCTGTCCAACGAGGACGTGATGCACGATACCCGCGCGATGCTCGACTACATGGCCGGCCAGGACATCGTCAAAGACGGGCCCAAGGCGACCATCGGCTATTGCATGAGCGGCCGGTTCGTCACCGCCGCGGCGGGGACCTTCCCCGACGACTTCGCCGCCAACGCGTCGTTTTACGGCGTTGCTATCGTGACGGCACAGGACGATTCGTCGCACTTCTGGGTCAAGCACATCAAAGGCGAGATGTATTACGCCTTCGCCGAAACCGACGGGACGGTGCCGTCCTATGTGGTGCCGACCCTGAAGGCCGAATTGGAAGAACACGGCATCGACTACACGCTCAAGATCTTCCCCGGCACCAGCCACGGCTTCAGCTTCAAGTCCCGCGACGACTACGACGAAGACGCGGCGGAAGAAGGCCACAGGCACTTCATGGACATGTGCAAGCGCAAGCTGGGGTAAAACGCCCCTCACCCGGCTCGCGATGCTCGCCACCCTCTCCCAAGGGAGAGGGTTTGGCGCAGTCTCTCTCCGGGAGTCCTCTCTCCCTTGGGAGTGGGACAGGGTGAGGGGGCACACGATTCCGATTGAAGGCGCTCCCCCTTCACCCGTAGTATGCGCGTGGTCCGCCGTCGGGCGGAGAGTTATTGGGGTCATACATCCGTGCTTCTTGCCTTCCTTGCTGTGATCGGCGGTCTCGTGCTTCTGGTCTGGAGCGCCGACAGATTCGTCGATGGGGCCGCCGCGACGGCCAACCATCTTTCCGTTCCCCCCCTGTTGATCGGCATGGTCATCGTCGGTTTCGGGACGTCCGCGCCCGAGATGGTGGTGTCCGCCATCGCCGCGTCGCAGGGCAACCCGGGCCTCGCCCTCGGCAACGCGTATGGGTCCAACATCGCCAACATCGCGCTGATTTTGGGGGTGACCGCGCTGGTCTGCCCGATCGCCATCAAATCTCAGGTCATTAAAAAAGAGATCCCCTTGCTGATCGCGGTGACCGCCATCGCCGCCTATCAACTCATCGACTTCCGGCTTTCGCGCATGGACGCGGTCGTGCTGCTTGCGGTGTTCGCCGTGATCATGGGCTGGAGCATCTATCAGGGCCTCAAGGGGCGCGGCGATCCGTTCGCCGACGAAATGGAAGAAGAACTTTCGGATAAATCGATGACCCTCGGCCGCGCGATCGTGTGGATCGTCATCGGCCTTGTCGTGCTTATCGCGTCGTCCCGGCTTCTGGTCTGGGGGGCGGTCGATATCGCCGGCGCGCTCGGCGTCAGCGATCTGGTGATCGGCCTTACCATCGTCGCCGTCGGCACCTCGCTGCCCGAACTTGCGGCGTCCCTCGCGGCGGCGCGAAAGAACGAACCCGACCTCGCCATCGGCAACGTCATCGGATCGAACATGTTCAACACCCTGGTCGTGGTCGGCATCGCCGGGATGATCCAGCCGATGGCGGTGGCGCCGGAAGTCTTGAACCGCGACATGCTGACGGTCGGACTGCTGACCGTCGGGCTGTTCATCGTCGCCTACGGCTTCAAGGGGCCGGGCGTCATCACCCGCTTCGAAGGCGGGGCGCTGATCGCGTGCTATGTCGGCTACACCGCGTGGATCACGGCGGGCGTGCTGCAGCTGTGAGTGTCCGCTTGATCTGATTTTATTCCCGGGTAACGGCTCATCGGGCTCGTGATGCTTGCGCCAGGGTCTCTCTCCCTCAGAGGGGGAGTGGGATGATTTGTTCTTGATATGTTCTTTGCCTGATTCTATCCTCCGGCATGGTCGATATCCTTCCGGATCGGGCGAAAAAGGGCAGGGGCGCGGTCTCCAACAGGACCGGCCGGTTCGAGCCGCTCGCCGGGGTCAGGATCGCCGACGGCTGGTCGACGGCGGACGAGATCGCGGCGGAGAAAACCCGCACCACCGTCACCGACGAGCACCCGAAAACCATCATCGCCACCAACCGGTCCCCGGACATTCCCTTCGAACGTTCGATCAATCCCTACCGGGGGTGCGAGCACGGCTGCGTTTATTGCTTCGCGCGCCCGACGCACGCGTATCACGGCCTGTCGCCGGGTCTCGACTTCGAAACGAAGCTGTTCGCCAAACCGGACGCGGCGCGGTTGCTGGAAGACGCGTTCCGCAAGCCCGGTTACACACCCAAGACCATCCAGCTCGGCGCCAATACCGACCCGTACCAACCGATCGAGCGGACCCGGCGCATCACGCGCGGCATCATCGAGGTGATGGCGCGCTACAATCATCCGCTCGGGATCACCACGAAATCCGATCTGGTTCTGCGCGACCTCGATCTGCTGGAACCGATGGCGGCGAAGGGGCTGGCCGCCGTCGCCATGTCGGTAACGACGCTGGACGCCAAGCTCGCCCGCACCATGGAGCCGCGTTGCCCGCGTCCGGAAAAACGCCTGCATGCGATCCGTGAACTTTCGAAGGCCGGTGTGCCGGTCGCGGTGATGACGGCCCCGCTGATCCCGGGCCTCAACGATCACGAGATTGAGGATATTTTATCCGCCGCAGCCGATGCGGGCGCGGTCGCCGCCGAATACATCATGCTGCGCCTGCCCCTCGAAATTCACGGCCTTTTCGAGGAATGGCTCGACGCGCACGTGCCCGGCCGCGCGAAGAAGGTCATGGCGCTGGTCCGCGACACGCGCGGCGGCAAGGTTTACGATTCGGCGTGGGGCGAACGGATGAAGGGTACGGGGGTTTATGCCGATATGATCGAGGCGCGCTTCAAGGCGGCCCGAAAACGCACCGGCATCGCCCACAACGCGGCCAGCGGCTTCAAACAGCGGACCGATCTTTTTACCCGCCCGCTTTCGACCATCGCCCAGCCGTCGCTGTTCGATTAGCTCCTCTCACCCGGCTCGCTATGCTCGACACCCTCTCCCTCGGGAGAGGGAGGGGCCCGCGCGCGGCAGCGCGTGGGAGGATGAGGGGGAAGGCCCGGCGAAGGCATTGAACATCCCGCCCGACTGACGCATGCTCCCGGTCCCGCCGGTTATCCCATAGGAGCCACGACTTGACCCTCCTCATCGCCGCCATGGTGGTCGCCAGTGCATGCCTGCACCCGTTCTGGAACCTCCTGATCAAGGGGGATCGTGACCGCGCCGGGTCCTGGTGGCTGTTCACGGTAATGCTGTCGGCGATCGGCGGGGCGGTCTGTCTGGTGCGGGGGGCGGACATGATGGCGATCACGCAGGTGTTGCCGCTGTTGGCCTTGTCGGTGGCCGGACAGTATTTTTACGGCCTCACCCTGATCAAGATTTACGAGCGCGGCGATCTGTCTGCGTACTATCCCATCGTCCGCGCCTCGCCGGTCGGCGTCGTCATCCTGGGCGGGATCTTCCTGAACGAAAGTTACGGCCTGCAGGTGCTGGCGGGAATCGCGCTGACGGTGCTCGGCGCGTTCTGGCTGCAGAAACAACCGGGCCGCCGGCTGCTCGACGATCCGCTGACGCTGTTGCTGGCCGTCACCTGCATGATGGGGACCGCCGTCTATTCCATCGTCGACAGCCGCGCCGTGCAGGTGGTCGCGCCCGAAGTGCTGTTTTTCTGGGTCGAAACGATCATGGTGTTCGCCTATCCGCCGGTGTTCGCACTGATGGGACAGCGCCGCGTGATGGCCCGCGCTATGGGGCTGATGCGTCAACGCCCGGTGCGTCATATGGCGGCGGGCGCGCTGGCGTACGTGTCCTACATGCTGATCCTGGCCGCCTACAACATCGGCGGCGATGTCGCCGCGGTGACGACGGTCCGGCAACTCTCGATCCCGTTCTCGGTGCTGTTGGGGGGCATGGTTCTGAAAGAAGCCCTGCTGGGGCGCCGCCTTGCCGCCTCGCTTTTGCTGGCGGCCGGGATCGTGATGGTGATTTTGGGGAGTTCATAACTTCAGCAAGTTTACCTCCTCACTTGTCGCTACCCCCCCCCCTCACCTAACCTCTCCCCCTTGAAAGGGGGAGAGGGATGAGAGCGGGTTATGTTTCGGCAGGGTCCCTCTCCACCACGTCGTGGGGGAGAGGACAGGTGAGGGGGCCACACTTGAGCGAGATATCGTCTCTGCCGATGTTTATCCGCATCGGATATACTCGTCACATGCGCCGATTCGCCTTGCCGATGACAATGTGCGCCGTGCTGTTCGCGGCGGCGGACGTGCGCGCGCAGGCGACCAGCCTCGACGAGGCGCCGATCGCGTGGGGCGAGACGGACGAGCGGCACACCACCGTCTGCGCCAAGCGTTGGCACGCGATCCGCATCCGCGACATCCGTACCCGCACCGTCGACGAGGGATTGGGCGCCGATCAACAGGTCGAACAGGAAAGCCGTGCCATCTTCAACGGCGGCGCGGACTGCTATACCGGGCAGATCGTCTACACCCCCGTTCAGCATGCCGACGTCATCCTGGGGGCGCGCACCTGGGTTCAGTTGATCGAGCGCGACGGTCCGGTGCCGTGCTTCGACGGGCTGAAGTGCCGATGGACGATCCAGAATCAGAACTTCGTCGAGGCGAAGATCGAGATCGACGGAAGGAAAGTGCCGGAAACGGTCTACGTCGCGACGCCGCGCCCGGTCCAGCCGGCGCGCATTCTTGAGACCGAACCGGCGGCGGAAAAGAAACCCTAGATCACGCGCCCGGTTTCGGGCCGCGGGTATTGGGCAGGCGCATCGCGTTGAACAGCGCCAGGATCGCGGCGACGCAGGCGATTTCCAGCGATACCCGGTAATCCCCGGTCAGATCGAAAAAGTAACCGCCCAGCGTCGGACCGGTCAGCCCGGCTACACCCCACGCCGTCAGCAGCACCGCGAAGTTGCGGCCATAGCTTTCGCGCCCGAGGAACAACGAGACCGCGGACGGATAGACGCCCGCCGTCATGCCATAGGCGATGCCCGAGAGCGTCATGGCGACGACCGCGCCCTCGCCCGTGGGGTTGGCGAGGACGACGATGAAGCCGAGGGTCCCGGTCAGATGGGATATCCCGGCGACGGAGCGCACCGGCACGTGGTCCGTCAGCCACCCGGACGCCAACCGGCCGACGGCGTTGCCGACGCTCAGCAACGTGACCCCGGCGACGGCGGCGGTGGCGGCGCCGCCGAAATGCGTGATGATGGCGGCGGCATGCCCGATCGACATCACGCCCGCAAGCGCGCCCAGGAAAAACCCGATCCAGCAGATCCGCATGGTGCGGCTGTCGTGCGACGCCGGGCGGCGCATGCTCTGGCGCGGCAGGTGGATCCCGCTGAGGAAGATCAGCGCGACGGCGACGGCACCGGTGGCGGCAATGGTCAGGGCCTGCGCCCAGAACGTCGGTTTGACGCCGTTGGCGGCGATACTCATCTCCAGAAGATAGGCGGCGATGACGCCCCCGGCTGCGAACGCCGAGATGATCAGCCCGTTGGCGAGACCGGGGTTGCGGGGCAACGCCATCAATCCGGCCTGCAGGACCACGTTATAGTTCAAGCCGCAGCCGAGCCCGAACAACAGTCCGTACCCGACGACCACCGAAATATATCCGTCCCCCATGGCGGCCAGCGCCAGCCCGCTCGCGCCGAAAATCAATCCGAACAGCGGCAGCAGAGGCGTCGGCAGGCGGCCGAACAGGAAGGGGATCAGGAAATTCCCGGCCGTGAAGCTGACGATGGCGAACGAGAAAACGATACTGACGTCGGTGCGCAGAATGCCGAGGTCGTGCTCGAGGCCGGCGATGAAGACGCTCCACGCATAAAGCGAGCCGAACACCATGTTCAGCATGATGGCGGCGATCAGTCCCAGAAGCCGGCGCGGCGAGGGGGAGGCGGTCGGAGCATGCGTGTCGGTCATCGTGCTGGCGTTTTAAACCCGCGATCCCGGTGCTGCACGTGAAAACTTTTGGCATACCTGCGCTTGGGGATCGGAACGCATGGGTACACATTTGGCGGAATAGCCTGTAAACAGGCGCGGTTAACAGACACCTGTGCATGGTGGATTTTATTGTTCCCGGCATCCCGGCGGCGTTTCAGAGAAAGAGACTTACAAGAATATGGACCTCCGGCGTTGGCAGCAGACGATCATCGACGACTTTCCGTCCATCCTGGCGAGCTACAAGCGCTTTATCCTCAAAGCGCCGACGGGGGCGGGCAAGACGGTGCTCGCCCGCGAGATCATCGATCGCTTTTATGACGGCAAGAAAGTCCTGGTGCTCTGTCACCGGTTGGTATTGCTGGATCAGCTTCAGTCGGCGCTGCTCAAGGGGCGGCGGGTCAGGACGCTGGAGGTGTCGGACAAGGGCGAGGCCTTTACGGACTGCGACATTCTGCTCTCGACCAGCATGCGCGCGCGTGCCGTTCTGGAAGACGCGATCCCGAAAGCGGACCTGATCATCGTCGACGAGGCACACCGGGTATCGCCGAACGGCAGGGGCTATCGCCGGATCATCGAGATGTTCCGCGACGAGGGGAAGCCGGATGCCCATTTCATGGGACTGACGGCCTCGCCCGAACGGCGCACCGGCGATCAGCGCGATCAACTGAGCCTCGCGTTCGACGCCATCATCGACTGCGCCGATATCCAGGACCTGATCGACGAAGGGATTCTGGTCCGGCCCAGATATCGGCCGCATTTCGTGCACGACCTGGACCTGGACGAGATCGACGTGAGTTCGGGCGAGTTTCCGGTCTCGCGGCTGACCGACGAGATCGTCAAATCGTCGATGCTCGATTACGCGACCCATGCCTATATGGAGGAACGCGCGGCGATGCGCTCACAACCGATATCGGCCTGGTTCTGTCCCGATATCCGGGTTGCCGAAATCACCGAACAACGGCTTTTGGAAATCGGCATCAGCGCGGCGATCATCACCGCCGGCACGCCGCTCCGCGAACGCCGGCGCATCCTTGCCGCGCACGACAAGGGCGATATCGAGGCGCTCGTCTCGGTCGGCGTGCTGACCGAGGGATGGGACAATCCGGAATGCAACATCATCGTTCACATGCGCCCGACGCTGTCCAAGGTGCTGTGGGGCCAGTCGGTCGGCCGCGGGCTTCGGTCTTCGCCCGGAAAAGACGAATGCGTCGTCATCGACGTCAGTTCCAACTGGACGACGTTCGGCCCGGTGGAAAAACTGAAGTGGATGCTGTGGAGCCCGCCCCGGTCGTTCATGCAGTTCCAGAACCGCTTCAACTGGATCGGTCAGCAGCAGGACGACGAGGAACATCCCGAGACCTATCTTCTGTGCAAGAACGATATCGCCAAGGGCAGGCCGTGTTCGCATATCTATCGCAAGGGCGATACCGAGGGCGACGCCTGCCCGGTCTGCGGCAAGTACGCGGCAATCGACATCTATAAGGAACGCAGGCTCGATCTCACGTTCAACGACAACAAGCTGCATCGCATCTTCTTTACGCGCGTGCCCGAGATTTACGCGAGCCTGAACGTGTCGGTCTGGAACACCCTCGGCGACAGTGCGTGGCGGACCGCGAACGAGAAGGAAATCGCCTACATGCTGTTCTGCGAGGCGTTCGTCCGCTCATCGCCGGACGCCGCCGACACCGAGAGCGAGTATTGGGAAGAAACGCTGAGGACCGAGGCGGAGGTGCGCCGGGAACTGATCCTGAACGGCCGCGAGGTCGCCCGGCAGATGGCATTCGATCTGAGCTGGATCGCCGACGGCCTGGACACGCGGCGCGAGGTCCGGACCTTGCAGGCGAATTACGGCGCGGCGATCGTCGGGCCGGTGCTGAACGAACTGGACCGTGGCGACAGCGAAACCAAGTACCAGCGCGCGATCAAGATCACCGAGCGGATCGTCACCCTCGGCTGCTCAAGGGAAGACGACCTGCCGTATTTTTCCGGCCGCGACGTGTAGCCGCGTCATCAATCCGGCATCTTTTCCCGGCTCGCGACGTGAGCGAGGGTTTTCGCCGCATATTCGGTGATGACCCACCGGGGCCGTGTGCTATGTTGGTGCCATGGAAGCCACCGACGCCATGGAAGCCGCCCATCATGTCGATCTGACGGGGATTGCCATTGTTGCGCTGGGCGCGCTGGTGTTCGGCTTCGCCATGGAAAAGCTGCGCCAGCCCGCCATCGTCGGCTACATCGTCGCCGGTGTCGCGCTCGGGCCGGCCGGGTTCAGCCTGGTCGACGGCCGCGACGGCATCGAGGTACTGGCGGAAATGGGCGTCCTGATGCTGCTGTTCATCATCGGGATGGAATTGTCGCTCCGCGCCTTCATGCGGATCTGGAAGATCGCCGTCTCGACGACGCTGTTCCAGATCACCGCATCGACGGCGGTGACGCTGGGGTTTTCGCGCCTTGCCGGTTTTCCCTGGGAACTGGCGGTGTTGCTGGGGTTCGTCGTCGCCATGTCGTCGACGGCCGTGGCGATCAAGATTCTCGACGATATCGGCGAGCTCAGGACGCGCGTCGGCCAGATCACGGTGGGCGTGCTGATCGCGCAGGATATCGCGGTCGTGCCGATGATGCTGACGGTCGGGGCATTGGGCGGCGACGGGTTCAAGTTCTCGCAAATCCCGGTGATGATCGGGTCGGTCGTCTTCCTGGGCGGGCTGATCTTTTATGCGTCCCGCGGACGGAAGATCCATCTGCCCTATGCCGAGACGATTGCCGAAAACAAGGAACTCGCACCTTTGGCGGGGCTCGCGTTCTGTTTCGGTTGGGCGGCGATTGCCGGTCTGATCGGGCTCTCGGCGGCCTACGGGGCGTTCATCGCAGGCCTGATCATCGGCAACTCGCAGGTGCGCCACGCGATGCTGGACAGCGTTCTGCCGATCCAGAGCGTGCTGATGATGGTGTTCTTCCTGTCCATCGGCCTGCTCATCGACCCGGCCTATATGTGGAACAACATCGGCGACGTTCTGATGCTGTTTTTGATGGTCACGGTCTTCAAGACGGCAATCAATGTGGGCTTTCTGCGCGTCGCGGGGCAGCCGTGGGCAACGGCATTCCTGGCCGGTATCTGCATGGCGCAGATCGGGGAGTTCTCGTTCCTGCTCGCCGTCGTCGGGATTGCGTCCGGCGTGCTGGATGAAGAGGGCCGCCGGCTGATCGTTTCGGTCACGGTCCTGAGTCTCGCACTCAGCCCGCTCTGGGTGGTGACCGCAAGACGCCTGCACGCGTTGGCGAGCCATGGCGTGACCGAGGCGAAGGACTTCGTCCGGCTGGTCTACGAACCCGAGGCCGATGCGATCGTCGAGGCGTCGAAGCGCGCGTCGACGCGGACCCAGCGGGGCCTGCGTCTGACGGCGCTGGGGCTGAGAAGGGTGCGGTTGAAGTATCGCCGCCGCAAGGCCGAGAAAGCGAAGGCGACGCCCGCCGCCAACCCGGCGCCGATGCCGATGCCGGCACCCGAAATGACCGCGCCTGCGCCCGTATCGCCCGCGCCCGAAAAGGAAACACCGTCGCCGGATGAAAAACCGGCGCCCGCCGCGGAAGCCAAGAAACCCGCACCCGCCGAAAAGAAGACGGCCGCGAAAAAGAAGGCGGCGCCCAAGAAAAAAGCGGCCGCGAAGAAGAAGCCCGCCGCTAAAACGGCGCCGAAGACATCGGCGAAAAAACCCGAAGACGATGCCTGACCTCGCGTTCGAGCGGACGCACTGGAACAACGGCCGCGCGCGTGTCTGCGGTGTCGACGAAGCCGGGCGCGGCCCCCTTGCGGGACCGGTGGTCGCCGCCGCGGTGGTGCTGGACACAGCCGCGTTGGACCTGCCGGTTTTTCAAAAGCTCGACGATTCCAAACGCATGACGATCAAATCGCGCGATGCGCTTTATGACGCGATCATGGAATCCGCCGACGTGGGCGTCGGGATCTGTACTGTCGACGAGATCGACCTGCTGAACATTCTGGGGGCGACCATGAAGGCGATGGCGGATGCGGTGCGCGCGCTCGACCCCGCGCCCGACGTGGCGCTGGTCGACGGCAACCGCGAACCGGCGCTGGGCTGCGTGGCCGAATGCGTGGTGAAGGGCGACGCCCGTTCGCTTTCCATCGCCGCCGCGTCCGTGATCGCCAAGGTGACGCGGGACCGGATCATGCATGACCTGGACCGGCGTCATCCGGGATACGGCTGGGCGCGGAACGCGGGCTACGGCACGGCGGAACATTTGGCGGCGCTGCGCGAGCGCGGCGTGACCGAACACCACCGCAAAAGCTTCGCCCCGGTTCGGGATGCGCTAAATTTTTGATGACCCCCTCACCCATCCCTCTCCCCCTTAGAAGGGGGAGAGGGATGGGTGTGCGTTTCGTGTCGTCAGGGTCCCTCTCCCCCGCGCACGTGGGGGGACAGGACAGGTGAAGGGGCTCAGACATCCCCATATCTTGTCCCGTTAACCATTTTCGATTTCTATATATGCCTTTTTGAATCCTTCTAACCCCTTGAATCCATTTAATTCTTGACGGTGAATCGCCGCTGACTCAGGATGCCCGCCATGGGGGCAGAGAACAAAAAATCCTGGGTCAACAAGATCCATCTGGGCGATTGCATCGAACTCATGAACGGCTTGCCGGAAGCGAGCATCGACATGGTGTTCGCCGACCCGCCGTATAACCTGCAGCTCGCGGGCGACCTGATGCGCCCGGAGAACCACAAGAAAGTCGACGCGGTCAACGACCACTGGGACCAGTTCGACAGCTTCAGGGCCTACGACGAACTGACGCGGGACTGGCTGACGGCGGCGCGCCGAGTGTTGAAACCCGACGGCACCCTTTGGGTGATCGGCAGCTATCACAACATCTTCCGCGTCGGCGCGACGCTGCAGGATCTGGGGTATTGGATTCTCAACGACGTGGTCTGGCGCAAGTCGAACCCGATGCCGAATTTCCGCGGCCGGCGCTTCACCAACGCGCACGAAACCATGATCTGGTGCGCGCGCGACGAAAGCTCGAAGTACCGCTTCAACTACGAGAGCATGAAAGCGCTCAACGACGATTTGCAGATGCGTTCGGACTGGCTGTTGCCGATCTGCTCGGGCGGGGAACGCCTGAAAGGCGACGACGGCAAAAAGGCGCATCCGACGCAAAAGCCGGAAGCGCTTCTGCACCGGGTCATCATGGCCTCGACCGAGGTCGGCGACACCGTTCTCGATCCGTTTTTTGGCACCGGCACCACGGGTGCGGTGGCGAAACGGCTGGGCCGTAACTGGATCGGGCTTGAGAGAGAGGAAAGCTACGTGACGTACGCAGAACAGCGCATTGCCGAGGTCAAGAAAATGGCCGCCGACGAAATGCTCAACTCACCGTCGAAGCGCGACGAGCCGCGCGTGCCGTTCGGCTGGCTGGTCGAACGCGGAATGCTTGAACCGGGCACCGTGCTGACCGACGAAAAACGCCGTTTCAAGGCGCGCGTCCGCGCCGACGGGACGCTGATCTCGGCCGATTTCAAGGGCTCGATCCATCAGGTCGGCGCCAAGGTGCAAAACCTGCCCGCATGTAACGGCTGGACGTTCTGGTGCGTCGACATCGAGGGCGGCATCGTCCCCATCGACGTGCTCAGACAAAAGCTCCGCGCCGAACTTCACTGAGCGCCGCAATCCCTCAGCCGACCACGTTATAACCGTTGTCGATATAGACCACGTTGCCGGTCATGCCGCTCGCCTTGTCGGAGGCGAGAAACGCCGCCAGATCGCCGATCTGCTCGGTGGTGACGAGGGCTTGCATGGGCGCTTTTCGGGCGGCGGCCTCCATCAACTCGTCGAAGCGGTCGATCCCGGACGCGGCCCGTGTCTTCAACGGTCCCGGCGACAGGGCGTAAACGCGGATCCCGCTCGGGCCCAACTCGGTCGCCATGTAACGCACGGACGCTTCCAGCGCCGCCTTCACCGGCCCCATGAGGTTATAGGATTTCACCGCCTTTTCGGCGCCGTAGAAGCTGACCGTCATCAGCGCGCCGCCGTCCGTCATCAGCGGTTCGGCATACCGCGCCATGCGGATGAACGAATGACACGACACATTCATCGCGATATCGAAGCCGTCGCGCGAACAGTCCGTCACCCGCCCGTGCAGGTCTTCGCGCGGTGCGAAGGCGATAGAGTGGAGCAGGAAGTCCAGCTTGCCCCACCTTTCCTTGATGGCGTCGAACAGCGCCGATAGCTGGCCCGGCTCGCGCACGTCGCAGGGTAGAAACAGCGGCGCGTCGAGCGATTCCGCCAGCGGTTCGACGTAGCCACGGGATTTGTCGTTGAGATAGGTCACGGCGACGTCGGCGCCGGCGTCGCGGAACGCCTTGGCACAGCCGTAGGCGATGGACTGGTCGTTGGCGATGCCGACGACGAGGCCGCGTTTTCCTTCGAGGGGTTTTGTCATGTCGGTCCGTTTCTGTTGCGCTGCACAAACCTAACCCGAAGGGGTGGGGGCGGTGCAACCGCCGGGCACGGAATCATGAAAATTTAATGCGATCGGGCGATGCCTTTACAGGCTTCAGTCTCGGCGGTCCGTATAGCGGTGCTCGACCGATACCGCGCCGGTGACGCGTTCACCGTCTTCCGACAGCGGCAATCTTAAAATCAGGTCGCGTTTCGGCACGCCGTCCTTCACATAGATATCGGACAGAAACAGCTTCGGCTCGCGCGCCGTGCGGACGACTTCGTACTGGCCGACGATGTGGCGGCGCAGGTCTTCGGGGAAGATATCGTCGCTGGTCTTGCCGGTCAGTTCGAACCCGTGGCTCTGGGCGATGCCCGAGCCGTAATAGCGATAACGGATCGGCAGCGGCGGGTCCTGCATGTCGACGACAAGGGTGTTCCGCAGCAGCGTCGCCGGCAGCTCGGCCAGATCGAAGTCCTGCCATCGCGGCGCGAAACGGTCTGCGCGGACAGCATTCCAGTACCCGAGCACGGGATCGAAGACCGGATGCGGGACATCCCCGATCCGGATTTCCTGGACCTGGTACATGCTTGGCCGGTCGTTCATCGGGCCCGGTACCGGAGATCGTTGGCGGCGAAAAATGCCATCGACATTTCGATGTTTTCCACCGTCATGACGTGCGCCTCGCCGGTATCCGGATCGATCAGCGGCAGGCGCACGACCGGGAACACCCTGCGAATGCCGCCGGGGGAGGTGATGGCGTGCGACAGCCACTGGGGCGCGCGGCGCTCAAGGGTGGTGTGGGCGGAATTCCGGAAGCTGGTCATAACGCCGTTGTGATCGGCTTCGGACAACCATTTCTGGGACAATTCGATCCCGAACGCGTTGACCAGGTCGTCCCCCCAGTAGCGGATAAAGAAATCGTCCCTGGCCGTGTCATAATCCGCGACCATGGTCCCGCGGCGGAGCGACGCCGGCAGTTTCAGAAGATCAACGTCGCGCCAGGCCGGTACGTCGCGGCTACCCGCCGCTTCCTGCCAGACGTGCAGCGCGCGGTCGAGCCCGACGTCGCGGATCGTCTCCGCGTCGGGCGCGTCGAGCGGGGCGGTGTCCGCCACATGAAGGCGGTTCGGGGTCGGTGATGCATCCGGCACAGGTCTGATTTTTGTCCGGCCCTTGGGCCGGTCCACGGCTTATCCAAACTGAAGTCTCATTATTAATACGCGCACTGCCGAATAGAAACCGCTTTGTGTCACGGATATGTAACGGTTCCGGCGAGGACCTCTCCCCCTGACGGGGGAGAGGTTAGATCTCGTCCACACGAAAGCGGCGATGAGCACAAACGCGTTTGGAAGGTTCCTGTGACGGTTCAGCTGACTTTGACTGAGCCGGCGTAGGACGCCTCGTCGAAGGAACGCTCGTTGTCCCACACGTTCTTGGGCATCGGCAGGCCTTCGAAATCCTTGTCCTCGAGCGCGCCGTCCGGTTCGATCCCGAGTTTTTCGCGCAGCATCAGGATGATCTGGCGGGTGTGCTGACCCGAATGCCAGCCGGTCCGCTCCAGCACTTCATGTAGGGTGACCTCACCGTAATAGACCTTGCCCGGCTGCTTGAAGTCGGTGGTCTTGCCGTCACGTTCCCACCAGTCGTTGAAGCGCTTGCGGTTCCCCTGGCCGTAGTCCAGCAGGTCCTGCTTGGTCGCCATCTCCGCCGGCAGTTGCGATATCAACGCTTCATACGTGTAGGGCGCGTCGTGCTCGACCCGGTCGAGAAACACCTTCGGGATATCGAACACGTGATAGACGAGCTGGCGATAGGACCGCGGGCGGCCCGGCAGGACGACGTCGAGCTTGTCTTCCGGGATTTGCTGCAGATAACGCGCCGCGGCATCCAGGATCATCAGCACCTTGTCCTTCATTTCATCCGGGCTGAGCATCTTGTGCCCGCCGTATTCGAAACCGGCGACCTTGGCGACGTCGCGGAACACGGCGCCGTTGGCCCACGCGTCGCCGCGGGCCACGATCGGCACCAGGCGGACGCCGAGTTTCTCCAGCTCCTTGAAGCCTTCCTCATCGTCGAGGACGTTGACGGAAACGAACGGAATGCCGTGCTCGAGCAGGAATTCCTTGGTCTTGAGGCAGCTCGAACAGCCGGGCTGCCAGTACACCTTGAGTGGTTTATCCCGGTTTTCGGGCGCGTCGACGGTGGCCAGTTGGCTCATGATGTTACTCCCTAAGTTGATTGTTATTAAAGGAAGTGTAGCGCACCCAAGCCGTTCGTCCATCCCCTCAGCGGACGCTTGAAATCATGTCTATCAGCGGACGCTTAAGATCACGTCCGTCAGCGGACGCTTAAGATCACGTCCGTCAGCGGACGATGAACACCGATATGTCGGCGTGCGCCGCGAAATCGACGGCGTGGGTATGGAAAAAGTTCTCCAGAAGCCCCGGTTTGTGCGACGCCATCACGACCAGGTCGGCGCCCAGATCCCGCGCCGTATCGATGAGCTTGTCATCCAGTTCGACCGCCGGGTCGCTGCTGATCACGGTTTTGCCGTGAACGTTCGCCTTGTGGCGCGCGCCGAGGCTTTCGGCCAGTTTATCGAGCTTGCCGGTCAGTTCGTTGGGCGAATGCGCCGCCGCGCCCGGCACGGCCGACGACACCTCGACGAGGTAGACGTCTGCGCCGTAACGCCCGCCGAGATCGCAGGCGACATCCAGAGCGCGTCCGAGACTGTCGGCGTGCGATACGTCCACCGGTACCATGATGGTCTTGAACATTTCCGTTGCCTCCTTTCGAGCTATTCACTTTGAGGTATGCAGGTGGGCGGCGGGAACGCAAGGGAGGCCCGGCTTGTCAGCGCCGCCGCCGCGTGCGTCATTGCCCCGTCCGTCCGGTCTGCGCCTGCCGTGTCGAATGATAAATGCATAAAATGCATATGAACATCATCTAAGAATGCATTGGACGGCATAAGAGATGAATGATTTGATTTGCCGACGATAAAACCGCGGTTGCGACCGACGGATACGCAACCCCCGAAACAGGTCGAGGAGTCGAAAAGTGACATACATGAAATCTAGCCTGCTTGGGGTCGCCGCAGCCGCGGCCCTCCTTGCGGCCCCCCTCAGCGCGAATGCGGAATTTCCGGAAAACCCGGTAACGGTGGTGGTGGCCTATGGTGCCGGGGGTGGCGTCGACACCATTTCGCGCGCCGCGTCCGACGCACTGAGCGAATCCCTTGGGCAGCCGATTATCGTTCAGAACAGGCCCGGCGCCGGTGGCGGTTTGGCCGTGACCGCGCTGAAAGCCGAGAAAGCAGACGGTTACACGGTGGTCGGCACGACATCGACGACGCTCACGTTCGATCCGCACGCCAAGGAGACCGGCTTCACCGTCGACGATTTCGAATACATCGCCGCTTTCGGCGTGTTCCCTGAAGCGTTGGTGGCGCTGCCGTCGCGCGGCTGGAAAACGTTCGCCGACACCATCGCCGAAGCCAAGACCGGCAAAACCCTGACCTACGCCTCGACCACGTCGATCGATCGCGTGGTGCTGGCCAGCATCGCCAAGCGAGAAGGCGTGACGATCAAGCCGGTGCCGACGAAAGGCGGTGCGGAGGCGGTCGCGCAGGCATTGGGCGGGCATGTGGACTTCGCGTACAGTTCGGGCACGTATTACGCGCAGGCGCAGGCCGGCAACCTGCACGTTCTTGCGGGCCTCGGCGATTCCCGGATCGTCGGCTTTCCCGACGCCCCGACGTTGACGGAACTCGGTTACGACACGTCGAGCGTCAACATGATCCTTTATCTGGCGCCCAAGGGCATCCCGGCGGCCGCGCACGACAAGCTGGTGGCGGCGTTCAAGGCGGCGGGCAAATCGGAAAAGTTGCTTGCCGTGCTCAAGAAGCGGAACATGGGGAGCACCGTGCTCGTCGGTGACGAAATAACCAAGGCGATCCATGCCCAAAGCAAAGCCTTCAAAGCCGCTCTCTCGTCAAACTGAGACCGTGCCGCAGAATTCCCAAAATGGCGGGCGTTTCACACGCTCGCCATCTTTTTTGCCGGCGGTGGCGGAGCTCGCCATCGTTGCCGGTCTGAGCCTCGTCTTCATTTTTATCGTGATCCCGGCCGGCACATCGCCCGGCGGTGAGATCGGATTGCCGCCGGATCTGCTGCCCAAGGCCGCCGCCGCTGCAATCGGGGTGCTGGCATTGGCGCAGTTCGTGTTCTCCTGCGTGCGGCCCGCCCCCGAAGCTGAAGCGCGCCCGCCCGTCGGTCACGTTCTGCCGCTGATCGGCGCGACGGTTGCGGGGGTGCTGGCCGTGAAATTCGTCGGTTGGGAAGCCGGTGGGGCGCTGCTGGCGCTGCTGGCGCTGCTGGCGATGCGCGAACGCGCGCCGTTGCGTCTGGTCGTGGTGCCGCTGGCCGTGGCCGCGGTGCTGTTCGCGGTCGGCGAGATCGGACTGTAACGATGGAAAACCTGTTCCTCGGCGCCATGGACGCCTTCGAGCCGCTGGCCGTCTTTTCGGTGTTCTGCGGCATATTGCTGGGCTATGTGGTCGGCGTTCTGCCGGGGCTGAGCCGTCCGGCGGCGCTGGCGATCGCGGTGCCGATCACCTATTACCTGTCGCCCATTTCCGCGATTGCCTTTCTGATCGGCGTCACCAAGGCGAGCGCCGCCGGCGGCGCGACGGGGGCTATCATGCTGAACACCCCGGGCGAGCCGAGTTCGGCCGCGACGTGCTTCGACGGTTATCCCATGGCCAAGGCCGGGCAGGCGACGAAAGCGTTGAAGACGGCGCTTTTCGCGTCGGTATTCGGCGACATCGTCGCGACGCTGGTGCTGATCCTGCTGGCCAAGCCGCTGGCCTCGTTCGCGCTCAGGATGGGGCCGCTCGAAATGACGTCGGTCATGATCTTCGCGCTGATGTTCATTGCCGCGCTGTCCGGAAAATCCCTGACGCGGGGGCTGATCTCGGGGATATTCGGGCTGTTCCTGGCGACGGTCGGGCTCGATCCGGAAAGCGCCACACCACGCCTCACGTTCGGTGTGATCGAACTTTATGACGGTGTGCCGCTGGTCGCGGCGACGGTCGGCATGCTGGCGTTTACGGAAATGCTGGTACAGGGCGAAACCTATATCGCCAACCTCAGGAAGGGCATGGCGCCGGAAATGATGAAGCGCGACTGCTCCGACCTGACGTGGCCCGACGTCCGCCGCGTCGCGCCGACTGTTTTCCGGTCCACCGGTGTCGGCATCGCGGCCGGTATCATTCCCGGACTCGGCCCGACCATCGGCGCGTTTCTGGCCTACGCCGTCGCCAAGAAATCGGCGAAGCCCGGCGACAGGTTCGGCGAGGGCGAGATCAAGGGCGTCGCCGCAACCGAGGCCGCCGACAACGCCGTCCTGCCGGCCAGCATGATTCCGCTGTTCGCCATCGGTCTGCCGGGCAGCGTATCGGCGGCGATCCTGGTGTCGGCGTTCATGATCCACGGCGTTATCCCGGGGCCGCTGATCTTCGAGCAGTATCCCCGCCTGATTTACGGCATTTACGTCTCGATGATCGTCGCCAGCGTGTGCATGCTGCTGGTCGGCCGTATCGGGCTGCACTTCTTCGCACGTATCGGCCGGGTGCCGATCGTGCTGATCGTGCCGAACGTGCTGGTGCTGTGTCTGGTCGGCGTGTTCCTGGAGCGCCATCAGCTGTTCTCGGTCTATGCGATGCTGGTGCTCGGGTTGCTCGGCTACGTCATGCAGCGCTACGGCTATTCCGTCGTCACGTTCCTGATCGGTTTCGTGGTCGGACCGCTGTTCGAACTGTCGCTGCGCCAGGCGATCATCGTCAGCAACGGCGACCCGGCTGTGCTCGTCGATCATCCGATCGCCGTCGCTTTCCTTGTCATGGCGTTGGCGGCGGCCGTGATGTTCCTGAAACGCGAACGGCCGGGCGGGGCCGTCGAAGAGAGCGTCCGCGGCCACGGCTGACGCCGCTTCAGGATCGGGCGGCCGCGTGTTTTTCGAGATATTCGACGAATGTCAGCAGGCTTGCCGGGCGGTATCTGTTCGGATTCCAGAGCGCCGATACGGGTTGGTGGATTTCACGGCCCGCCGATGCCAGCACGACCGCGTTATCGAGTTCGCCGGTGTCGCGCGCCGACGACGACAGGATCGCGAAGCCGTGGCCGTCGTGGGCCAGCGACGTCACCGTATGCGTGCTGTCGCTTTCAAGAAGGATGCGCGGGCGGACACCCGCCTCCGCGCAGGCGTTGTCGAACATGTGCCGGGTCAGGAAGCCGCGTTTCAGAACGATGATCCGCTCGGCGGCGATATCCTCGATGCTCAGCGAGCGCGCCTTCGCCCGCGGGTCGCCGGGCGGCGGCATGGTCAGGAGTTTCGCATCGAAAAGTTTGCGGCTGACCAGGTTGTGGTTCGGCGATGGAGACGCGATGCCGATATGAATGACGCCGTTCTCGACCATATCGATCAGCGCGTCGTTATGGCCTTCGCTGAAGATCAGCTCGACGTTCGGATGCGTGGCGTTGAATTCCGCCATGACCGGCGACAGCAGCCAGGCGATGGTCTGCGGCGACGCGCCGACCCGTAACAGGCCGACGTGGCCCTGCTTCAGGCCGTAGGCCCGGTTGGTGAAATCCTGCGCCATGTCCAGGAGGCTGGCGGCATGCTTCAGCAGATCGTCGCCCTCGGCGGTCAGCACCAGCCGCTTGCCGACCCGCTCGAACAAAAGAACGCCCAGCTTCTTCTCCAGCGCCTGGATCTGGCGCGACAGCGCCGGCTGGCTCAGATGCACGACCTCGGCGGCCTGCGAAACGCTCAGGCGCTCGGCGACGGCGACAAAGTTCTGAAGTTCCCGCAGTTCCAACATACAAATGCATTACATGCATTTATTAGTGATGTAAATATGCATTGGACACATGCTCGTGCATGATGATTTCATCGTCCCGTCGTTAAGATCGGGTACAGGGACGCGTGATGAAGGTGAATATCAATGCCGATGTCGGCGAAAGCTTCGGGCGCTATCCATTGGGAACCGACGAAGACCTGATCCCGCTCATCGGATCCGCCTCCATCGCCTGCGGCATGCATGCCGGCGATCCGACGACGATGGTCAAAACTATCAAGATCGCGCTCGATGCCGCGGTGTCCATCGGCGCACACCCGGGATTCGACGACCGTTGGGGGTTCGGGCGCCGCCAGGTGCAGATGGACACGTCCGATCTGGAAAATCTCGTCGCCTACCAGATCGGCGCCCTCAAGGCGCTTGCCGCCGCGCACGGCGGATCGGTGTCGCACGTCAAGCCGCACGGCGCGCTCAACAACATGGCGATGGTCGACAGGCTCTATGCCGACGCCGTGGTGCGCGCCGTCAAATCGGTCGACGCCGACCTGATCTTCGTCGCCAATGTCGGCACCGAGCTGGCCCTGGCGGCGGATGCCGTCGGACTGCGGGTCGCACGCGAATTCTATGCCGACCGCAAGTACAACGACGAAGGGCACATCATCAGCCGAAAGTACGAGCATGCGATGATCCGCGATCCGGAAATGGCGTCGGCGCAGATCCGGCGTGCGGTCTGCGACGGCGAGGTGATCTCGGTCAGCGGCCGGAAGATTCCAGTCGCGGTCGATTCAATCTGCATCCACGGCGACGAGCCGACAGCGGTCGCCGTCGCCCGTTCGGTGCGCGAGGTGCTCGATCGGGAGGGTGTCGAAATGGTCGGGCTGCCGGAGCTGTTCGGCAACTGACGGCCGGCCCCGCTCAGAGCCGCTTGGTCAGGCGCGCGACCTCGAAGAACGCCTCGATCAGGCGCGAGCTGCGCCGCTCCATCAGGCAGTTGACGTGCGCGGTGGTGTAGATGTCGGCGTCCGACACCTCAAGCACGTGCAGGTCCGGGTGGGGGATGAATTCGATGTCCGACACGACGCCCACGCCGATGCCGCGCGCCACCGCCAGCCAGACGGCTTCGCGGCTGCCGATCTCCATTACCGGGTCGATGGTGACGCCGTGTTCCTTCAGCGCGCCTTCGAACGCGAGCCGCGTCGTCGAGCCGCGTTCGCGCAACACCATCCGCTCGCCTTCCAGTTCCGAGATCCTGATCCGCCGGCGTTTGGCGAAGCGGTGCGACTTGTTGACGAACACCGCCACCTTGTGACGGCTGTAGGGCATGGCGAAGATGTGCGGGCTGTCCTCGACGTGCGCCAGCACCGCGACGTCGGCGGAATAATCGAGCAGCTTGTTCACCATCTCGCGCGAGTTGCCCACCGTGACGGCGAGGCGGATGCCGGGGTAGCGCTCGGAAAAGCCGCTGAGCATTTCCGTCGCGTGGAACGGGCCGACGGCGCCGACCCGTAACGTGCCGGTATGGAATCCGCCGAACGCGTTCAGAACGTCGCGGGCCTCGCCCTCCAGGTCGATGATGCGCCGCGTGATCCGGAACAGCGCCTCGCCGGCGTCGGTCATCTCGACCTCGCGCCCGCGGCGGTGAAACAGTTCGACCCGGAACATTTCCTCGAGCGCGCGGACCTGGCTGGTCAGCGTCGGCTGGCCGACGTTCAACACCCGGGACGCGGCGGTGAAGCCTTTCTCGGCGGCGACGGCGTGGAACGATCTGAGCTGTGTGAATATCATCGCTTTTTTAAATGGATATCATCTTAATTATGAATTTGTCCAATAGTTAAGTTCGGATCATCATCATCGTGTCCAATGGGCCAAAGCCGAAAAAAGAACTGGCCGGCCCGGACTGGGAGAAACAATGAACGCTCTGCTCAACATTCGAGTGCTGACAAGCGACGGTGCCGGTTCCACGGCGGCCGCCGGGGCTGCTCATGGATCAACACAGTGGGAGACATCCAATGATTCCAGAACGCAAAACAAAAGAGGCATGCGCCTCGTCGTGTAAACGTATTTTCGGCGTCATCGGCCTGGCCGCGGTGGTCGGGCTTGCGCTGACGCCGGCGGCGAAAGCCGAATGCGAAAATCCCGATGCACTGACGTTCGCCATCGTGCCGACGGAGGAATCCGTGGCCGAGTTGCAACTGTACAAACCCGTTACCGACCGCATGGCCAAGCTGACCGGCAAGAAGATCGAATTCTTCATGCCGACGTCCTATGCCTCGGTGGTCGAGGGCCTGCTCAGTAAATTCGTCGACGTGGCGGTGCTCGGTCCGTATTCGTATGTGATCGCCAACGAAAAGGACCCGTCCGTCGAAGTGTTCGCGACGTACGCCAAGAAAAAAGGCCACCTGCAGGACGAAGGTCCGGGCTACAAGGCGGCGCTGATCTCCAAGAAGGGCACGAAGTTCACCACCATCGATTCCCTTAAGGGCGCGACCGTCGGTCTGACGGACCCGGGCTCGACGTCGGGGAACCTGATGCCGCGCGTCGTGTTCGCCAAGGTGATCGGCATGGATATCGACAAGTTCTTCGGCAAGGTCGCCTACACCGGCAGCCACGAACTGTCGTCCGTCGCCGTCGGCAAGGGCAAGGTCGATGCGGCCTTCGTTGCCACACACCGTTTCGACAACGTGGTCAACAAGGGCGAGATCAAGCTGGAAGACGTCAACGTGCTTTGGGAATCGAAGCCGATCCCGCAGGATCCGTTCGTGTACCGAAACACGCTTTGTGACGACATCAAGGCCAACGTTCGCGAGACGTTCCTCGGTCTGAACAAGGAAGCGGCGGCGGCGAAGTTCCTCGCCAACGTGAAATCGAACAAGTTCGTGCCGATGACGTCCGAAGACTACGACATCATCCGCGACCTGAAGAAAGCGAAAGACGAAAAGAAGAAGAAGGGCTGACTCCCGCTATCTTCTTTGGGGGCGGCCGGCTTCACCCTGGTTGCAAGCCGAAGCCGGTCGCCCGCCTTCTTCGCAAGATATAGGGATTTATCCCTATACTGATTGCCCCATTCATTCGAGACGACGGGAACTCAAGATGGCTGTCCTGAAAGTCACCGATCTGCACGCGCGTTACTCCGCCAAGGGTCCGGAAATCCTCAAGGGTATTTCCTTCGAGGTCGAGGAAAACGACTTCTTCGCAATCATCGGCCCCTCCGGCGCGGGTAAGTCGACGCTGATCCGCTGCATCAACCGGCTCGTCGAGCCGACGTCGGGAAGTATCGTTTTCGACGGCCAGGAGGTAACGACGCTGCGCCGCGTTGAACTCCGGCGGCTGCGCCGCGACATCGGCATGATTTTCCAGGAGTTCAATCTGGTCAACCGGATGAGCGTCATGGACAACGTGCTGTCCGGCAGGCTGGGTTACACGTCGAACCTGCGCACCCTGTTCCGCGCCTTCCCCCGCGAAGACATCGATCACGCGCTGTCGTTGCTCGACCGGGTCGGCCTGATCGATCACGTCGATAAACGCGCCGACCAGCTTTCCGGCGGCCAGCGCCAGCGCGTCGGCATCGCCCGGGCGCTGATGCAGGATCCGAAGCTGATGCTGCTGGACGAGCCGACCTCCGCGCTCGATCCCAAGATTTCGCGGGAAGTCATGGAGTTGATCAAGGAAATGGCGCAGGAACTGAAAGTCCCGTGCCTCTGCAACATTCACGACGTCAAGCTGGCGACGGAGTGCTGCAACAAGATCATCGGCCTGCAGGACGGCGTCACCATGTTCTCCGGGCTGACCGGCGACATGAACGAAGAAAAGCTTGGCGAGATTTATGCCATGGAAGTGCTGTGAGGTGATGGCATGACCGGCTTATCCGCAAACCCCGCCCTGTCCCGCGTCGCCGACCGGGTTCAGGAAGACCGCCGCCGCAGCCGTTATATCTCGGGCGCGCTGACCGTCGCGCTGACCATCATGGTCGCGTGGAGCGTCGACGTGACCGTGATCCAGGATACGGACTGGGAGCGCATCGGCAGCGTCGCCAATGTATGGGAGGCCACCAGCCACTTCATCGGGCTCGATCTAGAACTGTTTCCGGACCTGCTCGTCCCCGCCATCGAAACATTGCTGATCGCCTGCCTGGGGACGGCGTTCGGTCTGATCCTGTGCATTCCTGCCGCCTGGTTCGGGGCGATGAACATCACGCCCTATCCGCCGATCACCTATCCGCTGGCCAGACTGATGATGACCCTCAGCCGCTCGATCCACGAGATCGTGTGGGCGTTGTTCTTCGTCGCCGTGGTCGGCCTGGGGGCCATGGCGGGTGTCCTCGCGATCGCCGTCCGGTCGGTCGGCTTCATCGCCAAGATGACCGCCGAGGCGATCGAGGATATCGACTACGGCCCGGTCGAGGCGATCCGGGCGGTCGGGGGTTCGAACTTCCAGGTCATCGTCTACGCGATCCTGCCGCAGGTCCTGCCGCAGATCGTATCGGTGGTGATCTTCGAATGGGAAATCAACATCCGCCGCTCGGCGATCCTGGGTCTCGTCGGCGCGGGCGGGCTCGGGCTCGTGTTCTTCCGTCAGATGAACACGTTCAATTATCACGGCGTGACGTCGGTGATTGTCGCGATCCTGATCATCATTCTGCTGGGCGAGGCGATTTCCTACTTCATTCGCCGGCGCATGATCTGAGGGGGGCGGACAGATGAGTAATCGCATGGCCGCCTTCGGCGGACCCGAGAAAAAGAAACTGGAATGGCGACGATTTCGCTATCCGGAATCCCTTGTCAGTTACGCCGGCTGGCTGATCGCGTTCACCGTCGTGGTGTTCAGCATCGAATATCTGAACATCCCACTCGACCGTATTCTGGGCATGCTGGGGCGGATGGGCGATATTCTCGCCGATCGCTACTACCCGCCCGACATCGAATACATCATGGATATGGATTACTTCGGCTACGTCGTCGAAACGATCCAGATGGCGTACCTGGGCGCGTTGTTCGGTTTGATCATCACGATCCCGATTGCCTGGTTCGCATCGTTCAACATGACGCCCAGCCGGCGCTTCGTCTATCCGGTCGCAAGGTTGTTCGGCATGTCGTGCCGCGCCGTCCACGAGACGATCTGGGCGATCCTGTTCGTCTCTATCCTGGGTTTCGGGATGCTGCCGGGGGTGCTTGCGTTGACGCTGTTCTCGGCCGGGTTCGCCGCCAAGCTGTTCGCGGAAGAGATCGAGCGGATCGACATGGGCCCGGTCGAAGCGATGCGCTCGACCGGCGCGAACCTGTTCCAGATCATGCTGTTCGGCGTCTGGCCGCAGGTCCGGGTCGCGTTCACCGGTATTGCGATCTACACCTGGGATGTGGCGTTCCGCGCCGCGACGGTGGTCGGCTTCTTCGGCGCCGGGGGCATGGGCTGGTATCTCAAACGCAACGTCCTGCAGATCGAAACCGAGCGCGTCGCCGCGATCATTCTTTCGATCATCGTGCTGGTGATCATCTCCGAAGCGCTCTCCGCGTGGGCGCGGCGCGCCGTCATGAAGATGAAATGACGGGACTGTCACGGGGATGAAACGGCAATGCTTCAAACTGGAAATGACAAACGGCGCGGGTCGCCCGATTGGAACGGATAAAGAGTGGGCCGCAGGAATATGCTGGAGAAAACAACAATGACGAAAACAGGACGCGCCGCCGTCTACGATGCGCCGAACGCACCGTTCGAGTTGAAGGAGTATCCGCTCCGCGACGTCAATCCGGACGAGGCGCTCGTCAGGATCACCATGTCGACGATCTGCCGGTCCGACATCCATTCGTATCAGGGGCACCGGCCGAACCCGTGCCCGGGCATCCTCGGCCACGAGATCGTCGGCGTCATCGAACAGCTCGGCGACACCATCACCCACGACATGCGGGGCGACGAACTGAAACCGGGCGACCGGGTGACGTGGACCGAGTTCTTCCATCACGGCCCGTCGTACTATCGCGAAGTGCACGACATGCCGCAGAAGTCAAAGGGCGTGCGCAAGTACGGTCACGATCTCGCCGAAGACGACCCGCACTTTTTGGGGGGCTTCGCCGAATACTGTTACATCCTGCCGGGCACCGGCATTTTGAAGCTGCCCGACGACATCACGGATGAAGAGGCGACACCGCTGAACTGCGGGGTCGCGACCATGATCTCGGTCACCGAGGCCGCCGATATCGGTATCGGCGACACCGTGGTCGTGCAGGGACTTGGGCTTTTGGGATTATACGGTTGCGCCATCGCCAAGGCGCGCGGCGCCAGAAAGGTCATCGGGCTCGATGGTGTCGCTTCCCGGCGCGACCTCGCGGCGCGCTTCGGCGCCGACGTGACGTTCGATATTTCGTCGATGAACGAGAAAGACCTGATCGCAAAGGTCCGCGCCGAATGCCCGCCCGATGGCGCGGACTCGGTGATCGAGGTGTGCGGCTACCCCGAAGCGGTGCCGGCGGGCGTCAGAATGCTGCGCACCGGCGGGTGTTATGTGATCGGCGGGCTGGTGAACCCGGACGCCAACTTCGAGATCGACGGCAACCTGATCCTGAGGGGCTGGATCAACATCAAGGGCGTGCACAATTATCATCCGCGCCACTTGATCGAGGCCCTCGATTTCGTAATGAGCAACAAATCCCGGTTCCCGTTCGGCGAGCTTGTCGATTCACGCTTCGCACTCGAGGACCTGAACGAGGCATTCTCGCGCGCCGCCGACAGGTCGGTGCTGCGCGCCGCGATCGTCCCCTAAACGGTCATCGCTTCCGGGTCACCCAGAAGGCGGCGGCGGTACTTCCGCAGACAATGGCGATCATGATCATGATCGCGACCACCCTGCGGTCGCTGCGTTCTTGCGCCAGGAAATCCGGTTTGATCGATCCGATCACCCGCCAGCGCGAATGCGCGATGTCGGCGCGCGCCACGACGTTGTTCATCTCGATGGTATCGAGACGAATATCGCGCCTCAGTGAAATCTTGTCGCGGGCACCTTCCGTACCGAACTCCAATAGGTCCGGCTGGTCGGTGTTGACGACGGAAAGGGAATGCCCCGGCGACTGATTGGCGCGCAGGATGCCCGCAAGCGGGCCGGGGAAGAAACTGACGAAGAAAACACCCTTCAGCTGATCGCCGTCTGACCGGGGCGTCATGACGTCGAAATGATAGTGGCCGGCTTGGGGGTGGATGACCGTCCGATAATGGGCCTCACCATGCTCGGCATCGCTCAGTTGGTGGACGTATTCCTCGATGTCCAATAGGCAGACCTCGCCCACCAGCCCTTCGATGTCGTTGACGAGGTCCCTGCCGTTCGGCCCCGCGATGGTGAAGGTGAAGTAGGACGGGAACTGCTGACGCAGCAGGTTTGCGATCTCCTGGCGTAGCGCTTGGCTCTCCGGATTTTCTTCAAAGCGATTCACGAGGTCGAGGTGTTCCTGAACGAACACCCGGACAAGCCGCTGCCTTTCGCCCAGGTAGTCTTCGATCCCGCGCGCGGCGTTGCGGGCGTCGGCTTCGAGTTGTGTCACATGGCGCGCCTCATCGGCGGCGATGGCGCGAAGCGTCATGTAAACGGTCACGCCGCAACCCAAGACCGTGAGGATGGCTAACGCGATGAGGATCGCGCGTGGCGTTGGTTTATGTTTGGCGGTGTTGTCGGTCAAGATTGAAGGCTCCGCGCGAGATTGAACGAACGCGCATCCTAGTTGCTACGGTTTACGGGTTCACCTCCGTATCAACCGCAACCTTAAATCACGCTGAAATCAGCGCCAGATATCGTCCATGATGCGGTTGGCGTATGTCACCAGCGCGTCGTGGTATTCAGCGCGTTGATGGTCGAGGGGGTCTTCCTCGGTCCAGGCCATGCGCTTAGCCCACTCGGTCATCGTCGCGACCCAGGGTTCGGGGAACTTGAACGCGCGGCAGATGGCCTTGATTTCCGCGAGTTCCGCTTCGTGGACGTAATCGTCGGCATAGAGCATGCGCATCAATTCAAGCCCGGCGATGACCCGCGCGCGATGACTGTCGAACATGGATACATCGATATCCGCCAGCACGGCGCGCTGGTCGAACTCGAACGGTATCTCCATTTCATTGCACAGTGCATCGAGCGCTTCGTGCTCATCGGCGGAATCCTCGCCGTCGGCCTGGGTGATGCGGCTCGCCAGCACCAGCACGGCGCGTTTCTGTGCGTCGTTCAGTTCGTTCAGAAACATCCGCTTCACTCTCTCATCGCTTAAACCGCGACATTTATGCCGTATTACGCAGCGTTACAAAAAATAACTTCACTTTGACGCCAATAATTCGGAACCTTTCAATAATAACAAGGGGGCCAGGGTCAATTGAAGAAAATCCTGAGCTGGATGATCGTTGCGCTGTTCGCGGCCCTGCAAGTGGCCGTTCTCGCGCCGGACCTGCTGAGCAGTTCCAGCGGTTCGCTCAAGGTCGCCATCGTCGGCCCCATGAGCGGCGAGGACGAAGCCGCCGGCAAGGCGATGCTGGCCGGTGCCCGCCAACTCATCGACAGTTACAACCACGAACGCGACTCGCTGACGCCGCGCGTCGTGCTTGAGGTGCATGACGACAAGAACGATCCCGAGCAAGCGAGGAAGATCGCCGCCGATTTGGCCGACGACCCGGAAGTCCTCGCCGTGCTCGGTCATCAGTCGGACGACGCGTCCGCCGTCGCCGGTCCGGTCTATGCGGAAAAGGGCCTGCCCGCCGTCACCGGCTCCAGCGGACTTCAGAAAATCACCTTCCAGAACGACTGGTACTTCCGCGTCGGGCTCACGACCGCCAACCAGGGCACGTTCCTCGCCAACTACATCGGCCGGGTGATGAAGGCGGAGGAGGTCTATGTCATCCGCTCCACCGATCCCTACGGGGATACGATGGGCGAAGCGGTGGTCGACGAATTGAACTTCCAGCGCCGTCTGAGCGCGTTCAGCGTCAAGGTGCTGAACCAGTTCCGCATCGACCCAACGTCGAAGACGCTCGCCGAAGATATCCAGAAGATCGCCGAAGAGATCATGCCGACCTACGCCCGCCAGCCGGTCGTCGTCGCGGTGCCCGAGGACATCGCCGCCGACGTGGTGTTCGGGCTTCAAAGCAATCAGCGCCGCAGGCTCGGCAAGACGATCCCGTACCAAATCGTCGGGCCGGACTCGCTTTCGAAAAAGTCCGTGCAGGAGGAACTGGCGGCCCGGCGCACGACGCGGTTCGGCCTGCAGGATTTCTCGGAAGGTATGCGCGCGGTGGCGCCGTTCCTCGAAGACGTCGCAAATCAGAAAGCGCGCGACTTCCGTTACGCCTATCGCACCGAACACAAGTCGGAGCCCAGCGTCATCGCCGCCGGGTTCCATGACGCCGCCGCGGTGCTGGTCCGCGCCCTCGGCCAGTTGGTCGAGAACGGTGTCGCGACGACCGACACCAAGGCCGCGCGCGAGGCCGTGCGGCAATACCTGTCCGACATCGACACGCCTGCGAGCGCGGTGATCGGGGTCACCGGGCCGCTTTATTTCAACCGCGACGGCAACGCGATCAAGACGGTCCCCATCGGCATCTACCGCGACCGCCGGCTGGTTTCGACGCCGGTGCAGTTGAGCCCGACCGGCACCATCGATCGCGAAGACGGCGCCGCCGTGTTCCAGATATTCGGCGGTTACTTCACACCGACCCGCGTCGTGCCGACCGGCGTGCAGATCAACAAGATCAGGAACGTCGATCTGAAGAACCGGACGGCGGAAATCGACTTCAATTTCTGGTTCCGTCACCAGGGCGATCTCGATCTCAGCCAGATCGTTTTTCCGAACGCGGTGACTCCGGTCGAGCTGGGCGACCCCATCGACAAGAGCGAGAAGGGCGGTCAGCACTATCGTCTCTACCGGGTCGAGGGCGTTTTCCAGACCGATTTCCTGGGCCCCGTGTCGCGGGGCGGGGACCGGGTCATCGGCTTCCAGATGCGTCACGCCGTCCTCAACCGGGAACGCCTGATCCTGATTCCGGATCTGGTCGGGATGGACGGCGGCACCGGCAACACCTTGCAGGGCCGGGTGGCGCGGGTCCTCGACCTCGGCGACGAGACCACGCACCAGTTGAAGAAGGTCGATATCTTCCTCGACGCCCAGCCGGTCGAGGTGATGGGCAACCCGGAATACATCGGCGTCAATATCGAGGGCTTCTCGCGGATCAACACCGCCGTCTGGCTGACCCCGGATGAGATTACGCTCAGCCGCCTGATCGACCCTGGCACGGCGCTGCGTGCGTTCCTGCTGTTCGGGTTCTTGTTGGGCGTCATGGCGATCGCCAGCCAGCATCTGCGCGGCACGTCGAAACAGAAGTGGGTCTGGTTCCCCTCCGCGATCCTGGCCGTGATGTTCCTGTTCGTCGCCGAACCGGCGCTGAACGGGCTGCTGGCCGGACGCGGCGCGAGCCCGCTGTTGGCCGAAGCGGTGCCGATCTTCGTCGGTTGCTTGTGGTGGCTGGTGCCGGCATGGCTGCTGGCGCGTTTCATGGAACTGTTCGTGTGGCGGCCGCTGGAACAGAACACCAAGCGCGAAGTGCCGCGCGTGGTCCGGGCGTTCGTCGCCGGTACGTTCTATACGCTTGCGGTGCTGGGAATCCTGGCGTTCGTCTTCGATCAACGGATCACCAGCCTGCTGGCAACGTCGGGCGTGCTCGCCATGATCATCGGTCTCGCCATCCAGATGAACATCTCCAACGTGTTCTCAGGGATCGCCATCAACGTCGAGCGCCCGTTCCGGATCGGCGACTGGGTGAAGATCGAAGGCCACGAACCCGGCCGCATCGTCAACATCACGTGGCGGACGACCCGGCTAGAGACCATCGACAAGAACATCATCTGCATCCCGAACGCGATGGCCTCCGACCAGACGCTGGAGAACCTCAGCTATCCGGACGAACGCTATCGCGCCGAGTTGATGGTGCACGTCGATCCGGGTGCGAAACCGGAATGGGTCGAGAAGATTCTGATGGACGCCGTGATGTCGGTGCCGGGCGTGCTTGCCGAGCCTCAAGCCGTCGTCCAGTTCGACGGGGTCATGGACTGGTCGGCGGATTTCGCGGTCCGGTTCTTCTGCCCGGATTACGCCGAGAGCATCCCCTTGTCCGCGAAGGTGTGGCGCCAGATCGTGCGGAACCTGAAATACGCCGGCTTCGAGTCCGTCATTCACGAAGAGTTCACGCTGTTCCATCTGTCCGACACGGCGAAGCAGGGCGGTGACGTCGCGCCGTTGCTGATCACCGACGTCGAGGTGTTCGAACCGTTCGGCGAAGCGGAAATCAACGAGCTTTGCCAACACATGGTTCGTCACCGGTTAGAGCCGCAGCGCACCGTGATCGAACAGGGCTCGGCGGGGGACAGTTTGTTCATCGTCGTCGAAGGCGCGCTGAAAGCCGAAATCACCATGGACGACGACAAGGTGATCGAAGTCGGACGTCTGGGCCCAGGCGATTTCTTCGGCGAGATGGCGCTTCTGACCGGCGAGCCGCGCGGCGCAACGATCACCACCCTGACGCCGTCGCAGATATACGAAGTCAAAAAAGAGCACATCGAACCGGTGATCGAGAAGTATCCGGACATCAAGCAAGACCTGTCGCGCATCCTGACCCGGCGCGAGCTGGAAAACCTGCGCCGCCGGAACGAGCACTTCGCGTCCGTTGACGAGGAACGCAATCTGGCATCCAGGCTCCTGTCCAAGATCACCGATTTCTTCGGGCGCAGCGAACGCAAGGGGGCGAAGAAGCCTGCATCCAAGGATGCCGTCGACGCCGACGACTGAGGGGCACCCGGCATTGATCCACATCATCGCTCTGGTCCGCGCGTCGCAGTAACATCCCGCCATGACGGAATTAAGAAGATCCCTCGGGCTTGGACTCGTCGTGCTTTACGGTCTCGGCGTCACCATCGGCGCCGGGATTTACGTGCTGCTCAGCGCGGCCGCCCAGAAAGCGGGGGTGCATGCCCCTATGGCGTTCGTTTGTGCGTCGGTGGTGATGGGGTTCAGCGCCGCCTCGTTCGCCGAACTGTCGGCGCGGATTCCGGTAAGCGCCGGCGAAGCGGCCTATGTGTATCTGGGCTTCGGTTCAAGAAAACTCTCGGCCCTGGTCGGGTTTCTGGTGATTGCGTCCGGCACGGTCTCGTCGGCGGCGATTGCGGCGGGCAGTACCGGCTACATCCGTGAGTTCTTTGACGTGCCGCCGTCTTTTCTTGTGGTGGCGATCGTGCTCACGCTCAGTGCGGTGGCCGCATGGGGGATCGTGGAATCCGTGCTGTTCGCGGGCATTTTTACGGTGTTCGAAGCGGGGGCGCTGCTGGTCATCGTCGGCGCGGGGGTGTGGAGCGAGCCGCAGATTCTGAATGAGCTGCCGCGGATCGTCCCGTCTTTGGGCGACAGCGCGGCCTGGGCGGGCATCGCCGGGGCCGGGCTGCTGGCGTTCTTCGCGTTCATCGGCTTCGAGGACATGGTCAACCTGGCGGAGGAGGTCAAACAGCCCGAACGCACGCTGCCGCGCGCGATCTTCCTCACGTTGTTCCTCGGTACGCTCCTGTATTTCATGGTCACCGCGGTCGCGGTGCTGGCGGTGCCGGTCGGCGAACTGGCGGCGTCGGAAGCGCCCTTGAGCTTCGTCTTCGAGCGCATCACCGGGGCTTCGCCGGCGTTGATCACGATCATCGCCATCGCCGCCACGTTGAACGGCGTGGTCATCCAGATCGTGATGGCGTCACGCGTGCTTTACGGGCTCGCCAAACAGGGCAGCATTCCCGCCCCCTTCGCGCGGGTCGACCCGCGTACGCAGACGCCGCTGATCGCGACGGGAACGGTGGCGGCGGCGGTGATGTTGCTGGCGCTCCTCGTGCCGCTCGAGAACCTCGCCGAGTGGACGTCCCGCATCGTTCTGGTCGTATTCACGCTGGTTAACGCATCGCTGATTCTGATCAAGCGCAAAGGGGCGCCGCCGCCCGAAGGGGCCTTCACGGTCCGGGTCTGGGTGCCGGTGCTGGGGGTCGTCACGTGTATTGCGTTGCTGGCGGCCGGGTGGCTCGGCTGAGCTGAGCGGTTACATCTCTTCCCAGAGCTTTTCCTCGAACGCCAGTTCTTCGTCGAAACCGTCCAGTTCCTCGCCCGGAAAATCGCGGACGGAAACGACGCCGTGCCCGCCTTCGGCGCGGCTGACGACGACATGGCGGAATCCGTACTCGCGCATCCGCTTGACGGCCTCGAAGCCGAGGTCGCTGCAACGCAGGCAGACCGGTCCCGGCGTCATGACTTCGCCGACCGGGACGTGATGAGGATTGCGGCCTTCGTTGATGACCCGGTTCATCAGGTTGGAGCCGGTGAAGATGCCCTTCAATTCGCCGCCGTCCATGATCAGCGCGCAGCCGACGTGTGCCGTCTGCATGCGCTTGACCGTTTCGGCGACGGTATCGGCGACGTCGGCATGAACCAGTTGCTGGTTGGCGATGATATCTCTCAGTTTTCGTTGTGGCATAGTATGTCCTCCACTCCGCACGCACGGCTCTTGATTTATGTTTATTATCTTACGGTCGCAAGCGTGCGGAAATGACCTGGATCAACCGAAGGTTGGATGTCGGTGCATGCGGTCAGCCGCCTTTTTCCAGCGCCCGGCGCAGCCGGCGCAGGATCACGGCGCGGGTCTTTTCATCCGCGGCACCTTCGAGTGCGTCCCTGAGGTCGAGGGAAAACTGCGCGAGATCGTTGTGCCAGTCGGCGCCTTTGACCGATTCCGGTGGCGCGCGGCGCTTGACCTTGCGCTTGTCGGTCACGGACCGGATGCCGCGTTCCAGATCGATTTCCTCGTCGAGTTCGGGAATATGGACATCGTCGGCATCGATGCCGTCGGTCGTGAGCGCCGCCTTCAGGCCGTCCAGCGCCGCCTGCTCGCCATGGGTCAGGATCACTTTACGGCCGATCGGTCTACGCCCCTGGATCCATTCCACCAGCTCGTCGCGGTCGGCGTGACCGGAATAGAAATCGATCTGGCGGACCTGCGCGTTGACGCGGACGTCCTCGCCCTGGATGCGCACGGCCCTGGCGCCGGCCGCGAGCAGCGCCCCCAGCGTCGCCGGTGCCTGATAGCCGGTCAGAAGCAAGGTGGTTTTCTTCGAAGGCAGGTAGCGTTTCAGATGATGACGGATACGCCCGGCGTCGCACATGCCGCTTGCCGCCATGACGATCATGCCGCCGTCGTAACGGTGGATGCCCTTGCTCTCTTCGGTCGTCTCGGTGAAGTGGATGTTGGACGCTTCGAGGAACGCGCCGCCGTCGTCGACCCCGGCCAGTTCATGTGCGTGTTTGCGGAATACCTCTGTGGCGCGGATCGCCAACGGGCTGTCCAGAAACAACGGCACCGTCGGAATGTCGCCGGACCGCATCAGGTGCGAGAGGTCGGCCAGCAGCTCCTGGGTGCGCTCGACGGCGAACGCGGGGATCAACAGCACGCCCTTGCGCCGGAGCGCGGCGGTCGCTTCGCGGGCCAGTACGCGTCGTCGGGCCGGACCGTCCAGATCGTCGCGCGCGCGGTCGCCGTATGTACCTTCCGAAATCACGTAATCCCATCCCTCGGGCGCTTCGGGCGGGTGATGGAACAGTTTGAACTCGGGCCCGATGTCGCCCGAGAACAGGACCCGCATCGGCGGCGCCGACTTTTTAGCCGGTTTGATTTCGACCTCGATCGAGGCCGCCCCCAATAAATGGCCGGCGTTCCAATAGCGCGCCCTGACACCCGGCGCCGGATCGATCCAGTTTTCGTAATCCGTGGCCCGAAAGCGTGCGAGCGAGGCTTCGGCGTCGGCGCGGGTATAGATCGGCTCGACCGGCGGCTTGCCGCGCTGCTGCTTGCGTCGGTTCAGAAATTCGACCTCGCGTTCCTGGATATAACCGCTGTCCGGGAGCATGTAGGACAAGAGATCGACAGTACCCCCGGTCGCGTGGACAGGTCCGTTGAAGCCGTCACGGATCAGTTTCGGGATCAGACCCGCATGATCGATATGGGCGTGCGTCAGCAGCACGAAGTCGATCTTCTTCGGATCGAACGGAAATTTGCCGTAGTTGAGTTCCTTGACCGTTTTCGAGCCCTGGAACATGCCGCAATCGATGAGAAACTGGCCGCCGGGATGGCGAATCCAGTAGCACGACCCGGTAACCGTCTGCGCCGCGCCGCAGAATTTCAGGAAAATGGCGATGCCGGCCTCCCACGGCTTGCGCCCGCGAGCGGGCGGTTATTTTCTCGATGATGATTTATTCCGCGATTCGACGCCAGATCAAATGACCTGGATCAATCGGGACCGATGGCCCGATGGCGCGGGGACGGGAGCGACGAGGGGCGCGCCGCGTCAGCGACCGGCTTGTTCCCAGGCGGCCTGTAGCAGGCCGACGGCTTCGAGAACCTTGCTCTTGCTGACCGGTTTCCTGAACGCCTTGAGCGCGCCGAACCGCTCGGAGATCTCCGTATAGTCGATGTCGTGCCCTTCGCCGGCGCTGGTGATCACGACGACGGGCAGATCGGGGCGTTCGCTCTTGAGCCAGGACAGGACCTCGAGGCCGTCCTTGTCCGGCATGATCAGGTCCAGGATCATGCCGTCGACACCGCCCTGCTTGACGTATTCAATTGCGGCGTTGCCGTCTTCGGCCTCGCGGATCGATAGACCGAGCGGTGCAATGATCTCACGGATGATTTCGCACGTCTGTTCGTCGTCGTCGACGATCAGGATACGTTCTGCCATGCCGATCCTCTCCAGATACCCGTGGTGCCGCTCCGGGACACTTCAAATCGTATTGTCCCTCAACACGTATGGATTCGGATTACACTTTGAAAGCAGAAAATCGCATTTTTTTAGATGTGTACACGACATAATCTACCTATACGAGTATTCGGCGTATGCACGAATGTCTCGGGGGCGCCATCATACACCTGACACGACGCCGTTCCCCCGCGCCGCGTCGGCCCGGGGGGCTTGGCGGATTACTCAGGCGGGCGCCTGGGTGTAGTCGCTGTCGGCGACCGGCTCCTGCCAGTCGGTTGCGTTACCCTGGTCGTCGGATTCCGAAAGCGCCAGGTGGCACATCATCTGGTCGGGCGCGGCGCCGTGCCAGTGACGGGCGTTGGGCGGAATGACGACGGTGTCGCCGGGGCGGATTTCCTCGACCGGGCCGCCTTCGAGCTGATAGCGCCCGACCCCCGACAGCACGTAGAGAATCTGCCCGACCGCATGCGCATGCCAGTTGGTGCGCCCGCCCGGCGTGAAGGTGACGCGCGTCACGCGCAGCCGCGACGGGTCTTCGGGTACGAACACCTGATCCTGCAGCACCTGGCCGACGAACAGGTCGTCCGGCGCGATCTTGGTTTTCGATTCGTTGGCTCTGACGATGCGTGGTTTCATGGGTTGATACCTCCCCGGTCTTTTTATAGATGTTGGCAGTCTTTTATTAATCTGGCGGGCGAAGCCCGCCGTTGCAATCTTTCATATGCGCGCCGCTGCGGGAATCCGGTATCCGATGTACTTTGACCCTTATCGCAATACGGATTTCGACAATACGACGGACGTCGACCTGGCGGACTTGAGCGTGCCGCTTCGCGCCTGTCTGGATTATTGGACATCGCTCTCGGGCGACGGCCATATGCCGGCCTGGCGCAGCATCGATCTGTCGGCGTTGCCGGGTGACGTGCTGCCGCTCGTGACCGTCATCGATATCGACTGGAGCCAGGGGAAGCTCGGCGCCGATACGTTCCGCTACCGCTATTGGGGCACCGGCCACGTCCGCGCCAAGAACGTCGAACGCACCGGCGAACTGGTTTCCGAGCACAGCGACCGGGCGCACATCGTCGAAGCGGAGTATCTGCGCGTGATCGCCGAGAAACGGCCGAGCGCGTTCCGCAAGAACATCCGCATCAACGAGCCGTGGCGCGCGGTCACGCAGACCAGCATCAGGATGCCGCTGTCGAATGACGGTGCGCGCGTCGATCACGTGCTGTCGGCGTCCGAGTGGCAGTCCATTACGCTGTCCGGTTGACGCTCCACGCGCGCCCCGCCGCGTCTACGTAATTTCCGAAATCCGGCCCTTTCGGAGGGCCGGTAAGGTTGCCCGATCAAACCGGTTTGGCTATAGGGGCAGGATGCGGCCGCCCAACGGACCCGTGATGAATGCGGCGGCGAGGGACAGGTAAGGCGACATGGACGCTTCCAGCCTGACGACCGAACAGGACATCAAGTCGGCGTTCCGGATCGAAGATCTTAAGGGATTTCGCGCGGCCGCCGGTCAGCATTACGCGGTCGTCGGCCACAATCCGCAAAGCCGCCTGATCACCGACAAATGGCTCGGCGCCTGTGACGATCCGGCCGACTTCAGGGCGGTTCTGGAATTCATCTGCGAACAGTTCGAGACCGGGCGTTACAGTTATTGGCTCGCCGATCTGCGCTTCATGAGTTCCGGGTTCTTCCATTCCGAAGACTGGCTGGCCGATGTGGTGTTCCCGCGCACCATTGCCGCCGGTCTTGTGCGCGAAGCGGTGGTGATGCCGGCCAAAGAGCCCCTGCCGCCCGACTGCGACGTGTTCGGTTCCGCGTCGCAGGCGCTTCGAAAAATCACCGACGGCCGGGTGCAGGGTTTCCAGGACCTCGATCTCGCCAAGGCTTGGCTGTTCCAGGTCCCGGGGGCCTGAACCGTCGCCCGGCCCAGAACCGGTTCAGAACCGGGCGGGCGTCCCCATCAGATCGGAAATGCTGCGCGACTGCTCAAGCGCCCAGTGAAGCTGTTGCTTCTCGTGGCTGTCGAGGGCGGAAACCTCGACCTTGTTCGACAGTTTGACCCCGGCCTCGATATCGCGGAGCTGCTGACGCAGGATCGCGTCCAGCAGGATGCGGTGGGCATCGATCAGATCGCCGATCCGGTGGCCGCCGGGAATGTCGTGGTCGCGCGCCGCCGACAGGCGTTCCGGCGTGGCGCGGGCGTCGATCCCCAGTTGCAGCGCCAGCACGCGGGCCGCCGAAAAGATCGGCATGATCCCCGATTTCTTCAGATCGATGCGGCCATTCTCGGACTTGATGCGGCCGAACCAGCCGATGGCGCTTTGAAAATCCGATGCCTTCACCGACATCGCCTGCAGGAATGTCTTGCTGCCGGCCGCCAGTTGCATGGCATCGCGGCGGAGCGCATCGCCCAGTTCGGTATCGCCATGGACGGGTCTGGAATCGAAGAAGATGTCGCTGTTGAGGATATCTTCCGCCTTGCCCTTGCCGATCCACGTTTCGACCGTGGCCCGCCAATGGTCCGCATCCATGCGCCATTCCGGGTTCTTGGCCATGATACCGCCCTGGCAGTAAGCGACGCCGACATGATCTAGGGTGTCGGCGGCAATTTCACCCAGGCGTTCGAACCACTTGTCGGTCTCGGAGCCCGGCTCGCCGTCCGCATAGACGATGGCGTTGTCCTGATCCATCGCCAGCAGGCTTTCGCCGCGCCCGCCTGAGCCCAGAACCAGCATCGCATAGGGTTGCGGCGGCGGCCCCCAACCGTCGTCGATCATGCGTACCTCGGCCAGCTCCGTGGCACGCCGTGTCAGCGCACGGAGCTCGTGCGACACGATCGCGGCGGTGTTGCGGGGGTCGACCCCCTCCGCCGACAATGATGCCGCGACGACGGTCAGGCTTTCCCAGATCCGCCCCAACTCGGCAGGCGAGCCGGCGGCTTCGATGGTGTCGCCGAGCGACATCGCATCGCCCGCCCGCTGCTTCAACAGATCGCGGGCACTGAGTGCGCCCAGCACCTCGCCGTCGGCGCCGGTCACGCCGAGATGCCGGAAGTTGCGGCCGCTCATTAGCGTGATCGCGCGATAGACGAACTCGTCGGCCGGGATGGAAACCAGCGGGCGGATCGCGAAGCCGCCGACGGGTTTGTTCAACGCGCCCGCGCCGTCACCGTCGATGGCGCGCAGCACGTCGCGCTCGGTCAGGATGCCCCAGTCGCCGCCGTCCGTGTCCGGTTCGACGAACACCGAACTGATCTTCTTCGCGACCATGCCCGAAAGGGCGTCCTTGAGCGTGGTTGTCCCCGCGACCGAAACCGGCGGGCTGTGCATGATGTCGGCGACCCGGTGGCGGTAGGGAAAGCTGTCGATGCGCGCCAGGACATTGGCGTCGTCGGCTTTCGGGGCCGCGACCTCGTGCCAGCCGGCCTGCGCCTCGGCGTTCATGTGGCTGGACAATGCCCGGCAGGCACGCTCCGCCTGCGCCAGCGTCACGATCCCGCGCGCCCTGAGTTTGTCGATCAGGGCATTATATATGTCAGCGGTGACGAGCGCGTCGCCGAGCGCGCGGTGGCGGTCGGTGATCTCGATCCCGAGCCATTCCGCGGCGATCTCCAGCGACTGGCCGGGCAGGTCGGGGGCCACCACCTGCATCAGGTGGCGGACATCGAGCGAGCGCGGCGCCGACCAGGTCATGCCGTTGCGCCTGTGCTCGGCCTCCAGGATCGCGAGGTCGAAGCCGAGCGAATAGCCGATCATCACGTCGTTCGCAGCCCAGGCCGAGAACCGCGCCATCACGTCCGAAAACGCGTCGGCGTCGGCGACGTCGGTGTCGCGGATGCCGTGAATTTCCGTCGACTTGGCGGGAATGGGTCGGTCCGGGCGCACCAGTTCCTGGAATGTGTCACCGGTCCGCTTGCCGTGCCCCACACGCACGGCGGCAATCTCGATGATGCGGTCGTCCGCGGTATCGAGGCCGGTGGTCTCGGTATCGGCAACGATGGCCGGCACCGCGCTCAACGGCAGGCCGGACAGGCCGCCTTTCGGAGGGTGAAAGCTCATCGATGACCTCCCGCCGTCGCTGACGGCACGCTCGCTTCATATTCAGTCGTCTGCGCCGCCGCTGATCCGGGCGTCAGCCGGCGACGGCCCCGCCCGCCGCCATGTTGGCGCGCAGTGCGTCGCGGTCGAGACGTTTCTCGTACTGGCGGCGGATGTTCGCCCAGGCAAACTTGACCGAGTTCTCGACGTATTCGACGTCGTATTTCTTCAACTCGTCGGCGATCGGCGCCCATTTGACGACGCGGGACGGGCTTTCGCGGAACACATCGCGGGTCTGCGCGATGCCGTGCCAGTCGACGCCGGTCAGGCGCACTTCGAAATTGCGCACGGCGTCGTCCGGGTCGAACGCGTCGACGCTGTCGTCGAGGTTGGCCCGAAGGCCGTTTTTAAAGATCGAAAGCGCAATTTGTGCGCGTTCCGAATCGGCCATCGGATCGTGTTCGAACGCCCGCGCCACCGCCCAGATGCAAAGATCGGACAGACATGCGTCGAAAACGTGCATCTTGGCGATGTTGACGGAGCCGATAATGTTGTCGTCGCGGAACATCTCCGGGTACTTCGTTCCCATCCGCGTCTTCACATAGCCGTAGAGCGTTTTCTGGGCGATGAAGGCGCTCCGCGTTGTGACGAATTCTTCAATACTTTCAATATCATGTATTCGCCCTGCATGGCGGCGGAAGTTGAAGCCAGATACAAATAGCCGCCAGTAGTCGCGAAGCTTTGAATACTCGAATCCGATCATGCCGCTACCTCCCGGTTCTTGTCGGTAAGGCGCGTGTGTTTGCGGTTGTCAAGTCGAAAACTCCCGACGACTGCCGAACTAGTTGCGCGAAAATCCATTTAGTGCAGTATAGAAAGAGTCGCATTTGTGTAAATGCGCATTGGGGATGAAATGTCTGAGGGGATTCAATCATTATGGCTGATAACATAAATGAAATCCGTCAGCAGCATTGGCGAAAAACCAGGAACCTGACCTTTGGGGTTCTCGTGATCTGGTTCATCTTCGCCTTTGTGCTGCCGTGGAACGCGGGCGCGTTGAACGACATGTCGTTCTTGGGCTTCCCGCTGGGGTACTATTTCTGTGTTCAAGGCTCGTTGATCGTTTTTGTCGCACTCATCTTTATCCAAAACAAGATGCAGGACAAAATCGACGATGAAGCCGGCCTTTCCGGCGAATAGGGGGGCTGAACAATGAAAGGTGGATTTATCGAAAACCTAGGCCGCGTGTACGCGATGTACACCGGTGGGTTCCTTGTCTTCGTTCTGATTATGGCGCTGCTCGAGCAGATGGGCGTTGGTGCCGACACCATCGGCATTCTGTTCGTGGCCTTCACGATCGCGATCTACGCGTTGATCGGTTGGCTATCCAGAACCATGCAGGTCGATGCCTATTACGTTGCCGGGCGCGAAGTGCCCGCCGTCTACAACGGCATGGCGACGGCGGCGGACTGGATGTCCGGTGCCTCGTTCGTGGCGCTGGCCGGCGGTATCTACTTCGGCGGCTACGGTTATCTCGGCTTTATCGTGGGTTGGACCGGCGGTTACGTGCTGGTGAACTCGCTGATGGCGCCGTACCTGCGGAAGTTCGGCTGCTATACGGTTCCCGACTTCATCGGGACCCGTTACGGCGGGAACCTCGCACGCTTCTGCGCGGTCGTTGTCCTCGTGTTGGCGTCGTTCACGTACGTGACGGCGCAGATCAACGCGTCGGGCACCATCGCGGCGCGGGCGCTGCACATTCCGTTCGAAGCGGGTGTCTGGTTCGGTCTGCTCGGTATCCTGCTGTGCTCGATGCTCGGCGGGATGCGGGCGGTGACCTGGACCCAAGTGGCGCAGTACATCGTGCTGATCATCGCCTATCTGGTGCCGGTTATCTGGATGTCGAACCGTCAGGACTTCGGTCTGATTCCGCACTTCTCGTACGGTGAGGCGGTCGCACGTATTCAGGAACTCGAACCGATGATCGGCCTCGGCACCGCCGCGACCGACAAACCGCCGTTCGGCGGGGTCAGCATCCTGAAGACGCCGCACTTTGCACCGGGCGATGCTATGGACAGCTGGAAGTTCGTCACGCTGGCGGCCTGTATGATGATGGGTACCGCTTCGCTGCCGCACATCCTGATGCGCTACTTTACGACGCCCAGCGTCCGTGACGCCCGTCGTTCGGTGGCGTGGTCGCTGTTCTTCATCTTCCTGCTGTACTTCACGGCGCCGGCTCTGGCCACGCTGACGAAGCTGCAGCTGATCGATCCGAACCTTGCCACCAGCGTTATCGGCAAGTCGTTCGAGGAGGTGTCGAACCTGGCCTGGATCAAGAACTGGGGCTCGGTGGACATGTTGTATCTCGTCGACAGCAACAAGGACGGTATCCTGCAGTTGAACGAGTTCTTCATGCGCGCCGACATCGTCGTGTTGGCAACGCCTGAAATCGCGGGTCTTCCGTACGTGATTTCCGGTCTCGTCGCGGCGGGCGGTATGGCGGCTGCCATGTCGACCGCGGACGGTCTGCTGCTGGCCATCGCCAACGCGCTGTCGCACGATCTGTACTACAAGATCATCGACCCGAAAGCCGATACCATGCACCGCCTCATCGTGGCGCGGATCCTGCTGATCGGTATCGGTGCGCTGGGTGCGTTCATCGCCAGCTTGAAGCTGACGGGGATTCTCGGCGCCGTGGCATGGGCCTTCGACTTCGCCATGTCCGGGCTGTTCTTCCCGCTGGTCCTCGGTGTCTGGTGGAAACGGGCCAACCGTCAGGGCGCGGTCGCCGGTATGGTGTGCGGTCTCGCGGCCGGTTGCATCTACCTCTATCTCGTCCGCTGGGGCGGTATGGAACCGTGGATGGGTATTGACCACCTGCGCTTCGGCATCATCGGTGCCGCGGTCAGCCTGGTCTCGATGGTGGTCGTCACGCTGGCGACGCCGGAGCCCGACGCCGAAACCCAGGCCATGGTGGACGAAGTCCGCGTGCCTTCGGGTGAAGCGATCCTCGGCAAATCCCACTAAGTCGGGACTGCCGATCACAAAGACGTTCGGGGGGCGGGTCATTCCGCCCCCCTTCGTTTTGCGCACGATCCGACCCGGTCCCGCCGAAACCCGATTGTCATTCCAGGACGGCTGTGATTTCCTCAGACCGTCCAGATTGAGGAAGGTCAGCCCGCCGCCATGTACGATCCGTTAGCCCCTTTCCCGGTCTGGGTTCTCGCGCTCGATTACATTCTCGGGATGGTGATGTGGACCCTGATCGGCCGGGTCGCCATGAACCTGTTCCTGCCGATCGACAGTTCGTTCGCGTTCATGCGCTTGTTCGTGAAGCTGACCGATCCGATCTTACGGATATTCAGGCCGATAACGCCGAGCTTCCTGGTCGAACCGCTGGTGCCGCTTTACGTGGCGTGGTTCTTCTTCATGATCCGCTTTTATCTGATGCCGTGGCTTTTGGGCTACGACGTCATGGGGATGCTGTCGTTCCCCCTCGAAGGCGACATCACGCGGGTGCTTTATCAACTGTTCTACGACAAGTGACGCGGCGCGGTTAAGAAGGCCCATTCGACATCTTCCGATCAATAGCCCCAATCAATAGCCCCAATCAATACCCCCTGAGCGAGACCAGCAGGCTTTGCCTGACGGCGCGCTCAGACGCGTGCGCCAGGGATTTGCGGTCCGGGAACGCGGCGGGTCGGATCGGCGGCATGAAGTTCACGTCGACGACGCATCCCTTCAAACCGAAAACGCTCATCAAGTGTCCGGCGAGCGTCATGTCACCGTACCACGCGTAGAGATCGCTCAGCTCGCCCTTGAGCCTGCGGCCGTCCGCATAGCGCGAATAAGCGATGGAGACCGGCTGCATGACCACATCGGCGTCGACGCGCCTGGGCTCGACGGCGGAGAACAGCGCGGACTTGAAAGGCAGGACGTTCTGCCCGTTCGATGACGTCCCTTCGGGGAACAGGATGATCTTCTCGCCGCGATTGAGGGCGGTCTTCAGTTCGTCCCCGTCGCAGGCGGCGTTCCTGCGCTCGCGCGATACGAAGATCGTGTCGGCGAGCCTGGCCAGCATGCCGAACAGCGGCCAGCCGGCGACGTCCTTCTTGGCGACGAACCGCGCATCCGTGAGCGCACCGAGCACGATGATATCGAGGTACGACACGTGATTGGCGGCGATGAGCGTCGGCCCGCCCGTGTGCGCAAGGCCCCTGACCCGGACGCGCAGGCCGCAAATCTTCTGGCACGCCCGGAACCACAGTTTGGCGATCGGGCGCTTGGCGGCGGGGAACGTCCGCCCCGCCAACGCGTAGGGGCCGACCAGGGTGGCCGTCACCACGACGAACGCGCCGGCGCGGAGCGCCGCCCTGACAATCGATGTCTTTGTCGCCGCGTAGTCGTCTAGGATTTCCCAGATGGTTTGTAGTGGCGACGGTATCTCTCGGTAATTCTGGTACATTCCACGATCACGCATATATCGGTTGTGTTGAACTGTTCGTCGATCACGGCGCCGTCGCCGACGACCCCGCCGACGCGCAGGTATCCCTTGATCAGCGGTGGCAGTTCGGAAAGCGCCGAGCGCCGGTCGAGGGCATCGGCGGCGAACCGGTCCATCCCCACGAAGCGGGTTTCCTGAGCGCGCGGGCGTATTTCCTCCGGCGCCAGATGGTAGTGGTGCAGGTACGACAGGCCCGCCCCGATGGCGTCGGTGTCGGTGCCGGGAAAGCTGGCGCAGCCGAACATCATCTCGATACCGTGGGTATCCAGATAGTCCGCGATGCCGCGCCACAACAATTGCATCGCCGCGCCGGAGCGGTAATCCGCGTGCACGCACGAGCGTCCAAGCTCGACGATCTCGCCCGGATAGTTGATGAGCGACGTCAGGTCGAATTCGTCGCCGGAATAGAACCCTTCGCTTTTCTCGGCGACGGACCGGCGCAGCATCCGGTACGTGCCGACGACGAACGGCTTGCCGTTGGAGCGCGCCTTGTCGACGACCAGAAGGTGGTCGCAGACGTTGTCGAACGGGTCCTCGTCCATCCGGGCGCGGCGCTGCGCCAGTGACGGCACGGCGCCCATCTCTTCATAGAAGACCTGATAGCGCAGCCGTTGCGCGCATTCGATCTCGATCGGGTTGTCGGCGAGATACACCAGCAGATCGCCATTATCGATGATGTCTTTCATGGTCCCTCCTTTCCCGGCACAGGCGCCGGGGACGAGACGGCGGTATCCGGGAAGATGTGACAGAGGGCCTGCCGCCGTTCAAAGGAAGCTTAAGTGCCGGATTGATGTCGGAATTGTGACGCCGGTTCGGGAAAAGGCAGGCAATATCAGGGGGTTCGGGTTTTGCCGCTCACGCGCTGCAACGCGTCTGCAATGGTGTCATCACGCAACTGTCACACGGGACCGGACGGGGGTTGTCCGGCGGTCGGCCGAAGCCCTTGTCCCGCAACGATTCGACCGGATTTGTTGGTTAAGTCACCGGAAAATCTGTTTCCCGGCCGACGCCGGACATGCGTCCGGCTGAGAGCCGGGACCCATTGTAGTATAATGCCGGTGCTTCGATAGGTCCCGGGTCTTGGCGCCAAGCGCCTCGCCCGGGAAATGAACGTTGGTAAACCGCCTCAGGCGATCTCTTCGCGCTCGCGGGACTTAAGGTCCTTGTCGCCGTTGTCGTTGCGGCCTCTCTCACGGCGGTTCTCGTCGACGTGGATCTGGCGGCGGCGGCGGTCCGGGCCGAAGAAGTTACCGGTGCGCACGAACGAACGCGGCTGCTCGGCGATGATCCGGAGACGCAGATAGATCAGCTTCGGCGAGAACGGCTTGGCGAGGAACTCGGTCATGCCCAGATCGCGGGCGGTCAGCACGTGTTCCTTGTCCGACATCGAGGTCACAATGATGACCGGCACGAACGGGTTCGGGCTGTCTTCGTCGCGGCGGATCTGTTTCAGAAGGCCCATGCCGTCGAAGCCGGGCGCCCAGTCGGCGAACACCACGTCGGGTTTGTGCAGCTTGAACGCATCCCAGGCGTGATCGGGGGTGCGCGCCTCCTCGATCTGGCCGATGTTGAAGGTCCGCAGGATCGAACGCATCGTCTGACGCATGTAGGAATTGTGCTCGGCGACCAGCACCGAGATATCCGAGAAGTCGTAAGCTTTGATCGACTGATCCATTTTATGCTCCCAGGCCTGATTTGAGCCTTTTTCAGGCTGGGAGGATCGCAGACCGACGTCACAGCCGTATTTCGGGGGCGTAAAAGGGCGTGAGAAAGTGTTTCAGTTTGTAATCGGGGGGGCGGGGACCCTTACACGGCAATCTTGTCCCTCTCCCCCACCGTGTGGGGGAGAGGTTAGGTGAGGGGGCAAATGCACGTCACTCAACAAAAAAGGCCCCGGCGATGCCGGAGCCCTTTTTGAAATCGTGCGGTGCGCCGCTTAGCGGGTCGGCACCGGGGTATCCGTGGAATAGTCGTAGAACCCGCGGCCGGTCTTGCGGCCGAGCCAGCCGGCTTCGACGTACTTCACCAGAAGCGGGCAGGGGCGGTACTTGGTGTCCGCCAGCCCGTCGTGCAGCACGTGCATGACGGCAAGGCAGGTGTCCAGTCCAATGAAGTCGGCCAGTTCCAGCGGCCCCATCGGGTGGTGCGTGCCGAGCTTCATGGCGGTGTCGATGGCTTCCACCGAGCCGACGCCTTCATAGAGCGTGTAGATCGCTTCGTTGATCATCGGCAGCAGGATGCGGTTGACGATGAACGCCGGGAAATCTTCGGCGTTGACCGATTTCTTGCCGAGTTTCGCGGCCAGTTCGCGGATCGCGGAATAGGTGTCCTCGTCCGTGGCGATGCCGCGGATCAGTTCGACCAGTTCCATGCGCGGCACCGGGTTCATGAAGTGCATGCCGAGGAACTTGCCCGGGCGGTCGGTCTGCGCACCCAGGCGCGTGATCGAGATCGACGACGTGTTGGACGCGATCAGGGCATCGTCACGCAGTACCGGACAAAGCTGCTTGAGGATCGCCTTCTTGACGTCCTCGTCCTCGCTCGCCGCTTCGACGACGAAGTCGCAGTCACCGAAGCCGGCATAGTCGGTGCCGGTGGTGATGTGCTTCATCGCCTTGTCGACGTCGGCTTCGCTCAATTCGCCGCGGCTGACCTGACGGGTCATGCCCTTCTGGATTTTGTCCATACCGGCTGCGATCGCATCGTCGGAAATGTCGAGCATGTGCACGTCGAAGCCGGCCTGCGCACACACGTGTGCGATGCCGCTGCCCATTTGCCCGGCGCCAATCACGCCGATCTTTTTTATGTTTATTGACATGGTCTTCTCCTCGCTATCGAAAGCAGCGGTTACGTGTTTGTCCATCTCAGTGTTCAGATCCCTAAGTTTTTATTTGTCGAGTTCCTTGGACAGTTCGGGCACCGCGTCGAACAGGTCGGCAACCAGGCCGTAGTCGGCGACCTGGAAAATCGGTGCCTCTTCGTCCTTGTTGATGGCGACGATGACCTTGCTGTCCTTCATGCCGGCGAGGTGCTGGATTGCACCTGAAATGCCGACGGCAATGTAAAGATCGGGGGCGACCACCTTACCGGTCTGGCCGACCTGGTAGTCGTTCGGCACGAAGCCCGCGTCGACGGCGGCGCGAGACGCACCGACCGCGGCGCCGAGCTTGTCGGCGATGTCTTCCAGCATCGAGAAGTTGTCGCCCGACTGCATGCCGCGTCCGCCGGAAATGACGATCCCGGCGCTGGTCAGTTCCGGGCGCTCGGATTTGGTCAGATTCTGGCTGACGAATTCGGAAAGATCGCTGGCGGCGGCGGCGTCGATGCTTTCGACCGATGCCGAACCGCCTTCGGCGGGGGCGGCGTCGAACGCGGTGGCGCGGACCGTGATCACTTTCTTGGCGTCCGACGACTGCACGGTCGCCATGGCGTTACCGGCATAGATCGGGCGCACGAAGGTGTCTTCGCTTTCGATGGCGACGATTTCGGAAATCTGCTGCACATCGAGTTTGGCGGCGACGCGGGGGGTGATGTTCTTCCCTGACGTCGACGCCGGGGCGACGATGTAGTCGTAATCGTCGGCGAGCCCGACAACGAGGTCGGTGACGCTTTCCGCGAGCGAGTAGGCGTAGTGATCGCCTTCCGCCTGCAACACCTTGGAAACGCCTTCGGCCTTGGCCATTTCGGCGGCGGCGTCGGCGCAGTCCTTGCCCGCGACCAGCGCGGTGACGTCGCCCAGTTTGCTTGCTGCGGCGAGCGCGTTGAGGGTGCCCGGACGCAGCGCCGAGTTATCGTGATCGGCAATCAGAAGTACGTTGGCCATGTCAGATCACCTTCGCTTCGTTTTTCAGTTTGTCGACGAGTTCCGCGATGTCGGCGACCTTGACGCCGCCTTCGCGTTTCGGCGGCTCTTCTACCTTCAGCGTTTTCAGGCGCGGCGCCGCATCGACGCCGAGATCGGCGGCCGACATGGTGTCGATGGTTTTCTTCTTGGCCTTCATGATGTTCGGCAGCGACGCATAGCGCGGCTCGTTGAGGCGCAGGTCGGTGCTCATCACCATCGGCAGCTTGACCTTGATCGTTTCCAGGCCGCCGTCGATTTCGCGAGTCACTTCCGCTGAACCGTCGCCGAGTTCCAGCTTGGACGCGAAAGTCGCCTGCGGCCAATCCAGCAGCGCGGCCAGCATCTGGCCGGTCTGGTTGCTGTCGTCGTCGATGGCCTGCTTGCCGACGATCACCAGATCGGGGCTTTCCTTGTCGACAACGGCCTTCAGAATCTTGGCGACCGCGAGCGGCTGCACTTCGTCGTCGGATTCAACCAGGATGCCGCGGTCGGCGCCCATGGCGAGCGCGGTACGGATCGTTTCCTGGGACTGCGCCGGGCCGATGGAAACGGCGATCAATTCCTCGATCTTGCCGGCTTCCTTCAGACGCACGCCTTCTTCAACGGCGATTTCGTCGAAGGGGTTCATCGACATCTTGACGTTTTGCAATTCAACGCCCGAGTTGTCGGGCTTGACGCGGATTTTGACGTTGTAGTCAACCACCCGCTTGACAGCAACGAGTGCCTTCATCGGTTCTCCTCACGCCGCGATCGCGACTTCTTGGTGCTCCACCCAGCGAAATGCCCGGATTTGCTTGTTGTGGAGTATTTTTGAGTGCAGGTGCACGGGTCTTTTCGCAGGCGCAACATTAGGCCTTGGCCAAAAGAGGGTCAAGCCACGTTTGCGACAAAAACATGAACGGAAACGACCGGATTTCCGCGGATTTTCGCGCTGCGGAACGAGCGCTCCGGGACCCATCGTTTGAGACGGCCTTCCAGGCCTCCTCAGGATGAGGCGATGAGAACCCTCATGCTGAGGAGGGCGCAGCGCGCTCGTCTCGAAGCATGCATGCGACGGCTTTGTGGTTTCTCAGCGGCTGCCGCCCGGCACCCACAGCACGTCCTTGGCACCGTTGTCGTTCAGGTGGCGGGCGAGGACGAACAGGTGGTCCGACAAGCGGTTGAGGTACTTGATGGCGGCGGGATTGACGTCTTCATGTTCGGAAAGCTCGGTCAGCAGCCGCTCACAGCGGCGCGCCACGGTGCGGGCAAGATGCAGATAGCTCGCCGCCGGGGTCCCGCCGGGCAGGATGAAGGATTTCAGCGGTTCCAGCTCGGCGTTCATGGCGTCGATCTCGTTTTCGAGGCGGGTCACCTGCTGATCGACGATGCGGAGCGCGCCTTCCGAGCGCTTGCCGCCCTCGGGCGTACACAGGTCCGCCCCCAGGTCGAACAGATCGTTCTGGATCCTGGCCAGCATCGCGTCGGCTTCGGGGAAGTCGTCTTTCGGGGTGTGCAGGCGGGCCAGCCCGATGACGGCGTTGGTCTCGTCCGACGTGCCGTAAGCCGCGACGCGGATGTCGTGCTTCTTGACCCGGTCGCCCGAGCCCAGCGAGGTTTCGCCCGTGTCGCCGCCGCGGGTATAGATTTTCGTGAGCGTGACCATGCGTCCCCCTTACGTCGGCAATTTTCGGATTATTTCGCCGCCAGGAACATGATCAGCGCAAACAGGATCAGGGCCACACCCTGGCCGATGACCCGCGCGCGCATCAGGTTGTTGGCGTGCTTCTTATAGAACGGTCCGTTGCGCGCGAACCCGATCAGCCCGACGACCAGGATGATCAGGGTTGCGAACATCGCGAAGCCCATCAGAAACGGCAAGAACGTGTCCATAACCTCTATATAAGCTCCGGATCGGTGTTCCGCGAGGATAAATCCTCGACGTGTCCCGAAACCATCAACCGGCCGTCATCCGCCGGCAACGATTTTCAGCCACGCTGCCGGCGGCTAGAATGCGCTTTGGAAAGGATCCGCTGATGCCCGACGGCACCCCTCGACAGAGACCGGAAGAATCGCCCGGATCGGACTTCCGGGACGTTTTGAAACGCGCGGTCGGCCGGCGCGATGTGCTGCGCGGCGGTGTCTCGTTCGGCGCCGCGGCGTTCGTTTTATCGGCGGGCGGCTTCGTGCCCCGCGCCAGGGCCGGAAATCCCGTGTTCGATTTCCGCCCGGTCCCGGCGAACACGCTGGATACCGTGACGCTCCCCGACGGTTTCTCGTGGCGCGTGCTGGTGGCGTGGGGCGATCCGCTATGGTCGGAAGGCGTGCCGTTCGATCCCGCCACGCGTGGGACGGCGCGTTCGCAGTCGTTGGCGTTCGGCGACAATAACGACGGGATGGAGTTGTTCGAAGACCGGGGCCGGACGATCCTCTGCGTCAATCATGAGTACGTGAACAAGCAGGTGATCTTTGGCAACCGGGCATCGGGCCTGCCGGAAACCGACGACGACGTGATCAAGGGGATGGCGGCGCACGGGGTTGCTGTCGTCGAGGTCCGTGACGGCGCGGCGGGATGGGAAGTCGTGCGGGACGCGCCCCTCAACCGCCGCATCACGGGGCGCACGGCGATGCGCCTGGCCGGGCCGGCGGCGGGGCACGCCTCGGTCCGGACCGCGGAAGACCCGGAAGGGAAGACCGTGATCGGCACCTTCAACAACTGCGGGTCGGGACGCACGCCCTGGGGAACGTATCTGACGTGCGAGGAGAACTTCAACGGCTACTTCCGGGCCAGTGACCCGGCCTATCAGCCGGACGCGGCGCAGAAGCGTTACGGTCTCAGAAAAACCGACCGGGGTTATGATCTGGCCCGCGTCGCCGAGCGCTTCGATCTTTCGAAGCACCCGTTTGAGGCCAACCGCTTCGGCTACGTGGTCGAGATCGATCCGCGCGATCCGAAATCCGTACCGGTCAAGCGCACCGCGCTCGGCCGCATCAAGCACGAGAACGCGGCATTGGTCGTCAACGACGGTACCGGGCACGTCGTCGTCTATATGGGCGACGACGAACGGGGCGAGTTTCTCTACCGCTACGTTTCCAAAGGCCGCTACGCCGGCGAAACGGACGGCGGCGATCTGCTCGACAACGGCACCATTTATGTCGCCAGGTTTCACGACGATTTTTCGGGGGAATGGCTGCCGCTCAAACCCGAAAGCGTCGGCATGACGGAAGCGGATATCTGTGTGTTTACGCGTATCGCCGCGTCGAAGGCGGGGGCGACGACCATGGACCGGCCCGAATGGGTCGCGGTCAATCCGAACAAGCCCGAAGCGTATGTGGCGCTGACCAACAATTCCAGCCGGGGCCGGAAGCCCAATGCGGGCGGCGACGCGCAACCGCTGAACGGGCCCAATCCGCGCGAGGACAATCCCTATGGCCAGATCGTGCGTTGGAAGCCGGCGGGCGGCGACCACACGGCCCGGACCTTCACGTGGGATCTGTTCACCATGGCGGGCAACCCGGTCCAGCACGCAGACGAATACGCCGGGTCAAAGAACATCGATTCCAAGAACATGTTCAATTCCCCCGACGGTCTGGGCTTCGACAGCCGGGGCCGGTTGTGGATCCAGACCGACGGAAATTATTCGAACGCGGGCGGCTTCGCCGGGATGGGCAACAACCAGATGCTGGTCGCCGATACCAACACGGCTGAGATCGAGCGTTTCATGGTCGGCCCGAAGGAATGCGAAATCACCGGGCTTTGCTGGTCCCCCGACAGAAAAACCATGTTCGTCGGCATCCAGCATCCGGGCGAGAGGGGCGGCAGTCACTTTCCGGACGGCGGCGACATGCCGCCCCGGTCCTGCGTCATCGCGGTGACCAAGGACGACGGCACACCGGTCGGCTGAACGATTACCCCCTCACCTAACCTCTCCCCCTTAAAAGGGGGAGAGGGATGAGCGCAAACCGCTGCATCGCCACGTGAGTCCCTCTCCCCCACGGCGTGGGGGAGAGGGCAGGTGAGGGGGATCAGGCCGCAATCGCTCGGTTGATGGCGCTGACGACGGCGGACAAGGACGCCTTGGTGATGTTCTTGTGCCGCCCGACGCCGAACACCGGCGCGTCGTCGCCTTTCTGCACTTCCACGTACGCCACCGCATCGGCGCTGGAGCCGGTGCCGACGGCGTGTTCGTGGTAGCTGACCACCTTTACGTCTTCGAGCATGTGGGCGTTGATCGCCGTCAAAAACGCGTCGATCGGGCCGTTGCCCTTGCCCTTGAGGACGACCTCATTGCCGTTGTCGGTGATGTTGGCGGTGAGTTCGCGGACCTCGCTGGCGTGGGTGTCGGGGACCGAACGGTGATCGACGAACTTGAAGCGGCCTTCCGGCTGGGTGAAGTACTCCTTGTCGAAGATCGACCAGATTTCCGTGCCGGTCAGTTCCTTGCCCGACGTGTCGGCCTGGACCTGCACCACGCCCGAGAACTCGATCTGTAACCGCCTGGGCATCTCGAAGCCGTAATCGGTTTCCATCACGTAAGCGACGCCGCCCTTGCCGGATTGCGAGTTGATGCGGATCACCGCTTCGTAGCTGCGGCCCACGTCCTTGGGGTCGATCGGCAGGTACGGCACGTCCCAGGTTTCGGCATTCGCGTTCTTGAGGGCGGCCAGGCCCTTCTTGATCGCGTCCTGGTGCGAGCCGGAAAACGCGGTGAACACCAGATCGCCGACGTAGGGATGGCGCGGATGCACCGGCAACTGGTTGCAGTATTCCGCGACCCGCATCACCGAATTGATGTCCGAGAAATCCAGGTTCGGCGTCACGCCCTGGGTGAACATGTTCAACGCCAGCGTGACCACGTCGACGTTGCCGGTGCGTTCGCCGTTGCCGAACAATGTGCCCTCGATCCGATCCGCCCCGGCCATCACGCCCAGCTCGGCGGCGGCGACGCCTGTCCCCCGGTCGTTGTGCGGGTGCAGGCTCAGCACGATGCTGTCGCGGCGTTTCAGGTTCCGGTGCATCCACTCGATCTGATCGGCGTAGATGTTCGGCGTCGCCATCTCGACGGTGGCGGGCAGGTTGATGATCGCCTTTTTGTCGGGCGTCGGTTCCCACACGTCCATCACCGCGTCGCAGATGTCGCGGGCGAATTCCAGCTCGGTACCGGTAAAGCTTTCGGGCGAATACTGATAGACGATCTCGCCGTCCGTCACCTGTTCGCCCAGTTCACGGACCAGCTTTGCCCCGTCGACGGCGATCTGGGTGATGCCGTCCATGTCCATGTTGAACACGACCCGGCGCTGCGCGGTGGAGGTCGAGTTGTACAGATGGACGATCGCGCGCTTGGCGCCCTTGATGGCGTCGTAGGTGCGGCGGATCAAATGTTCGCGCGACTGGGTCAGGACCTGGATCGTGACGTCGTCGGGGATCATGTCCTCTTCGATGAGCTGGCGGCAAAAGTCGAAATCGGTCTGCGAGGCGGCGGGGAAGCCGACCTCGATCTCCTTGAAGCCGATCTCCACCAGCTTTTCGAACATCCGGCGCTTGCGCTCGGGCCCCATGGGTTCGATCAGCGCCTGGTTGCCGTCGCGCAGGTCAACCGAACACCAGACCGGCGCTTGCGCGATCGTCTTCGACGGCCATTGCCGGTCGGGCAGATCGACGGGTTGAAAGGGCACGTACTTGGCGCCCGGGTTCATACTCGGTTTTGCAGTGGCTTTGGTCATTTTCTCGTCTCCTCGGCCCGGGTCATCCGACATCCGGGGCCTTTAAAATCATTTTTATCCGAAGGTGTATAACGGCTTCGGAACCGACCGCCGGGCAGCCGTGGAATTACCGGCGGCCGCCAGTAAGTCGCGCAAGGGCAAGGCCGATGCGTTCGCTGTGCGGACGGGAGACGTAAATTCGGTAGGGTTTCATGATGTCGGCTCTAAAAAGTGGAAAAACGAAGACGCGCAGCGGTGACCCGGTGTCCCTTCAGGACCCCGGGCAGATAAGAAGTAGCGCCAGCGCGGTGTTTTTCGTCAACATCATGCTCGAAACCTAGGCGAGGTTGCGTTTGCGGTCAAGCCCGGCCGGTCGGCGTCCGCCGGCGCACGCGAAATGGAAGGGCACGGTTTCGCGTAATGGCTCTTTGGAAAACGGGCGAAATGGCGGAAGAATGGAGCCATAATACGGATTGCCGCACGGAGACCGCCCATGTCCGCCCTTGTCGAAAAGCCCAGCGTCTGCCCGCTGGATTGCCCGGATACCTGCAGCCTGACCGTCGGCGTCGACGGGGATCGCATCGTTTCGGTCAAGGGCTCGCGGGCGAACCCGTACACGGCGGGCGCGATCTGCACCAAGGTCAGCCAGTCCTATCCCGATTTCGTGCACGGCGAGGGGCGGTTGACGGAACCGCTCAGGCGGACCGGCGCAAAGGGCAGCGGCCGGTTCGAACCCATCTCGTGGGAAACGGCCATCGATCTGATCCATGACGGCATTTCGAAGGCGGTCGCCCGGCACGGACCGCAATCCGTGCTGCCGCTTAATTACGCCGGACCGCACGGCGAGATTTCGGGCGGTTCGATGGACCGGCGCTTTTTTCACAAGCTGGGGGCGTCGCTGTTGAACCGGGGGCCGCTCTGCGGCGGGGTCCGGGGCACGGCCTACACCAGCCTTTACGGCGGCGCGCCGGGCATGGCGCCGGAGCAGGCGCAACACGCCGATCTGATCGTGGTGTGGGGGAACAATGTCACGGTGTCGAACCTGCACCTCGCCCGGGTGATCAAGTCGGCGCGCGCGAAAGGCGCAAAGCTGATCGTCATCGACCCGAAACGCACAAAGATCGCCGAGCAGGCGGACCTTTATATCCAGATCCAGCCCGGCACGGACGTGGTGCTGGCCCAAGCGCTGGCCGCCGAACTGGAACGCCGGGGCGCGCTGGATCACGACTTCATCGACCGCTGGGTCGCGGGGTTCGATCCCTATATGACCGAGGCGCGGCAGTACGGCGTTGACAAGATGACCGCGATCACCGGCGTCGACGCCGATGATTTCGCGGCCTTCGCGGACTGGTATGCGAACGCCGACAAGGTCGCGGTCTCGGTCGGCAACGGGATCGAGCGCGGCGCCAGCGGCGGTGCGGGCTTAAGGGCGGCGATGGCGTTGCAGGCATTGACCGGCAATCACGGCCGCGAGGGGGCCGGGGTCTTTGCAAAACCCGGTCTCGCCATCCCGAAAACGACGGCGAAACTGCAACGGCCCGACCTGGTGCCGGACGGCACGCGGACCATCAACATCGTCGATGTCGGCAAGCTTATTCTGGATGAAACACTGAACCCGCAGATCGCGGCGGTTTTCATCTACAACCACAATCCGGTGGCGACGCACCCGGACCAGAACCGGATGCGCCGCGCGCTCAGCCGCGACGACCTGTTCGTCTGTGGGTCGGACGTGGTGATGACGGACAGTCTTTTGTACTGCGACGTGATCCTGCCCGCCGCATCGCATTTCGAATTCGACGATATCTATGGGGCGTACGGGACGAGCTATCTGCAGCGCGCCGAACCGGTGATCCCGTGCGTCGGCCAATCGAAACCCAACACGGAGATTTTCCGTTTGCTGGCGGCCAGGTTTGGTTTCGACGACCCGGTCTTCAAGGCCGACGACAAGCAACTCATGGACGATGCGATCGATGATACAGATCCGCGGCTCAAGGGGCTGAAACCGTCCGAGATTCCGCTGAACGAAGCTTTCGATATGTCGGTCGATGGCGGCGAACCGAAAGTCATGTGCAAGACGGTCACCCCGCAGACGCCAAGCGGCAGGATCGAGTTGTTCTCTCAAGATTTGGAAGACAAATGGGGCGCGGGCATCCCGACATTCAGGCCCGCCGAAAAGACGCGGCCGTTTACAGTGATCTCGCCGTCCTCATCGAAACGCACCAACGCGACGTTCGGGAACGGTGCGCCGTCGGCGGGCGCGGAAATCGTCGAGATCCATCCCGAAGACGCGAAAGCGCATGGGATCGGAGACGGCCGGCCGGTAACGCTGTCCAACGACCTGGGTCAGGTGACGCTGATCGCGAAGATCAGCGACGCCGTTAAACCGGGTGTGCTGTATTCGCCCAAGGGGACGTGGCTCAAATCGTCGGATACCGGGCAGACGGTCAACGCGCTGATCCCGTCCGATATCCGCGCCGACATCGAGGACGGCGCCGTCTACAACGAGACCTTCGTCGATATCGAAGCGGCGTAACGAATCTGCGCCGTCACGCCGGCTTCTTGGCATACACCAGATGGGTGAGGCCGGGGATCGCGGCTGTATCCTCGAGATCGGTGAAGCCGGCGTTGGTCATTTCTTCCTTGAGCCAACCCGCTGTGATTGAGTGCGCGTCGGGCGTGAACGCCATGTGCTGCAGCTGCCAAAGCGCCGCCATCGACGGGCCTTCCCGGTCGTCGTCGACCATGAAGTCGTGCACCATGAAGGTGCCGCCCGGCGCGAGGCTTTCGAACGCGCGCTCGATCAGCTTGGGGACTTCCGTCCCCGGCACCCCTGAGAACAGGTACGACATCAGGATCGCGTCCTGTTCCGTCGGCCATTCGGCGATCAGCGCGTTGCCGGGGATATAGCGGACCCGGTCGATCATTCCGGCGTCGGTGATGAACTGCCAGCCGATCTCGGCGACGTTGGGGAAGTCGATGATGGTCGCGACTAGGTCGGGATTGGCCTCCAGAAGCCGGATCGTCATCGCCCCGGTGCCGCCGCCGACATCCAACAGATTTTTCGCCCCCGTCAGGTCGACGGTCTTGGCGATGGTGCGACCCGGGCCGAGCGATCCGGAATGCTGTGCGTTGGAATAAAGCGCCGCCTGGTCCGGATCGGACATCCAGTGCTGGTATGAATCGACCGCTTCCGGGTCGAGGGTGCCGTCCATGACATTGTTCAATTGCCCCAGGAACGGATACATCTGCTGATCGATCTGGTAGCGGAGATAGTCGCCGAAATCGTATTTCGATTCCCGGTTGAGGAACGCTTCCGCCCCCGGCGCGTTGGCGTATTTATCGTCGTCGAAGGTGACGAGGCCGACGGTGTAGAGCGCCGTCATGAGCGTCTCGATCCGGTTCTCCGGCACGTTGGCCGCCTTGGAAAGTTCCGGGACCGTCTTGGCGCCCCCCGAAAGGTGCGTGAAGACATCGATGTGCAGCGCAGCAAAAAGCGCCTTGGACGCCATGAAGCCGAACGCGACACGCGAGACGTCTTCGGCGGTTTCGGCAAGATGGATGGACATGGGGAAAATCGCTCCTGTTTCCGTTCGGCCAGCGTCGGGCATGGAGTTTCCTAGCTTACGAATATTGCCGGAGACCGCAAGTCTGGCCCCGTGGATAAAACCGTTTCACCAATTCTTTAGCGGTCTTGTGCCACAACAAGGGCTGTGCAGCGCAACAAAAACACAATTTAAAATATATGATAATAAATACTGCTCGTTTTAGTATGTTGGTCGTGCTGGCGTTGCTCACCGTTCCGGCGTTTGCGGAAACGTGCGGATGCGACGTCTCGTCGGCGCGGCTCGAACTTTACGACGCCGCGCTTATCGAAGCGGACCCCGCCGACGTTGAGCCCATCCATGCCCCCTGGGGCACGCCGGTCGCCAGGATGACGGGGACGGCGGTGGTCGAACTGGCGCAGGCGCACTGGCTGACAGGCTATGACGTGAAAAGGCGGCTGCCGCTCTGGGTTGCGTATCGGCTGACGGCCGAGGATGTCACGGCGAAGCGGAAACGGACCCAGTGTTTCCGCCCGGACCCGCGCGTCCGGGTCAGCGACGGCGGCACGGCTTGCGCCTCATATAAAGGCGATGGCCTCGATCGCGGGCACATGGTGCCGAGCGCCGACATGACCCGGTCCGAGCGCGCTATGGTGAATTCATACGTGTTTACCAACATCGCGCACCAGTATCCGGGCTTCAACCGTTCGCTCTGGCGCGATCTGGAAATCCGGGTCCGCGCGATGGCGCGGCTGCGGGGCGAGATTTACGTTGTTACCGGGGCCGTCTTTGATGCGGATCGCGACGGCCGCCCGGACGGGACCGGGATGGCGGCCTATCCGATAAAAGGCGGCAGCCCCAAAAGCGCCGTCGCCACGCATTTCTATAAAGTGGTGTTTGTCCCCGGAAAGGGCAGCGAGCCGCCGCACACGACCGCCTGGTTGTTCAGGCATGAAAACGTCCGGACCAGCGGCCGGGACTCCGCCGCGATTATCGAGCGCGCGCGGGTGCCGCTGACGACGATCGAACGGGTGACGGGCTTCGATATCGCGCCCGCCCTCAATACCCTCGCGACGGCGCGGAACTAGACTCTTGGGGCCACTTGGCTAACTGCCCCTGCGGGCGAGGGCCAACCCCAGTCCGGTCCCAAGCAACAACGTGCCGGTGATGCCGTGGCGCAGCCTTGCCTTGGCACCGCCCGCAAGCCACGCCCGCGCGCGCCCGGCGACGACCGCGTACATGCCGTCCAGCAGGAACGCCAGCACCATGAAGGTAACACAAAGGATCGCGAGCTGTGGGCCCGCCGCCAGCGCCGGGTCGATGAACTGCGGGAAAAAGGCGACGAAGAAGAACACGGTTTTCGGGTTGGTGATGGCGACGATGAAGCCGTGCCAGAACACGCCCTTCGGCTTGGTGTCCGCGGCGATCTGCCGGACCGCTTCCGGGTCGGTTTTGAACACGAGGCGCCATTCCTTGACCCCAAGGTAAACAAGGTAAGCGACGCCCGCCCAACGCACCCATTCGAAGATATCGGCGGCGACGGCCAGCACCGTCGAAAGCCCGAGCGCGCCCGCCGTCAGCATGACGGTGGTGCCGGTATTGGCGCCGACGACGGTGAGCACCCCGGTCCGCATCCCGTGCTTCAGCGAATTGGCGATCACCAGGGTCACGATCGGGCCGGGGATCAGGATCAGCACGGCGGTGGCGAGGATGAAGGCGGCATAAAGCTCGGGATCGACGGGCATGGCTCACTCCTTGGTTCGGTTTTCAAAGCAATCCATCGTTCTTTGGGTCTGTCAACGCCAACGCGCGAGTGCTAGGGTGCGGCCACGTTCTCGGGGCGGGGTGAAACTCCCCACCGGCGGTATGTGTCGACACGGGTATCCGTAGGACATGAGCCCGCGAGCGCCCGGCGGTTGCCCGCCGGGGTCAGCAGATCCGGTGAGATGCCGGGGCCGACGGTCACAGTCCGGATGGAAGAGAACAATGCATCGGCCCGTTTTGGGGGCGCCGAAGTATGAGTCCCGATTGCGTACGGTTCAAACTTGTCAGGAGCACGTACCGCAATGACCGCAGACAATAAGAAAATCGCCTATATCCAGGCCCGCTGGCACGCCGACATCGTCGACCGCGCGCTGGTCGGGTTCGAGGAACGCCTCGCCGAAGCCGGCGACGACATGCCAATCGAAGTGATGAACCTCGCCGGCGCGTTCGAACTGCCGCTCGCCGCCAAGCGCCTGGCGCTGCGTGACGACATCGCGTGCGTCGTCGCCTGCGGCTTCGTCGTCGACGGCGGGATCTACCGTCACGAGTTCGTCGCCGACGCCGTCGTTTCGGGCCTGATGCAGGTACAACTGGAAACCGACACGCCGGTGTTCTCGGTCGTCCTCACGCCGCATCATTTCCAGGAAACCGAAGAACAGATCAATTTCTTCAAGGGTCACTTCGTCACCAAGGGCCGCGAGGCCGCCGACGCGGTGATGGGCACGCTGGCCGTCCATCGCGAACTGGACGCCGCTTAGGACCGGAAAAACAACCTTCGTCATCCCGGCCGCGCCGGCGTTAAGCCGGCGCAAGAGCCGGGACCCATTCTTCTCATCTCGCAAGCCTGGCCATGGGTCCCGGATCGTAAGCCTCACACCCGAAACCTGCCGGTTTCGGGTTCGTCTAACGTCCGGGATGACGGGATCGTCTAAAGCTTCTTGGTATAGACGTATTCGATGGAGTTGGATGCGTCGGCGCAATGCACCAGGCCCGGCTGGCGTTTGTAGCCGCGCCGCTCATACAGGCGGTGCGCGTTCAGAAACCGCGAGTCGGTATAGAGCATCATCATATCCGCCTGCATCTCTTCGCTGGCCGTGCGCTCGACCAGATCGCAAAGCGTGCTGCCCAACCCGCGGCCACGCGCGGCGGACGAGATGAAGAGCTTGCGCATGCGGGCGACGCCGGGCGCGTCCGTCGGCGTCAGGGCGACCGTGCCGCAAATCTGCCCCTGGCACTCGGCGACCCAGAACCGCCCGCCGAGACGCCGGTAAGCGCTTTCCGGTTCGCGGAGCTGCGGACGTTCTTCATCGACCAAAAGGACGCAGCCCTGGAATTCGGAAAAGACCTCCGAGATCAGTTCGATCACCGCGTCGGAATCGCTGTCCGCCGCTTCGCGGACGATGACGTCGGCGATGCGCGCCGCAATCTCGGGCGTTTCGCTCTGGCAGGTGGCGGTTGAGAGGAAATTCATGTCAGTTCCTTCCCTCCAGCAAACCGCGCGCGATCACCTGCGCCTGAATTTCGGCCGCGCCCTCGAAGATATTGAGGATGCGGGCATCGCAGAGCACGCGGGAAATCGGATATTCGAGGGCATAGCCGTTGCCGCCGTGAATTTGCAGCGCCCCGTCGGCGTTGGCCCAGGCGACGCGGGCGGCTAGCAGTTTCGCCATGCCCGCTTCGATATCGCAGCGGCGGTCCGAGTCCTTTTCGCGGCCCGAGAAATAGGTGATCTGGCGCGCGATCATGGTTTCGACCGCCATCCAGGCGATCTTGCCGTGGACGCGCGGGAATTTATAGATCGGCTTGCCGAACTGGATGCGCCCCGTCGCGTATTCGAGGCCCAGTTCCATCGCATTTTGCGCCACGCCGACGGCGCGGGCCGCGGTCTGGATGCGGGCACTTTCGAACGTCGCCATCAGTTGCTTGAAGCCCTGGCCTTCCTCGCCGCCCAAAAGCTGTTCGGCCGGGACCTCCATGGCGTCGAAGCCAAGCTCGTATTCCTTCATGCCCCGGTAACCGAGCACTTCGATCTCGCCGCCGGTCATGCCGTCCTTGGGGAACGGATCGTCTTCGGTCCCGCGCGGTTTTTCGACCAGCAGCATCGACAAGCCCTTGTAGCCGGGCTCGTCCGGATCGGTGCGGACCAGCAATGTCATCATGTCGGATCGCGACGCGTGCGTGATCCAGGTCTTGTTGCCGGTCACTTTATAGGTGTCGCCGTCCTTGATGGCCCGGGTCTTCAAAGACGCGAGATCCGAGCCCGTGCCGGGTTCGGTGAAGACCGCGGTCGGCAGGATTTCGCCCGACGCGATGAGGGGAAGGTAGTGTTCTTTCTGCGCGTCGGTGCCGCCGAGCCGGATCAGTTCAGCTGCGATTTCGGAGCGCGTCCCCAATGAGCCGACCCCGATGTAGGCGCGGCTGAGTTCTTCGGTGACGACGCACATCGCCATCTTGCCCAGACCGAGGCCGCCAAAGTCCTCGGGCACGGTCAGGCCGAACACACCCAGTTCCGCCATCTGTTCGACGATCTCGATCGGAATCAGTTCGTCCTTCAGATGCCATTCGTGGGCATGGGGTTGGACTTGTTCGGCGGCGAAGCGGCGGAACTGGTCGCGGACCATGTCGAGCGTCTCGTCCGACAGGCCCGGTGCGCCGAAGTGTCCGTCCTCGATCAGCTCTGCGATGCGCGCACGCACGGCGCCCGTGTTGCCGTGCTGCTGAAGCGTCCGCACGGCGTCGTTCCTGAACGCCGCGATCTCCGCCTCGCCGATACCGATGTCGCCGGGACGCACGATTTCCAACTGGCTGACGGCGATGCCGCCTTCGAGCTGGCACAGGTACTCGCCGAACGCGGCCTGCACCATCAATTTTTCAAGGTCGCCGAAGCGGTCTTCGGCGTCGAGGCGCTTGCCCCATTCCAGCATCTGCCTGAGACCTTCGACATACGTCGCGATCCAGGCGAGGCCGTGGACCTCGGTCTGATACGTCTCGACCAGTGCGCCCTTCACGCGCCCGTCGACGACGACCATGCTCTGGAGATGCCGGCGGGTTTCCGCCAGAAGACCTTCGGCGGCCGGCAGCGCGGCCTCGCATAGCCCGGTCAACCCGTCGATCAACGGCACGTCGTTATTGCCGCTCGCGTCCATCCTGTTGCTCCCCATCGCTCCCCATTGGCGACGTTTTCACCGGATTCGGCTTGTTGTTATTTTTATCGATCCGGCACGTTAAAGGCCGTCGGGCGGTCCGGCAAGCGCGCCGGACGCCCCTGGCGATCCTCGGATCAGCCGTCGATGCAGTCCTCGATGGTGCGCCGGCCCGGTTTTTTGGCCTGCACCAGAACCGCCATGTTGCCGGGCTTGTGCTGGTTCCTGAGCATCTTCATGTGCGCGGCGGGAATGTCGTCCCACGAGAACACTTCCGACATGCACGGATCGATACGGCGTTCGACAACCAGGTTGTTGGCCTGGCTGGCCTGCATCAGGTTGGCGAAGTGGCTGCCCTGGATCCGCTTCTGGCGCATCCAGACGAATCTCGCGTCCATGGTCAGGTTGTAACCCGTGGTGCCGGCGCAGAAAACGACCATGCCGCCCCGTTTGACGACGTTGCAGCTGACCGGGAAGGTGGCTTCGCCCGGGTGTTCGAACACGAAGTCGACATCGTTGCCCTTGCCGGTGATGTCCCAGATCGCCTTGCCGAACTTACGGGTCTCTTTCATGTAGTCCTTGAATCCCTCGCCGTTGACGGGCGGCAGTTGGCCCCAGCAGTTGAAATCCTTGCGGTTGATGACGCCCTTGGCGCCGAGGCTCATGACGAACTCGCGTTTGTCCTCGTCTGAGATCACACCGATGGCGTTGGCGCCGGAAACCGCGCAAAGCTGCACCGCCATCGCGCCGAGACCGCCCGACGCGCCCCAGACGAGAACGTTGTGGCCCGGGCGCAGGATGTGCGGACGGTGGCCGAACAGCATCCGGTACGACGTCGCCAGCACGAGCGTGTAACACGCACTTTCTTCCCACGTCAGGTGCTTGGGGCGTTCCATGCACTGGCGGTCCTGGACGCGGCAGAACTGCGCGAACGAACCGTCGGGGGTTTCATAGCCCCAGATGCGTTGCGACGTCGAGAACATCGGATCGCCGCCATTGCATTCCTCGTCGTCGCCGTCGTCCTGGTTACAGTGCACGACGACTTCGTCGCCGACCTTGAAGCGGGTCACTTTCGAGCCGACCGCGTAGACGATGCCGGACGCATCGGAACCGGC
>MDSW01163414.1_pt1 | contig 80277 bp, 95 predicted proteins | sample 811171 | NCBI WGS metagenome assembly MDSW01 (sample SAMN05326641, study PRJNA326480) | marine metagenome | isolation source: seawater | place: Atlantic Ocean: North West | collected 2012
ATATAACTAGAATTGTAAATATTGTAAATTTTTTCATATTTAAAATGATTATAAGTAATTACACATTCAATTAATATAAATTAAAAATAGTTTTTATTACAAATTGAGGACTGTTCAACTCCACTTATGCTGCTGATTTTGATAGTATAAGGAATGCGAAATTACCTTTTAATGTCAGTATTACTTGGATTTTCTTTATTATCTTTCTCAGAGGGTGAGGAAAAAGAAGATTCTAATAATTTCAAATACTCTTCTATTGGCATTGATTTAATTCAAACTGATAAAACAGCAATTGGTGCAAAAGTTTCCCTTCCATTACCTGGTTCTCTTTATGTTGTGCTTGAAAGAAAAGTAGAAGGAGTTGATGCATCAGATAATTCGTATGATCGTGTTATTAATGCTGGAAGGATAGGTATTCATGGAGGTATTGGGGATATATTCAGTTCGGTATCTGCAAAAGGTTTAAAGCTAAATGTTAAAAATATATTTGATGTATTCGGTGAGTTTGGTATTAAAAGCACAGCATATGAAAGCGATATTAATTCATTCTCAGAGGATGATGCTCAAGCAAATATTATTGCTGGATTAAGATTTGGAAATGACTCTGGCTGGGAGGGCAAGATCTTTGTAGATATGTCTAAAGATTCTGAAATCAAAGTTAAAACATGCCCGGTTGGACAAGTTTGTACAGAAGCAATTGAATATGAGCTAGATGACGAGACAGATCGTAAGTTTGGCGCGGGCGCTCAATATAATATTAATAAGAGAAGTGCTATTTATTTTGAAATGTCATCAAGCAAAATATTTGATTCTTCTATGAAGATTGGATACAAGCTTAAGTTCTAGCAACTAATCATCAGATTTTTTTGAATGCTCATTCCTTAGGTCTTCTATTTCCTTTGCTTGTTTCTCTTTTAATTTTTCTATTTCTTTAAGCTCTTCAAGCTCTTTTGCTTGCTTTTCTTTTAATTTTTTTATTTCTTCCGTTTCTTCATCACCAGAATCAGATCTATCCTCATGATCGTCATCATCTGCTTCTGCTTCTTCAGTAATGTCATCGCTGGTTACTTGATTAATCATTTTTATATCATCTGATTTAACGTTAACTGGTTCGCCGCTATCAGTTGCAAGAATATATGCTTCAACTGTGATCATATATGTGAATGGGTAGATAAGAAGCCCAGCTAGATTAAATGTAAATAAATTAATAATCCCTCCAGCAATTGAAAGTAATAACACTAATGCAAATAATTTCCACCATCCTATTTTTAATACTAGGCTCATTGACATACTTAAGGCTTCAGTGACGGTAATATTTGGATTATCTATTTTTATATACCAAGCAAAATACCATGCGATAAATAGAAATATTCCAGGGATTATTAGCAGCAAAGAAGCAAAAAATATTCCCAAGAACAACAAAATAGCTAGCCCTAAAAAAGAGCCAAAATGGTTAAAGCCAAATGTAAAAAAATCTCCTATCTCTGCTTTTTCTCCTCTTCTTACTCTTAAAAGAGACTCTAAATAACCGGCCATAATTGCTGGAACTGCTATTAAGCCAATTATAGTTATACCAGCAAGAAACGAAGTCATTATGCAAATCAAACCATTAACCCAAATAACTAAAAAGTTATCCTTAGCGTATTCAAAGCCTTGTGATACAGCCTTTTCTATTTCAAAATTCATAATTTTCTCCGTTGTAATTAGCTACATGTTAAATCAACTAATTACCTTATCATAAAATGTATGTCTAAAAAAAACACATGCGCAATAAATCACCATTAAATTTCTTTTTTAAAATATGCTACAGAGTTTTCTTCAAAATCCTGCCTACCAACCTGAACAAACCCGAGGTCATGATGAAAATCAATCGAGGGTTTATTTATTGGAAGGGTATTTACCTCGCAACATAGGGGAGACTTTTCTTTAGATGCGATGCTTTGAACGATTGAATACAGACTTTTACCTATTTTATTTCTTCTATAATTCTTTTCTATTGCAATTCTGTCAATATAAATAAAGTTCTTCTCTTGATTACAAAAAAATTCATAATTTTTTGAATCATATGTGCTGCCTTCTTTAAAACAAACTACAAAAGCAATAATCTTATTGGCTGCTGTTACATAAAAATTTTTATAGCTCATGCTTAAAAGATTCTTAAAGTTCTCTAATGAGTATAAATTGCCAACATTTGGTATGTTTTCTTGGTTTATTTTAAAAATTTGTTCTAATAAATTTTGTTCTAAAAAGCTGCAAAATTCATATGTTACAAATTCAGGCTTGTTATCCACGAATTAATTATTTAATTTCTTTTTCAAGACTATGCATTGCTTCATTAATTTTAGACATTGGTTCTGCAATAAAAAGTTCTTTTGTGATGCTGTAGCTGGGATGTCCCATAGTCTGAAGATCTTTTGCCTTTTCTTTTGCAGCTTTCATTATGTCTTTTGGATCCACAACCTCATCAATCAGTCCAGCTTCTATAGCCTGCTCTAAGGTATACATTTCTGCTCCAAGAACAGCTCTATATTTATGAGAATTATTGACTCTGAATTTAATTAACTCAAGGATTGGTATTGGGATAACCATATTGGTTCTCATTTCATTTGCTCCAAGCATAAAGTCACCTTTTACCCCTATCCTATAATCACAACAGCATAGTAAAAAAGTACCCAGAGCTATTCCATGACCGGTGCAAGCTGCAATAACTGGTCTTGGAAAGGAAAATATTCTTGCTAACAACTTAAAAGCATTTGTAGACATCTCCATAATTTTATCTACATCTCCACTTTGAATAGTCTTTAAATCCAAACCTGCAGAAAACATCCCTTCTTTACCAGTTATTATTAAGCATCCTTTTTCTGTTTCAACTTGATCTAAGCACTCATTCACCTGTTTTGACATTTCTGCTGAAAAAACATTTGCTTTTCCATCATTTAGTGTAAGTATCGATATATCTTCATCCTTCTTAAGAGTAGCTATTTTTTCTGACATAATAGTAAGTAATTATTAAAAAATAAATTTTATCATGATTAAAAAAATACTTAAGTACACCCTGCGTTCTTTTATTTTAGTAATTGGTATTACTTCTCTATATCTAGCAAACCTATTTTTGATGAAGCCATTTTCAATTGATCATTATCTTGGGAAAGAGCTTGCGATGGGTCTGATTGATTCACCTGAAGCGCTTACTTATATAGGAGTATTTGATAGTTTTAATTGGTTGACGAAACACAATTCAAGATTATCAATTCCAAAGGAGGGTGATTTAGAAGAAAATATTAAAAAGTTAGAAGAATCTCTTATAACTCTTCATAAATATGAAAATTCTAAACTTTCAGATACTCAAAAGAATACAAAAAAGATTGCTATCTTTGATAATGAAAATAACTTAAAGCAATTAAAGGAATTCCCAAATCATGATTATCCTCTTAATCAAATAGGAGGTATTCATTTAAACACTATCCAATTTATGAGCGATATGCATCCTATTAGAAATATATCTGAAGCTAAAGATTTTATAAGTAGAGCAAATCTAATCAACCAGGTTTATCAGGGCACCCTCCAGGATCTTCAAAAACAAGCCAATGCTGGAATATTTCCCCCTGAATTCGTTTATGAGCATGTTATTAATCAGCTAGATGAATTTATTAATTTTGATTATGCAGAACATCCATTATTTACTCAATTTATGAAAAAAGTTAAGGGCTTAGACATCGAAGAAGGCCAAAAGTTAATCCTAGAAAAAGAAATTAAAGATGCGATAGATAATAGTGTTACGCCCGGGTTTTTACTGTTAAAAGATTTTATGGTTCAAACTCAAAAGAAAGCAAATAAAAATCATGGAATATGGTCACAACCTAATGGGGATGAGTATTACAAACTTAGAATAAGATCCTATACAACTACTGATTATACTCCCGAAGAAATCCATCAGATGGGTCTCAATGAGGTCGACAGAATTTCAAAAAGAATGAAAGAAATACTTAATCAACTTGGTTATGATAAAAATAAGAGTGTCGGAGAGTTGATGAATGAACTTAATGAAAATCCTGATTTTTTATATGCTGATACTCCAGATAGAAAAGATGTTGTTGTTAATGACTATATGAAAATGGTTAATGAGGCCATTGAAGTCATGGATAATTATTTTCATACAATGCCTAAATCGGAAGTAATTGTAAAAGCAATCCCAGAATATTCCGAACAGACCTCAGCAGGTGGTTATTATCAAGCTCCAGCTCTTGATGGAAGCAGGCCTGGGGTCTTCTATGCAAATCTATATGACATAAAACAGACTCCAACATACAGCATGAGAACCCTTGCTTATCATGAGGCCACTCCCGGCCATCATCATCAAATTGCGCATTCTTTAGAAAATGAGGATCTTACTATGTATAGAAGGTTCGGATATAGGACTTCTGCATTTTCAGAGGGTTGGGCTCTCTATGCAGAAAGACTTGCTCTTGAAGTTGGTCTTGCAGAGAATCCATATGACGAGCTTGGTATTCTTCAAAGTGAAATCTTTAGGGCAGTTAGGCTTGTGGTTGATACTGGAATGCATTACAAAAGATGGACTAGAGAAGAGGCTATGGAATATATGAAATCTATTACAGGTATGTCAGATACAGAGGTTAGAGTGGAGATAGAAAGATATATCGTTTGGCCCGGTCAGGCTCTAAGCTATAAGGTTGGCATGATAAAAATTCTTGAGCTTAGAGAAAAAGCAATGGAAGAATTGGGAGATAACTTTAATATAAAGGATTTTCATTCAGCTGTACTAGACCATGGTAACCCACCGTTATTTATTGTTGAAGAGATGGTAGATAATATGATTGAAAAATCTAAAACCTAATATTTTTCAGGATGCTTGGCTGTAAAAATGCTGTAGTATTTTTTAAGATCTAAAATATCTTTATCATTATTTCCTGTTGGAGTAAAAACATCGCCTAAAATAATTTCTTTTAAAGCAAAATCTATTGATGCTGGGACAATTTGAGCATTAATCTCCTTTGCGATTCTTAAAAAACCAGTTTTCCATTCATCTACTTTTGATCTCGTTCCTTCAGGGGACATTGCAATTAATGATCCTTCAATGCCTTTAATTTTTTTTATAGCATCTTGGATAATTCCACCAGGCTTTGATCTGTCAACTGGTATTCCACCCATGTATCTTAAAAATGCACCAAGACCATATCTAAATACAGTATGTTTACCTATAAAAGTTATGCGTGCATCTAAGCCAGCTACTGCCGCAACTCCAAATATACCATCCCAGTTTGATGTGTGTGGTGCCACAATCACGACTAATTTTTTATTACTGTATTCGTCAGATATACTTCCGCTCACTTTCCAACCAAAAACAGACAAAACTGTTCTTCCTAACCATTGCAATGCTTTAGGTCTGTTTGCTCTATAGTTAACTGGGATTTGTTTATTAGAAACGCTCTTCACGAAAGTTGGTCGTTTTTATTCATTCTATCTTTTAAAAAAAATGGTAGATATATCATGTAACAAATGATGATTGCTAATATATAGATATCAATCATATGAAAAGGTTCTTCGCTCATAAATCCTGTCACATTAATTCCAGGTGGTTTTTCAATTACATACCAATAATTAGCTGGAGGTCCTAATAAATAATTAATTGGGTACATAAGAAGTAAAATTATAGAAACAAAAAATAATGTCTTATGCACATGTCTAAGTTGAGGTCTTTGTTGATCAATAACTATTGCATAAGACACTCCTAGCAGAATCATCGAATGGCCTATCATATGCCTAAGATAATCAACATGTGGAAATGAATATAAAACATCTGGGGTTAATAGAGCCATTCCAGCACCAGAGATTCCTGCAAAATAAGCAAATATAAAAAATTCTTTCTTCTTCGTTAGAAAATATAAGATTATAGAGGCTGATGAAAAATCACATAAGTGTAATGGAAGGCCTAATTTCCAACTTTGCATATAACCCTCTCGATATAAATCCATGCCTTGATTTATAAGAATCAAAGAAATAATAGATATGACTAATATCTTTTTGGATTGATTGTTCTTTGTTGCAAAAATTCTTGGGAGAAAGATAATTAAAGAAAAACATATTATTGTAAAAATAATATGGGACGGGCTCGAAAGACTAAAGAGCTTCATCTATCTAAAATATGAATTATTTTTACGGTGATGCCGGCAAGTTTTCGTAATCTAATTCTTCATAAGGATTTTGAATACCAATCGCATCAGGATGAACTACTGAAATATCAATATCACTTCCATAATCGCCTGCTAAGAAACCACCAAATGTTCCTCTAGGTGCTAAATAAATTGTTGCATACCTTCCTGACTTTTGATACACGAGAGTTATCTCTTCTCCAACCTTAGAGGAGATTAATGTCCAACCAGTCGAAAGGGTTTCAGTTCCATAAAAAATTAAATTCTCAGCTGGACTAAATCCAGAAGTTAGTATAATTCTTCCTGAAATTGATTCGCCAGTACCAAGCAAAACAGTTGGGGCTTTAACAATCTCAGCGTCATCTGGTAAGGGTAAATCCTCTAATAAATAAGCAATGACTTTCCTTTGATTCTTCTGATACTCATCCGTAAAAATGGCACAGCCAGAAAAAATTATAAGAATAAATAAGACTGAAGAAAAAGTTTTTATGTTCATAATTATGTTTCTCGTACTTTATTTTTAAGTAATATATTAAGCATATACTTGACCAAATTTATTTTCAAGGAAATCATCCCAAGACAATGACTCTTGCTTAATAAATCCTTTATTGGATATCTTTCCATCAAGGTACATCTTTAAGACACTGCAAACACCCGAAGCAGTTGTTAGTTGAATTGCGCTATATTTATCATTTCCGTAAATCTTTCTAAGATACGTTTTCTCTTGAAGAACCCCATCAATTAATCCAATAACCTTTACGAAAAAAATAATCACATCGTTTTTAGTTCTTGGCACTTCTTTATCGAATAATTTTTCAAGAACTTCTTTGTTCTTTTTAAGATGCAGATCATTGAAGAGAAATTTCATATGATTTAAATGTCCTGGATATCTAATCGTCTTGTACGTGAGGGTTTCAACTTTATTCTCATAGGTTTCGCACATAGTTGCACACCCACCGCTTGTATTAAATGCTTCAAAGCTTTCACCATCAATTACAATTTTTTCTGCTCCCTCTAGTGGCATTGCTTTTATAGGCTTCCCTTCATATATAGCATCCGCTTCATTGCAGTATTCATTAATCAAGCCATTTGTTGACCAGCTTAAATAATAACTCATTTCATTTGTAGTAAATCTTGGTAAAGCCCCGACTCTCATCATTACCTCATTTACATTATCAAATTGCTCCATCATTCCGGCAGCACAAATATTGATGGCGCCAGGGGCAAGTCCGCACTGAGGCATTAAAATATTGGAAGATTTTAAAGATTTAATATACTCGGTGGTCTCTACATCTTCTGTTAAATCAAAATACCCTATATCTTCTTCTGAAGCTACTTTTGCAATATTCTTGTTAACTGCAAATGGTCCAGCAGAAATAACTGCGTCTGCACCTTTAAGAAAACCTTTTACTTGTGAAATATCTGAAGCGTCAAAACCATCAGTTATGTCTCCTTGGCTTATATCATAATCATCTTTCAATAACTGTTTTAAAGCCCAGCCAATATTTCCACTACCAACAATTGCTATCTTAGCCTTCATCAAATTCTACTCCTTGTGCAAGGGGGAGCTCATCACCATAGTTAATAGTTGCCGTTACCCTTCTCATATAATTTTTCCAGGCATCAGATCCAGACTCTCTCCCTCCACCTGTATCTTTTTCTCCTCCAAAAGCACCACCAATTTCAGCGCCACTTGTCCCAATATTAACGTTGGCAATACCACAATCACTTCCTGATTCACTTAAGAATAATTCAGATTCTCTTATATCATTTGTAAAAATAGAACTACTTAATCCTTGAGATACATTATTTTGCATATGAATGGCATCTTCAACTTCTTCATATTCTTTTACATACAAGATTGGAGCAAAAGTTTCTGTCAACATCTCATCTTCAATGTTTTTAACAAGAACTAGGGCTGGTTTAACATAATATTCATCAGAATCTTCTATTTCTAATCTCTCGCCACCAATAACCTCAACATTTTTATTTCTTAATGAATCTAAAACATGCTGCATTGAATCATAACTATTCTTAGAAATTAAGGGTCCTATTTGTGAATCTTCTTTTGATGGACAGCCGATAACTAAATCATCAAAACATTTTTTAAGCCTTCGAACACAATCTTCATAAATATCTTTATGAACGAATAACCTTCTAAGGGATGTACACCGCTGACCGGTTGTGCCGCATGCAGAAAAAGCTATACCTTTTATAGTTAGGTCTAAATCAGCTGAAGGACATACAATTGCAGCGTTATTACCTCCGAGCTCTAAAAGAAGTTTCCCCAGTCTTGCTGAAACAATTGGAGCCAATTCTTTGCCCATTTGAGTACTTCCTGTAGCGGAAACAAGCGTGATTCTGTTATCTTTACATATAGAAACAGCCTCCTCATTACCGCCCTCTAAAACTAGAATTAAGTCTGAGAATTCACCACTAACCTTATCCCACGCATCTTTAATTCCTTTTGCACATTCGTTTGAATGTGGGCTTGGTTTCCAAATAATACTATTTCCACAAACAGCAGCTAAACAAAAGTTCCAAGCAAAAACAGCCATTGGAAAATTAAAAGCAGTTATACATCCAACAACGCCTAGAGGATGCCATAATTCTTGTAGCCTATGATTTGGCCTTTCACTTGGCATGGTTAAGCCATATAGCTGCCTGCTTAAACCAACTGCAAAATCACACATATCTATAGCTTCTTGGACTTCACCCAATGACTCTGTTTGTATTTTCCTAGCTTCTTTGGTGATGGTTTTCGCCAAAGATTCTTTTTGTAATCTTAGTTCATTGCCAAATTGCCTTATTAATTCTCCTCTTTGAGGAGCTGGAACACTTCGCCATCTTAAAGAGATATCTTTAGACTTGTTAACGATTATTTCATAATTTTTATTTTTCATTATGTAAGCCTCCTTTAATTAAAAAGATTTGGTACAAAGCAAACATTGCATAAATTACAGCATAAGACATATAAAAATTCATAATAAGAGGGTCATAGATTGAATCTACAAATGGGTCATTGGGAGGAAGTCGCTTTAAGACTTCGGCTGTTGTTGGAAGCATGCTAAAAAGAATCGTTACTGATAAAGCAAGTTCTTTCAAGTATGTTGTTAAAAATCCAAAAAGATTAAATCTATCTAAAATAAATGCTGCAATGATTGCAAGTATTGTTAAGAGTGAAAGTACATGAGCGTCGTTAAAACTTCCAGTTGCGCTAAAAATAAAAAATGACGATCCTGAAGCCAGAAGAGTGCAAATAATATAAAACATTCCCAGACTAGACCAGATATTAATAGATTTGTATCTAACTAATAAATAGATACCTGTTAATATGCCTCCGATTCCGACGATAGTGTGGAACCAGCCAATTAATGAAATTCCTCCATACATCTATAGCCCCCATGAATGTAATAATTATTTTACTACACTTGACCTGAAAGATATTCCAATAAGAGATTAATCTTAGTATTTCCTCCAAAATAATCTGCTTCGTCTTTATCTAGTTTTTGAAGGCTATTAATAAGATTCTGTTTTTGTTTCAAATGATTGAAGATTTCTTTAAGGGGTTGAAATAAGACATTGATAGTAAAAAGTGAATAATCCTCATGATATCTGCAAAGAGTCTCTTTTTCAGACCTAATAAACCAGTTTGATGGATCTGTTTTTAATGTCTTTTCTTCCTTTAGGTGAAATCTTTTTGTATCTCCATGTATTAGCCAATTTTGTCTACCAAAAGGTTTCATTATTGGGACCTGTCGAATGAATGTTGAGATTCTTTCTCCTATTTTCTTATCTAATGAAACAACAGGATCATGAATCTCCTTAAGGGGTTTACCAATCTTTGTCTTCACATCCCAATAACTTGGAGAGCATATGCTAGCAGCTATAAGCCTTTGTTGATTCTTAGACTCCATTACACAAAGATCATCTTGAATATTTAAGCTTAATTCTGCTATTAGATCTGGATGATTTGTATCCGTAATGCCAAAAATATCTCCTAAATATTTTTGAGCCTCTAAGGAGTCTTCTGTTGTTGCTATGACTTTTTTGTAACTAGAGTTTAAGAGGTTTTTTTTGTGTCGAAATAATTCTTTATTTGGTTTTCTATTTAACCATTTACTTTTATCAATAGGGCTCAAACCCAGACGATATTTTTTTTCACCATCTCCCCATGGGGGGTTTTCCCAGAAATCATTATCAATTTTAGCCATTTAAAAAATTATATAGGCTTCACAAATAAATAATATTTTAAAGAATCTTATGCTTGCCCTGTAAGATCTCTAAATACATTCTATGGTCACCTATAAAACTATATAGCGGATATTTAAATGTTGCGGGTTTATTCTTTTCGATAAAAAAGTGTCCTACCCAAGCAAAAGCGTATCCAGATAAAAGAGCAAAAAAAATATAGATAAAGTTAAGTGACAGAAAGAATTGAATTAGGAAAAAAATTCCAATACTTGTGCCTATAAAATGCGTTAGCTTAGTATATTTATTATCGTGCTCAGATAAATAATATGGGTAAAAGTCTTTAAAGGTTTTATATTCTTCCATAATTTTATTTCCTTGGTGGTAGTCCGTTAACCCTGGTCAAAGTTGTAGTAACGCTTGCTCGTCTATGTTCTGATAATTCTTGATATTCTGGATCTGAATACCACTCATCAGCATGCTTGGCAGATGGAAAGCTGAATAAAATTATTCTGCCTTCCATTGGCTTGTTTCCTTCTACATTTACTATATTGTCATCGAAAGTAATGAACTCTCCTCCATGTTTTTTTAATATCGGGAAAAAGCCTTTTTCATATTCTCTATATCTTTCTGCGTCATGAATCTTAAGATTAGCAATTAAATAAACTTTAACCTCTTCCATTGTTATCTAATTATTTAGGCGCTGATTCAGGCTGATAATCATAATAACCCTCTAATGGAATCATTAAATGAACAAAGGGAGTACCTTTCATCATTACGTAAGGTGCTCCAGTGGTAAAGTCAGTTGTTACCCCTTCTAATGACAAAGGATCTTTTGGCATCAACATAAGATGTGATCCGGAATATATCCAGTCTTTTGGATCGGTGTTATCTTTGTCTCCTTCTGAATAAGGTCTAAAATTATCAACGCCGGTATCTCCATGAATCATCCAGATCCAACCATCATTTGATATTTCTGGTTTTGTTTGATTCATATATGCATCTGCCCACGCGACTGCATTTGCATCGGCACAAGCTGGAGCAGCTTCGTTTGCAGTTTTAAACCCCATTTTTGGCATTGGTATAAAAGGGAGGCATGTCCATCCATTAGTACCTTCTCTTAGAATCTTTCCACTTGCACTGACAACAGTTGCAAAGTCTCCAATAAAATTAGGAGCAGCTGATGTATATGTTTTAATTTCCCACTCAGCTGAGTTCCCATGCATATGTCCATCCTTATGGTGTCCGGCTGAAAGACTAACAGTAAATATAATTGCAATTAAACTAATAAACTTTGTATTCATTTTTTCCTCTAACTTAAATATCAGTCTTAATTCTATTTAAGAATTAAATTTAATACAAATCAATTAATATCATGATGTTGTATATGATTTGTAATTGCTCTAAACATTGCTATATGAGCTGCTTTAGAATATTCCTTTTCAGATCTAAATCTGTGATTTGATGAAGTCTTTGCTATTACTACCCCAGATTCAGGATCAATGTATATGAACTGATTATAAACTCCATGTGCGGTGAAATCTGTAATAGGGCTTCCTGGAACCCACCATTGATAACCATAGCCCCACTCATTAGAAGACAATTCTCCAGCATTTGGCATTAGATGGGCAGCATCTGGAGTATATGATGCTTTAACCCAGTCTTCTGGTACAATTTCTTCGCCAAACCATCTTCCGTTATTTAAATACAGATAACCAAATTTTGAATAGTCTCGCAATGTTGCATTTAGACCACCAAGTGCCATATCTACTCCAGTTTTATCTGTAATGTAATATGCTTCGCTCTCCATACCTATTTTGCTCCAAATCTTTTTTGATAAGTATTCTCTTAGAGGCATATCAGCAACCGATTCTAGAATCATTGCTAGCACCTGAGTGTCTATACTTACATAATGATTATAGGTGCCCTGCTCTTTCCCTTTCTCTAAAGTTTTTGCAAAGTCTCTAAACGGAGTACCCCTTGCAGCTGCTCTTCCAAATTTGTTTATATCAGAATTTGGGTCTGCATAATCCTCATTAAACGAGACGCCAGAAGACATCTGAAGAATATTCTTAATCTTTACTCCGTCATAACCCGTTCCCTCGAAATCTGGTAAATACTTTGTAGCTGGATCTTCAATACTATCTATCAACCCCTCATCTATAGCTATACCTATTAGTGCTGATAGAAATGATTTGGCTACTGACCAGGATATGTGCTTACTATAGCGATCATTGCCATTCCAATAATTTTCGTAAAGAATCTTATCCTTGTGCAGGATAATTAAGCCATCTGTACTAAAGTAATCTAAACTCTTCATGAGGTTATGTTCTTCTCCATCAAGGATATATGTCTCGGGAAGATCTATAAAATTTTCTTCAAAAAAATGCGGTTCATCTGATGCGGCAATTGGATCAGATATAAAGAAGAACTTGTCCATATTTATAAAGTTATAAGCAATAGTATTCTCGTTATACAAATTTGATAACTTATAGAGTCTTACCAAATTTGGACTATAGATGATAAGAGAAGTTAATAGAATAAATAAAATAAAAAGTAGAAATTTGCTCATAAGTACAAGTTAGCATAACTTTGGGCTCTGAAAGTAATATTTAATTAAAAACTAGAATTAGATTTAGTAGCATCACGCCTAATCAGTGATGTTTTTATTAGTAATGTAAATTTCGATACTACCCGAAGTATTAACTTTGATCGGAAAAACAACCAGATCTGATGTTCCATTGCCATCAACATCAAATAAATACCCTTGCGAATCATCATTGTCGCTATATGTGGGCCAGTTTGATGTGTCTAAGTTGAAATAAGAATTATCATCGTTTATATAAACTTCGGGTATGCCTTTGTTATTGTCTTGTTCGTTCCATTGCTGACTAAAAACTTGAGCAACAATATCCTTTTTCTGATCATTATTTACATCTATGCAATCAAAAAAATTAAAATTATGATTAATTTCTTCGTCAATAACATTGATATCTAGCTCTTGAAGGTCATTATTTACAATCTCATAAAAAGAAAATATTACAACAGGACTTGTTTCGGTCTCTGAGTAAAAACCTCCTTCTATTATTTCACCCGAGATAAGCTTGCTTGCATTTATGGTTGCAACAATAATATCGTCTTTTCTGCACATCTCAGATATCATTCCGTCAAAATAGTTTTCTCCTCGAATGTTATAAACTCCTAATTCGCTATAATTATTAGAGCCAGAATTGTTCCAACTTTCGAAATTAACTTTAAAAGCTTCTTCGATCATTATTGATGATATAACTTCGTTATTTTTAATTAGCTCTAATCCTTGGCTGGGCCCCTTTCTTATACTATTAATAATGAAGTCGTCGTATATGAGGAAGCTAGCAAAACTGAGGTTTGGATAAACATCAGGGATATTAATCCAATATGAATCAATAAATTCGAATGCTTGCGATGAGTGTCCAGCAAAGAATACTTTATTGTCTTTTATTTGGACAGAGTGTCCCCAATCATTAATTCCTAATTTTATAACTTCATAACCAGACTCATTACTTAATAATATTGCTGGCTTAGCATAATTTGAAATCATAGATTCATGATCAAATGAGGCTCTTCCATCTTCCCAGTTCATTGCAAAAGCAAAATCATCTTTTCCATCATTATTGATATCCCCACGAGAATATTTCCTGCTGGCGCCACCTAGCTTTGCATTAATTTCACCAAAAACACTAATATTATCAATAACATATTCTCCATAATCATTACTTACATAAGCAACCAAAGCATCTGGAGTTGGTTCTGTGTCATATTGAGCAGGAGTAAGACTATCGCACCAAAAATGTGCAATGAAATCTATGTACTCGTCATTATTTATTTTAGTTGGTATTAAAAATTGGAAAGATGGATTGCTGCATGCATGAGAATAATAACTTGTGGCATCAATAAGCTTAATTGGATTAGAGTTGAATAAGGGTATTGGTTGTATTGTTTGTATCGTATCATCTGTAAGCGTGGATGATGAAGAGCCTCCTCCACAGCCTGATAAGGCTATTAAACAGCACAAGGCTTTAAGTCTAAAATTCATTTTTCATGCAAAGAAATATTTAAATCCATTGATCATTGGGCGCTGTTAATTTGTTTTCTTTTTCCCCAGTATTAACTACACCACTCGGTTCTACTAACATTATTTTTGCTTCTTTCTTTGCAAAGGGTTTGTGCTTTACGCCTTTTGGTACAACTATCATCTCACCTTCATTGATTTCAATTGTCTCATTTTCAAATTCAATAAAGATTTGTCCTTCTAGGACTATAAATACTTCATCTGTATCATCATGATGATGCCAAATAAAATCATCCTCTATTTTTACAAGTTTGAATTGATAATCATTCATCTCAGCAATTACCTTAGGAGACCAGCGATCATCAAATTTATTAAATTTTGATTTGAAGTTTATTTTTTTCATAATGTTTAGAAGACTTATACTAGTATATTTCTCTGAATGCTAAAATAAAAATATCCAAAACTATAACATTCTATTTGTTTGCCTTTTTTGTTGTTCAATGCTTCTGAGTGAAGTTGATAATCTTCCTTTTGTAGATCTGAGGTAAATTATTTTTTTAGCTCTGCTGTCTTAGTTCCATCTTCATTAAAGATAATTTCTAGTGCTTGCCATTCTTCATGGCCGCATACTAACAATAGACAGCCTTCAACTTTTAGATTGCCATTATCTAATATAGATAAATTTGATTTGAAAGTTCTTCCTCGACCTGGATCATAGATTTTTCCATTTTTAAGATGCTTTTTATTCTTTTGCGGGTAATTGAAGCCTTCTAATAAATCAATTCCTATCAAAGATCTGCTCCTTAAAGATTCATCTTTGTTTTTAGAATCAAGAATGGACTTCGGATCTACTCCCTCTTCAACGAATAGATGTTCGATGGTTGCACATAACATGCTGTCACACTCTTTAACTTCAACAATAGATTGAGAAGTTAACCAATAGCCAAGCATCGTGTCTTCTTCTGAAAAAATGAACGGTGTGAGAGCTATTAGTATTAGTACCTTAAAATTTTTAAAGCCCATATATCCATTCTCTTACCATCTCAACCGCTTCCTCATGGGTCAAGGCTCTACCAGATTCTGGCATCATAACTCCAGGATCCATTGAAATCATCCTATGTAATAGGATAGATTCTTCTGGCTTGCCAGGAACTATCGAATACTTATATCCTCCGCTCCCTCGTCCTGTTGCTACAGGCTTTTTATAAATTCCTAGATGAATATCTCTAGTTTCATTTAAATGAAGATAGAGTCCAGTTGAGTTTGCGTTTCCTGTCGGTGAATGACAATGCCCACAATTAATATCTAAATATGACCTAACTCTGTCATCGATATCCTGTTCTTCATCCTGCCAATCTACTGGGGAAGTCAATTCTGGGGGATATTGATCAATCATCTGCCTATTCATCCAGTATACTAACTGATTAAATTCTCCATCCTGAAACTCAAAATCTTTGTTTATATTTCTTGCCTTAGGTCCTATTGGAGTTATTTTGTCATCTGCAGCATGGCACTCTTTGCATTGATTAACATTGGGTACTCTATATCTAACACCTCTTTCTTCTCCCATAAAGTCAGTCCATGCAACATTTATAGTTTTACCAGCAACTTTCTTATATGCCTCGTTCTGTTCATTATTCCATGCATAAGATACCGCTTCCCAGCCATCTTTTTTTCTTAATAAAAGCCTTGTCTCTAAAAGGTTTTTACCTGCTTCTGGGTCTCTTTCATCAACAGGATAATAAAAAGTTTTAATCAGGGCAGATCCTTCTGGAAAATCAAAAACCCAGTTCTCCTCATAATTGGCTTTTGTATTCTTAGGAATATAAACCCATCTCTGTTTATAAGAATAATCTGAGAATAGCGTCGAGATAAGTTCATAAGGCACTACTTCTTCATGTGGATTTTGAGCAGATACATCTTTAAAAAAATTAAAATCAGACAGCTTATCTGGAAAGGAGTCTGCAATAATTAGCTCATTATTCACCCCATACATCTTGGTGCACAGCATAAGCACTAGCAAACTTTCAAATATTTTTTTCATTATTCCTATATACCGTCAATATTAATCGGCTTCAGTGGATTAATGACCCCTTTAAATTTTTCTTTATCTGTAATTGTGGGATTAGAAAAGCCCAACATGTACTTAATCGCATTTATTGTTAGGAAATTAACCTCACCACTCTCATTAATTATTAATTTTTCATCCTCTGGTTGACCAAATATCATCTCTGATAATGGCGCTACGCCATCCCAAAAGATATCTGGCATTTCTCCATTACTTATTTCAAAAAGAGTTTTAGCTAGATCTCCAGTTTCAATATCAGGATCGAAACCACTTGGCCCATATGTATTATTATGAACTTGGATTTGGCGGGGATGGGGATAATAGTTCTGATCATCTGTTTCATCACCATAAGAAACAATCGAAAGGTTAACTGTTCCATTACCGCTCATTAAATTATTGAAAACTTCGACATTAGAGTTAGCCATAATAATTATTCCAGTTCCTCTTGGAACTTCGCCAACAATATTGCCTTCAGGAGCAAAGTTATCAGTATCATTATCTATAGATTTATTATCAAAGACTCTTATGTGATGTCCTCCTTGTTGAGGAAGATCTGGTAAATCAAAAATAAGTATGCCGCCTGTATTATGAGATGCGAGATTATCATAGACATCTGCATAATATGAATTTTCAATTTCTATTCCAGCTACATTGTATTGAGCTATGCTATTTCTAACGATTATGTTTTTAGACTGCCCAACATATATACCAGCATCAGATGCTCCAATTGCTACGCATCCATCTATTAATACGTCTTCAGATTCAACTGGATAAAAGCCATATGCCCCATTAGTGCTTTTTGGACCGCCAGTCCATTCAGTTCTTAAATTAATCATATTGATGCCTTTGGCGCCAATAACTTTTAAGGCATCACCTTTAGCATCTAAAATAGCAAAATCTTTAAGTGTTACTTTGTCTGAAGTAACTAAAAACCCCTGCGCGCCAGATTGTTGGTTCTTAAAGTCCAGTATGGTTTCATCCATACCTTCTCCAATTACTGTTACCCCATTCACATCAAGAGATAAGCCATCTTCAAAATTATAATATCCTGCTTTAATTAATAGGGTATCCCCCTCACTCATGAGAATCAGTGCCTCTTGCAATCTTTCATGGGCACCCTCACCTGGCTCAACTACTATCTCTTTTGCAAAAAGATTTATTGAATATACAAGAAATGCGAAGATCAAGAATGACCTTACATTTGTTAATCGATGTGCAGTATTTAAAAAAATCTTATTCCCCTTCTAAAACTTATATTTATTGTAGTGGAAATAAGTTGTAAGAAAAAGAAAAGTATTAATTATGGAAGAATTTCAATATTTATTACATCTGAAACAATGGGCTTATAGTCTTCTTGTGATTTAACTGGCATATGCTCATAATCGCCAAGAACAAGCTGAAGGGTGTATCTTCCCGGCGGGAGGCTTAAATCGGCTTGGGTTTGACCTCCACCAAAATGTAAGACGTTTTGTGCAAAAGGAATTGGCACACCTTTATTTTTTAATACATCATATGAATTATTGATGATTAGATGATGATGGCCCGTTACGGCGCAGTCATCCTCTTGAACAAGAATTACTCCTGCAGGGCTAATTAAAATATTCTTAGATCCAAATTCAACGCTTAACTTAGAGCTTTCTGATACAAATCCGTTGTTTGGTTTGATGAAAAATAAGTCAACTTGCTCGCACCCTTTATCAGAAGTTAAAACTTTGTCTTCTTTCAGACATTCAACTTCATGGTCCTGCCAGCTTTCATCTGGTGCTTTATTATCAAAGAAGTAACATTTCTTAATATCACTTTCAACAAAATGAATATTCTTTTGGAATCCTTGTGGAACGGTTGCATCAGAATCTAATATTAGGCTTTGCTCATTAAATAGAATTACATTTTCTACAAATAAAGTTTCTTTTTCTGACCATTTTCTTACAGCTGCTTCAAGAAGCCTCCATTCGCCCCTGTTAAGTTCCTCATGTTGAAGTGCAGAATTTAAATAACTAAAAGTGTTTTTTAAGTTCTCCTTTGAGTCAGAAAAGTGAACCGCTGGTGCCATATGCCCTTTATCCCAAACGTTCTTATAATAATCTTTATCATCAGAGGTGTGAAACTTACTATCTTTATAAAAACTCATGCCATCTCTATCAACATTTTTTGGCCTATTGGTAACAAAATAAGAAACTTTTATCGGTTGCTCTAGAGCTGAGTCATACCAAACTTTATATATGCCTCTGTCTATCATTAAAATGTCAGCTGAGATTGTGATAGATAATAATAATGTTATTAGAATTGATTTATTCATAATTAATTTTTTGTCTTAGGTGGTCCGAAAAATAAATATAATGCATTGTTAAAGTTCTGAGATTTTTTAATATTTTTGTATATATCTTGCCACCCCATAAAAGTTATTTTACTTGGATTAAAGGTATCAACATTCTTTACTAATCCAAATTTAACTTTCTCTATCTCCGGCTCAAAGGTACCAAATATCCTGTCCCATATAATTAATAAATTACCATAATTCTTGTCTATGTATTGCGCGTTTGATCCATGGTGAACTCTATGATGTGATGGTGTATTGAATACCCACTCCAAAGGCCCTAACTTTCCTACAATTTGAGTGTGTCCAACAATACCCCATAAGGTACTTATAACACCAACTACCGCAATTATTGATGGGTCAAAGCCTATTAATGGCATAACCATAAAAAATGGAACTTTCGAAATAGGTCCAAACCAGGCTTGTCTAAAAGAGACGGCAAAATTCATTTCTTTGCTTGAATGATGACTCATATGAATAGCCCATAAAAAATTTACTCTATGAGAAATTCTGTGATAGATATAAAAAATAAAATCTACCATCAAGAATGTTGCAATCCATATCATCCAAAGTGGCATGCTCTCTGAAAAATTAAATAGCTTAAATTGAAATAAATAAAAATGCAGAGCTAGAGTTGTTCCCTTTAATGCAAATACCATTAAAATGTTCCCTGTTAATAAGCCTATTGTGCATAAAGTATCGTCTTTTTTATAAAGACTCTTGTTATTTAGACCAGAAAACAATACTTCAATTAAAATCATTACCAAAACTATTGGTGCGCCAATTGCATATATTTGGGTAACTGTTAATTCTGTCATATTAAAATTTTACTTATATATTAAATATTCTTTTCAGCTGTAGCTAAGATATTATTGGGTAGCTTAAATGCGCCCCTTCCAATATTCCATCTATCAAGTACATCATTTACAGATAATTTACCATAAAGGTGTGGAAACTTACCTTTCCGATTCTTAGAGTTCACCTCTTCAAATATTATTTCTTCATTCAGTTTGCTGGTATCTATTTGCAATAAGACTAAATTTTCCTCATTTTTAAAATATAGTTGGAGGGTTAAAGCCAACTGTCTGGCTGAAGAAAAATGGATGAATCCATCTTCTTGGTCTAGGGGTGTATCAATATAGCCTTTTAAGCACGCCTCATTCCATTCATTTTCAGTTAAAACTTTATAAATATCGTTCACAAAGAAAATTCCTTATTTATCCTATTACTTTTTTAATGCCTTCAATTGAGATTAACATCCCATGGTGGACTGCGTCAGAAAATACTTCTGGATCTATTTCAGTAGTCCATCGTAGCTTGCATTTATTTCCATCAATCATAGATACTTTCATGGTGGCAAGATGGTGATTTATCGGCGTTCTTGTTTGAATTGCTGAATATTGAAGAGTCATGCTCTGGCTATCATTTAATAATATTTTCTCTTTTACTTGACCCATCCCATCCATATCAAAAACCCTGCAGTCACCCTCTAACATAATATGACTTACAGATGGCACCCAGTCACATCTTGAAATATCAGATAATATGCTCCATAAGACTTTTGCAGAACAATCAAAGATGATTTCTTCTTTTAAAACTTTCATACGTATATTATGTCTATAATTATGCATACGAATCAAATTTAGAGGTCAAATATGTTTGAAGCTTATCAATCTTCGTTAATGGGATTATGGATAATCATGGCAACAATTATCATTCAGACTATGGTTGCTATTAGAGCGCACCGAAGACAAAAAGGGGGATATAGACCTGGCATTGTTGATCCATCACTTGGGCATTCTTCGTTTGTCTTTAGGAGTCATAGAACTTTTCAAAATTCTATTGAAAATGCTGTTCCGATGCTAGGAATGATTTTTATTGCAATCATTTCAGGCTATGGTGCTTTTAAATTATCTATAGTTGTTTGGATGTATGCGATAGCGAGGATTATTCATATGATTCTCTATTACAAAATAGCTACCGAGAAAAATCCAAGCCCAAGAAGTATCTTTTGGGCCATAGGCTTCTTAACAAATCTTTATTTAATGGTTGATTTGGGTATCTTTCTTGTATTGTGAAGTCTAATAACAAAGCTTGTTTAAGATAAAATTTGTAATTAGCCTAAAAGGACTTTAAAAGGGTCTTTATCCCCGAAATAATACTTGGATTTCCTTCAAAACATTTGATTGTTTCATCTGGCCTATTCCACTCATTTGCAGATTTTGTAAAAAAGTTTGAATCTATTTTTAACCAGCTAGAATCGTTTAGTGTACCTGCTTTAACATATAAGATATGAGGTATTTCTTTTGCATAACTCAAAATGCCTGATCCACAATTTGAACAAAAACCCCTTCTAACATGAGTTCCAGATGTTCCTTTGCTCTCAAAATATTTAATTTCCCCATTCAAATCAACATGTTTCTTTGGGATAAATATAATTGTAGCCTTGCCTGAACCTGTTGCTCTTTGACAATCTTTGCAATGACAATGATGCGAAGATATTACTTTTTCCTTGTTAAAAGAATAAGAGATTAAACCGCATTGGCACTTTCCGGTTTGATTGTTGTTCATATTTTTATTCTACAGTAAACTCAATATGCTTATGAATAAATCTATAGCAATAATTTTTTTAACTTTTATGTTTACTAATAATCTTAATGCTGAGCTTGCAACTGGAGAATTAGAAGAATTTTTTATTAAGAGTGGTAACCATGATAGGAAGGTTCAAATCTTTTATCCTTCGGATTACCCAATTAATGAAGATACAACTTTTATTATCATGAATGATGGAGAAGAGCTCTTCTTAGAAAAAGATTCATGGCGTGGCAGGACTTGGAGAATAGATAAAAGCTTTCAAGAGCTTGAAAAGCAGGGTTTGAGCCTTAATGTTGTAATAGTTGCGATAAGTAGTGCAAAAAGGTTTAAAGGAAGGTTTTTTGATGACACTCGAAGATATACTGAATTATTTCCAAAAGAAGCCGTTGAATATTTTGAGGAGAGTCCAAAAAAAAGAATATATGCGTCCCTATCAGAGAAAAATTATCCTAAATTTTTAGTAGAAAAAGTGGTTCCCTTTATTGAAAATAAATTTCAGGTCAAATTAGATAAAAATAATTTAGGAGTGATGGGCTCAAGCATGGGGGGCCTTTCAGCCCTCAATACAATCATAGAATATCCTGAGGTTTTTGGATTCGCAGGATGTCTTTCTACACATTGGGTTGGAATTAAGCCGGGTGAATATTTATTACTTCCATTTAGAAAGAAGATTGATGGTGATAAGGATACTATCCAGGCAATCAATAAATATGTAGCTAACAACATATCTAAGATAAAAGATCACAAAATTTATTTTGACCATGGGACAGTAGGTCTAGATTATCTTTACAAGGGCCCACAAAATGATATTAATAGAATATTTAGTGACAACAAAGTATCTTTTGAGACTAAAGTTTTTCAGGGTCATGATCATGACCCAGTGGATTTTGGAAAGAGGTTTATGCCCTCACTTATCTATTTACTTGAAAATTAGAACTATTAGATATTAATCCCAATCACATGTGTACTTAATATCAAATGGTGAGAATCTATCGCCATCCCAAGAAGGTCCTATTGATAAATAGCCTACTATGCCATTGTCTCCAATAATCATTGGTGGATTTGATGCTCCATCATTAAAGACTGAAAGGTTTGAATAAGAGTTCCCATAATCTGAGCTGGTATTAAATATGCTGTCGCTTGACCACGTACTTGAATAAGACGAAGAATCATTAAAAATTGAATCAGTTAGCCACCCCGGGCCAAGAACTCCTAAGAACTCTCCATCTCCACTAATTATCTTTGCACCATTAAATTTGCTGCAGTCCCATGAGTTAACCTCTCCAGAATGAAGTATAGATATATTTAAAAGTAAAAATGTTAAAAAAAATATCTTCATAAAATTATTTTACTTAATTAAGAGCCCTGCACATAGCTTGTTTCCAGTTGGGTCTTTTAAATAAGCTAAATACATTTTAAATTTACCATAATCTCTTATGCCTGGTGGATCTTCAATTGAGGTTCCCCCGTTTTCAATTCCAGCTTGATGCCATGCATCACCTTGTTCAGTATTTTCTATGTTAAATCCAATTGTTGACCCATTTGAAACGCTGGCAGGATTACCGTCAATTGGCTCAGTAATGCAAAAGCTTGATCCTTTGAAATTATAAAAATATCTTTTCTGACCTGTTAGATTTGGATACATTTTCCCAGGCTTTGCTTTAAGGGCTTCAAATATTTTGTCATAAAACAGCCTAGACTCTTCGATATCGTTTGTTCCAACCATCACATGACTAAACATAAATTCTCCTCATTTATTGAAGCAGATTAATTAAATAAAGTGAAGTAACTAATGCAAAAATCCATAAGAACAAAGCTAATAAGATGGTCCTGAAGTCTATTGCTTTGATTGCTTCTAGTTTAATTTGTGAGCCAATACAAAAAAGCGCTCCTACTAGAAATGTTCTACTAGTGCTTTCTAGGAATGACAAAAATTGTTCACTTAAATTTAGCTGACTACCTAATAAAATTGCCAAAATAAACATAAATACAAACAAAGGGGCCTTGATATTTGTGGTTTCATTATCTTTAAAAAAGACTCCTAAAATTAATATCAAAGGTATTAGCCATAGCGTTCTTCCTAACTTAAGCGTTGCAGCAGTCTCAACTGCATTTCCTCCAAAAGACATAGCTGCTCCAATTACTGAGCTTGTGTCATGTATCGCCATTGCTGCCCATGAACCAAATTGTTCCTCTGACATACCCAGCCCGCTCCCAATTAATGGAAGTGCCGCTATTGCAACTGCATTAAATAGAAAAATTATTGATAAAGAGATTAATAAATCTTTTGGCTTTGTTTTAATTAATGGTGCTATTGCTGCCATTGCTGTTGCTCCACATATTGCAGTGCCAGATGCTATTAAAATAGCAAGTTTTTGATCTATTTTTAATACCCTTGCTATAAAAATGCCTACTAAAAAAGTAATAATTACAAAGCCAGATATATATGGAAAATACTTTGATGTTAAATGGATGGCGTCTGATGATGCCATGGTTAATCCCAATATAACAATACCAGCTTGCAGCAAACTTGTGCCTATTGATTTATCGATAATCTCATCAGAGTTTTTATAAATTAAAGCAAAGACGACTCCTAGAGCTAATGCTATAAAAGGTGAGCCATATATTATTGCTATTAAGGCTAATGGGATTCCTATTAAAAATTTCATTCTGCTAAATGTTGAATTATTAATGTAGGAACATTGTGTGTATGAGATTTTATAGTTGCAACCATAGTTCGTTCTTTAACTCCCCTCTTAATTTCTGATACCTCTACCCCTTCATTGGTTAGCCTTTGATGAGCGTCTTCGATTGATTCAACTTCCCATGCCAACCCCCAAAGCTTGTCAGGGTTATGGTCATCATGCCCTTGCTCTATTACTTCAATAGTCGTTTTATTTAATCTAAAAAATAACATCCTGGTCTTCCAGTGCTCTATAACCTTATCTAGAGCAAGTCGTATATTAAAAACATCTCTATAAATATCTATTAAGCCATCAGCGTCATTAGTATTTATGACAACATGATCTAACTTGTTGATAGTTGCGCTATCAAGATAATTAGACATAGGAAGAGTTCCTTCTGTATGCTCAATAATGAAAGTAAATATCCCCCTTGTGAGTTCGGGCGGTAAAAAAAGATTCTTCCATTTTCTAACCTCATTATTTTTAAGGTTTATGCCCTCTCCGTTAGAAATATCTCCAAGTAGGAAACCTTTATTTTTAATAGAAGCGGCTGTAGCTTCGATATCTTTTGAACCAAAGACAGAGCCAATTAATCCCTCTCCGCTCTCTTCAAGTGTTTGATCAACAAAATCAGCCCCTATTCCAAGACCATTCGATGCCAAGAGCTCAAAATAAGTATTTTTAAAATTAAAAATTACATTAGCGGTGCCAAGGTTCTTATGTTCCCCCCTCCAAACAGAATCTATTCCAAAAATCTTTTTATAATTCTTCTCAGCTTCGTCTAAATCACTTACGGCAATGATTAGATGGTCCAGTTTGCTGGTCATATAAGCTTATTTTGTAATGAAGGGTTTATATTTTCTTAAATTAAGCCTTCTTTTGATAAATATACCAAGAGCAACGATTGACGCTGGTAGCAAAAATCTTAATGGATAAATTAACAGCTCATAATAATCTGGAAAAAACTCCGCTAAAACGATCGCTATTAATGAAACCCCTGCCATTACATAAAAGAAGGCAAATACAACATCGATTGTGGTCATCTTTAATGGTTGAGGTCTTTCTACTGAGAAATATAGGGCGATGCTAGATAAGAAAGCCAGGTTAATATTATTAAATGCTGATTCTATTTGATCGACTGGTACGAATAAAGTGTAGTAAAGAAGAATATATAAAAAAAATAAAGGAATTCCTACTTTTAAAAGGGTCATAGAATTTTCTCTTTTTAGCTCCCATCCTAGTCGGATTTCTTCGCTAATCTTTGGGGTTTTGTCTAAGCTTCTGTTTAGTGCTACCCAATTCTTTTTTCTATTTATTCCACATTTAGAATAAACCAATGACCAGCCATCAATTTTAAATTCATCATCAAGATACTGTTCAGGCACTGGCTGAATTTGAGAATCATCATCAATGCTGGATATTGCAATATAAATAAATTGCTCATCAAACGGATAATTGTCTGCGATGGGATTAAAATCAAAATTAGATGTGACTATGTATCTTGCTGAGTATGATTCGCCACTTTGAATGTGTTCTAATTTTCTAACTTCATGCTTTGGATTTAATGAGCTTAAGTTATTAAATTTAATAGACTCTATGGGATTTTCATTTCTCGATGTTATGTCTAAAAAGAATTCAGCACCAAAAATCCCATCTTCAATTGAAACGTTAGTAACTCTTTCTATGTCTATATTGAAAGCTATCACAGAATTAATTTTTTCTTTTTCATTTACGACTGATAGCTGATTTTTATGCAAGGTCTTAACTGGGTTTGAGCTATCTTTTGCAGGGAGTGCTAGCTCTACTAGTGCTCCGGTCTTAAGATTGTTTTTATTGTTTTTAAAAGATAAATCTTTTGAGGTACCTATGTATATATCTTGCTTCCCATCTGTATTGTTTATAGCTTTAATCACCTTGCTGATAAGCTCTGATTGTGATGAAAATTTTATTTTATCTCTGTCAGATATTTTTTTTATAAGCAAGGGGATTTCAAATTGATCAAATCGCTGATTGCATAATTGTTTTTCTTTTACAGACAAGTCGACTCCTAAAGTCTCAATAAATGTCTCCATAGAGAGATACACATCAAAGTTTGCATCTTCTCTTAGCATAATTGGTGCGTAGGTTAGTTCATAATCTAAGTAAGCAGCAGTTTCTGGACCTGTCAATATCAATATTGACCCATTGGATGCTAGGTGAATAGAGTCAATAATGTTTTGTGCCATTGTTAGTGGGACACCGCCTAAATGAATCATATCTGACTCATTAGCGTCTACAGATTTAAAAAATTTTTCTAAATCATCCTGTAATATTTTTTTATCTTTATGGGCTTCTTTATCAATATCAAATAAAAATACTTTATCCTTTTTTAGCTCTTCTTCTTGAGCCCAGTAAGCACTTGAATCTGAAAAATTTGCGACAAAGAATGTTCTTCCGTTTTTTTCTAATAGCCGTCTATTTCTTTCAGAATTTTCAGCCAATGTTTTCCCAGTGTATGTAAATACATTTGATCGCATGTCTATAATGTTTGAGTCTATAAGGTCAATGTCACTAGGAACATTTGTGTCACTAAAAATAATAGTTTTATTAGATATGATTGACTCTAGATATTTTCTTTTGTATTTTGATATACCACCAAAAGCACCTGGTGCTCTTGCAAACGTATAGTCACCCATATCAAGTATCTTTTTATATTGAAGCCAAGCCTTTTCATCATGACCTGCAAGTACGTGGTTGATGTCAACAAAGTCTATTTTGATCGGAACTCCCCCAATGCCGCCATCTTTATTGATGAGATTTTCAATATAAGAAACAGTCTTCTTCTCAAAATCAATAACTTTAGAAGCCATCTCTCCAATTTTTGAAGATCTATACCATAATAAAAAATTTATTTTGTCCAAGTCCTATCCACTATTAAGTTAATTTACCTTATATAAATTTTATAACTTTAACAAGATGTAGTTATTTGAAATCTTTATTTTTGTTTTTTAAAAGAAAATAGGTCTCTAAAAAATGGAAGAATCCATATAATTTTCAGAAAGTTTTTTGGAAAAAGTCTGCTCATTAAGTCATAAAAACGCGCATCATAACCGATAAGAATCCTCTTATTTTTTTTCTTTATGTTTTTTAAGATTATTTTTGCAGCTTTAGAGGCACTTGTGGGTGCATTGTTTTTAAAGACCATGCCAGCCTCCTCTTTATTTGGCGCTTTACCGAAAAAAGATGCTGTTTCTGGATCAAAGCTCTTAAATCTTGATGAATTATAAATATTTGTGCCTATGTGTCCTGGAAAAACACAATAGACCTCCACTGGTGAACCGGTCATTTCCATCTCTAGTGAAAGAGATTCTGTGAAAGCCTTTACGCCGAATTTACCAACATTATAAATAGATTGTTTTGGGACACTAAATAAACCAAATATAGACGAAACATTTACAAGAACCGCTTCTTTTCTTCCTTGTAAGTGTGGAAGAAATTCAGTGCTCATTTGGATTACTGAACTAAGCAAGATATCTAGTCCCCAGTTCCAGTCAGCTTCACTGACCTCATCGACTGATCCAATTACTGATATTCCAGCATTATTAATTACAATATCAATTTGATTGTGCAGGTCTAAAACTTTCTGTGGCAATTCCTTTATTTTATCTCTATCGCTAATATCAAAAGCATGGGTTGAAACCGAGATATTCTTTTTTCTTACTATTTCTTTGGTTTCTTGAAGCGATTCATTGTTCCAATCAACAAGAGCCAAGCTACATCCTTGATCAGAGAGCTCTTCTGCCAGCGATCTCCCTATTCCTGAACCAGCCCCAGTTATAAGGGCTACCTTGTTCTGAAAATTTTTCACTCTGCAATGGATTTATTTTTTCTTCGCTCTACTTCTTCATTCACCATTTTTGCGCAATCACTTGCAGCTGTCTCAAAAACAAATGGGAAAATTGAATGAATAATCGCAGCCAAACCAGAAAAAGTCATCCTGAATCCGTAATATGCTGCACACCGCATGTGCTCGAAATATGTCTCACCGTTTGTTTGAGGATGATGAGTAAAGATTTTAGATAATTGTTTCAAGTTAAAATTTATTCTACAACATCAAGAATGTCATGGCGAACTTTGAATAAATAATCTATTTTGTAAAATAATATATCTTTTTGTATGGATTATATTTCAGGCTTGAGTTTGGATGCTCATATGAATATTCTTTTGTATGATGATTATATTTTATCTCTGCGCTAGGCAGCTCGTAGGTATATTGACGAGTGTGATGATTGTATTTTAGCTTTGTGTTGGGCAGCTCGTAGGTATATTGACGAGTGTGATGATTGTATTTTAGCTTTGTGTTCGGCAGCTCGTAGGTATATTGACGAGTGTGATGATTGTATTTTAATACTGCGTTCGGATGAGCATTTTCATATTCTTTTGAATGATGGTTATATTTTAGGTTAGCTTCAACAGGAATTAAAAAAAATATAATGAATATTATTATAAATCGTCTCATCTTCTTACACACAATTAAGGAATATCATCTATTTGCTGAGCCTCATTTGGCCAACAAAATCCATTTTTCCTATAGGAAGACCCTTGACCCTCAACATGTCATACATAGTGGTGAGATGAAAATAAAAGTTCGGAAGTGAAAAAGACAAAATAAAGTCGGTGTTAGTAAATGGCCATCTTATATCGCCCATTTTAAAAACCACTTCTCCGTCTGAAAGTTTATCGATTTCATTGCTGCTAACTTGCAATAACTTTTGCTCTGCTTCTTTAAGAATATTCTGTAAAGCTTCGAAATCTAAATCAGGTGGCATTTTTGGAGGGCCAGACTCACCATTCTTTAAACCATTGATTGCGCCCAGTGAATGATGCGATATGCTAAATACCTGAAAGGCAAAAGTAGCCATATCTTCATATAACCTCATATCGACTATGTCTTGGAGATTCGTACCCTCTTCTTCAAAATGATCTCTTGCTTTTTGCATTATTTTTGAAGCTGCTGGCAATAATTGCAGATATGTCTCAAGTGAAACATTGCTTAACGAAATGTTCATAACATTACTCCTCGTAATATTTAATGGGGTTAATAGTTAAATCTATCAATCCCAAAATAATTCATTTAGTCTATAGACCAAGTTCTTTCAATAGTAACTAGCTCTCTTTTATCACATGAAGTAACTTCGGCCCATCGCGCAAAAACCTCATTTCCGGCTCCAGCTGTAAAGAAATCGTCAAAACCTTTTCCCATTACTTCAAAACTTGGCCAAGCCGTCATTAATTCAAAACCTTTTGGGTTCATAGAGCCCATAAAAGTTGTTGTTAAATATTGTGTTCCTTTCATTCCATTTTCTTCTGAGAATTTTTTTACTCCCATAGAAACAGCTCTTACATCCTGCATAGTAAAACCATCATTGATCTCACAGTGCCAAATTTCAGCAGGGAAAGTTGTCGATCCAGCATTTTGAGAAAAAGTGTTTAAAGAAAAAATTAAGATAAAAGTTGAAGCGGTTACTTTAAATAATTTCATTGTTATCTCCTGTCAATTTATATTTTAATTTTGCCATAAAAAAAATTTATTTTCTTTTCATAAGAATTGTTAAGCCTTATAGGTATGTGTAAAAAAAGAGTACAATATTTGAAATGAATAAATACTTAACCAAGATAAAAGATCATTCTCTGTTTCAGATTTCTGTAACAACTGTTATTTTATTTTCATCCTTAATGGTTGGTATTAGTACCTATGATTTTGAGGGTACCTTTGTAAGGGTTCTAATAATTAGTGATATTTTTGTGACCGTCTTTTTTGTTATAGAAATATCTATTAGGTTCTTTTCAGAAAAAAATAAACTTAACTTTTTTAAAGATGGCTGGAATATCTTTGATTCTGTAATAGTGATTTCTTCTCTAATTCCTGCTGGAGCTGGAAGCTCTGTAATGGTTTTACGCTTGTTAAGGTTAGCGCGGCTATTAAGGGTTATATCTTTTATTCCAGAGTTAAGGTTCGTTATTGAGGCATTAATAGAATCTTTGAAAAAGAGTGTCTATGTCTTAATTTTAATATTCATCTTGTTATATATATACGGGGTCGCAGGCGTGATTCTTTTTGAGTCCGTAGAGGGCGGTAGGTTCGAGTCTCTTGGTGAGGCAATAATTACATTAATTCAGATTATGACCCTCTCTTCTTGGGAAACAGTCATGCTGCCTATTGTAGAAATATACCCAATGTCATGGATGTATTTTATTAGTTTTGTGGTTCTATCCTCAATAATTGTCTTAAACCTCTTTGTTGCTATTTTAGTAGATGTTGTTTCTGAAAGAAGAAAAAGGCTTGAGCAAGAAAGTCTAAACAAGAACAAATAGTCTTATTGGTTTTAACTGATTTTTATATATGTTTTATGCTTTCTTCAAAATTTTTGCCATCAAAATAAACTATCTTATTTACTTCGGGCGGATTGTCGACACATTTAAGATTGATGCTGAATACATCGGGATGAGATCGGGGTTGATAAAAGGACTTTGTTCCGCATTTCTTACAAAAGAGATGCTTTGCAGTTTTAGACTCGAAAACATATTCTGTTAAAAGCTCTTTGCCATTAGTAATTTTAAATAAATGATGCTTTATAAAAAGATGGTCGTAATCAAGCATGTCACATATTGAGCAATTACATTTCCAGAGCTGAACAGACTCGTCTGAATTAAATGTGAATCTTATTTCTCCACAATGACAGCCGCCAGAATATTCTTTCATATCAGATTATAAATATGTTTTTATCATTGAATTCGTTGAACGGTATTGCGCCCAAGGCTATGTTTACATAAGCGTTATTAGATTTTGCTGTTAGTCGTGGCAAGAACACTCTAATTTTTTACAAACTTGATAGTTCTTAAAGTGAGCGTAAGCAACAAGAATTGAGCCACCTAATGTTAATGCCTTTTCTCCAAATTCTCCTAAGGTGCTTTCACCCAAAACCACTGCCAAGATAAGTGTTAGCAACCCAAGAATACCTACAGGAAGAAATGATATTGTATTGTGATTTTTGTAGCCTGTGGTTAAAGCATAAATGCTCACAGGGACCGCTAAAAGTACAATTAACTTATGTATAAATTCATTATCAAGAGAAAAGGAATGAATGCCTGAAGTTAGGATAAGAAAGGATGGAACGAAAAAACAATGAGCAACACATACAATAGATAAAGTCATTGCTAACTTATCTGTTCTTTGTTGGGCTTTTATCATCATACCTGTCCTTTGTCCTAGCTGGTTGGGCATTATTAACTTGTGTAAATATTTATTCAAGTTAAATTTATATAATCATTCCCAACTAAAAGAATTATTCACTATTTATACATTTAGTGATCTAGTTTTCCTTTATATTTAAGATGTTACTTCGAGCAGCAGGAGCACTCGCAGCAATCGCAGCAATTACACATGAAATTATTATAAACTAAAATACTTATCTATGTTTTAGATTGGTCAAAACAGCTTTTCTGTAGCATTTTTTTATGTGTAACCTTTACTTCTCATAAAAATGATGATAAGTTTACGTTACATTTTTTTAGGAGAGCTAAATGGTAATTGAAAAGAGAGATTTAACAATGTATTTAGGACTAGGGGTTAGCCTACTAGGTGTAGTTTTATATGATCCATTAGGATTCTTGTTTACAGGCGCAGGATTAATAGTTATAGCGATGGGTTTAATTTGCGTGTTTGTTAGTTACAAGCAATTAAGTGAAATTGAAATAGTAAACAAGGCTGTCGAAGACTTTGAGAAAATTAGGAGAAGATGATGAATCCAGAAGTAGTAATACCAGTACTAGGAATAATGGCTGGAATAATAGTGCCTGTATCTGTATTTATTTGGTTATATTTTGAAGGCAAAGATAAAAATAAAACAATATTAGAGATATCTAAAAATATCGATGACCCTTCAAAAATGCAAGACTTAATTGGCATGCTTGATGAAAGAAAAAAAGAACCAATTGATTACAGAAGAAGTGGTGTTGTTACTCTTTCCGTTGGCATTGGTCTCTTTCTTTTTGGCGTATTCTTTATAGGAGCAATCTTAAAGGGTGTTGGGTCCTTGGTGGCCGCTATTGGTATTGGCCAAATTATTGCTGGTTATCTCTATCCAAATACTAGCGAAGAAATTACTAACGCAGTTAATGCATTCGAAAAAAAATGACTTACTTTAAAAGATTTCTAATTATTTTTATCTGCGGTATTGTGCAAATATTTTATGCTGCATACCTTCTTTTAAATCTGTTTGGATATAGCGTCGATTGGCACATAAGCAATCATAGTGTTTTTATGTTCATTCCTGGAATCCTGGTCTTTGTTAGCTCGGGGATCTTATGTGCGTCTTATTATCTCGGAGACAGAAAAAACAATAATATTTTATATGACGAATATACAGCCCTTCGATATTATAAGATTGCAGCTGTTGGATATGCTCTAAATGGAATAGGTATATTTATACTTTTTTCAATCCAGGATTGGGCTAATTGGAATTTTCAAAGTGCTAACGATATGATTTATCAGATCGCTGCTTTTGCGTGGCTTACTTTCGGAGTTCTTTTAACAATATTTTCTGTTGGGGATTACAAAGAACATAAAAATGGGTAAACATCATCAAAATCTTATAAATAATCTTGAAAAGTTCAGAAAATCAGCTGGCCTAACTCAGCAGGACTTGTCTGAAAGTGCAGAAGTTTCAAGAAAAAGCATCAACGCTATTGAAAATGGAGTTTATGTGCCATCAACAGTATTAGCTTTAAAGATTTCAAAGATTCTTAATTGTAGGATTGAAGATTTATTTGAGCTGCCTAAGAATTAATTCTGCAGAAGAGACTGCTCAAGAGCGACTGAATTGATTTAAACAATTAATAAGATTGTCCTTTATATAAATTCACTATAGTCACTCCAATTACAATCAAAAATAAACCAATGATCGTCTGCCAATTTAGTGTCTGTTTATAAAATACATAACTTAATAGCGCTACTGAGAAAACACCCAGCCCTGCCCAAGATGCATAAATGATTGCAAGTGGCAGTTTTTGAGATAGTAATGCCAAAAGATAAAAAGATGCGCCATATGATATTAGTAAAGTCGCACTTGGGAAGAGTTTTGAAAAGTTTTGTGATGCAGGCAAGAGCATTGTTCCTAAGACTTCGAGTGCAATCGCAAAAAAAAGAATTATGTATACATTCATGTTCTTTTTTTAAACCTTTTGCAAAGTAATTATGACTCTTTATTTGGATCCCATATCACCAAATTTTTGGTTTTGAGTCTGTTTACAACTAACTTATATCTTGATTGTTCTTCCTTCCATTCTTTTAGCCACTTCTCACCGTCTCTCTCTGCATCAACAAAGATTGCATTAGTAAATGCCATAGGTAGTAATATTGCAACGTGAATCACTATGCTTGCAACTGTATTGTAGTTAAAAAATCCAAGATAATTTGCTGCCAAGAATCCAAAGAACACACTCCATATCGTGAACAAAACTAACATAAAGTAAGTCTGTAGACTTGGATCAGGCACATACTTTAGAGGATTATATCTCACATCCATTACTCTTCTCCAACCGCTTACAAGCTTCATTACACCTGTTCTGAATAGGCTAGGTTTTTTCACATTTGGTTCAATCATCTCTTCTCCTATTGGATCTTAGAAATTCTTTAATGACATGCATACCAACTGTTGCCCATGTCACTAGGACTAAACTCCAAAACAATATCTCAATCATTTAAATTTAACAAGTTTTTTAATTCTTTATAATTAAAGCTAATTTTAGAGATTCAATTTTTTGTTCTCTGAAATATTCTACTCCACCTTGGCAAAGTGACCTAAGTAGTATTTATCATTAACCAGTTAGGGCGATCTTTCTACTTCATATTCTATGCCATTTCAAAGATGCTATTGTACCTTGATTCATCGTCTTAAAAGTATAAGGATCCAACGACCAAGGTTTAAAATATCGGCTAGCGCGGCCGACACATAAGTGAGGGCTGCTGCGCTCAGAATACGACTAACAGCTTTTTCATTTGACCTTGATACGTATTTCCCTGCCCTTAATAAAGGAAGCGCTTTAGAAAAACTTGCATCAAATTCAATCGGCAAAGTCACCGCATGAATCATCATGCGAGCGATAAAACCAGATAGTCCTAGGAAAAGTAATAAAGAAAATGGTATTGGATGCCGGGTAATAATACCGATCACTGGCGATAAAGAAATAATGACAACACTCCAACGGGCTATCTTATCAACAACAGGAACCATCTTCGTTCTGGTAGCCAGACGTTTGTCACCTTGCTGATCCTGAATCGCATGTCCCACCTCATGAGCCGCAATAGCGATTGCTGTTAACGATTTGGATTCATAGTGCTCTCGCAGAAGCCGAACTTTTTTTTCAATTGGATCATAATGATCTCCTAGCTCAGTCACTTCAACCTTGACATCTTTTAAAGAAAACCTTTCAATCAAATGCTTTGCGAGCTCTCCTCCAGTACCGCGCATTTCAGGCTTTTCCGATGAATATCTCCTCATAACCATCTTCACCCACAAAGATGGTCCAAATATCAGTGCTAGGAGCAGGAGTGCCCCCACCAATGCTAAAACCATATTTTATCCTCTTAAATAAATTATTCTCTGTATTGCTTCTCTTTTGGAATTAAGTAATTAAGCACATCATTCCAGTTCTTAAATTTTTCACTCAAAAAATGAATGTGCTCGCCTTTAAATTCTCCTGCACCATTTGCAGTTCTATCATCTATTAAAAAATCTCCAGCATTTAGATTTTTATTATGGCTAAGTATCAATCTTTTATGTGCTAAATCACCTAAATATTTTTGAACCCAAAGGAATTTATCTGTCCATGCAGAAGGATTTTTCCAAGGCGCAGTAGATAAAATATAAACATCATAGTGTTGTGTGAGTTTTTCATATGCCTCGATTGCGCCATCGACAGGCTTCATCTTTGAAAATATTCCAGGTACATCGTCTAAGTCATTTTTAAATGCTGTTCTTTCTTCTTCTGTTAAGGCATCGATACCGCTTTGAAAATTTACTAGGACATTATCCATGTCTACATAAACAATTTTCATATATTCTGCCCCATTAAATCACTTTTAAATCTACTTCACCGAAACGGAGTGCTTTGGAACAGTGATTATTATTAAGCATTTTTCCAAAAATTTAATGTTCTCATATTTACTTGATTGTTATCCTTGATTAATTCTAAAACATTATTATAAAAATTATCTGCTTCTTCATCGGAGACCAACAATCTTAGACACTCTATAACTCTGGTAATTCTCAATTGATTGTGATCGTGTTGATCATTCCAATACATATTTCTCTTTAGAAAAGAAAAGAACCATTGAGAGGACTTAATAATATTATTTGTTGCTTCTTTATTGTTTTTAATTTGAACAACAATATCTTGACTATCGAGATAATATCCATGGAGTACAGATTGACTAGGTTTGTTCAGTGGAAAAACTATTTGAATAAAATCATGATTTTCTTCTATTTCTTTATCTGAAAAAGACCAAATGTCTTCGAGTGTTCTTTCTTTAAAATCTCTTCCTTTCAGAGTTAGGAAATCTTCATAAATCACTGTTCGAAACTACTCGACAGTTACTGACTTAGCCAAGTTTCTAGGTTGATCAATATCTGTTTCTCTAAGTAGCGCAACTTCATAAGAAAGTATTTGTAGTGGAATAGTATAAATAATAGGTGTTAGTAAGAAGTCGCATTTTGGCATTTTTATTAACCTGCCAGATTTAAGCTCCATCGAAATAGATGGATCGCAAAAAACATAAAGGGTTCCACCTCTTGCTTTGACTTCCTCTAAATTGGAAACAAGCTTTTCAGCGATTTCGCTTTCTGGAGCAAGTGCAATTACTGGCATATCTTCGTCAATTAAGGCTAGCGGACCATGTTTAAGCTCGCCAGCTGGGTATGCCTCGGCATGAATATAAGAAATTTCTTTAAGTTTAAGGGCGCCCTCTTTTGCAATAGGATAAAAAATTCCTCTTCCCAGGAATAATGCATTATCTTTTTTAGCTATCTCTGGGGCTATTTGTATAATCTCATCTTTGAGTTTTAGGGTCTCTTGGACGGTTTCTGACAAAGACCTCATGGCTGTGATGACTCTCGTTCTTAATTTAGGATTTTTATCTCTGCTTTTTGCCAGTGAAAGTGCTAATAGCATTAGTGCTGCTAACTGGGTTGTAAATGCTTTTGTGGAGGCTACTCCTATCTCTGGTCCAGCATTAGTAAAAATAGAATAATCTGATTCTCGTGCAAGAGAGCTTGTTGGAACATTGCAAACTGTTAATGAAGATAGATAGCCTTTCTCTTTTCCATACCTTAGTGCTGCCAGTGTATCTGCAGTTTCTCCTGACTGAGATATTGTGACCAAAAGAGAATCTTCATCTACGTGTGGGTTTCTATATCTATATTCTGAAGCATAATCTATTTGAGTGGGTAGTTCTGAAATCGCTGAGAACCAATTTGAAGCAACCCTACCAGCATGTAAGCTTGTTCCACACGCAACTATCTGAATTCTTTTTACTTTTTCAAACACCTCCGACGACCCAAGACCAAAAATATTGTCTAAAACATCATCTCCGCCGACCCTTCCATCAATGGTATTTAAAATCGCCTCTGGCTGTTCGTAGATTTCTTTTTCCATAAAATGTCTATAATCGCCTTTTGATGTTGCTTGACTAGAGATATCAATTTTAGAAATCTCGCGCTCTACTTCATTTTTAGATTCATCATAAATTTTGTACTTTTCAGACGAAAGCTCAGCAACATCTCCATCTTCTAGAAAAATAAATTCATTTGTAAGCTGGCTGATAGCAATAGGATCTGATGCAGCTAAAATCTCATTCGTGCCGATTCCAATTAGCAGCGGAGACTTGCTTCTTGCGATAATAATATTTTTACTGTCTTCTTTATCGATTGCCGCTATGGCGAAAGCTCCTTCTAGCTTTTCAATAGTTAAATACATTGAGTCGAGCATGCTGTTACTTTTGTTTAAAAAATACTCAAGCATGTGTGCAATTAGTTCAGAATCTGTTTGAGATGAAAAGCTGTAGCCCTCTTCTTTTAAGAATTCTTTTAGCGCTATATAGTTTTCAATAATCCCATTATGGACAATATAGATTCTCTCATTAGACTTGTGTGGGTGGGCATTCTCTTCAGATGGCTCTCCGTGAGTGGCCCATCTTGTGTGGGCAATGCCCAGTTTGCTCCTAGGCTTTTCATTAATCATTTTTTCTTCTAGCAATCGGACTTTGCCCAAAGTCCTCAAATGAGCAATTTGATCATCTTGATGGAGCGCTATTCCTGCTGAATCATAGCCTCTGTATTCCATTTTATGCAGGCCCTGTACAAGAAGCTTACCAACATTTCTTTCAGAGGCTGCAGCAATAATTCCACACATAATTATCAGTCCTTCTTTTTAGACCAATTTTCTTTGTTGTCTTGTTTTGATCTTGCGACGCCAAGCGCATTGTCGGGCACATCTTTTGTAATAACAGATCCAGCAGCAACATAGGCATTCGATCCGATGGTAACTGGTGCCACTAATGATGAATTTGTTCCAACAAAACTATCGTCACCTATTTTGGTTTGGTTTTTATTTTTGCCATCATAGTTACATGTAATAGTACCAGCGCCAATGTTTGATCCCGATCCAATTTCTGTATCTCCTAAATATGCAAAGTGATTAGCTTTTGAATCTTTGCCAATAGATGTCTTTTTGGTTTCTACAAAATTACCGATTTTTGCACCATCATCGATATGGCTCCCTTCTCTTAATCTTGCGTACGGGCCTACTGAGCATCCACTTCCTACTTTAGAAGAAACGAGGTGAGAAAAAGCCTCAATAGAAGAGTTATCTCCTATTTCAACATCTTTAAGAATGGTATTTGGTCCGATAAAAACATTGTTGCCGAGAACTACATTGCCGTCGAGAATAACATTCACATCTATTTGACAGTCTTTCCCAACAGATACGGTGCCTCTAACATCAAGCCTGTTTTTATCAGACAAAGTTACTCCCATCTGTAATAATTCTTCTGCTTTCATTTTTCTATATATGCTCTCTAACTCTAATAGCTCTTCTTTAGTATTTGCGCCCTTGACCTCGTCGTTGGGAACAATGCATGTTTTAATTTTATACCCTTTTGAAGCAATAATAGAAACTATATCAGTTAAATAATACTCACCAGCCGCATTATCGTTACCGACTTCATTGATGGCATCTTCTAATAATGATTTATTACAGCACAAGATCCCTGTAAAGATTTCTTTAAGAAGTTTTTCATCTTCAGAGGCGTCCTTTTCTTCGACAATTGATTCAGCATAGCCTTCATTATCTTTTTTAACCCTTCCATATCCAGATGGGTTGTCCATTAAAGTGCTTAGAATTGTTAGGCTATCATCTGTTGTTGCAATTAGGTTGTTTAATGTTTCTTGTTTGATTAATGGAACATCCCCATACAAAACAAGAACCTTTGATGCATTTGATATGGAAGATAGAGAGGATTTAACAGCATCAGCCGTACCAATGGCTTCTTTTTGTTCGCATATTTGAATTTCTCCAAGAAATGATTTTGTCTCAGCAATTACTGATTCTTTTTCATAGCCGACAACAAAAGATGTCTCATCACTTATACCAAATACTGTTTCATATATTCTTTTGAGCATTGAATATCCGCCCACTGGTTGGAGAGATTTAGCTTTGGTTGAAAGCATTCTTGAGCCTTCGCCCGCAGCCAGTATGACAGTATGAATTTTCACAATATAAGGCTAAATAGATACCTTACTGTTTTTTACGAAGTTTTTGAATAGTTTTTAGTCTAGCAACTGCCTCTGCTAATTGTGAGGAGGCTTTTGCATAATCAATTGTTGCGTCTTTGTTTGCTAGTTCTTGCTCAGCTGATTCTTTTGCTTTTATAGCTTCAGACTCGTCAAGGCTTTCTGCCCTTTCAGCAGTGTCAGACAAAACTGTTACTAAATCTGGTTGTACTTCTAGAAACCCGCCTGAGCAAAAAAATGCTTCTTCTTCTGTGCCATTTTGGACCCTAACAGGCCCTGGGGCCAAGCCAGTCAATAACGGTGTGTGTCCTGGAGCAATTCCAAGCTCTCCAAGGGTCCCAGTTGCATAAACCATAGTAGCCTCGCCTGAATAAATTTCTTCACTTGAAGATACTATGTTTATTTTAATTGTGCTCATTGTTATAAAGTTTTAGCTTTTTCTACTGCCTCTTCAATTGTTCCAACCATATAAAAAGCCTGCTCAGGAAGATGGTCGTAATCTCCGTCTAGTATTCCTTTAAAAGCCTTAATGGTGTCTTCTAGCGAAACATACTTACCAGGTGTTCCAGTAAATATTTCAGCTACAAAAAATGGCTGCGATAAGAATCTTTGAGCTTTTCTTGCTCTTGCAACTAGCTCTTTATCTTCTTCAGAAAGCTCATCCATTCCAAGAATTGCAATAATGTCTTTTAGTTCATTATATCTTTGTAGAATTTTTTGGACACCTTGCGCTACCTCATAGTGATCGCTCCCAACCACAAAAGGATCGAGCTGCCTGCTTGTTGAATCAAGTGGATCGACCGCAGGATAAATACCCAATTCTGAAATCTGTCTTGAAAGAACCACTGTTGCATCTAAGTGAGCAAAGGTTGTTGCAGGAGATGGGTCGGTCAAATCATCAGCTGGAACATATACCGCTTGGATTGATGTAATGGATCCTGTTTTGGTTGAAGTTATTCTCTCTTGAAGTGCTCCCATTTCTTCAGCAAGCGTTGGCTGATATCCAACTGCTGATGGCATTCTTCCTAACAGGGCCGAAACTTCAACACCTGCTAAGGTATAACGATAAATATTATCAATAAATAACAAAACATCTTTACCCTCGTCTCTAAAACTTTCAGCCATCGTCAGCCCAGTAAGAGCAACTCTTAATCTGTTTCCAGGAGGCTCGTTCATTTGTCCATAAACCATTGCAACTTTAGATTCGCTTAATTTATCAATATTAACAACTCCTGATTCCTGCATTTCATAATAGAAATCATTGCCCTCTCTGGTTCTTTCTCCAACACCAGCAAACACGGAAAGCCCTGAGTGCTGTAATGCAATATTATTAATAAGCTCCATCATGTTTACGGTCTTGCCAACACCAGCGCCACCAAATAAACCAATTTTTCCACCTTTCGCAAAGGGGCACATTAAATCAATAACCTTAATGCCTGTTTCAAGAACCTCATTGGATGCTGACTGATCTGTATAGCTAGGTGGTTTTCTATGGATTGGCATCTTGTTTTTTTCACCAATTGGTCCTTTCTCATCTATTGGATTTCCAAGAACATCTACAATTCTTCCCAGGGTCTCTGGTCCAACTGGAACTGAAATAGGAGCATTGGTTCTTGAGGCTAATAAACCCCTTTTTAAGCCTTCGGTTGCTCCCATGGCAATTGTCCTAACAACTCCATCGCCCAATTGTTGTTGAACTTCAAGTGTTGTTCCACTTTCGTCAACCATTAACGCTTCATATACTTTTGGAATATTATCTTTATCGAATTCGACATCAATAACCGCCCCAATAATTTGTGTAACGATTCCATTGCTCATATTTATTCTCCTTAAACTGCGGCTGCGCCGCCAACTATCTCTGAGAGCTCTTGAGTGATAGCTGCTTGTCTTACGTTGTTATATAAAAGTTCTAATTCTTTAATTAAATCTCCTGCGTTGTCTGTTGCATTCTTCATTGCGATCATTTTTGCTGCTTGCTCACATGCATTATTTTCTACAACAGCCTGATAAACCAACGACTCGATATATCTTGTTAACAAGCCATCTAACAATTCTTTTGCTTCTGGCTCATAGATATAATCCCATTGTGATGGATTAGGTTCATCCCGCTCTTCTGGTATAAGAGGTATCAACTGCTCTACATTTGGCTGTTGAGTCATGGTGTTAACAAAGCTGTTTGAACATAGATAGGCTTGATCAATATCGGTATTTTTATGCATATCTAGAACCACCTTTGTTAGCCCAATCAAGTCATCTGGGTTTGGCTTATCGCCAAGTTTCTCTGCAACTGCAATGACCTCTCCACCAACGCTCTTAAAAAACCCTGCTGCTTTTGTTCCAATTAATGCAAAACAAGAGCCAATATCTTGCTCATTTAACTCAGCTGACTTTGCAATAACCTGTTTAAATAAGTTAATGTTAAGTCCACCACACAACCCCTTGTCTGATGAGACAACAATGAAGCAAGCTTTTTTGGGTGTTCTTTCTTCATAAAAAGGATGCCTGTATTCGGAATTAGCAAGAGCTATGTGTGAAATTACATCTTTGATCTTTAAAGAGTAAGGCCTGCCTTCAAGCATTGAGTCTTGAGTTTTTTTCATCTTGCTTGCGGCAACCATTTCCATAGCAGAGGTAATCTTTTGAGTACTTTTAATGCTCGCTATTTGTTTTCTTACTTCTTTCGTATTAGCCATTATTTAATTTAAAAGGTTTGTGTTTTTTTAAAATCCTCTACCAGATCTTTAAATTGATTTTCTATATCGTCATTCCAATCACCGGTTGAGTTTATTTGTTCTTCTAATTCACTTTTTTCAGCAGTTAAATATCCATGAAGTGCTTCTTCAAAATCTAGGATCTTTTCAACATCAACATCCACCATATAGCCTCTATCGGCAGCGAACAGGCTCAAGGCTTGCTGTGCAACACTCATTGGTGCATATTGTTTTTGCTTAAGTAGTTCGGTGAATGCCTTACCGCTAGCAAGTTGTTGTTTTGTAGTGTCATCTAAATCAGATGCAAATTGTGAGAAGGCAGCTAGTTCACGGTACTGGGCTAGTGCAGTTCTGACTCCACCAGCTAGTTTTTTCATAATCTTTGTTTGAGCTGAGCCTCCAACTCTTGAGACTGATAGTCCTGGATTAATTGCTGGTCTGATACCTGAGTTAAACAGTTCAGTCTCTAAATATATTTGTCCATCAGTTATTGAAATAACGTTTGTTGGTACAAAGGCAGACACATCCCCTGCAAGTGTTTCAATAATTGGTAAGGCTGTTAAAGAGCCTGTCTTTCCTTTAACCTTGCCATCTGTAATTTTCTCAACATAATTTGCGTTAACTCTTGCCGCTCTCTCTAATAGTCTTGAATGAAGGTAAAAAACATCTCCAGGATATGCCTCTCTTCCAGGAGGCCTTTTCAATAGGAGTGATACCTGTCGATAAGCAACAGCCTGTTTAGAAAGATCGTCGTAAACAATTAATGCATCTTCACCCTTATCTCTGAAGTACTCTCCCATTGTGCAACCTGAGTATGCTGACAAGTATTGCATTGGCGCAGGATCAGCGGCTGTTGCTGAAACAACAATTGTATGGTCCATTGCCCCATATTCTTCGAGCTTTCTTACAACGCTTGCAACTGTTGATTGTTTTTGGCCTATAGCGACATAAATACATTTAATGCCTGAGCCTTTTTGATTAATGATTGCATCAATAGCCACAGCTGTTTTGCCTGTTTGTCTGTCTCCAATTATGAGCTCTCTTTGTCCTCTACCAATTGGCACCATGGCATCCACGGCCTTTAAGCCGATTTGAACTGGTTGATCTACACTCTGACGAGCAATAACACCAGGAGCCACCACCTCAACTGGTGCATTCTTTTCCGCCTTGATCTCTCCTTTTCCGTCTATAGGCATGCCAAGGGTGTTTACCACTCTTCCTAGCAGGGCCTCTCCAACAGGAACCTCTAGAACCTTACCTGTACATACTACTTTTTGACCCTCAATAATTTCAAGATAGTCTCCAAGTACAACAGCCCCAACGGAGTCTTGCTCAAGGTTAAGGGCCATGCCTTTTGTTCCATTTTCGAACTCTATTACTTCGCCATACATAACATCTCCCATGCCATGTATTCTTACAATACCGTCTGAGACACTAACAACAATGCCCTCGTTTTTTCTTTCTGCAGATAGATCAAGACCAGCAATTTTCTCTTTTAAAACGCTGGATATTTCTGATGGATTTAATTGGCTCATTTTTTCACCTTAAAAATTTAATTGGTTTACAAGTTTATTAACCTTTCCTCTAATTGAGAGGTCAAGTGATTCATCGCCTATCTTGATTGATAGGCCGCCCATCATTTTTGGGTCTTTTGAAAAGTATATATTGGCGTCTTCGCCATATGTAGATTTTAGTTTTTGTTCTATGTTTTCTTTTGCTTCCTCGCCCGGTTCCACAGCAACAAAAACTTCAATTGAGTTTTGGTCTTTATGTTTCTCTAAAAGATCTTGATAAATAAAATATATAGACTCAAGCAAATTTAAACGTTTGTTTTCAGCCAATATCTGTATAAGTCTTTTTGTTGTGTTTGAAATGTTTTCTTCAAATAGTTTAACAAGAATGTCTAATATCTCCTGTCTTGAAAGGATTGGGTTTTCAATAGTATTAATAACGCCCTCTGACTTTGATGCAGCAGCTATTGTTTTTAACTCAGCTGCTATTTCTTCTAAGTTGTTTGAATCTCTCGCTGATTCAAACAAGGCCTTGGCATATGGCCTGGCTAAAGGGGTTAGCTCAATCATTTACTATAATTCCTCTGCGGCTTTTTTGAGAATATCTTCGTGTTTTTCTTTAGAAATTTCGTCACCAAGAATCTTTTGGGTTGTATTAATGATAATGTCAGACATTTGCTGCCTAAGATCCTCTTTGGCATTATTGGTCTCGTTCTCAATAGCTGTAGTGGCTGAGGCTATTATTTTTTCTGCTTCAACTTCTGCTTTTGTTGACGCATCACTAACAATTTTAGAGGCTCTTGTATTTGCTTTATCAAGAATCTCTGCTGCCTTTGCTTTTGCTTGATCGAGCTCTTTGTCAAAAGCAAGTTTTGCTTCTTCTAAAGAGTCATCGGCTTTTTTTGCAGCTTCTAAGCCATCAGATATTTTCTTCTCTCTTTCGTGCATCACGGCAAGAATTGGGGGATAAACATATCTCCAGCATATAGCCACAAAAACAATCATAACGACTGCTTGAGCAAGTAAGGTTGCGTTTATTTCCATATTTTATTATCTGTTTTTATATAGCGAATAGCATGTACATACCAAGGCCAACACCAATCATAGGGACCGCGTCGGTTAAACCCATCATTAAAAAGAATCTGCCTTGAAGAAAAGGAGCCAGCTCTGGCTGTCTTGCTATTCCTTCTATAAACTTGCTACCTAAAATCCCTACACCGATACCAGCTCCAATAGCTGAAAGGCCCATTGTGATCCCTGCTGCTAAAATACTATATTCCATTTTTTTCTCCTATAAGTTGAGGATTAATGTTCCTCTGTTTCATGCGCCATCGCCAAATATGCAATTGTAAGCGCCATAAAAATAAATGCTTGCAATGCCACAATTAATATGTGAAAAAGCGCCCATACCAAATGCAAGCCAAATCCCATTATGCCTACTGGTATGCTACTAAAAAATAGCATTAATGCAATTAAGATAAAAATCATCTCTCCTGCATAGAGGTTTCCAAAAAGCCTCAGGCCTAGGGAAATTGGTTTTGCGATAAAGTTAACCATCTCAAGTACAAAATTTACAGGTATTAACCACTTTCCAAAAGGGTGTAATGTTAGTTCTGCGATGAAAGCTTTAGCTCCCTTAACGGTGATACTGTAATAAATTGTTAGTATAAAAACTCCAAATGCCATACCAAGTGTAATGTTTGGATCGGTTGTTGGAACAACTTTAAAGTACAGTGAATCTGATGAGGTTAACCACTCAACACCACTTCCAGTCTCTGCGTTATATCCAAACAAGGAAAATGCAATATATCCAGCTAAAACAGGCAAGAAGTCAACCGGTACAAGGTCCATCAAGTTCATTAATAATATCCACACAAAAACCGTTAGTGCTAAAGGGGCTATTAGGGTGTTTTTAACAGAACCGAATAGAGATTGAACGTTGTCTTCAACAAACTCAATAGACATTTCAACAAAATTTTGAATGCCTTTGGGTGGTGTATTTGAGTCTATATCTTTTGGTATAGCTTTTTTGAAAATAAAAACAAAAAGGCCTCCAAGCGCAATAGACCAAAACAATGAATCCACATGAAATGCCCAAAAACTCATATAATCAACCATGTATGGATTGCAAGTCCAAAATGATTCAGTTATTCCAGCCTTTTCATTAACGGGCACATGGCCACAAGTTAAATTGGTTAAGTGATGGCTTATATAGGACTCTGTGCTTAGCTCTGATGCCATTATTTAGAAGGCTCCTTGTTAAGCATGAAAACAGCTGGATTAAGCGAAATATTAAATACAATAAATAGGCTCATTGCATGTAAAAAAGTTTCTGGGTTATTGGTGCCTGTTATTATCAGAAAAATCACAAAAAGGGTCCATTTTGAAAGCCAAATATACCCAACAACTAAAGCTGCATCATGAATTTTTGATCCAAGATAATAGACAAGAGTGACAGAGGCCATATAACCAAGGGCTATAGGTATAAATAAAAGGCTTGTTACCGCTCCAAGGGTAAAAATTAGCACACTAACAGCTATTACAGATTTTATTTTTAGGTCGATTTTTTTCAAGCTACGATTTGTGGAGTCAATTTATTATCCTGATTGCGAGAATTATAGAAACATATTTATCTATAGACAAGATGTTTATTGCTTATTTTTAATCTTTGTGATGATATTATCGAGCTCATCTAGTGACATATAACTTATTGAAACCTTACCAGACTTTTTGTTCTTTGTTTCGATTTCGATTTTGTGTCCAAAACTTTCAGACATTTCTATTTCTACGTTTATTAAATCACTATCTTTAACTTTCGTTTTGTTGCTCTTGGATGTTGATTTCCTTGTTGTTAGCGAGTTTAAATCTTTGACTGAGAGATTCTCCTTTATAATTTTTTTTGCTAGTTTTTCTGACTCGACAGAGTCCATTGCTGCAAGGAGTTTGGCATGTCCTTTTTCAATTTGCCCTCTTGATAACATTTCTAAAACAACATTGGGTAAAGAAAGAATTCTTAAAGAATTCGCTATGGTGCTTCTTGCTTTTCCGGTTGATGTGGCCACCTCATCTTGTGTTAGGCCAAACTCTCTCTTAAGTCTGTCTAGCCCCCTTGCTTCTTCAACCGGATTAAGGTCTTCACGTTGGAGATTTTCAATAAGTGCTGAGATAAGAGCGTCTTGGTCTTGTTTTTGGTCAACCAAACAGGGAATTGTTTTTAATTTAGCCATCTTTGAGGCCCTAAGCCTTCTTTCTCCAGCGATAACCTCAAATTCATTAAGACCTAGTTCCCTGACAAGTATTGGGGATAACACTCCTTGGTTTTTAATAGAATTTGTTAACTCTAATAGTTTCTCGTTATTAAAATTTGATCTGGGTTGAAACCTTCCTGGTTTGATTTTGTCTATTTCAACCTCTTTAACCGATCTTTGGTTTTGCGCACCTTGCCCGAGCAAAGCATCCAGACCTCTGTTTAATGTTTTTTTATCTTCAGGCATACTCAACCCTCCTTATCAACTCGCCCGCTAATGCTAGATAAGCTTTTGCACCAAAAGAGCTCGGCATATATTTTATACCAGATACTCCGTGGCTGGGTGCTTCTGCAAGTTTTATATTTCTTGGTATAAGGGTGTTAAAAACCAAACTTTTGAAATGTTTTTCAAGCTCTTCTGAAACCTCTTTAGTAAGGTTGTTGCGCATATCAACCATTGTTCTAACAATTCCTATTACCCTGTTTGATGTCATGTTTTTGCTGGATAGTGTTTGTATGGTTTTCATTAGTCCAGTTACCCCCTCAAGAGAATAATATTCACACTGAAGAGGAATTAGGGTGCCAGAGGCAGAAGAGAGGCCCTCTACTGTTAGCTGGTTTAGTGTGGGTGGTGTGTCTATTATCGTATAGTCAAAAACATCCTCCAACTCTTCTAGGCTGCTTGATAAAAAACCTTGTTTGTTATCATTTCTTATTGCTACCTCTAGTGCTATTAACTCTTCTCCCCCAGCTATAGCGCTATAGTTGTCGTTAGTTTTATATATACAATTAATAATCTTGGTGTTGTTAAAATAGTGGTCATATAAGGTTTTGGGATTTTTTTCTGATATTCCAGTTGCGGTGGTTGCGTTTCCTTGTGGGTCAAGATCTATCAACAAAACCCTCCTTTTGGTTGCTGAAAGGCTAGCAGCAAGGTTTACTGCTGTTGTGGTTTTGCCCACCCCGCCTTTTTGATTAGCTATTGCAATGATTTTATTCATTTTTTATTACAACTATGTTTCTTTCATGGTTTTCATTGTCTAGTTTAATTATTTCATATCTGTATTTTTTTTGGTCTAATAGTTTTAATTCTTCTTTGATTTTTTGTTCTTTTCCTTTTAATAAAATATATTCTGTTTCTTTTTTGTTATTTTTTTGGGTGAGGCTTATTATTTTTTCAATTGATGCAAAAGCTCTCGCCGTTATAACGTCAAAGCGTTCTAGGTTATTGTTTTTTGTTATTGTTTGATTGATCACTTCGGCATTTTTAAGCTCAAGCCTATCGATCACTGTTCTTAGAAAGTAGCATTTTTTATTATTGCTTTCTATGAGGGTTATTTTGTTGTCTGGTTTTGTTATAGACAAAAGAATCCCAGGAAAGCCGCCTCCAGAACCAAGGTCGGCGATGTTGTTATTTGGTTTGATCAGGTTAATGATTGGCGAACAGTCATTGATGTCTTTTTGCATGACTTCTTCTTTGCTTGTTCTAACAAAAATGTTGTGTGTTTTGTTGAACTCTAGCGCTAGCTCTATGAAGGTGTTTACCTTTTTTAGTTGGTTGTTTGTGAGTGGTTTTGCTTGCGCACAGCTCTTAGGCATTTTGTTTTATAAGCTCTTCTTTTTTTAGCTGTATCAATATAAGGTTTATTGCTGCTGGGGTTACTCCCTCAATTCTTGCTGCCGATCCTATTGTGGTTGGGGTGTTTTTGATAAGTTTTTCTTTAACTTCGTTTGAAAGGCCTTGAATATCTGAATAGTTTATGTCTTTTGATATTTTTTTGTTGTTTTGTTTTTTTGTTTTTTCTATTTCTCTTAGTTGTTTTTTTATATACCCATAGTATTTGTTTTCTATGCATGCCCTTTCAAAAAGGTGTTTGTTTTCTTTGTTGGTTTTAAATAGCTTTGTTTTGTCAGCATCTGTTCTGGTTAATAATTTGAGTATGCTTTTGTTTTCTGGGAGTTTTATTTTTTCTTTTTTACTGTTAATAAAAAAATTGGTGTTCTTTTTTAAAAGATTGGTCTTTACAAAGTTTTCGTATTCGGCTTCTTTGTTTGTGTAGTGTTTAAACCTTTCGTTTCCAATTAAATTATATTTATATGCTTTTTCTAGAAGCCTTTGTTCTGCATTGTTTTGTGATAAAAGCAACCGGTATTCTGCTCTGCTGGTGAACATTCTATATGGTTCTGTAATTCCGTGGTTTGTTAGGTCGTCTATTAGGACACCTATATAGGCCTCACTTCTCTCCAACACCAGTTCTTTCTTTTTTAATATAGCTCCCGCTGCGTTTGCTCCTGCTATTAGCCCTTGTGCTGCTGCTTCTTCGTATCCTGTTGTCCCATTAATTTGGCCTGCTAGGTAAAAGTTTTCTAAAAACCTAGTTTCAAGTGTTGTTTTAATGTTTCTAGGATCAACAAAATCGTACTCAACCGCATAACCATATTCTTTTATCACCGCTTTTTCTAAACCTTTAATAGAATATATAAATTCTTTTTGTATCTCTTTTGGTAGGCTTGTTGATATCCCATTGGGATAAACAAGATCTTTGTTTATTCCCTCTGGTTCAATAAATATTTGATGGCTCTCTTTGTCATAAAACCTGTTTACCTTATCCTCTATTGATGGGCAGTATCTTGGGCCTATGCCTTTTATGTTTCCTGAGTACATTGCTGAGAGGTGTGTATTGTTTTTTATTATTTCATGTGTCTTTTTGTTTGTTCTTGTTATAAAACAGGGTAGTTGTTTTTGGTGTTTTTTGGGTCTTTTGTATAAAGACATCCATGGGGTTGGTTTTTCGCCTGGTTGAATCTCCATTTTTTTTACATCGATGCTTGAAAACCTTATTCTTGCTGGTGTTCCAGTTTTTAACCTTCCCATTGGAAGGTTTAGGTCGTATAGCCTTTTTGATAGTGGGAGCGCAGCCTTATCGCCGAATCTTCCTCCTGTTGAGATTGTTTTTCCTGTATACATTTTTCCATTAAGAAATGTGCCTGTTGTAAGAATTACTTTTTTGGCTTTAATTTGTTGTTTTTTTGTTATAACTCCGGTGACTTTGTTGTTTTTAATTATTATGTCTACAACTTCATCTTCAAAAAATTCAATATTTGTTTTAAATAGAATTTTTTGAACTGCTTTTTTATAAAGGTCTCTATCACATTGAACCCGTAGCGCTTGAACAGCGTCTCCTTTTCTTGTGTTTAGTGTTCTATATTGTATACCTGCTAGATCTGTTGCTAGAGGCATTAACCCTCCCATAGCCCCAATCTCTCTTACAATATGAGATTTCCCTAGGCCGCCTATAGCCGGATTGCATGACATTTGCCCAATCTTTTTCTTTTCAAATGTTATTAGCGCGCATGATAACCCCATTCTATAAACAGCATGAGCCGCTTCAACACCAGCATGCCCGCCTCCAACAACAACAACATCAAATTTATACATAATTAATTAAACAATAATATCTATATTATATACTTATTGTTATTTCTATTAGAGAAAGGTTTTTTTGTTAACAACTCACTCAAAACCCTTTGTAGAACAAAGCTTCTCATAACAAAAAACATACCAACAACTTGTTATACAACATTAAACAAAGCACTGAAAAAACTGTTAGTAACTAAAAAACAAAAATATTAATAACAATTAATCCACAAAATAACTACTTACCAATACAGAAACTATTAAAGATATCACCCAACAAAGAGTCTGAAAACTTAACACCAACTAACTCATCAAGACTAGATCGCGCATTCCTTAAATCTTCAGCAACAACCTCTAAGTCGTTTTCGTTATTTAAATTATTTAGAGCTTTTTTCAAATCAAAAACAGAAGCATTAAAAAGGCCAACATGCCTATCTCTAATAAGATAGTCATATTTTACTTCTTTAACACCCCCCAAAACACGAGACTTTATTAAACTCTTTAAAGCATCAAAACCCTGGCCTGTTTTAGCAGACACACAACAATCAAAACAACCATCAACAGTTTTATTTATATCTATTTTATTTTGAATGCTAAAAAAAGAACCCTTTTTACAAAGACCTTTAAAATAATCAACAACATCAGCATTAAAATCTTCAAAGACGCCCAAAACTAAATCAGACTCTTTTATTTTAGATAAGGAAATTTCAATCCCAGCCTTCTCTACAAGATCTTCAGCCTCCCTAACCCCAGCCGTATCAAAAACAGAAAAAGAATTGGATTCATAAAAAACCTCAGACTCAATCATATCTCTTGTTGTTCCAGGAGTGCTAGAAACTATAGCCCTATCAAAACCAACAAGCCGATTAAAAACAGATGACTTTCCCGAGTTTACAGGACCCACTAAAACAATATTATTTTTCTGATTCCAAAGGTTTTTATTAACACAAGCACCCACAAAAAGCTCCAACCTGTTAATAAGGTTTTTTAAAGTAACAAAAAAAGAATCATCTAAATAATCATTACCCTCATCAGAAAAATCAATCTCTGCCTCAACCAAAACCCTTGCCTCATCTATTTCAGCAGCAAATTCACCCACTTGAGAAGAGAGCTCACCAAACAAAGAATTAACAGACAAAAGAACACCGCGCTCATCTGTGCTATCTATCAGGTCAGAAACAGCTTCAGCCTCAACAAGACTTATTTTATTATTTAAAAAAGCCCTTTTGGTAAACTCACCGCCAGGCGCTTCATCAAAACCCAACCCTTTAAAAACTTTAACAATATTTGACATTATACCAAGACTGCCATGGGCATAAACCTCAAACGAATCCTCCCCTGTATAACTTTTTGGACCATTAAAAACAACCAACCCAACCTGATCAATGGCACGATCCCCATCTTTAAAAACAGCAACATGAAAGTGGTTGGGAGAGAAGCCGTCTCGACCAAAAAGCTGTTTTAAAAAACAATGACAACCAGAACCAGAAACCCTAAATATACAAATCGCAGACTTAGCAGGTGGTGTTGCTAGAGCAAAAACAACAGACATTACTAATCAGAGCCAAGAGCGCCCTGCTGTTTATACAAATAGCTCTGCTGTGCTAGCTGAACCCCAGTGTTAACCACGGTATATAAACAAAGTGCCGCAGGGAAAAAAATAAACAAAACAGAGAACATTACAGGCATATATTTCATCACCTGAGCCTGGGTTGGGTCCATCCCAGCAGGCTGGGGGTTTAATCTTTGAGTTAAAATCATTAACAAACAAAAAACAACAGGCAGAATAAAATAAGGATCTGGGGAAGACAGGTCGGTCCAAAAACCCAACTCGCTATGACGCAGCTCAACCATTTCTCTTAGAGCAAAAAAGAAACCTATAAAAAAAGGCATCTGAATTAAAAGCGGCAAACAGCCACCAAGAGGGTTCGCCCCGTGCTTTTTCATAAGCTTCATTGTTTCAGCGCCTTGTTTTTGCCGGTCATCCTTGTACCTTTCCTTAACCTCATTTAGCTCTGGAGTAATTTTTCTAAGGGCCGCCATAGACTTAAAGCTTTTTGATGTAACAGGCCAAAAAGCAAGCTTTATAAGAATTGTAAAAACAACAATGGTTAAACCCCAGTTGTTTATATAACCATTAAGCAAATCCATAAACCAAACCATTGGCTGAGACAAAAACCAAAACCAACCCATGTCGATTGATAGCTCTAGACTGTCTGCCCTCTCCATAAGGTCTTTCCTAATCTTTGGCCCAACAAAAAGCCTATGCTCATGGTCATATGTAACATTACTAACTGAAGATCCTTCTACCGTATAACCCATCCTAAAAAGTCCAGAGTCTTTTGGCAAAACATAATAGTTATAAATGTATTCATCCGACCCCAAGACAGCGGCAAAGAAGTATTTTTGAATAAAAGCAACCCACCCAGATCTTGACAGGGTTTCTAGAGGCTCTTCTATGCTTCTTAGTCTGGTTGTTGAATAAGGATCATTCTCGGAACTTATAGCAACACCCTCATAAGAGCTGTTATTCATCATTCCCCCACTCAAGGCGTCCCTTTTTAAATCTAACGCAACACCCTCGGTTCTATAAAGACCAGCGAAAGACTTTCCCTGAACACCATCCACCACAGAATCAAATATTGATATTTCATAAGGAGCTTCTAAGAAAGAAATTTTCTTTGAAACACCCAAAGAGTCATCAACAAGCTCAACAAAATCAACCCCAAAATCAACTAGCTCATAATTAGGTGACACCCCGGTAAAACCACTTTTAAAATAATAACTAAACGCAGAGTCCTTTGACTCACCCAAAACACGAAAACCCAAAGCCCCTTTTACATTCTCAACAGGATATTTTTTTAATCTTGTCTCAACTATCGCCCCGGTTTTAATTGCAACCACAATCGATAAATCATCACTTTCAATAGACAAATAATTCTCACCAAGCTCAAATGAAGAGTAAGCTGCAGCATCCAAATGACTCTGTATTGATTCATTTTTTTTCTCTGAAGTCCACTCAAACAACAGACCCAATGACAGGACAACTAACAACCCCCAATACACACTTCTAATATTCATTTTTTATTTACACCATTTACAAAAGATTTAACAGCAGACTCAATCTGCTCCAAAGCCTCTGAGTATGATAACTCTCCAAAAGGCCTAAATACAGAAAAAACAATAACACCACCCGTTAAATCCAACAACGATTTCTTTCTAAATATTTCTTTTATTCTTCTTTTGATTTTATTTCTTTCAACAGCAAGCTTAAAAAATTTTTTAGAAATTGAAATCTCCAACCCTGTTATTTTAGATTCTTTATAAAACAATCTAAAAGACTTACACGAATACATCAAATCTAGAGAGTTGTATTTTTGTCTCGAATTAGACAAATTAAGCGCTGAGAACCTTCCGACCCTTTTTTCTTCTATTAGACAAAACAGCTCTTCCAGCTTTAGTAGACATCCTTGCGCGAAAGCCATGAGTTCTTTTGCGCTTTAAGTTGCTCGGTTGAAATGTTCTTTTCATAATAGTATATAGGTCAAAAAGTTTGAGAATTATAGCCTAATATTTTTTTAAAACCAAAAAAAAAAGCAATAAAAAAAATATTTTTTTATATACAACTTATCCACAGTAAATTCTTACCTTTATCCTGTAGATATCTTGTGGATTTTTTAATAGACTATCAGTCTAACAGGAGAGAATAATTGGAACTTTGGAACAAGTGCTCAGAAAAGCTTGAAAATAAACTGTCACAAGAAGACTTTAACACTTGGATCAGACCCCTAAAAGCCAATATAGACAAAGATATACTTGAGCTCGTTGCCCCAAATGAGTTTATTCTTAATTATATTGAAAAAAATTTCGCCAACGAAATAAAAAAATTAGTTAAATCCCAAACCAAAGAAAATATAAACCTGGTATTCAAAACCCATACAAAAGAAACATTTGTTGATAAATACAAAAAAACTAAGAGTTCTGGAGTAAAACTAGTCGAAAGCTACACCTTTAATAACTTTGTAGAAGGTAAATCAAACCATTTAGCACTTGCAGCAGCAAAACAAGTAGCTGCAAACCCCAAAGGAGACTATAACCCTCTCTTTATTTATGGCGGTGTTGGTCTGGGAAAAACCCACCTCATGCATGCCGTTGGAAACGAGATTCTTAACAGAGAGCCAAAAAAAAGAATAGTTTATGTTCACTCAGAAAAGTTTGTATCTGACATGGTTAAGGCACTACAACTTGGCGCAATGAATGAATTTAAATCATTTTACAGAAATGCAGATGCTTTGCTTATAGACGATATACAGTTTTTTGCTGGTAAAGAGCAATCCCAAGAAGAGTTTTTTCATACTTTTAACGCCCTATTAGATAGAAACAATCAAATGATTCTTACTTGTGACAAGTACCCAAAAGAGATTGATGGTTTAGAAGATAGACTTAAATCAAGGCTTGGTTGGGGCTTGCCTGTTGTTATAGATCCTCCTGAATTAGAAACTAGGGCCGCTGTGCTCCTAAGCAAAGCCTCTTCTATGGGGGTTGTTTTGCCCAATGACTGCGCCATTTATATAGCGCAAAGAATTAGATCTAATATTAGAGAGCTTGAGGGAGCCCTAAAAAGAGTTGTTGCCAATGCTAGGTTTACCAATCAAGATATTGACCTAGCCCTTGTCAAAGAAGCGCTTAAAGACTTATTTGTAATATCGGCAAAAATGGTTAGTATTGAGAACATTCAAAAAACAACAGCAGAATACTACAACATTAAGCTTTCTGATCTGCTGTCTAAAAGAAGGAGCAGGTCTATTACAAGGCCCAGACAAATGGCAATGGCCCTTACCAAAGAGCTTACAAACCATAGCCTTCCAGAGATTGGTGAAGCATTTAATGGCAGAGACCATACAACTGTCTTACATGCCTGCAAAAAAATTACAGAATTAAGAAAAGAGAACCCCTCCCACGAGGAAGACTATAGAAACCTCAACCGAGCCCTCACCAACTAATGGATTTTTATATTACAAAAGAAGAGATTGTTAAGTCTCTTAACCTTACACTTGGAGTGGTTGAAAAAAGGCAAACCCTTCCAATTCTCTCAAATGTTCTGTTTGAGGTTGATGAATCTTCTCTAAAACTTACCGCAACAGACCTAGAGAGCGAAATATCAACCACATCAACAATTGCTAATTATAAAAGCGGGGGAAAAATCACAACACCTGCAAGAAAACTTAGTGATTTGTGTAGATTGTTGCCAGATATGGCTGAAATACACTTTTTTCTTGATGGAGACAACCTAAAAATTGAATCTGGCACAGGAAAATATAACCTTTCCACTCTTTCAAGTGATGATTTTCCTGTTTTTGAGCACGAGGAAACACAATCACAGGTTAATATTTCCTCACAGAACCTAAAAATGATAATAGGAAAAACCTCTTTTGCAATGGCAAACCAAGAGTGGAGACACTACTTAAATGGACTTTATCTATTGATAGATGACAAATACATAACAAGTGTTGCAACTGATGCTCATAGACTAGCCATGGCAAGCTCTACTTTAAACGAAGCGACCTCAGAAAATATTAGCGGAATTGTTCCGCGTAAATCAATTAATGAGATTGCTAAACTTGTTGGAGAGGAATCAGAAAATGTTGTTATTAAAATTGCCTCATCTTCTATCACAGTCAACGTTTCTGGAACAACTTTTATAAGCAAATTAATAGAAGGAAAATTTCCAGATTACGAACAGGCTATACCTTCTGGGGATAGCACACTTTTAATAATCGATAGGAAAAATTTTTCAGATAGTTTAAGTAGGGTTAGCGTGCTATCTAGTGAAAAATATAAAGGAGTAAAGATACTTACTAAAGAAAACTCAATGCATATTTCAGCAAACAATCCTGAGAAAGAACAAGGTGAAGAAAATATTTCTTGTAGTTATGAGGGAGAAGAAATAGAGATAGCATTTAATGTTAACTACCTCCAAGAAATACTCTCTACTCTTGATTCTGAAAAAATTGAAATCAATTTCTTTGGTTCTGATAAAAGTTGCCTAATCACTGATCCAAGCTCGTCTGATTTAAAATATGTGGTTATGCCCCTTCTGATTTAAGGTGCCTTTAACCAATATTTCTATCAAGCACTTCCGGTGCTTTGAAAGCGTTGAAATTTCTCTTTCTCCTGGGATAAATTTTTTCTATGGTTGCAACGGTTCAGGGAAAACCAGCATGCTTGAGGCTGTATTTATTTTTTCAAGCGGCAAGTCATTTAAGAGTTCAAACCCTTCATCATTAATTAAACACAAAAAAGATGACTTTTATTTAAAGGGCTTTGATTCAAAGAAGGGCTATATAGTTGAAGTGGAGAAAAATCAAAACAAACCCATATCAGTAAAACTTAATAACAACAAAATTGTCACAAGTAGGCTCATTAAAGAATTTCCTTGCACCCCGATTCACAACAACACATTTTCATTTACAGATGCTCCTCCAGACTTTAGAAGAAAACTTCTTGATAGATCGATATTTATTGCAGAACAAGCCTTCTCCTCCTCGTGGTTTAGTTTTTATAGGACCCTCAAGCAAAGAAATGCACTATTAAAAGACAACCGCATATCAGATATTTATGCTTGGAATCAGAAGTTATCAGATGAGGGAAAAGTCTTAACCGACTATAGAAAAGATTTTTTTGATAAAACAATTTTAGAATTTAATAACTTGCTAGAAATCTTAGAGCCAAACAATGTTTTTGATTTTTTTGATCTTATTTCTATTGAATTCTATAAAGGATGGGATTCCATAAAATCACTAAAAGAAACGCTTGAAAACAATCTTCAAAAAGACCTTCAAAGAAAAACAACCACTCAAGGCCCCCATAAGGCTGATATAAAATTTTTGATTAACAATGAAGATGCTAGGCAAATACTTTCCCGTGGCGAACAAAAATTTTTCTCAATTTTATGGTCATGCGCACAACATGAAGTCCTTAAAAGACTTTATGAAATAGAAGCTACGTTAATTATTGATGATATAAAATCTGAGCTAGATGAAAGAGTTTTTGGGCTTTTTGTAGAGCTATTAAAACTCAATAAAAATCAAGTTATTTTTTCCTGTATAGAAGATTGTTTTAGTAGTAAAATAACTGATAAATTTAATGAATTTAAAAAGTTCCACGTGGAACAACTGAGATAACAAATGGCAAAAAAATCCAAACAGGCCAAATATGATTCATCTAATATTCAAGTCTTAAAAGGTTTAGAGGCAGTAAAAAAAAGACCAGGCATGTACATCGGAGACACAGATGACGGCTCTGGATTGCATCACATGGTTTTTGAGGTTTTGGACAATTGTATTGATGAGGCAATGGCCGGACATTGCTCAGATATTCAGGTAATAATAAATAAAGATGGTTCTGTTACTGTAAAAGATAATGGTAGAGGGATACCTGTTGATGTTCACAAAAAAGAAGGAGTGTCGGCAGCTCAATTAATCTTAACTACTCTTCATTCCGGTGGGAAATTTGACGACAATAGTTATAAAGTTTCAGGCGGTCTTCATGGTGTTGGAGTTTCAGTTGTTAACGCATTATCAAAAAAATTAATCTTAGAAGTTCACAGAGATGGTGGAGAATATTTTCAGGAATATATCGAAGGCAAACCAAAAGCAAAACTCAAAAAAGTAAAAAAATCAGATCTAACCGGAACAAATATAACCTTTTATCCTTCGGATGCGATCTTCACATCAATTAACTTTGAGACTGAAAAAATATATAAACGAATACAAGAATTATCTTTTTTAAATGCAGGCGTTTCAATTAATGTAGAAGACAAAAGAACAGGAAAATCCAAAAAATTTAAAAATAATGGTGGGCTGTCAAGTTATGTAAAGCATTTAAGAGGAAGAAAACAGTCAGTTTCAGAAATTTTCGAATGCTCTGCCACCAACAATGAGGTTGGAGTAGAAATCGCAATGCAATGGACAGATTCATATTCAGAAAATGTCCTTTGTTACACTAATAATATACCTCAAAAAGATGGTGGAACTCATTTAGCAGGATTTAGAGGCAGTTTAACAAGAGTTCTTAAATCATTTATAAAAAAAGAAAATGCAAAGAAAACACCCACCGACCTTCTTGGGGAGGACGTTAGGGAGGGCTTAATTGCAATTATTTCAGTAAAAGTGCCAGATCCAAAATTTTCGTCCCAAACAAAAGAAAAACTTGTCTCATCTGAGGTTGAAAGCGTGGTCAGTACGGTCTTTAATAAATATTTTAATGATTTCTTGCTTGAGAACCCAAAAGATTCTATGAGCATAGTTGCAAAAGTCTCAGAAGCAGCGCTTGCAAGAGAGGCAGCAAGAAAAGCTAGAGAGATGACAAGAAGAAAGGGTGTTCTTGAAATAGCAGGATTGCCTGGGAAGCTAGCTGATTGTCAAGAGAAAGATCCAACACTTTCAGAAATCTACATAGTTGAGGGTGACTCTGCTGGCGGTTCAGCTAAACAAGGCAGGAATAGGAAGAATCAAGCCATTCTTCCCTTAAAAGGAAAGATAATAAATGTTGAAAAAGCAAGAATTGATAAGGTTCTAGGCTCTGCAGAGGTAGGAACTTTAATTAAAGCGTTGGGCTGCGGCATTGGAAAAGATGATTTTGACATTAACAATCTTAGGTATCATAGAATCATAATTATGACAGATGCAGATGTTGATGGATCTCACATCAGGACACTCTTATTAACATTTTTTTATAGGCAAATGTTTGAGATAGTTGATAATGGCCATATCTACATAGCCCTTCCCCCTCTTTATAAAATAACAAAAGGAAAAGATTTTGTTTATGCATCAGATGAAAAGGAAAAAGATGATGCTATAAAGACCTTTTCTAAAGGAGGAACTAGGGGTTTAGAGGTTCAAAGGTACAAAGGACTAGGCGAAATGAACCCTGAACAGCTATGGACAACTACAATGGATCCGGTAAACAGAAGAATGATGAGAGTTGAAATAAAAGATGTTCAAGACGCAAACGAATCTTTTGAAGTCTTAATGGGTGACGATGTAGAGCCAAGAAGAGAGTTTATTGATGCAAACGCTCTTTCAGTAAAAGAATTAGACATTTAATTAATTTCTTTAAAGTTAGCCGCTATCCAGTCATAGGCTTCTTTAGTTAAATCTTTTGGACTATTTCCAAATATAGGCGGACCTATTCTAACTTTAATTTGACCACTTTTTTTGTTGAAGCGTCTATTTTTCCAATAGAGCCCAGAATTATGGCATACGGGAACTATGGGAACATTATTATTGGCAGATAAAAGACCGCAGCTATTAGAAAATGATTTAAGCCCCTTTTGAGGCCTTGCCCTAGTGCCTTCAGGAAATATTATTATAGATGTGCCCTCATTAAGTTTTATTGATCCATCTTTTATGACCTTTTTAAGACTAGTAAGCTTTTTGGCACGTTTCAAATGTATAGGCTTCAAACATGCTAACGCCCATCCAAAGAAAGGAATATACAACAGTTCTCTTTTAATGATGCTAGATGACGGAATACACATAGTCTGTAAAAAAAATGATTCCCATGCACCCTGATGGTTTGAAACTAAAATAAATGGCTTATCAGGAATATTTTTGATACCAGAAACGTCCCAAGATATTTTGCAGATAAATTTTAATGAAGCAAGTATAAAATTTATCCAATATGATGCAATTGATTGCAAAAAAATTGTTTTTACAAAAGGAAATAATAAAATTATAGCCAAAGAAGCCGGGATGACTGTTATGTATAAAATTAAATTAAATAAAAGGCTTCTTAATGTTTGCAATTTTTAGGACTTTATTACATTTAATAAATATTCTGGTAGTTTTGCTATGTCAATCCTAGATTGATCCATAGAATCCCTATCCCTAACCGTTACAGTTTCATTTTCTAAAGTTTCAAAATCAATTGTTACACAAATTGGTGTGCCAATTTCATCATGTCTGCGATAGCTTTTACCAATATTGCCTGTATTTTCAAACATAATTCTACCTAAACCCAAATCTTGAAGGTTTTTCTTAATTTTCTTGGCTTTACCAACAATATTCTCATCATTCTTTTTTAATGGAATTATTGCTGCTTTAACAGGTGATAGGTGGGGTTTTAACTTAAGCACAGTTCTTGTTTTATTATCAGCTAGCTCTTCTATAGTATAAGCTTCATTCAGTATCGCTAAAAAACCCCTTTCAACACCCGCAGAAGGCTCGATAACATATGGTACTACCCACTCTCCATCGGCATTTTGAACTGCAAGTTTGCTATTAGAGTCCTTGTTCTCAGAAACAGAAGATTGAATATTTAACTCGTTTTGTTTTTTAGAATGAGAGCCAAGATCAAAATCCGTCCTATTAGCTATCCCCTCAAGCTCTTCAACACCATGTGGAAACTTATACATTATATCAATAGTTTTTTTAGAATAGTGCGCTAGCTCTTCTTTAGGAACATCGTATATTTCAATGCTTTCCATGGGTACACCTTGGTCTTGCCACCAATCCAATCTTTTTTGTACCCATGAATTATGTGATTCTTCATCATTTCCTGGATAGACAAAATATTCTAACTCCATTTGTTCAAACTCACGAACTCTAAATATGAAATTTCTTGGCGTGATTTCATTTCTAAAAGCTTTTCCAATTTGAGCTATTCCAAATGGCAATGATTTAGAAGTAGAATCAAGAACGTTTTTAAAATTAGTGAAAATCTGTTGTGCTGTCTCTGGTCTTAAGTATGCAAATGATTTTCCATCCTCAATCGGCCCTACATTTGTTTTAAACATAAGATTAAACTGCCTTGGTTCTGTTAAATCTTCCTTCTTGCAGCTCTCAGGAACTTGATCAACTCTAAACCTCATATTGCAAGACTTGCAATCCACCATGGGGTCTGAAAAGGTATCTTCATGACCAGAATACTTAAGCACTAAAGGATTTGTAAGAATAGAAGAATCCAATCCTTCTATATCATCATTTGAATAGACCATAGCGTCCCACCAAGAAGATTTTATATTATTTTTTAATTCCACCCCCAACGGACCAAAATCATAAACACCTTGAAGCCCCCCGTATATGTCACTAGACTGAAATATAAAACCCCTTCTTTTACAAAGTGCAACTAATTCATCCATATTTTTGGCTGACAATAAAATTCTCCTTAAAAAGTAGACATATGTCTAGTAAATAACTATTACAATAATAAAAATATTTTTTTGTATAATTATATTATTTATGATTATATATCATGGACTAACAATTAGTTCATGATGAAAGCACTATTTTACATAATTTCTTTATTTCCAAAACCCTTCTTTGTTAATTTGCTTGATATATACCTATACACAAGGATCTATCGTTTATTTAGCTCATTTAAGATAACAAAAGTAAATCTTCAAATAGCATATCCAGATCTCAACCAAAAAGACATTCATTTACTTTCCAAGCTTAGTATAAAAGAATCAATTATTTCTGGTTATGAAACAATCTACACATGGGGCAGGCAAGATTATGAAACGAATAGTAAAATCTTTAGAATAGAGAATAATTTTCTTTTAAATAAGCTATATAAAAAAAATAATGGATTAATCGCTGTTGCTATTCATAATAGAAGTGTTGATATGTTATTGAGATGGATAAACTCAAAAGTATATACAGTTAGCTTGTACAAAAAAATTAAAAACAAAAGCTTAGAAAAGTTTGTAAAGAATGACAGAGAGCTAAATGGTTCAAAGAGCGTTGAAACCTCAATAGCAGGCGTCCGAGAAATATTAAAAGCATTGAACAAAAAACAAGCTATATGTTTTGCTGCTGATCAGGTTCCTAAAAGAGGCCTTGGCGAATATATCAAGTTCTATAATAGAGACGCATATACAACCACATTAGTGCAGTCACTAGCATTAAAAACAAAGGCTCCGGTACTATATTTTTATATTAACTCTAATAAAAATAATTTTTTATCATTAACGCTAGAACATTGTTCTGATGATATATATGACGATAGTAAGCACCAACTATTATTGAATAATGACATAGAAAGGATGATTAATAAGAGGCCTATTGATTACTCTTGGGAGTATAAAAGATTCAAGAGAAGCAGGCCTCCTGCAACAGACCCATACCTATCTATTTAGACCAGAACATAGGCGTAAGCAATACTAATAAAGTAAATATCTCTAGCCGTCCTAACAGCATTGAAAACGCTAATATACCTTTAGCGAATGAATTAATACTTTCATAATTTTCTGAGACAACCCCAAGACCGGGACCAAGATTATTTAAGCATGCACCCACGGCAGAGAATGCTGACTCTAAATCTAATCCAGATATTAAGACAGCTAATAAGAGAATAACAAAAGAAATAACGTATATAGAGAAGAAACCCCAAACAGAAGTTGCAACATTATCATCAACACTCTTAGTGCCAATCTTAAGCGAGACCACTGAATGAGGATGTATTATCTTCATAATATTGTTATATGCATGGTTCAGCATAATCATAACCCGCCATGACTTAACACCACCACCAACAGATCCAGAGCAGGCACCTATAAAGGCACCAATTAATAATAAGAAAGATATTGAGAAAGGCCAATCAGCAGAACTTGTTATTGAAAATCCAGTTGTTGTTACAGTTGATACGCTATGGAAAGCCACTTCTCTAAAGGTAGGGGTCTCACCACTTTGACTAAATATGCTAATAAGCATTGCTATTGCAAAAACAAGTAATAAAACAGAAACGAAAAACCTAAACTCAGGATCAAATAAATACTTAAGGGGCTTCTTTTTATTAATAGCAAAATAGTGAAGCGCGAAGCTAGATGCCGACAAAACCATGAACAGCATACATATCATTTCAATAGAAACACTATCAAAGTATCCAATGCTCTCGTCATGCGTTGAAAAGCCGCCTATCGCTACAGTAGACATAGCATGTGACACAGCATCAAAACCAGGCATTCCACTTAAATAGTATAGAAGGGCACAAACTGCTGTAAGACTAAAATATATAATCCATAACGCCTTTGCTGTCTCTTCTATTCTTGGCGTAAGCCTCTGATCACCCATAGCTCCAGGTATTTCAGTTTTGTATATCTGACCACCCCCAATTCCAAGAACCGGCATAACAGCAATAGCCAATACTATTAATCCCATTCCTCCCATCCATTGCAAAAGCTGCCTATAAAAAAGAATAGACTCTGGCAATCCATCTATATTGGAGATCACAGTTGCACCTGTAGTGGTGATGCCTGACATAGATTCAAACAATGAATCAATAAAACTCATCCCACTCAAATAAAATGGGATTGAACCTGCCATCGACAGAACAACCCAAAATAGGGCTATGATCACAAAGCCATCTTTTTGGGAGAGCTCGCTCTTTACATTTCTTGTAAAAAACAATCCAATAACCCCAGTAGCAGAAACTATAATTAGTGTTGTGGTGAAAAGGTTCAGAGCCCCATCGTCATAAAAAATTGATACGACTATTGGGAATACATACGAGAGACTAAAGAATAATACCAGTATGCTAAAAAGATTTACTATCGATTTAGGGTTCATTTGTTTGTTTTAAATAGCACCTCAACCTCAGACATCATATCTTTGTTGGCAAGAAATATAATCAGATGATCATTTAAGCAAAGCTCAACTTCAGACTCAGGCATTAATAATTCACCATGTCTTATAACAGCCCCTATTGAAGCACCTTCTGGTAAAGGCACCTCTCTTAATGACTTACCAAACAGGCTTGAGGTAAATTCATTCGCATGCACAATGCCCTCAATAGCCTCTGCGCCAGTATCCATTTTAAGGAGAACATCTTGAGCTACATCGCTTTCTCTAAGATCTTGCAGAACCGAAGAAACGGTCAACCTGTATGGAGCAATATAAATATCAATGAAACCAGGAACAAGCCCCAAATAAGAAGGGTTATTTAATATAATCATTGTTTTCTTAGCACCCATCTTCTTAGCGATAAGTGATGACATCAAATTCGTCTCGTCATCATCTGTTAGAGCACAAAAGATATCTATATTCGCAATATTTTCACTTTTGAGAATATCTTCATCAGTAGCAGATCCATAAAGAACAATGGTCTTATCTAATTTCTTAGAAAGGTCCTTACATCTACTTTCATTTGAATCAATCAACTTTATTTTATATTCATTTTCTATTGCTTTTGCTAATGAAAATCCTATCTTCCCACCACCGGCAATCATTACTCTAGAGTAACTATCTTTTTTATCTCTAAATTCATTAACTATTTGATCTACATTTGATTCAGATGAAATAAAATAAATTTCATCATCCGCTTTTATTATGGTTTCACCAGATGGTATAAATGGCTTACCTTTTCTATATATTGCAGAAACAAAGGCATCTGTCTCTGGCATATCATCTTTTAAGGCTTTGAGTTCTCTGCCTACAAGTTTTCCTTTTTTCTTTGCCTTTACGCTTACTAAATTAACACTACCATCTGCAAACTTTTCTATTTGCTCAGCACCTGGATGAATAATAAGCTCTTTTAAGTGATTCATTACCTCCTTTTCTGGACTTATTACCATATCGATTATTTTATCCCCAAAAATATCAAGGCTTTCCTCATAAGACCCTTCAGCTAGTCTGCAAATAGTTTTTTTAACATTAAATTGTTTTTTTGCGATCTGACAAGCAATTATATTTACTTCATCATTAGATGTTACTGCAATTACAGTAGTAGAATCATCAGCACCTGCTTTTTTGAATGAAATCTGATGCGCGGCATGACCTTCCACAGTCATTATGTCTAATTTCTCTTCTAGAGACGAAAGAACCCCTTTATCTAAATCAACAATCGAGACGTCATAGTCATAACTGTTATTAACCAGAGCTCTTGCTAGACTGCCCCCAACTCGACCAGCACCCAAAATTAGTACTTTCATATTGTGTAAATTAAACCTCTTTTTCACTAATTAAAAGAGTTAAATGTAAAATAAATTTTATTTAAAAAAATCTTTATATGAATTAAAAGCGTCTGCAGATGATATTTTATTTTTATTTGGGAACTGTAAGTGAGTAATTACTATCATTAAATCCCTTGTATTGAAGTAAATACCTGATTTATCAATTCGTTCAATACTTCCAGGTGAATTATTGCTTTGCTCATTAGAAAGCAATATTTCATGAATTTTTATCTTGGTGCCATTATAAATAAAACTTAAGCCTGGCCATTCATAAAAAGCCCTAAACTTATTAATTATATTCACAGCCATATCATCAAAATTAGTCAAAGCATCATCTTTAGATATTTTTTTACAGTATGAGGCCGATGTATTATCTTGCTTTAGTAGCGATATCTTTTTGTCATAAACATCGGTTAAGTTTTTTGATATATTTTTAATACACAGGTCTGTTAATTTTTTTTCTAACGTTACCTTGTTATCCTTAGAATCTATTTCTGCTATGAAAGAAGAAATTATATCTCCAGAGTCTAATTCATCTGACATCTGCATAAAAGATATACCCGTTTCTTTATCCCCACTTAATAGCGATGACTGTATTGGAGATGCACCTCTATATTTTGGCAGTAGAGAAAAATGGATATTAATAGACATTATTTTGGAAATATTTAGCAGCCAACTTGGAAGAAGTTTTCCGTAGGCAATTACAATTAAGAAATCAATATCAAGCAAAGAGATCTTTTCTTTAAAAGACCCATCATTAAGATCAGTTGGCTTAATAACATTTAAACCAGCCTTTCTAGCTAACATTGAGACGCTAGACTCAACAAGCTTATTACCCCTTTTACCTGGCTTATCTGGCTGTGTTAACACCCCAACAATATTGTTATCTTGGTCACTTTGGAGATATTCTAGAATTTTTGAAGAAGTCTTGGGGGTTCCTGCAAATAAAATATTCATTAAATCTTATAAAATCTGTTATTTTCTATTAAAATCTTTTAAAAGTTTATTTTTTATCCTATCTCTCTTTAATGTGCTTATGTAGTCAACCATCAATTTACCATCAAGATGGTCAATTTCATGCTGTATGCAAACTGTAAGAAGCCCCTCAGGGCTTTCAGAGTGGCTAATTCCATTAATATCTTGCCACTTAAGATCTATTTTATCTGGCCTCGAAATTGTTTCATTAAATCCAGGTATTGACAGGCAGCCCTCCTCAAATTCAAAAAGGTTATGGTCTGGCAGTATTTTGTATGAGGGATTGATAAAAACTCTTGGATCATTTCTCTCTTCCGATAAATCCATAACTATTAATCTAATGTGTTTATCTACTTGTGTAGCGGCCAATCCTATACCATTTGCATCATACATGGTCTCGAGCATGTCTTCAGCTAGATTTTGTAGACTTTTGTCGAATTTTGTAACTTCTGTAGCAACCTTTCTCAATCTTGAGTCTGGAAATATCAAAATTTGCATTTTTTTAGCCATATCTACTATTTTTCATTATAATTGCCTGATTATAATCTAGTTAATTATTTAAGAGTAAAAAAAATGTCAAATGAAACAATACAAGTAGCGATAATTATGGGCTCTGACTCAGATTTGCCTATAGTAGAGGCGATTTTCCCAATATTGGACTCTTTTGGGGTCAAATATACTAAAAATGTGATGTCTGCACACAGAACTCCGCATGATGTAATAGAATTAATACAGAATTCTGAAAAAAATGGCTGTAAAGTATTTATTGCTGCTGCAGGAATGGCTGCTCATCTTGCGGGCGCAGTTGCCGCTCATTCAACAAGACCTGTAATTGGTATTCCTATAGAGTCAGGTGGCATGGGGGGAATTGATTCATTATTATCAACAGCAATGATGCCTCCAGGCGTACCTGTTGCAACAGTAGCTGTTGGTAAAAGTGGTGCTAAAAATAGTGCGATTTTGGCTGTTCAAATACTTTCTACCGGAGATGAAGATCTGGTTCAAAAACTTGAAGAATATAAGCAAAATATGAGAGTAGAAGTTTTAGAAAAAGATAAAAAACTTAACTCATAATTGGAAAAATTTTCGCTAGATAAAGACTCCTCAATTCAGTGGCTTGAGAAAGGCAAAATATTAGTTCATCCAACAGAATCTATTTGGGGCCTAGGTTGTGATGCTTTTAACGAGAATGCAATAAACAAGATCTTTAAACTAAAAAAAAGAAATAAGAATAAGGGCTTTATTCTTTTAGTCAAATCACTAGATTCAATTCAAGAGTATCTATATAAGTTAAGCCTAGATGACAAAGAATATTTAAATAGATTATGGCCAGGACCATATACTTTTTTAATAAAATATAATGAAAGACTGCCAAAACATCTTAGGAATGAAACAGCAAAAATAGCAATAAGAGTAAGTAATCACTTACCTATTAAGAACCTTTTTAAAGGGTTTGACCGTCCAATCATTTCAACTTCAGCAAATATTTCAGGCCAAGAAATTATTAATAACCCTCAAGAGGTTATTAATTTTTTTGAATGTGATGAAGTGGCATACTATGATGAAATGCTTGGAGAAAATAACAGCCCCTCACAAATTATAGATTTAGATTCAAAAGATATTATAAGAGCTTAAAAGATGAGATATGAAGAGGAAAAAAAATTCAAAGGAATGCAGTCTTTTGTAAAAAGAAAGTTTGAAGAGTTAGAGAACCTAGAAAATGCTAGCGTGTCAGAAGATGAATGGGAAAGACCTGAGGGAGGTGGCGGCAACACTTACGTAATTTCTAATGGTAATTTCTTTGATAATTGTGCTGTAAATTTTTCATCAATATATGGAAAAGATCTACCGAGTACTGCTCTTGCAAAAACATTAAAAAAAGAAGCAAAACATGGCTACCAAGCAATGGGAATTTCAGTGATCTCACACCCTAAAAACCCTCATATACCAACCAGTCATATGAACGTAAGACTTTTTGGGATTCTAGACAAGAATGGTGAAATATGTGATTGGTGGGTGGGCGGCGGCTATGATTTAACCCCCTTTTTTCCACACAAAGACGATATTATTGGTTGGCATGATGATGCTAAAAAGTTTTTAGAGCCATATGGAGCAAATTTTTATAAAGAATTTTCAGAAAATTGCAATAATTACTTTAATATTCCCCATAGATCAGAGAGAAGAGGCATAGGAGGCATTTTTTTTGACGATTTGAGAGATTTTCCTTCTATTCATCAAAGCGTTTCTTTTCTTCAAGGCGTAGTAGTTTCATATCTCAATTCATATACAGATATTGTAAAAAAGCGTCAAAATACAGACTATGATAAAAAACAAAAAGAATTTCAGTTATTAAGAAGGGGAAGATATGCAGAATTTAACCTTGTTTACGACAGGGGCACTGCTTTTGGCCTCCAATCCAATGGAAGGATTGAATCAATACTAGCCTCCTTGCCAGCTGAAGTTAAATGGTCATATAAGAAATCTGAAGACTATATTTTACAAGAAAAGAAGTTATTAGAATTTATTAATAGAGACTGGAATGTCTAAAATATATAAATTAGGAGTTGTAGGAGATCCTATTGAACATTCTCTTTCGCCGTTCATACATTCGAGATTTGCCAGGAATGAAAATATTAATATTGAATATCTCCCCTATAAAATAACTGATGCTAATTTTGATAAATTTATAAAAGAGTTTTTTTCTGATAGTTCATCAAAAGGGCTAAATGTAACCCTTCCTCATAAAAAAAGAGCTGCTAATATTAATGGAGAGATATCTAAAGAAGCTAAATTTATAAATGCAGTTAACACCATTGCTCATAACAAAAATCAGATCTCTTTATACTCAACAGATGGAGTTGGCTTTATATATGATTTAAATGGGGATAAGAATTTTAATTTTCAAAATAAAAACATATTATTCATAGGGGCGGGCGCAGCAATAGAAAGTATTCTGTATAGAGTTGCCAAAGAGCAAGTTAGCCATATCACTATAATAAATAGAACAAAAGACAAAGCAGATCGACTGATGAGAAAATTCTCAAACATGGCTTCAATTAATACCGAAACATATAGTGACAAATCTTATGATCTAATTATCAACGGATCTTCAGCAGGCCTTACTGGAGACTTTCAACCAATTGCAGATATTAACGTTAGTAAAGGTGCTTATTTTTATGATTTAAATTACTCTCTTGTAGAGACGCCGTTCTGTAAGTGGGCTCTTGGCCATTCAAATAATGTATATGATGGGATGGGAATGTTGGTATACCAAGCTGCCCACTCTTTTGATAAATGGTTTGGAGTTTTTCCAGAAACTGAAAGAGTAATTAATGACCTTGAGAGCATGAGAGAATGAAGAAGTTCGTGCAATTTATTGCAGGAGCAATTTGCCCCAAATGTAAAGCTGGCGATACTATTGCAATCAATTCTGAAGACAATCTTATTTATTGCGTAAAGTGTGATTTCACAGAGAAGAGACCTGAAGAAAAAGAACTATCAGATCAAAAAGAAATAAACGTTATTAATCTTGATGATTTTAAAAGTAACAGAGATAAAATTTGATAGAAATTAATATAACAAACAGCTATGATAGCTTTCGAAAAAATGCATTTTTACTTTGTTGTATTTATATAAATAGCTTATAATGTACTATAAGTATTTTTTATTATTAAAGACACACTTACTTTAGGGCAATTAATGTTATTTAAATTTTTTAGAAATCTAAACAAAGGTATATTTTTATCGCTAATATTTGTTGCAGCACCACTTGTAAATGCGGACTGGTTTGCGTTAAATATGACAAGAGGCATTACAGACATCAGCAATGAAGTCTTTGAACTTCATATGCTTATTTTTTGGATATGTGTAGCGATAGGACTACTTGTTTTTAGTGTCATGTTCTATTCAATGTGGGCTCATACGAAAAAGAAAAATCCTGTAGCAGCAACCTTTCATGAAAACCATAAATTAGAAATAGCATGGACCATAATCCCTTTTCTTATACTTATAGCTATGGCTGTACCCGCCTCAAAAACACTAGTAAAAATCTATGACGATGAGGCGGGCGACATAAATATTCAAGTTACTGGGTATCAATGGAAATGGCAATACAGATATTTAGAAGACGAGGTCAGTTTTTTTTCTAACTTATCAACCGATCTTGATGAGATATATAATCTTGTTCCAAAAGGAGAAAATTATTTACAAGAAGTTGATGAGATGGTTGTAATCCCAGCTGGTAAAAAAATTAGATTTCTTATTACAGCAAACGATGTTATTCACTCTTGGTGGATGCCAGCCTTTGCTATTAAACAAGACGCAATTCCAGGATTTGTAAATACAGCATGGACAATAGTTGATAAGCCTGGAATATATAGAGGTAAATGTACTGAACTGTGTGGAAAAAATCATGGCTTCATGCCCATTGTTGTAAAAGTTGTTGAACAGGATGAGTATGACATATGGGTAAATAATAAAAGACAAGAGGCTATTAAATTAGCGGAGTTAACGACAAAAGATTGGACAACTTCTGAACTTATGGAAAGGGGCCAGAGCGTCTATGATATTAATTGTGTCGCATGCCACCAGACTGAAGGCCAGGGGATTGCTGGAATATTCCCTGCTTTAGTTGGAAGTGAAATAGCCCTATATGACAAAGAAAGACACATAGAAATATTAATGGAGGGGGTTCAAGGAGCTGCCATGAATTCGTTTGACTATTTGTCTGAAGTTGAATTAGCAGCAGTAATAACATATACGAGACAGGCATGGGGCAATGCTGAGGATGGCGATGGAGAAATTGTTTTGCCAAAAGATATCGTAGATTACAAAGAACCTAAAATATAATAGGAATATATTATGAGTGCAGTAATAGAAAATCATCATGACGATCATCACCATGGTCCAGCTAAAGGCATAACCAGGTGGTTATACACAACTAATCATAAAGACATAGGAACACTTTATTTGTGGTTTAGTTTCGCAATGTTCTTAATTGGTGGCGCTATGGCTATGGTTATAAGAGCTGAACTTTTTCAGCCAGGCATGCAAATCGTGGAACCTGAATTTTATAATCAAATGATAACCTTACATGGTCTTATCATGATATTCGGCGGAGTGATGCCTGCATTTGTTGGGCTTGCTAATTGGTTGGTGCCTATGCAAATTGGAGCACCAGATATGGCTTTGCCCAGAATGAATAATCTAAGCTTTTGGATTCTCCCTTTTGCTTTTTTTATTTTACTGTCTTCATTGTTTATGGAGGGAGGCGCGCCTAATTTTGGATGGACCTTTTATGCCCCACTTTCAACAACATATGCTCCTCCAAGCGTAACATTCTTTATATTTTCTGTTCACATCATGGGAGCCTCATCAATTATGGGATCTATTAATGTTGTTGTAACAATTATGAACATGAGAGCGCCAGGAGTTAGTTTGATGAAGATGCCATTATTTGTATGGTCATGGCTAATTACTGCTTATCTCTTAATTGCAGTTATGCCAGTTCTTGCTGGGGCTGTAACGATGATGTTGATGGATATTCACTTTGGCACAAGCTTTTTTAATGCTGCCGGTGGTGGAGATCCTGTCCTCTTCCAACACATTTTTTGGTTCTTTGGCCATCCAGAGGTTTATATAATGATACTACCGGCATTTGGTATCGTCTCGCATATTATTGAAACGTTTTCACGAAAACAATTATTTGGTTACTCCTCTATGGTTTGGGCAATGTTATCAATTGCTATACTTTCATTTGTTGTATGGGCTCACCACATGTTTACAGTGGGCTTGCCCTTGGCAGCGGAAATATTTTTTATGTGGGCGACCATGTTAATTGCCGTGCCTACAGGCGTAAAAGTTTTTAATTGGGTAGCAACAATGTTTAGAGGATCGATAACATTTGAAACGCCTATGTTATTTGCTATTGCTTTTGTTGTGTTATTTACAATTGGCGGCTTATCAGGACTAATGCTAGCTATTGTTCCAGCAGATTTTCAATACCATGATACCTATTTTGTTGTGGCTCACTTTCATTATGTTCTGGTTCCTGGCGCAATATTTTCGATTATGGCAGCAGTCTATTACTGGATACCCAAGTGGACAGGAAATATGTACGATGAAAGGCTAGGAAAGCTACATTTCTGGTTATCTTTTATAGGGGTAAACGTAACCTTTTTCCCTCAACATTTTATTGGCCTTGCTGGCATGCCAAGAAGATATCCAGATTATGCACTTCAGTTCGCTGACTGGAATATGGTTTCTAGCGTTGGAGCTTTTTTATTTGGATTCTCACAACTCTTATTCTTATTCATAGTTGTTAAAACTGTAATGGGTGGCAAAAAAGCAACTGATCAAGTATGGGAAGGTGCTAAAGGTCTAGAATGGTCTGTCGCGTCTCCCGCTCCTTATCACACATTCTCAACCCCACCTAAGGTTGATTGATGAATAAGGGAGCAAAAAAAACATTAATAAGGTTGGTTGTAGCAGTTCCACTTATGTTCGCATTTGGTTTTGCTCTTGTTCCTCTTTATGATGTTTTTTGTGAAGTTACTGGAATCAACGGAAAAGTATTTCAATCAGAGCATTCTGAAGATTTAATGTCAGATGACGGAAGATCTATTGCACTACAGTTCATATCAACAAACAATGAAAACATGCCTTGGACTTTTAAGCCCTCTGAGCAAGTAATGAAAATAGAGACCGGCAAATATCACAGCGCAACTTTTTATGTGAAAAACACTACTAATAAAAGAATGGTTGCACAGGCGGTTCCAAGTGTTGCTCCTTCGAATGCAGCGGCACATCTAAAAAAGTTGGAATGTTTTTGCTTTGAACAACAAGAATTAATGCCTGGTGAAGAAGCATTACTGCCAGTAAAATTATTAGTCTCAAATGAATTACCATCTAATATTAAAAACATAATCCTGTCTTATACAATTTTTGATATCACTGATTATGATGATGAGGCTTTAGCCCATCATGAAATGGATATGGAGTAACCAAATATGAGTGGCGGAAGTTATTACGTACCAGATCAAAGCAGGTTCCCTATTTTTATGGCATTCTCATTGTTTCTTCTCGTCATGGGAGCTTCTAGCACAATCAATAATCTAGATGATCCAACAAATAATTCTGTTTATATTCTGTATTCTGGTTTTGCATGCCTATTCTTAACAATGTTTTTTTGGTTCAGACAGGTTATAAAAGAACATCTCGCAGGCCTAGATTCTAATCAGCTCAAACAGTCCTACGTATATGGAATGGCTTGGTTTATTTTTTCAGAGGTAATGTTTTTTGCAGCTTTCTTTGGTGCCCTATTTTATGTAAGAACTCTTGCAGTTCCATGGTTAGCGGGAGAGGGTGAAAAAGGTATCGGTATTGCCGCAATAGAGTTATGGCAAGGTTTTGAATCAACCTGGCCAGTCATTACTACTCCTGATCAGGGAGACGGTTATGTTTTAGCTGAAAAAAGCATGGCGTGGCCTGGCTGGGATCATGCACTTAAATGGCTCCCAATGTGGAATACTATAGTTCTATTAAGCTCAAGCGTTACGGTGCATTTTGCTCATCTGGCTTTAAAAAATGGAGATCGTAGAAAGTTTAATAACTTACTAGGAGTGACAGTTGCTTTAGCTTTAATTTTTGTTGGTTTACAGGCTGCAGAATATTATGAAGCTTATGCTCATTATGGGTTGACCTTAAATTCTGGTATATACGGCTCGACATTCTTTATGTTGACTGGGTTTCATGGTTTCCACGTAATGATGGGCGGGTTTATGCTGGGAATTATGTTAGCAAGATCAGTTTTCGCTGGACATTTTGAAGATCATGATCACTTTGGCTTTGAAGCAGCATCATGGTATTGGCATTTTGTTGACGTTGTTTGGGTAATGTTATTTTTATTTGTTTATATACTTTAGCCTAAGAGTCATTCCAAGGAACACTATTCCCAAGCTCTCCAGTGTATAAACCAATTACTACTAATATAATTAATAATGCTGCAAAGAAGACTCTCAAACCAAGAAGGTATACGGTTCTTTTTCTTCCAGTATCGCCTTGATCTATTAGTAAAAAGAATAAGCCACCTGCAAGAGACAGAAGCAACAAAGGTATAACTATATAAATAAGAGTTGTAATCATTACGGAATTTTAAAACATATATACTTTAATAGATATGGATACAAAAAAATTTAAACCCGGTAAAAGAATTACCATTTTCTTTGTATTTTTTGCACTACTATTTTTTGTTTTAGGTTTATGGCAAATTGAAAGAGGCCAAGCTAAAACAGGCATCATTGATGAATTTAACGCTAACTTAGAGAGCGAGCCTCAATACTTAGATGATCAGGCTAAAAAGTGGGACAGAGTCTTTGTTAGAGGTACATGGGAAAATTCAAGACAGATTTTGATAGATAATGTTATTCATAGAGGGGTTGCTGGCTATAAAGTTTTGACTCCTCTTAGAGTTCTAGAGTCAGATAAATTAATACTGGTTGATAGAGGTTGGATTAAAAGAAATAAATACAGAGAGAATCTTCCTGACATAGATCTTTTAGAAAATGAGTTAACAGTTAGTGGAATATTAGAATCCCCTGAATTAGGATTAGTGTTATCAGATGACCTGGTTTCTCCAGATTGGCCGAAGGTATCTCAAACAAAGAACCCCAATGTTTTATTAAAGGAATATGATGAAAACACATATAATTTGATATTGTTGGCTGACCCTGTGCTTAAAAACAGTCTAGAATATATTAAAATTACACCCACGAATATGATGCCTTCAAAACATTATGGCTATGCTGCTCAATGGTTTTCGATGTTTTTAGTGCTATGTTTAATGTTTATTTGGTATGGATATAAAAGATATGAGAGATAAATTTTTTCTTGCAACCGTTTTACTAACACCAATTTTGGTTTTAATATTTTCGTCTTTCTTTTTCACTATGGGAATGGCCCCAGATGGAACAAAAAATAATGGGGTTTTCTTCAAGAGTTATTTTAATTTTGAAGAGTTCAAAGATGCAGATGGTAATAATGATTTAATAGATTTTGAAGATGGCAAATGGGTTCTTTCAGTATATGTTACTGATATTGATAAAAGCGCAGAATCAATTTATTTAATGAGGCAACTTAACATAGCATTAAACAGAGATATCAATAAACTAAAGCGAGTGGCATTTTACTCTAATAAACTTTTAGAGGAGCAGCTCAATAATCTTACAGAACAATACCCTAGACTAACTGTAATCGAAGATAAAAATGGTGTTTTACTTAATGTTTTACAAAAAAATTCAAAACTAAACTTCAATGTTGAAAATCCTATATTTGTTATTGATCCATATGGAAGAGCAGTTATGTATTTTAGCCCAGGAGTTGATCCTAAATTAATTCTTAAAGATTTAAAGGTGCTTATCTAATGAACTATATTAAAAATCTATCTTTTATTGGAATTTGTATGGCTTTTGTTGTCATTGCTCTAGGTGCTTGGACCAGGCTAGTTGATGCAGGTCTTGGTTGTCCTGACTGGCCAGGATGTTATGGATTTATTGTATTTCCAACCAATGAGGCAGAAATTGCAATTGCAGAAAGTAGATACCCTATGTTTCCTTATGATATTAATAAAGCAATACCAGAAGTAGTTCATAGATATTTTGCAGCTGCCTTAGGCCTAATCGCAATATTTTTAGTCTGTCTTTCTTTTGAAAAAACTGATGATAAGTCTATAAGAGGATGGTCGATATTCCTTTTAATTTTTATATGCTGTCAGGGAGTATTTGGCTATCTCACAGTTAGCTTAAAATTATTACCAATTATAGTAACCACACACTTGTTTGGAGGCTTTACCACCTTAACCTTATTCTACTTTATTTATTTAAAATCTCGGAGTTTCCAAATATTCAATTTAATAAATATTTCACACTTAAAAACTATAGCTGCAATTGCCTTTGTAGTTTTAATCTTTCAGATTTTTCTTGGAGTATGGACTAGCACCAACTATGCATCTTTAGCATGTGCAGATTTTCCGACCTGCCAAGGAAGCTACTTGCCCGAAATGGACTTTAGAAATGGCTTTAACCTTAATCAAGAAGTGGGACCAAACTATTTGTATGGATTGCTAGACAACCCTGCAAGAGTAGCTATTCATTACACACATAGGATTTCTGCAATATTAGTAACATTGATATTTCTAATATTAATGTCAAGATTATGGTTCTCTGATGCAGCTCCATTAGCTTCAACTGTAGGTATTCTGTTATTAACTCAAATAACACTTGGGATAATAAATGTTGTCTATGTATTGCCGTTATACGTTGCGATTGCACATAACTTGGTTGCAGCATGCTTGCTTCTAGCCATCTTCACTATTAATTATTTAGCCTGGAAAAGATGACGCTTTTAAAAAGCTACTATCAGCTATGCAAACCTAATGTAGTTTATATGATGCTGATTTGTGCTTTTGTAGGCATGTTAATGGCAGAAGAGACAGTAAATTCTTTTTCATACTTATTTATAGCATTATCAGGAATTGCATTTTGTGCTGCTTCAGCTGCTGCAATAAATCAAGTGATAGATAGAGATGCAGATGCTTCAATGACAAGGACCGATCAAAGGCCACTTCCTCAGGGAGAGCTTTCAGTGACTCATGCATCATTATTTGCTCTAGTAATGGGAATAGTTGGAGCTTTGATTTTATATCTCTATGTAAATACTCTTACGATGATTCTAACGTTGGCATCTTTAATCGGCTATGCTTTTATCTATACCGTTTATTTAAAAAGAGCCACTCCACAAAATATTGTTATTGGTGGCTTAGCCGGGGCAGCGCCTCCTTTGCTTGGCTGGGCATCTGTATCAAATAGCATCGACCCTTATGCGTTATTACTTGTATTAATAATTTTTGTCTGGACTCCGCCTCATTTTTGGGCGTTAGCGATTTATCGCAAAGATGAATATGCTAAAGAATCAATCCCAATGCTTCCAGTAACTCACGGCGTTGCCTTTACCAAACTTCAGATTATTTTGTATACAATTATTCTCTTTATAGTAAGCCTATTGCCTTATGTCGTTTTAATGTCTGGGGAAATTTATCTTTTTTCAGCGCTGATCCTAAGCACCATATTCTTATATTATTCAGTTAATCTCTACTTCAGCAATGATGATGAAGATGCAATGAGAACTTTCCAATTTTCAATTTATTATATTTTTCTAATTTTTTTAGCCTTACTAGCAGACCACTTTATAATTATTAGCTAATGACCATCAAAAAAAACATATTAATAATTGCGATATTTATTCTGACTGTTTTAACTCTTTTCATAAACAAATTAACAACACCACGCGCTCTTAGCACAAATGAGCTTCTAATAAATGGACTCTTCTTATTTGAAAAGCCAAAGCCAATATCTGAATTTACTTTTATTTCTGCAAACGGGGAAGAATTTAATAAGTTAGACTTGAATGGAAAGTGGACTCTAATGTATTTTGGATTCACAAGATGTCCTGATGAATGTCCAACAACAATGTATCAAATTTCAAAGCTAATAAAGGTCTTAAGAGAAAAAGAATTTCCCTTAGATGATAAGCAATGGGTGCTGGTTTCCATTGATCCAGAAAGAGATACACCAGAGGATATTAATAAATATGCTAAGGGTTTTGATGAAGACTTTATTGGGGTTTCAAATATAAGACCAATGCTTCTAAACTTAGCCACTCAATTGTCTGTTAATAATGTTATGCCAAGCGGAGACAATATGGATCACTCGCATTTAGATAATCATGTAAATAATATTATTTTATTAAATCCTGAAGGGGATTTTGCAGGAGTATTTAGACCGCCATTTGATGTATCAAGACTTTCTTTAACTTATCAATCAGTAACCAGTAATTAATTTATTGAATTTGCTACTAGCTCATAAAAAGCGCTTACGCTTATATTCGAGCCAGCTGATGACCCCAAGGCATTTGGCACGGTTGCAATCCAATTAGACTGAGCTAGGTTACCTGGATTTAATTTCATTTTTCTATCTTGTGAAAGGTTTTGTATGGGTGTGTATAGACTTGCCCTAACCACAACGACATTTCTTTGGAAATCTATCATTATGTATTGTCCGTCAAAGCCAATAGTTGAAACTATCCATTCGTCACAATTTGAATTTGATTGTGCTTTTGCACAAATTGTCCAAAACTGAAGTCCATATGAGTTTAAGTTTTTTATTAGCTCAACATAAGAAGCATATTTTTGGTTATCACCCTCCCAAACTCCTCCAAGCAAAAGCATATGCCCAAATTTAGCAAAGTCCCTAGCGGTACTATCTAAACAACAATAAGCTAAATAATTTCCATTAGACTGACCAGAGCTTGTAAAGTCTCTCCACCAAGAGGCATCTATACCAATTTTTGAGAATAAATTATATTCTGCATAGGTCTGAACATCTTGACCTGTAGCTCTGAAGATTATTTCTCCAAGAACCATGGTGTCACAATTCGAATATTGAAAAGCGCCTCTTGAATAAATGCTTGATCCATTGTCATACCAGGGATGTGTTACGCCTTGAATCGCCAGCTCTCTATCAATACATCTTGTCAATTGATCATCTGCATAAACAATGTTGCCACCACTGCTTGAATCTCTGGCATTAATACATTCTCCTATTTCATTAGTTCCAAAGTTATAACAGGCAGGCGGCAAACCTGAACGCATGTCTAATAAATTTTTAATGGTAATAGATGATCTTTCATCTGAAGACCATTCTGTAATATAGTTTGATGCCGAATCTTCTATTGAATTTATTGATCCTGATTCAACCGCAATACCAATTAAGAAACTTGTAAATGATTTTGCAGTAGACCAAGAACTAATGTAACTATTTTGATCACGTTGCTCATAAAGACTTTTATAAAAATCAGCATTCTCACCTAGCGTCGAAGCTAACGCATTTGCCTCATTATCAGTCATACCCCTATATTTTTCATAAACAAGCTTCCCATCTTTTATAACTACTGCAGCCTGTGTAAAAGAGCCATCTTGAAATGCATAATTAAAAGCTTCTTCTAAACGTGAAGAGCTCATTCCTACGCTTTCTGGGGTCGCGCTCTCCCATATAAGAGGATGGATTGGATTAACTATAGAAGGAGTATTTGGAATATCCACATTAATAGGGTTCGATGATGAGCCCCCACCACAAGATATTATTAATAAAGAAATCAAGCTAGCAAAAATTATTCTCATTTAAAATTATTGGCTAGGTGTGTCCGATTCGACTTGTATAAGCTCACCTCTTTTCGCTCTAACTTTGTCTCCATTAATAAAGAAATTCTTTAAAGGCTTCCAAAATAACTTAAGCAATGCAAAAAGCGCTAATAGTATTACAATGTTGCCCTTTTTCTTCTTATTATCATCATCGAATGCTTCTGAAATTTTTCCTAAAATAAAAAGAATCATCACAAGAGTAAAAAGAAGTTTAAATACAAGCATGAATAGACCTAAAATAATTCCATTCCCTTTAATGGTTGCAGAGAACGTTTTTACTAGACACCCCAAGGCGATACCGCCAAAAATGACAGCACCCAACCAAAAGAATATCTTTTGTACCATCGTATAGGTTCCAAGCTCTGGATAAAGGGATATAACTCCTCCAAAACAAAGACCCCAAAAGAAAAATAATATATTTGCCCAAAGATCTTCGTCGCTATCAAAGAATATTATTTTTTTAGTAGCAATTCCTATTACTACAAAAAGGCAAACTATGCCTAAGGCTATGAGTAAGGTATTTTCGTCCATTTTAATTTATATGTGTTTTAATAATAAGTAATAAATAAAGAAATAAAAAGGCAATGAGCGATTTAATTCAAAAGAAAAAAGAGTATTTATTAGCAATACCAGATGCTGTTAATCTTGTTGATGCGTCAAAGTTAGTAGCAGAGTGGTTTGTGCACTTTCAAGATAATGCATGGTTTAGTAAATCCAAACCAAAGTTTCAGCTTGAAAATTATATATGTTTCCATAAGGATCTTAGACATGCAGTTTATTTAGATAAGGACAAATTTTACTTAGTTGACATCACGAAGCCAAAAAAAGTTTTCGGTTCTATGACAACAATGGATATTTTGATTGTTACTGAGATTCTTACTGATGCAACCGACGATGCCCATCTTGAAAATGCATCTATTGCTGGTAACAATTTTTTTAGAAAAAGAAAGGGTAGTGAAAAAATTTTTCTAGAAACAATTACGAAGTATGATGAGGTCGCTAATGAAAGCTTCAATGATAAGATAGAAGAATTGCAACAGAAGATTGCCGAAAATGCTTCTGAAAAATCTAAAAAAGATGAAAAAGATCATTTGGACGCTGATGCAAAACCTCAGCAGGCTGAAATCGAACAATTCTATCTTTTTAAAGATGAAAATATCTATGTTGGAGATCTAGTATCTATTAAATTCTCTACAGAAAAAGGAAGAGTTGTAGACCACCTCTTGGCAGAAAATCGCGTTTATGATTCTAATATTGTTCAAGTCGCAATGAATTTTCCGGATGTGCTTTCTGATGAATTTTCTCC
>MDSW01155324.1_pt1 | contig 80071 bp, 38 predicted proteins | sample 811171 | NCBI WGS metagenome assembly MDSW01 (sample SAMN05326641, study PRJNA326480) | marine metagenome | isolation source: seawater | place: Atlantic Ocean: North West | collected 2012
CTCCCCCCCCGCCCTCGCCCCCGCCCCCGCCCCCGCCCCGGCGCAGCCCAAGGCGCGCGCGCCCGCGAAGGTGAACGTCCCGCGACCGGTGAACCTCCCGAGCATGAAGAAGGAGCACGCGGGATCGGACCCCGCGCCGCACCTCGGCGCGGTCTCCGGCTGGCCCGGCGGCGCGGAGCCGCACGCGGGATCGGACCCCGGGGCCCCGCGCGCGCCCGAGTCCGACGCCGCCCGCGCCCTGGCCTCCGCGGGCGCCGCGTGGGCGTCGGGACCCTCGGGAGGCGGCGGAGCGCCCGAATCTTCGCGAGGCGACCGACATCATCCTCATCATCATCCCCGGTCCGGCGGCGGCGACGATCATCCCCGGGATCCGCCGAGCGCCGCCCCCGGGGCCGTTCCGAGCGCCGCCCCCGCCGACGTTCACGGCGCCCTGGACCCCGCGGAGCTCCGCGCGCGCCATCAGCGCTCGCGCGAGGAGCGGCGAAGGCTCGACGCGGGCGAGTACCCCGAGCTCGGCGCGGCGGCGGTTCCCCAGACCCGGCGCGCGCCCGACCCCCTCTTCGGCACTCACAAGACCCCTTCGCAGCACGAACCCGCGTCGAGGCGGTGGGACGACGACGAGCGGGCCGTGGGGGTGGGACCCGGACCCGGACCCGGACCCGGGCGGGATCCCACCCTTTTGGGCCCCGGGCGGTTCGACGACCACAGACCGAACGACCGCGACGCCGGGTACAGGTACGGCCCCCGCGGGTTCGAGGGCGACGGCGACCGACGCGGGGATCACCACCGTCGCGATCACCGTCGCGATCACCGGGACCGTCGACCCGGGGACCCGAGCTCGCGCGGCGGCGGGCCCGGGTACCGAGGGTACCACGACGACGACGAGCGCCGGGGGCCGAGAGGGTCGGGTCCCGACCCCCGCGACGATCGGGATCGGATTCGGGATTGGGTTCGGGACGATCGGTGGGGGGGGCCCCGCCGCGACGCTCGGTACCCCGGCGGCGGTTCGACCTTGAACGACCGGCGGCGCTGGGCCGAGGATGAGGACGAGCCGAACCCGTTCGAGGACGAGGAGCCGAACCCGTTCGAGGAGGCGGAGGCGCGGATGCGCGCCGCGCGCCGGGGGACCCTCGGAGGGTTCGCCGCGGAGGCCGGGTTCGCGGGAGCGGGGGTTCGCCTCCCGGCCGAGGGTCCGCCTCCCCCTTTCGCGCGGGACGCCCCCGAGCGCTCGCGCCCGGGCCTGGGCCCCTCCCATCCGCCGCCCCCGAGCGCGCCCCCCCCGCCGCGCGGATTCACCAAAAACCCGTACGGCCGTCCGCCGCCGCCCCCCGGCCCGCCCCCCCGGGGACGCGTTCCCTCGGCGGCGGCTTCGGGACGCCGGGGTCGGCGGCTTCGGGGGGCCCCGGTCCCGGCGGTCCCTTCCGCGGCGGGTCCGGGCCCGGGCCCCCGGGTCCGGGCCGGGCCGATCCTCGCGCGCCGGAGTCGGACGAGGAGGACGCGGAGCGGGACGCGTTCCAGGCGGAGCTCGAGCGCGTCGTGGCGGAGCAGGAGGCGGCGCGTCGGGCGAAGGCGGCGGGGGCGAGCGCGCGCCCCGGCGGGGACGAGTCGGCGGCGGCGGGGGGGGGCGCGCGCGGCGGGAGCGCCGCGTCTTCTCTCGCGGGTCCTCCGGGCGCGTCCGTCGGTCCGGAGCTCAAGGTGGGGTGGGGCAAGAGCATCAAGGACGTCTCGAGCGCGCTCATGGGCCCCGGCGGCGAGGGGGGCGGGGGCGGGGACCCCGAGCGAGACGCGCGGGGCGGCGGCGAGGGCGGAGCAGGGGGAGGAGGGGGAGGAGGGGGCGAAGAGTACGACGGGTACGACGGGTACGACGGGTACGACGGGTACGACGGGTACGATGAGGGGTACTCGGCGGGGGCCTACATGGCGGGGGCCTACTCCTCGGCGGCGGGGCCCTACTCCTCGGCGGGGCCCTCCTCGGCGTACGCGTCGGATCCTCGGGAGCCCTCCGCCGGGGCTCGGAAGAAACGCGGGGGGCGGCGCGTGCGGGAGGCGGAGGAACGCCGAGCCGCCAAGGCGAAAGGCGGCGACGACCTCGCGGGGGGGGAAACCCGAGGAGTGGTCGGTGGCGGAGTCGGTGGCGGCGTGGGTGCCGGAATCGGAGCGGGGGTCGGCGGCGGCGTCTCCTTACCCGACGCGTCTCCTTACCCGGGCGCCGACGCGTCTCCTTACCCCTCTACTACCCCTCTGGCGGCGCCGACGCCGACGGTTCCGTTCCGGGGTCCCCCCCCTGGGCTCTCCGAGAGAGCGCTCGGGGGCACCAACGCGGGCGCCGGCGCCGCGCGCGGGACGACGCCTCTGTGGGGCGCGCTCGGCGGGGTCGCGTGGGAGGGCCCGATCGCGGACATCCAGCGGAGCGCGTCGACGGACGTGCTGCACGCGATGGCGCCGCGGGATCGCCGAGGGGACCATCCCGCCGCCGCGCGCGGGCTCCCGGGATCGATCGGCGCGGCGCGGGACGCGCACCCGGGGATCGCGAGGAACGAGGGGGGCGGGGGGCGGGGGGGGTACGAGGCGGAGGCGATGAGCGAACGGTTCGGGCGCCTGGGCGGGCTAGGGTTCGGCGCCCCGGGCGAGCGCGCAGAACCCGAACCGAGGGCGGAGAGCCGAGGGTAGTCTCTAGAAAGTACGAAGTAGACTCCTTTCGCGCGTTCGTATTCCGCGCCGACGTCTTGACGTCTCGACGCCTCCTCGACACGCTCATCACCGCTTCTTCACCGCCCTTCGCGCGTCGCGGCGCCTTCGGAACTCTTCCCCCGGGGGCACGTGAACGGCCGTCCTCCCCGTCCCGGGGACCCACCCCGCGCGGCTCGCCCCCGCGGCGAGCCCGAGCCCGAGCGCGTCCTCGAGCGACGCCGCGTCTCCCGCCACCTCCTCGAACGGCCCCCCGTACGTCCACGCGCCGAACGACCCGGGGGAGTGACTATAGCGGTGATGACCGTAGTCGATTGACCCGCGTCGTTGATCCCCCCCCCCGCGCTCCCACCCCGCCAAACCCCACCCCCCGCCGTCGCCGCCGGCGGCGCTCTGTCCGATTTGAATCTGCGCGAGGTCCTTTATCTGCGCCCACTGGCGCTTTTTCGCGTCGGCGGCGACGAGCTGCCACGCGAACCGATTCCCCCGGGGCAGGCTCGGCGGCGGCGCCCTCGTGTCGCAGAACGGCGAACACCGCGGAACCGCCTGGAGCTTCGCGAACATCCCGAGGGGCGCCGCGGGGAGCGCCGGGAGCGGCGGGAACGGCGCGGGGGGGAGCGAGGGGACCGCGGGGAGCGGCGGGAGGACGTTCGAGTGCCAAGCCCCGCGCGGGTCCGCGAATTGGGCGACGACGAGAACGGGCGCCGAAGGAGGAGGACTCAGACGAGGCGGGGCCGGGGGGCTCGAGCGCGGAGGCGAAGGGGGGGGCACTCGCGGAGGCGAAGACGGCGGCGGAGGCTCCGGAGGCGTCGTCGGCTCCGGAGGCGTCGTCGGCTCCGGAGGCATGATGTTCGCCTCTGGAGGCGTCGTCGGCTCCGGAGGCGCGACGTTCGCGTCCGAAGGCGTCGTCGGCTCACTCGGAGGCCACGCGAGGTCCGGGACGTTCGGGAGGTTGGGGCGGTTCGGCGGGGGCGCGACCATCCCCGGCGCGAGGGGTCCCGCGGGCGGAGAAGGCGGCGGCGCCGACTTCTGCGCGTCGCACACCCCGGGGCGCTCGAAGTCCTCGCAGCAGTCCCCCGCGTCGCGGCACGCGACGTCGCAGCAGCACGCCGCGCGGCACAGGCCGCACGCGCCGACGCACGAGGCCTCCTCCGGGGGCTCCCCCGAGGCGTCCGGGTCCGGGGCCGGGTCCGTCAGCCGCCGGCGCGCGTGACCGTGACCGAAACCGAGACCGAAACCGAAACCGCGCGGAGTCGAAGATGTCCCCGGATCTATTTTGCGTGTATCGTGTCGTGGGGGTTCGTTCGGCGGAGACCGCGGCGACGGGGGCGGGGGCGTTCGATCGCGATCGGCCGGGCCCGGCCCCGTCGCCGCGACGCGAGGGGGGTCTTCGTCCGAGTGCCTTCGCGCCGAGCGGCCGACGAGTACGGGCGCGGTGACGACGGCGTCGCGCGCGCTCGCCGGGACCGCGGCTCGGCCGTCCGCGTCGACGTACGCCACGAGCGGCGCGGCGGGAGGGGGGCGAGACGCCTCGGGGCCGACCGCGGGTGGCGGGGCGGGCGCCGTAACGCTCGACGCGGCGTCGCGTCGCCGCGCGTCGCGCGCGCGCGGGTCGCCCGCGGCGAGGATCGCGAGCAGGGTCGCGAGCGTCGCCGCGCCGACGAGACGGCGCTTCGTCCGCCCGACCGCGCGCATCCGGCGGAGGGGAACCCGCCCCCCGGGGCGGGCGGGGTCCGAAGTGCACTCGGCGAGATCGTCGCGGGAACCGACGAGAGTCGCCTCGGGCACGTCGGTCGCGAGGGCGCCATTTTACCCGAAGCCGCGCACACCTGATGAGATGCAAGTTTGTTGGACGCCGCGACCGGCGGGGCGTGAAAAAATTCAAAGGGTTTCGCTCGTGTCTTCGGATAACTCTGCCGGTTTCGCGACAGGCAAACAGTCAGAGAAAAACACCCCGGAATCCATGATGGCCATTGGCCGAGACGCGGATCCACGCCTGCAGACTTGTCCGATGGCGTCGAATCCTTTGAAACGCGCGACGTTCCCGGTCGCGGTCACGCACACCACCCCGCGACGACGCCGCGCTGAGCGTCGCGAATCCGCTCGAGAAGCGCCGCTCGTCGCCACACGCCGACTCGCGCGCCTCGGAGGTGCGTCGCCCCTCGTCCCACTCGCCGTTTTCCGGAGTTAGGGCGGACGAACTTTTCCGCGGTGAGCCAACAACGCGAAAAGGGATTCCGCCCGCCTCGCCCCCGTCCCAATCCGATCGATGAGGGATCGAACGCGAGGCCCTCGCGGCGCGCGCGGCGCGGGGAGCGATGGCATCGACCGCGTCGCCCCGCATCGACCGCGGCGTGCCCGCGCCTCGCGCGACGCGAACCGACCCGGGGGCCGCGACGCGCCCCGGGCACCGCGCGCGTCGCGTCGGGGGATACGAGATTATATCCACCCCCGCGCCCGGTCCCCGGCGCGCGTCGCCCCGCGCCTATGCGCGCCGCGCGAAACGCGCGCGACGTCGCGAACCCTCCCGGTCTCGAGACGCGACGCCCCTCCCCTCGATACCCCGCCCTCGCGAATCACCCCCTGACCCCCGCCCCGCGTGGTCCTCCTCCCCCCCCGCCGATCCCCCCCCCTCGGCTCGCGGTGACGCAGGAGACGAGGGTTCGTTTTCTTTCCCACCGGAGCGGTCGCGTCGTCCTCGCGGTTCGGTCAGAGTGAGAGTCCCCTGATACACCCTAGACCCTAAATGCAGCACAACGCCGGCCAAGGCCAGCAGCAGGGCCAGGGCGCGACGGGCGCCGGGCAGTCCGCGCCCGCGCCCTCGCCCGCGATGATGTACCAGCAGGCGTACGGCATGTCCGGCGCCGGGGGCCAGCCCGGCGGCGGGATGCAGGCGATGGATCCCGCGCAGCAGCAGTACATGCAGGCGCAGATGCGCCAGCAGCAGATGGCGGCGTTCGCGATGCAGTCGCATAACGCGCAGGCGCAGCATCAGCAGCAGCTGCGCCTGTTCTGGCAGCAGCAGATGACCGAGATCGAGACGCGGTCTGACTTCAAGAACCATCAGCTCCCGCTCGCGAGGATCAAGAAGATCATGAAGTCGGACGAGGACGTGCGGATGATCTCGTCGGAGGCGCCCGTCCTGTTCGCCAAGGCGTGCGAGATGTTCATCCTCGAGCTCACGCTCAGGAGCTGGATCCACTCGGAGGAGAACAAGCGGCGAACGCTGCAGCGCAACGACATCGCGGCGGCCATCACCAAGACGGACATCTTCGACTTTCTCGTCGACATCGTCCCGCGCGACGACTTCAAGGAGGAGGGGATGCCCGCGCCGAGGGCGCCGGCGCAGATGGGCCTGGGAGGGGGCGAGGGCCAGGCCGCGCAGGCGGGGCAGGGCGTGCCGTACAACCCGGGGATGTACTACATGCAGCCGGGGCAGCAGATGGCCCCGGGGCAGTGGCCCGCGCCGCAGATGCCGGGGGGGCACGCCCAGGACCCGAACCAACAGTGGAAGGCGGGGCAGTGACGGATGCGGAGACGGATCGGACGCGCGCGCGCGCGAGGATCGACGCGAACGAAACAAAAGGGGGTTTGGACGGGGAACACACAATCGTAGGCACTACATAGGACGAGAGAAAAGGCGCGAACGGCGACGGACGCACGCGCACGGGGTCTCCGGTCGCGAGGGGGAGCGAGAAGCGATCCGGCTTTCGCGTTCTTTTATCAACATTTCGCAAAAGCCGGGTGAAGACGAACGCGCGAACTGTCGGCGTCGTGAGACTCTCCCGACGAAACGCCTGGAACGCTCCCGGTGCATCCCGGTGCTCTCTCGCGCCCGCCGCGAGGACGCCGAGGGGCTTCGCCGCCTCAGACGTTCGGTGGAGGCTCCACCTTCTCCCACGTTTCGGGTCCCTCCCCTCTCGCCGCCCCGTCCTCTTCCTCGAGACCCGCGTCCGCGTCGCCGTCGTCGCTTTCCCCCCCGAGGAGGCCCTCGATATCGTCGCGGAGGCCGGCGACCTCCTCCTCCTCCTCCTCCTCGTCCGTGCTCCCGCCCGCGAGCATATCCTCGAGGTACGCCTCGAGGTCCCCGCGGCCGGACGTCCCCGAGGGAGGCGCTTCTTCTCCCTCAGCCGCGTCTCTCGAATGGTTCGCGCCCCCTCCCGCGAAAAAGTCGCCCCCTCCCGCGTTCGCGTTCGTCTCATCCTCCGCGTCCGTCTCATCCGATGAGACGTCCAGGTCCGCGTACTCCGCCGCGAGCGCGGCGGCGGCCTCCGCGGGCCCCACGCTCAGGGGCACGAGCTCGACTTGGCTCGGCTCCGCGTCACCTCCGCGTCGGTCCGCCTCGAGCGCTCGCTCCTTTCGGCGCAGTTCCTCGCGCCGCGCCTCCGCATCCTCCAACTCGCGAGCCGCCTCCTCGAACGCGCGGAGTCGCGAGGAGGTGTGGGCGAAGTACGCCGCCCAGAACCGGTCGTCGGTCATGGACTTCGGGACGAGCGCGGAGCGGAGGCTCGCGAGCTCGGGCGCGGCCGCGAGCGCGAGGCGCGCGTGCGTCTCCCGCCAGGGCGACGCCGCGACCGGGGTCTGCGCGTCGAGCGCGGCGGGCGGGACGGCGTCCAACGTCTCGGGCGCGAGCGCCGCGAGGAAGGCGCGGAAGTCCGCGTCCACGCCGTACGCCTCGGGGGTCGCGCTCCGGAGTTCCGCCGCGAGCCGCTTCTCGTCGTCGTTCTCCATCATCGTCCGCAAGTTGCGCTCGCCGCGCTCCGCCACCGCGACGGTGTTGGCGCGGATCTCGCCGAACGTCGCCGAGACCTGCGCGAACGCCTCCGTGCGCTGGAGCGCCTCCGCCTGCTCCTGCGCCGCCGCGGCGGCCTTGCTCGCCTGCTCCTGGGCCGCGGTGGCCACCTCGGACGCCGCCGCCGAAGCGCGCGCCCACATGGACGCGAAGTCCATGTCCAAACGAGCGTGACAAGGGTGGGGGCGCGCCCCGCGCGCGTCGCAGGACTCGTAGAAAAAAGAACCACGAGAGCGTCGCATCGTCCGAAACGAACGAGCGCACCACGACGCGGGCGTCGTCGGCGTCGTCGCCGGTTCTTGATGGGAACGTATTATAGTCTATAACTTTTACAAATTCAAAATATACAAACTAATTGCCCACTTACAGGGATTCCTCGAAGACAGGTGGCAGGGAGTACAGCGTTCGACGCACGCGAGCCAATCGAAGAATCGATCGGGCGGCGTGGAGACGTGATCCACAAGCTTTTTCGTTCGCTCGCTTCGGCCGCGCCACCAACCAAACGGCAGGAACGGGGTCTTCTTTCGCTTCCCTCCGCGCGAGCCCGAGGGCTTCACTCGACGACGCGCCCGGGTTCGCTCGTCACTAGACCGCCCATCGCCTCGCACGCCATGGCCGCCTCGATCCTCTCGACCAGGTGCGCGTCGCGCGTCGCGATCGCGCGCGCGGATGACTCAAAAAAAGAATGCGCGAGACGCCCGCGCTCCGCGCTGCGGTGACGAAACTGACGCGTCGCGTGGCGGTTTTGCGCGGCGGCCCCGGGCGCCGATCGCGTCGTCTCGCGACGCGTCGTCCCCCCGCGCATCGCGACGTTCGCCGCGGTGGCTGGCGTCCGCGCGCGCGCGCCGTGATCGCGGCCCTCTCGTCGCGACCCGGGGTCCCTCTCGCCGTTGGGATGACGATCTTGGGCCCTCTTCGCGCGTCTCTGACCTTTGCGCCGTCCCTTCCCGCCTCCCTTTCGCAGGGCCTTCACCCTCTCCGCCGCGAAGCCCGCGGCGGGGGCCTCTCGCGCGAGGCGCTCCCGCGCGGCGCTCACCCCCTCCCGCGGCGCCGCGCAGGTCGTCCGCGCGGACGCGGAGCCGAGCCCGAACGCGACCGTCTCCCCCTCGTGCAGCATCGACGACCCGAGCACGTGCTCGCTCGCGGATCTCGAGATGATGTACATCGACTCGCTCTGGAACTACTACAACGGCGGCAGCTTCACGCTCTCGGACGAGGACTACGACCGCCTGCGCGAGGAGCTCAACTGGCAGGGCAGCGGCTTCCCGACCCTCCGCCGCTACGAGGTGCAGTTCGTCGAGGCGTCCATCGCGTTCGCGCGCGGCGAGCCCGTGGTTTCCGACGAGGAGTACGAGGAGCTCAAGCGCAAGGTGAAGGCGAGCGGCAAGCGCGACGACGTCACCGCCTTGCTTCTGTACACCAAGGGGCAGCAGCTCCTCGATAAGGATCAGTTCGAGCGCCTCGGCGACGAGATGAGCAAGCTGGACATCGAGGTGGGCCTCAAGGGGGCGACGTGCACGCTGAGCAACACGAGCCCCGAGCTCGTCAACGACTCGGGCACCGTGCTGAAGATGTACCTCGCCATCTCCGCCGTCCCGACGCTCATCGGCCTGGTGCCCTACCTCGGCGCGAGCGTCCTCGGCGTCGACGTCCCCGCGGGCGCGGGGCTCGGGTTCGCCGTCGTCGTCGGCGCCGCCCTGGGCGCGGCCATCGTCAACTACACCAAGTTGCAAAACGCCGAGATTCTCGTCGGGCAGTGCCCGTGCTGCGAGGCGGAGATCAAGCAGTTCTTCGGCGGGGACGAGCCGGCGGACACCGTGGATTACAAGTGCGGGGTGTGCGGCACGCAGAGCATCCTCGACAGGAAGGCGAAGCTCATCACCGAGGCGGGCGGGCTCAAGAGCGCCTAACGCGGCGGACCCATTAGGCGGAGGTGTGGGGTGTTCGTTTTAAAAAGGTGACGGATGAACCCGGGCCGGGAGAGTTTTGGCGCGCGGGAAGGTTCCGTTCGAGGGTGTACGACGTCGTAAAAAGGTTCCTCATCCCGCGAAAAAAAAAAGCGCGCGCGGCGCGCGACGAGACACTCGAGAGGGCTTTTGACCGCGTGATGTGATATGCTGTTTAATAGAAACTTACGTCGTCACGGCACCATCAGCGGTCCAAGACCACCACCGTCCCGGTCAGAAGTCCGGCGGGGGGTGCGCGCTCGGCGAGTCGAAGATGGTGTAGCTCGCGGGCTTCCACGGCGGCGGCGAGAAGGGCGCGCGCGAGGGCGGGCTCGCGGGGGCCTCGCCCGGCGCCTCCCTCGCCTCGCGCAGGAGCCGCTTCGCGACGCCGTACGGGTTATGGTTCAGAAACCGGTCCAGGACGCGTCCCGGCGACCCGCCCTCGTCGTCCTCCGTCGTTCCCCTCCCCCGGGCGCCGGACCCGCCCCCGGGCCGTGTCGCGCGCGGCTTCCCCGCGGAGGACCCGCGGCGCGAGGTCGCCGCCGCCTTCCGAGCCTTCTCCTCGCCGCCGGTCTTGTTCCTCTCCCCGGGCGCCCCCCCGGGGCTCCGCCGCGCCCCGGGGCTCCGCGAAGCGCCCGGCGAGGACGAACGGTCTCCTCGCCCCCCCGCGTTTTCGTTCGAGAACTCGAACCCGAACCCACCGTCGTTTTCCGGGGCGCGCTCTCCTTCGCGCGCCTTCCCCCGAGGGGATTTTTTCTTCCCGGGGGTGGTTCGAGCGGGTCCGCCCCGCGCGTCGCGAGGGTCGCCTCCTTCTTCCGCGCCCCCGTCCCGAGGGGACCGGGGTTTCTCGTCCCCTAGGGGTGGTTTCTCGTCCCCCCGCGGGCTCTCCGCCGCCGGAAGGCTCTCCCCGTCCCCCGGCGGCGGGCTCCGGCTGTCGTGGCGGGGACCCGCTGCCGATCGCATCGCCGAGCGCGCCTTGTGTCCCCGGAACGCGCTCTGCACCGCCGTCGCCGCCGCCGCCTCGCGCCGCTTCCGCTCCTCCGCGTCCGCCAGCTCCGCCGCCCGCTGCACGCGCGCCGTCGCCTCGCGCGACGCCTCGGACGCGCCCGCGTGCGACGCCTCGGCCTCGGCGCGTAAGCGCTCCTCCGCGTCGCGCGCCGCGGAGATGGCCGTGTTGACGCGGAGAAACGACGCCAGCGCGCCGTGCGCCGCGCGCGCGGGGCGCGGGAGAGAAGGACACGCAGCCGGAGAAAAAATCGCCGACGGAGTATAGGCGTGGTCTTTTTCCTCCTCCGACGGGCTTCTTTTCGTGTCCTCCGTCGGGGTCTGCGCGGTCCCCGGAGCCTGATGGTCAGGGCTCGGGTTCGGGACGCGGAACGTCGCCGCGGGCGGCGTCCCGCGCGGAACCGGATCGTTCGCGAGGATCGGGTCGCGAGGCGTCGCGTCTTCGCCGTTCGAACCCCCTTCTCCTTCCTCCTCCTCCTCCTCCGGCTTATTATTCTTCTTCTTCTTCTCCGTGCTGTGCCCGACGGCGCGCAGGAAGCCTCCCCGGTCGCGCTCGATCTCCGCGCTCCAGTTCGCGAGGCGCTCGGTCGCCTCCTTCGCGGCGCTCACGCCGCGCTCGGCGGCGACGCGCCACGCCGCGGCGACGCCCGCGTTGGCGGCGGCCAACGCCTCCGCCCCGCGCGTCTCCTCCTCCTGCCCCCGGACGCGTCGCTCCAACACCTTCGCGCGGTCCTCCGCCTCATCCCTCGCCTCCTCGAGCGTCGCGCACCGCGCCTCGGTCGCCGTCGCGGTCTCCGCCGCCTCCGCCGCGGCGCCGCCCAGCGCGTCGCACGTCTGAACGAGCGTCTCGAGGCGCGTCTGCTGCGATCGCGTCACCTCGAGGTGCCACGCGCTGAGCGCCGACGCGAGCGCCGCGCGAGACGCCAGGCGGACGCGGCTCGGGCGCGCCGCCGCCAGAACCGCCTCGGCGTACGCCTCGAGCCGGGAGGCCCGCGACGCGTCCGAAGCCACGTCGGACCACTGACGGAGAATCGCGAGCGCCTCGAACGTCGCCTCGTTCTCCGAGGTCGCTTCGTTCCCTCTCGCGTCGGGGGAATGCTCCTCGAACGAGTCTTCTCTTCCCTCGGAGTCTCTTCTCAGCGCCTCCAGCGCGGCGCGCCTCGTCGTGACGCCCTCGTCGGCGAAAATCTCGCGCAATCGCGCCCTCTTTCGCGTCTTCGCGAGCCACAGACGCACCGAGCGGCGCTTCGTCAAGCACCGGTCGACGGCGTGAACGAGCGCCGCGAGGCGCCACGCGCGAATCGTCGCCGTCGTCGCGCGGCGCTCCCTCTCGCGGACCACCGCGCGGAGACTTTTCTGCGCGAGCCCGCGCGCGCGCCACGCGGCGAAGGCGCGCTCGACGCACCGCCTTCGGCTCGCCGTTCTCAGAACGTGCGCGATTCGCCGCTTGGCGACCCTTCGCGTCCACTCGCGAAGCGCCCACCTCGCCGCCCTGGCCCTCGAGTGCGCGAGCGCGTTCGAGGCGTTCTCCGCGTCCGCGATGTTCGTCGCGAGCTCGGCGCGAAGGGCGTCTTTTTCCGCCGTCTCCGTCGCGAGCCGCGCCTCGAGAGCCGCGACGGTCGCCTCGAGCGTCGACGCCCTCCTCTCCGCCTCCGCCTTCGCCGACTCCGCGGCGTCCGCGGAGTGCGCGGTCTCGTCGAGCGCCGCCGCGAGCTCCCTCGCGTGCGCCTCCGCCGCGCGCGTCGCCTCGAGGGACTCGCGGAGCGCCTCCGCCGTCTTCGCCCGCGCCGAGGGGCCGTCGCCGTGGCGCGCCTCCCCGTACGCCGCCTCCGCCGCCTCGGCGCGCTCGAGCAACGCAGCGTTCGCCGAGAGGAGCTCAGCCTCGCCCGCCGCGTGCGACTCCAAAGCGCCGCGAAGCGCGTCAACCTCCGCGCAGAGGGCGTCGTACAAGGACGAACCCGAACCCCCCGAGCCCGAGTCGGGGACCCGTTCGTTTTCGTCTCGACGCGCGAACGAAAAAACCTGATCCTCCTCTTCTCTCCCCGGGACGCCCGAAAAGTCTCCCGGTCGGGTCCTCCGCGCGGGCGTGCTCGGCGCGCTTCGACCCCGACCGCGGTCGGCGCCTTCGTCGTTCCCGAAGTGACGGCGTTCCCTCGGCGGCGATTCCGACCGAGCGGGTGGCGGAAACGCCGGGAGCCCGCGTCGCGCGCTCGGTCGCCGCCGCCCCGCGCGCGCCACCTCTCGTCCGCGCGACGTCTCGCCCGTGCGCGCGGCGGCGGCTAACGCCGCGCGGCGACGCTCCGCCGCGCCTCCCGGGCCGTGTCCCCAAGGCACCTTCGGCACCGGGTTGGCACCGGGTCGGCTCCGCGCGGGCCTCCGATGGGGCCCCGAGGACGCCCCCGCGCGCGCCTCCTCCTCCGCCCAGGACGCCCACGCGTCCCGCCGCTCCGCCGATTCCATTTCCCGCGCCCTCGCGTTCGAAGCCTTCGCCCTCGCGAGAGAAGCCTCCTCCTCCTCCCTTCGCGCCGCCTCTCGAATCGCCTCCTCCTCCCAATCGATCGTCCCTTCCGCCCAATCCGCCTCGGCGGGTTCGTCCTCTTTTCCTCCCTTTTCTCTGTCCATCCGCTCCGCCCTGAGGTCCTCGAGCTCGACGAGGTCCGTCAGCGCGCGTTCCCGGTCCGAGCGCCACTCCGCCTCGCGCGCCGCGTGCGCCTCCCGCCCGAAACGCAGCGCCGCGCCGAACGGATCGTTCCTCTCTCGCGCCCTCCGAACCTCCTCCGCGCGGAACTCGCGGTCGTCCAGCAGAGCTAACGCGCTCGTCGTGAACGACTGCTCCTTCCGCAGCGCCCTCTGGTACGCCGCCTCCCACGTCGCGCGTTCGAACTCTTTCTCGGGGGAGAAGGCGTCGTCCGCGGAGTCCCCCTTCAAGACGCGTCGCGCCTCGGGCGCCTCGGCGCTCACGGCGGCGCGGAGATCGCGCGCCATCCCGGCCACCTCGTCCGGGGTCATCGCCTTCTCCGGGACGCAGTATTTCAGGAACCTGCGCGCGTCGAGCGGCGCGGCGACGTCGTCGCGGCTCGGCAGGGAGGCGGGCGCCACGGGCCCGCCGGGGGCGAAGACGACGCGGCGCAGCTCCTCGAAGACGTCGGAGAATTTGACGCACCGCCGAAGCTTGTCCGCCGTCGCGCGCGCCGACATGAGCGCCTCCAGGTTCGCCACGTCCGTCCGCGCGTCCCGCGGCGCCCTGGCGACCTCATCGTTCGTCACCTCGCGGCCGTCCAGCGACCGGAGGTTCGGCATGCGCGCGAGGACGTGCGCGCGGTACCAGGGCGCGCGGCTCAGCGGGGTGAGCTCCAGCGAGAGCGCCTCGAGGCGCGGGCACGCGCGCGCGACGCGATCGAGCTGCCGGACGTCGTCCACCGGGTTATCCCCCGCGCTCAGCAGACGCAGCGCGGGGAACCGGGTGAGGTTGGAGAAGTCGCGGATTCGGTTTCGGGAGACGTACAGGCGCTCGACGTTCAGGCACACCGCGCGCGGGACGTCGGCGTCGATCTCGGAGACGCGCCGCTCGACGACGGAGACGCGACGCTTGGACGCGTCGTACGCGCCGGGGTGGTCGCGGAGGACCTCGGAGAGCCTCACGGGGCGGTCGAGGTCGAGCCTCGCGCGCATGCGGAGCGCCGCGCGCGAGGTGACCGAGGGGACGCGGGGCGCGGGCGCGGGGGGTAGGGCGGAGCGCGCGCGGTCCGGGTGGCGCGCGAGGATCGTCTCAGACGCGCCGTTCGACGACGCGTCGCCGTGCCCACTCATCCCGACGCGCGACGCGCGGGGTTGCGAGCGGGACCGAGGCCTGACCTCCGCGCGAGGGGGGGCGGGCGCGCCCGAGCGCGAGCGCGCGTCATCCCACGCGCGCTGTAAGCGCTCCGGGGACGGCGCCCTTCGCCCCGAAGGTTCCGCGCCTCGAGGGTCCGAGCCGTCGCCGTCGGCGCGTCCGACGCGACCGCTCCACGCCGGGTCGAATCGCGCGTGCCGTCGGACGAGCCAGGCGCGCGACTGCGCGAGGCGACCGCGCTCGTGGAGCGCGGCGTACCCGCCCGCGGCGCTCGCGTCCGCGACGTCCTCCGCCATCGCACCCGCGGGGGCCGCCACCAACGCCGCGCCCGAGACGGCGCCCGTCGATGTACGCGAGCCCACACGGGAGGAAGAGACGGGAAAACACCAACGCCAACGGCTCCCAGTCCGTGTTTCGAGTTCGCCGGTCGATGACGCGCGCTGAATTCTCAACCGCCCCGGGCGGACTCGTGGCTTTCTCCCCCAGCCAGTGAGAGACTCCCGCGTTTCCCGCCACACCTGGCCCGCGCGCCGATCGACCGTCCCTGGGCCCCGCTCGACTTCTCGGTCGACGATCTCTTGCATGCGCCTCGCCCTCGTATGCTGCTGAGCGCGAGGCGGGCCGGGCGAGCAGCGCGAGCGATCATGTCGTCCGCGACGACGTTCGCTCCGCGCGCGGGGATCTCCTCTCGCGCGGGCGCGATCGGTCCTCGGGTGCCTATCGCGCCGACATGGCGATCGGCCTCCGCGGGACCGGTCCCGCCTCGGCGCGGTCGAGCGCGTCACGGCGGCGCGACGATCGTGCGCGCGGTCCCGCGCGAACGCCCCGGATCGGGCGCGAGCGAGGAGGCGCCCTCGGCGTCCGAGGACGCGTCTTCGACCTCGTCCGGCGCCCCGTCGCGATCGCGCGCGCGTTTCGCCGCGGAAACGAACAACAACGCGGTCGCGCGCGACGCGGGAACCCCCTCCGTTCCCGCTCCCCCCCTGACCGTCCTCGCGGACGACCACTTCGGCCCCGCGCACGCCGCGGCGAAGCGCTGGATCGTCTTCAGCGACCTCCACGTCAGCCGCCGCACCGCGCCCGTGGCGATGGAGGTGCTCCGCGCGGTCCACGACGAGGCCGAGGCGCGTTCAGCGGGCGTCGTCTTCCTCGGCGACTTCTGGCACGCGCGCGGCGCCATCCCGGTGGAGCCGCTCATCGACGCGCTCGAGATTTTCCGCGCGTGGCGCGTGCCCACGGTGATGATCCCGGGCAACCACGACCAGGTCACCGCGGGCGGAGAGACGCACGCGCTCGCTCCCCTCCGCGCGGCGAACCCGGCGATGATCGCGATCGTCTCCTCGCCCGCCGCGTGGAGAGGCGCGCTGTGGCTCCCTTACCGCCGCGACCCCGCGACCTTGCGCGACGCGGTGAACCACGCCGCGACGCTCCGAGGCGCTCACTCGATCTCCGCGATCATGTGCCACGCGGACGTTCGCGGGGCGAGCATGAACGAGACGTTCCAGGCGCGCGACGGCATCGACCCGGACGTCTTCCGGCTCGCGTCCTCCGGAGAGGGCGGCGGCGGAGAGGGCGAGGGCGGCGGCGAGGGCGATTCGAATTCGCCTCGAGTGTTCACGGGGCACTATCACAAGCCGCACACGGTTCCGGGGACGAGGATCACGTACGTCGGGTCCCCGTACCAGGTGAGCCGCGCCGAGGCCGGCCAGACGAAGGCGCTGATCGTTCTCGACGCGGAGGCGGGGTGGCGGGGCGACGAGGGCGCGGCGGCGTTCGCCGGGGACGCCGAAGAGTCGTCGACGAGACGGAGGCGACTCTCCCCCGGCGGCGACCCGGCGATCACGGACGTTCCCCAGGGCGCGATGCTGACCATGGACCTCGGGCCTCGGCACTTCGACGTGCGCGGGGAGGACGCGAAGGCGCCCCCCGGCGCGCGCGCGGGCGACGTCGTGCGTTGGACGCTGCCGCTTTCGGCGGCGGAGCTCCCGGGCGGCGGCGGCGGCGCGGCGTCCGAGGCGATCGAGCGCGCGCGCGCCGCCGGCATCGGCGTCGAGGTGACGTACGAGCGCCAGGCCGCGCCCGCGCGCATCCCCGAGGCGGAGGAGCTCGGGGTTTCGGGTCTGTACGACGCGTACGCGGAGGCGACCGCGCTCGACGCGGCGGCGGTGAAGGTGGGGAAGGAGATCCTCGCCGAGGTGGCGGCGGCGACGCGGTCGGCGGACGCCGACGGCACCTCTCGCCGATCCGCGGGCGGCGGGGGTGTGCTGGGTTCCGATCGCGGGCCGCTTCGGGTCGCGTTCGAGTCGGTTGAGGTGGAGGGGTTCGGCGCGTTCGCGGACTCGGCGCGGTACCCGCTCGGGGACCGCGGCGTGTGCGCCGTCGTCGGCGATAACCGCGACGATCGGTGCAGCGACAGCAACGGCGCCGGGAAGACGACCCTGGTCATGGCGCCGATGTGGGCCCTGACCGGCGAGTCCGACGCGAGGGTCGACCAGGGCGGGTCGAAGCGCCTGACGAAGACGGACGTGGTGAACGATTCGAGGCGAACGGCGCGCGTGCGCGTGGACGGAAGCGTCTCGGGGCTTCCGTTTTGGGTCGAGCGCAAAGTTTCGCGGACGAAGCTCGTGAGCCTGCGGTACGGTATCGGGGACGAGGAGAAGACGCTCGCGGACGCTCGGCTGACGCAGGCGGCGCTGGACCGCGACCTGGGCGCCGCGGTCATCGCGCGCGCGTGTTTCCACGGGCAGCACACCGTGACGGCGCTTCTGGACGCGAACGACGCGGCGCTGAAAGCCGCGCTCGGCGAGCTCGTCGAGGCGGAGACGTGGGCGGAGGCGAAAGATCTCAGCCGGCGAGTCGTCTCGGAGAAGCGCAAAACCGTCGCGACGCTCGAGGCGGACGTGGAAACCAGAGCCGCGTACGTGCGAAGGGTCCAGGCCAGGCTCGACGAGGCGACGAGGGCTCGGGACGAGTGGGAGGCGGCGGAGCGGTCGAACGCCGCGAAATTGGAGCGCGAGAAGGACGCCGCTTTGTCGCGCGTCGCCGAGGCGCTCGCCGCGTGTCGACGCGACGCGGAGGCGCTGCGCTCGGCGAGCGAACGGTGGGACGAGGAGGAGCGCCGAGTCGCCGCGGAGGCGGAGCGGCGCGATCGCGAGGTGTGGGACCGATCCGGGTCCGGGTCGGGCGGCGTCGGCGTGGGCCCCGGCGCGGACCTCGCGGACTCGGACCCCGAGCTCGCGGCGAACGAAAAGGCGGCGGCGCTCGAAGCGAACGCCGAGTCCGCTCGGCTGGCGCTCGTCGACGCGCAACGCCGCGAAGCCTCGGCGCGCGCGCGCGCGTCCAACGCGCACGCCGCCGTCGGCGCGTTCCAGGGCGTCGGCATGGGCCTCTCCCCGGTATGCGGCGACGACGGAGACGGAGACCCCTCCGAAGAAACCCGAAAGAACCCCGGCGGTCACGCGGTCGGGTCGTCCCCGCTGGGCGTGTGCGACCGGTGTCGCCAGCCGATTGATCCGACGCGCCACCGCGACACGCTCGCGGCGCTCGTCGCGGACGCCGAGCGCACGCGCGAGGCGCACGCGGCGGAGTCCTCGGCGCTGCGCGAGGCGCACCGCCGCGCGGAGGCGGCGTCGGCGGCGGCGCGAAGGCACGCGGCGGAGGCGGCGAGCGCGAGGGTCCGGCGGCGGCGCGAGGAGCAGGCGCTCGCGAACGCGGCGAGGGCGGCGAACGAGCGCCTCGCGGAGATGCGGGCGCGGCGCGTCAACGCGCACGTCGTGTACGCCGCGCTGGCGCGCGCGGAGGCTCTGCTGACCGGGGAACACGCGGAGATGGTACCCGAACGACGACCCGAACGGCACGGTTCTCCGACGGAGGGGGAGTTCTCCGACGCCGCTCTTTTGTCCCTCGAGAACGGCCGCGCGTTGGTGGACGCGGCGGAGACCTCCGCGGCGCTTTGCGAGCGTTTCGTTCGCGAGCTCGCGTCGCGGTCCTCCGCGCTCGTCGAGGCGGAGGCGGTTCGCGCGGTTAACCCTCGCGACGCGGAGGTGGCGACGTTGGCGTCTCAGGCGGAGTCTGAGTCGGCGTCGCTGGAGGCGAAGCTCTCGGCGCTGGAGGCGAAGAGAGAGGAGCTCGCGACGGCGCGGCGCGCGGACGCCGCGTTCGGGACGCGCGGGATCCAGAGCTACCTGTTCGAGGGCGCGCTGAGCGAACTGTCTTCGCGCGTCGGCGCGTACATGGAGGCGCTCACCGGGGGGGCGCTGACCATGGAGCTCCGACCCGCGGGGGCGAACGAGAGCGGCTCTGTCGGACCCGCGGACGACAGCGGCGGCTCCGTCGGACAACACTCCGGGGGCTCGGACGAGACATTAGTATTGCGCGCGGACGCTTCGAAGACGCGTTCCACCGCCTCCTCGACGAGTTCGTCCGCCGAGAAGATTGAGCGCGTCATCCACGCGCAGTCCGCGCTGGGCGCGCCGACGCGGCGTTCGCTCCGGCAGCTGAGCGGCGGCGAGCGGCGGCGCGCGGCCATCGCGCTCGCGCTCGCGCACGCCGACCTCGCGTTGGCCCGCGGGGGCGTCGCGTGCGACCTCCTCGTCCTCGACGAGGTCCTTCAGCACCTGGACGGCGAGGGCGCGGCGCGCGTCGCCGCGCTGCTTCGAAGCCTTCCGCGCGCCACCGTGCTGCTCACGTCGCAGGCGGACTCGGCGACGGCGCATCTCTTCGACGTCGTCGACCGCGTGTGGAAAGCGAAAGGGAGCGGCGGGGTCATCGCGGGGGAGGCGGCGAGGAGGCTCTCGTACGGGGGTTTAGGGGGGGAGGGGATGACGGAGGAGGAGGAGGAAGCGACGCGCGTGGAGGCGTAGCGGAGAAGGGCGTTTTTTAATCAGAATTTGGAGAAGCACCACGTGTCTCACCAGACAGAGAGCAGCCCCCATCACGTCTCGCGCGTGCGTGTCGTCGATTCCCGTCGTCGGTAGTGGCGCCCCGTCGGGTTTGTTCTACGGGCTCGTCGTCGCGCCCTTCGCGGCGTCGGCGGTGTCGTTCCGTCGCACTTCGCTCCCGCGCGGCGCGTGCACGCACGCCGTTCGTCTCTCCGGGACCGCGCCTCCGCGTTCCGCGTCGAGCCCGCCTCCCACCCGCGTCGCGTTCCCCGGGCGCGCGTCGTCAGTCATGTTGGCGGAGGCGAGCCCCACCGATCCGTCGCGCGAACGCGGCGCGGGCGGCGACTCCGCGAAGCGCAAGCACATCGTGTGGAACGAGGACAACCTCAGCTACAACGAGGCGAACAAATCGGTGCGCGCGCGCTTCGCTCGACCCGACCCCGCCGTTCGACTCGGATCGCCCCCCGCTTCGTCGTCCACGGACGTCCCGCGCGGACGACGAGCCGACCCCCCGTTTCGTTTCCGCCCCGGGATCTCATCTCACCCCCGCTCCCCCGCCGCTCGCTCCCCCGCTCCGTTGACAGGCCAAGATGAAGATCGACGAGCCGGACACGCCCTGGGCGAGTCCCCCGAGGGAGCTCTTCGAGGACCCCATCACCGAGCGCGAGGGGGCGGCGGAGGACGTCGCGGTCGCCATGGACGACGTCGCGGATCGCCTGCGCGACATGGACGACGTCGGGCGGGGGGCCGTGGCGAGGCGCGATGGATCCTCGGGCGACGACGGGGAGTGGGCCGCCTCCTCAGACGAGGAGACCAACCCGGGGGAGGAGGGGGGGCGCTCGGAGAGGGCGGACGACGACTGCGACGACGCGATCGCTCTGTTCGGCGCGGAGGGCGAGGCGGAGGAGGCCGGGGACGCGGTGCTCAAGGCTCGGCTCTTCGAGGCGCAGCGCAAGAGCCATCAGTGCACGTTCAGGGGGGTCATGGCCAGGGGGCGCGCGATGTTGGAGGAGGAGGAGGAGGAGGAGGAGGACGCCCAGGGGGGGGATGGGAAGAAAACCTGAAGAACCCTTTTTGAAGAACCCCCCTGGAGGATGGGAGCGGAACGAACGAAGGGGGAGCAGGGGAGCGGAGCGTCGTGGGATGAGAAGACACACCCCTGACCTGGAACGTTCATTCGCCGAATCTGAGACAGCAAACTTTTCGTCACGTCGCTCGGGCGTCGACGTCGTTTTCCTCCGGGGCTCCGCTCCTCGGCGTTTTAAATCTCGCGCGCGGGCGCGTGCCGTGCCGCGCCCGTTCGCCGCCGCGGCTCGGCGCGATCGCTCGGCGCGTCTCCGCTCGCGGTTTTCGCGGCCTCGCGCGCGCGATGCCCCCCCCCGGCTCGGCGCGCGACGCGCACGCGCCCCTCGGCGACGCCACGAACCGGTGGCCCGAAGGTGCCGACGAAGGTGTGCCCACGGCGAAGCGTCCCCGCGTGTCGCGCCCCGAGCCCTCGGAGGCGGGCGACTGGGTCGCGTCCGAGTCCGAATCCGAGTCCGAGCCCGACTTGACGTGTTCCGTGGCGGAGCTGTACCGCGAGGAGGTGGCGGACGAGGCGGGCGCGGAGGCGGACGAGGCGGGCGCGGAGGCGGACGAGGCGAGCGCGGAGGTGGACGTCGCTCCCTTCCCGAGGATCCCCGAGGATCTGAGCGACGACGACCTTCATCCCCGCGACGACTCCTCCGTCGGTCCCCGCGGCGACTCCTCCGACGACGCGACGTGCCCCGTGTGCGGTTCGCTCCTCCGGGACGCGGCGGACACCGCGATCGCGCGCGTCGCGCACGTCAACGCCTGCCTGGACGCGCTCGAGGCCGGACCCGAGGCCGGCCACTCTCGCACCGTCCTCGCCGCGCTGGCGGATTTGGACGCGCGCGACGCCTCCTCCCGCGGCGAGGGAGAATGGCACGACGTCGCCGCGTGGGCGCACGCCGCCTCGGCGCCGCCGGCGTTCGCCGAAGCCGTCGTGCGCGACCGCGTCACCTTCGCCCGCCTCGAGGAAATCGGCGACGCCGACCTCATCGCGATGGGCCTCGCCACCTCGGGCGCGCGCGTCAGACTCCGAGCCGCCGTCGAAGCGCGCGCCGAGCGCCGACGCCAAGTCGAACGAGACGCGGAGATGTCAAAGAGACTCCTCCGAGAAGAGGAGGAGTCCACCAGGGGCAGGAGCGATCGAGGCGGAGGATCAGCAATACCTAGAGGTGGGGAGCCGACGCACTCGGTGACGGCGCCGTACCACCCGACGCGCGTCGCCTCCGCAGTGGCGCCCGTGTTCGCGTACGCCGCGAGCGGACGCGAAAAAGCGGCGGCGGCGGAGAATGCGGAGAATGCGGAGAATGCGGAGAATGCGGAGAATGCGCCCCCCTTCCCCCCAAAACATGACGTTCGAGAGAGGTCTCGGTCGGCGTGTGCCGCTTCGTCGGTCCTTCGGGGCGTCCGAAGAGTGCACGTCGGCTTCGAGGGTATCGGTGGGGTTCCGCCCACTCGGTACGCGTACACGCCCGCGCCGCCCCCCTTGACCCCCCCCCCTCCTTGGATCCGGGTTCCGGGCACGCGGTTCATCGTCGACGGGTTCAAGGGCTTCGGCAAGTCGCACTCCGGGTGGTGCCGAAACTGGTTCCTGACCCACTTCCACGCCGACCACTACGGCGGTCTGACCAAGTCCGTCCCCGGGCCGGGGTGCGTGGTGTGGTGCACGAGGGCGACCGCGGCGCTGTGCGCGCAAAGGCTGGGCGTGGCCCGCGAGAGGTTACGGGTGGCGGACGTCGGCCGTCCCTTCGTCGTGGACGGGGTGCGGTGCGTGTTCGTCGACGCCAACCACTGTCCCGGCGCGGCGATGATCGTGTTCCACTACCGAGGGCCGGGTCTGGATGACCTCCCCGGGTGTACGAGTACCGAGAACGCGGAGAGCTTCGGCGACGGCGAGGCGGGCGATGGCCGGATGGAAAGCCCCGCCGCGCCTCGGCCGGTGATCGCGACCGGGGACTGTCGGTGGCACGAGGGCATGCGTCGCGACCCTCACCTGCGTTGGGCGGCGGCGCGCTCGCCGGCTCTCATGCTGGACACGACGTACTGCGACCCGAAGCACGCGTTTCCGACGCAGGCCTCGGTGCTCGCGTCCGTTCGCGACGCGGCGACGGCGGAGGCGTCCGCGAACGCGGGCCGAACGTTGTTCTTGTTCGGGACGTACACCATCGGGAAGGAGCGCGTTTTTTTCGAGGCGGCGGAGGCGCTGGGGAAGAAGGTGTACGTCGGGAAGCAGAAGATGAGGACGCTGGACGCGCTGTTCGAGGGGGGCGCGTTACCGGCGCGGCTGCGAGAGTGCGTGACGGGGGACGACACGCGGACGAACCTGCACGTCGTGCCGATGGGGTCGACGTCGTTCGCGCGCATGAAGACGATCCTGAGGTACTACGCCAAGCGGTTCGACACCGTCGTCGCGTTCAAGCCGACGGGGTGGACGTTCGAACAGAGCAGGAAACACGCGCGCGCGACGAAGCGGAGCGCCAGGGGGGCGCTCATTCAGTACGCGGTGCCGTACTCGGAGCACTCGAGCTTCGCGGAGCTCAGGGAGATGGTGCGGTTCCTGAAACCGGGCGCCATCCTCCCGCACGTCGGGAACGATCGAGGACCCAAAGCCAGGCGGATGGTGCGGCTTCTCACCGCGCCGGACGACGCGGTCGAGCGACTGGTGAAGGACGGGGACGGAGGAGAGGCGGCGGCGGGCGGAGGTGAGGGGGGGGGAGGCGATCAGCCGAACGCGCGACGAACGTAACGACCCGTCGGTCGTTTTTCGCGTGTTTTCCGCTCCTCCAGGGGTGCGGCCATTTTTTTTTTCATTCTCGCGTCATTCATCTCCCCAGCTCGCGCATGAACCGTTCGTACTCGGCGCCCTGGTCGCCGCCCGGCGGCGGCGGCGGCGGCGGCGGCGGCGCGGCGTCCTCCGGCGGCGGCGGCGGCGGAGGGGGTACCCCCGCGGTCCCATCCATCGGCGGCGGCGGCGGAGGGGGTACCCCCGCGGTCCCGTCCATCGGAGGCGGCGGCGGAGGGGGTACCCCCGCGGTCCCGTCCATCGGCGGCGGCGGCGGCGGGGGGACGTGCATCTGGTGACCCCACCCCTGCGGCGGCGGCGGCAGGGGCTGCCCTGCGGTCCCGTCCATCGGCGGCGGCGGCGGCACCATCGGGTATCCCACGTTCATGGGCTGCGGCGGAGGCGCGCCCACGCCCATGCCCATGCCCATGCCCATGCCCATGCCGACGCCCATGCCCATGCCGACGCCCATCCCCGGCGGCGGCGCGCCCATGCCCGCGTACGGCGGCGGCGGCGGCCCCGCGCCCGCGCCCATCCCCGGCGGCGGCGGCGGCGGCGCGTTGATCGGCGGCCCCGGCGCTTGTCCGTACCCGCCGGCCCCCATTCCCATTCCCATCGGTCCCGCGGGCCGCCCGCCCATCCCCGGGGTCCCCGTTTGCGCGGGGGCGCTCTTCTCCCCCGCGACGCTGACTCGTATCCGCCTTCCTTCGACGGAGGCCCCGTTCATCCCCGCCACGGCTCTCTGCGCGGCGTCCTGGTCCGCGAACTTCACGAACCCGAACCCGCGCGGGGTGCCGTCCGGGTGCCGAACGACCTGCGCGGACTCGATCGCGCCGTGGGCCTCGAAGATGGCGCGGAGGGCGCCGTCGTCGACGCGGTCCGGGAGCGACCCGACGTATATTTTGCGCGGGTCCACCTCCCGCTCGCGACCCGCGGACCCGAGCCCCGGGCGCGACGCCGGCGCCGCGGGCGGCGCGCCCACCCCGGGAACCTTATCCACGCCGAGCTCGGAGAGGAACGATCGGTACTCGGAGGACATTTTCTCCGCGGCGGCGGCGCCCTCGGCGCCTTTGCCCTTCAGGGGGCAGTCGAACGTCGGGTGGCCTCCGTCGCCGCAGATCTTGCACGTGACGAGCGCCACGTCGGCGCGGTAGCTCTGGACGTCCTTCTCCGGGCAGTTCGACTCGTTGTGCCCCGGGCGCCCGCACGCGTGGCACGTCATGCCCTCGATGTCCCTCAGCGTGCCGTTGATCAGCGCGAGTTCGCGGAGCTGCGCGCGCTTGTGTTCGTTGAACGTCTCGTCGACGGGTTTGAGCAGCTGCGCCACCATCGCCGCCGCGCGGTCCACCTCGTCGTCCGTGTCCCCCGTGATGAGGACGTGAAGGTCCTCGTCCTCCTGGTAGTCCATTCCGGGCTCGCGGCTCGCGCCCTCCTTGATGGACCCCTTTCCTCGGATCGCGATTCTCGTGTTAGTCTCGCGTTGCATGCGCTTCTGCGTGTTCCCTCGCGGGCCCAACACGAGGCCTATGAAGTTATACCCCGGGTACTCCTTCAGGGGGACGAAGAGCTTGCGCCGCTTCTTCGTCGGGCGCCAGTCCGCGGGCGGGCGGAACAGGTGCGGGCACCGAGCGACGAGCCACCCGATGAGCTCCGAGCGCTGGTCCCTGAGCTTCGCCTCCGCGCGTTGCTCCCTCGTGTTGGTCCTGGCGCCGGTTCTCTGATCGTACTTGGGGGGAGGGCTGGGCGACCGGCGGTGCTCGGGGCGGTCGTCCCCGAAGTCCCTCGCCTGGATGCGCTGCGAGACGTCGACGTAGCGCGCGTACTGCCGGACGACCTCCGGGTCGTCGCTGTCCGCGGGGCTCGGGCCGCCCTCCGCCGCGCCGACGCCCGCTCGCGCGACCATCATCTTCCCGGCGAGGCCCGCGAGGTGCGCCTTCACCGCCGCCTCGTCCGGGACGCCGCCGGGGACGAGCGCGAGCGCGCTCCCCGCGACGGGGGCGGCGGCGTTCAGCGCGTCGCTCGCGCTCTCCCAGCGACTCCGGCGCTTCCGCGGGCGGCCCTCGCGCTCGGCCGGGGGCGCGGTCTCGCGGTACGATCGCGCGGCGGCGTCGCGACGCGACGGGCCGAACGGAGACGCGCCCGCCTGGGGCGCAGCGCCGTCCGCCGCCTCGGTCGCGTCGTCCGCGCCCGCGCCCGCGGCGGCGGCGGCGATGATCGCGGCGGCGCGCGCCTTCACCTCCGAACACGCGCGATCGATGTCCCTCTGCCGCTCCCTGATCCGGTCGACGTGCCAACCGAGGTTGTCCGAGCCCGAACCGAACGACACGGGCTCGACGATCCCGACGCTCAAATCCGCGGCGAGGGAAACACCGGGCAAGAGCGCGAGGCCCATCTGCGGGGCGCCGTCCGCGTCCGCGTACCCGCCGGTCGTGGCGAGCTCCATGGCGGCGAGCGCGCGAGAGACCGGCGCGCGAGCGCTGTGGCGCGGAAAAGCGAGGCGAGGCGAGGAAGAGCGACGGCCGAAGCACCGACCCGACCCTCGGGGGCGACGCGGATCGGATTGGGGCGAGGGCCCTGCTGCTCTGCAATCAGTGGCGCGGCGCAGCACTGGCGCGCGGCTCGCGTCCGCGTTTCGACGTTCGTTTTTCAAAATCCCGACGGACGCCTCGCGTTTCCTCGACAGCTCCGAGGAGAGTCGGACGCGCGCCTCGCCGAGGAGCTCGACTTCGCCGCGACGATGAACAGCCCCCAGGCGAAGCTGCAGCGCGCGCGCGACGCGGAGGCGAGCGAGGCGCCCGACCTGAAGAAGTTCAAGACGGACCTCCTCGGCAAGGTGATCGTGAAGACCATCGTGAAGCAGCAGGTGAACGATCGCCGCGTGAGCGCGCTCGAGTTCAACCGCCTGCCCGGGGGCACGTGCGGCAACCTCTTCGCCACCCTCGCCGGGGACTTCGCGACGGTGTACGACGACGAGCACTTCGGCGACCACGTCGCGGTGGTGGCGCAGTTCAAGAACGACAAGACGGCGCACGTCGCGGGGGGCGATCTCGCCGCGGTCGCGTGGTTGGACGGGTCGAGGCACGCGAAGCACGAGCTCGGGGACGCCCTCCTCGCGCTCGGCGGCGGCGACGACCACGCGATTCAGGTCATGAGCGTCGCGGAGGGGCGCATCGTCACGCTCATGCGCGGCGGCCACGCGAAGACCATCCTCGCCCTCGGCGCGGGCCAGGCTGTCGGCTCGGATCCCGACGCGTCGGCGGCGATCCTCGTCTCCCTCGGCGCCGACGGCGTCGCGCGCGCGTGGGACTGGCGCCGAGGCGCCGACCTCGGCGCCGTCAGCTGCCCCGACGCCGTCTCCCTCGCGGTCACGCCCGACGCCGCCTTCGCGTTCATCGGCCGCGCCGATGGCGCTCTCTTCGCCTGGCCGCTCCCGAAGGCGCCGTCCGAGAAGGAGACGTCGTCCGCCGGAGCGATCTCGAAGCCGTCCCCGGCGGACCGTCTCGCGGAGGTCGCGAAGCTCCCCGCCGCGGCGGAGTGCCTCCGCGCCCTCCCCGGCGACCGCCTCGCCGCCAAGTGCGTCGACGGATTCGTGCGGGTGTTCTCGATCCAGAAGGAGAAGGGCGAGAAGGTCGTTTTGACGGTGGTTCGCGAGTGGCGCGCCGCCGGGCAAGCGCGACCCCCGAGGTCGGCGCTCCTTCTCGGAGGGTTCTCGCATGCGTTCGGGTGCGACGAGGCCGGGGACTTCCTCGCGCTCGGGAACGCGGAGGGGGAGTTCGTCTGTTACGACGTGCAGAGCGGCGAGGCGATCAAGACGATTGACCAGGACCGCGATTTCAAGGCGCTCAACGGCGTCACCGCGGCGGGCGTGAGTAACGACTGCAGGCACGTCTACGCGTGTTTCGGGCCGGGCATCGTGTGGCGCGCGGAGGTGGTCCCGGGAATCGACGACGACGAGGAAGCGCCCAGGACGCCGCCGGAGGAGAAGTGAAACGAACGGAAAGGGAGAGAGGAGGTGGTGAGAGGAGGAGAGACGCGCGGAGACGGAGGGAGACAGAGCGACGCCTCGTTCGATTCACGCGCCGAAGACATTCATTTCGTAAAAATTTATGTTGATGACACGTGTCATCTGGGAGGAGAGGACGACCATCACGCCGGCTCTCGTCGCCGCCGGCGCCACGAAAGCACCACGACCCCGCGCTCGCTTCGCGCCACTCGCGCGCGGCGCGGCGTCATGCCGGCGCGCGGTGGCGGGGCCGCCTCCCGCGATGCCGCGCGCAGGGTCGCGGAGGACCTCTTGCGCCTGACCCTCGACCCTGGGCCGGCACCGCGCGATGACTCGGAGGACGCCGGTTCCGGCGCGTCCGTCGTCGGCGACGCGCGCGACGCGTCTCCCGAGCGCGCGGTGGCGGCGCTCGAGCGGTTGTACGCGAGCGAGTCGTACGAGGACGTGCGCTCGGCGGTCGTCTCCGCGCTCCCGCGCGTGCGCCACCCCGCGCGGTTCGCGCTGGCGTGCATCGAGCGCCTCGCCGGCGGCGTCGACGGCGCCCCCCGCGGGCCCGCCCCGCTCGTGCATCTGCTCGCGGAGGCGCTCGCGCGAAGCGGCCCCTCCCTCTCGCGCCGAGCCCCGCGCCGCGAGTTCGACGCGACGAACGAAGACGCGACGCGCCTCCACGACGAGATTGCGCTCGGATCCGCCGCCTCGCTCGTCCTGCGCGCGGTCCGCGGCGCCATGCGCGACGCCACGGCGGGACCGCCCATCTCGGACTCGCGCCCCGTCGGACGCGACGACGCGCGCGAGCGCGACGGTTTCCGCGCGGAGCCCCGCGCCGTCGCCAAGCTCGCCGTCGCGTCCGGCGTGGACCTCGACGACCTCCGCGCCGCGGCGACGCGCGAAGACCGAACGGGAACCCGCGGCGACGCCACCCCCGTCCGCGCGCTCGTGTGGTACGTGGGCGCGTGTCTCGGCGGATGCTTCGAAGACGCGGGCGAGGATCCTTCTTCTTCTTCTTCGCGCGCTCGTCGACGATCGCGCCGCTCCGCCGCGGTGTTCGCGGCGGCGTCCCTCGCGCGGCACTTCTCCCTCGACGTCTTCGCCACCCCCACCGCGCTGGACGCGTTCGAGCTCTCGGGCCACGGCGCGTTGGCCGACGGCATCGCCTCGCGCCTCCCCCCGAGCCGGCGCGCGGCGTACGTGAGAAGGCTGTCGGAAACCTTCGCGGAATCCTCCCTCGGAACCGACCCGTCGCCGGCGGAGCGCGCCGAGCGCGCGATGCGACGCGCGGGGCTCGCGCCCGCCGCCTCGTCGTTCGCGATGACGCGCGAGGCGAGGGCGCGCGAGGAGGCGCGGCTCAGAGCTCTTTGTGCGGACGGACGGTGGGACCTCGCCGCCGCGCTCGCGGGGTCGGACCCGGGTCTGCGAGACGCCGCGCGCAGGTTTCGAGCGGACGCCTCGTCGGAAGGACACCGCGCGAGTAGACCACTTTCGAGAGTCGGGCGGCGGTCTTTTCTCGCGCTGGACCTTCCCGCGTCCTCGGTGTTGTGGTGCGCGACGCTTCCGGCGCTCCGCGAGGCGGCGGAGCGGCTGGCGGGGGACGAACGCATCGGCCTCGACTCGGAGTGGCGCCCGGAGGGCCGCGACGAGGACGAGGACCTCTCCGCCTCCGCCTCGCGGCGGCGGCGACTGCGAAGCCTCGGCGCGCAGCGCTCGGAGCACCGCGTCGCTCTTTTGCAGCTCTCCGGCGAGTCCGTCGTCGCGCTTCTGGACCTCCCGGCGCTCGCGAGCGCGCCGGAGGGGGCCTCGGCCGTCGCCGCCGCCTTGCGCTTGATTTTGAGCGCGCCGAGGAGAGCGGCGCGCGCCGAAGAAGAAGGCGACGGCGCGAAAGAAAAGGGCGGCGCGAAATTATTGCCGCCCCTGGTCCTCGGGTTCGGCGCGCGCGAGGACCTGCGGCGCGTCGCGCGATCGTACCCGGGCCCCGTCGCGGCGGCGATTCGCGACGCGCCGCGCGTCTTGGACGTGCGCGAGGCGGCCCGTGCGGCTCGGCCCGAGTGGCGCGCGAACCCCCCGGGGCTCGCGGGGCTCTGCGAGGCGCTCCTCGGCCGCCCCCTCGATAAGTCCCAAACCACGAGCGACTGGGAGGCGAGGCCGCTGACCCCCGCGCAAATCGCGTACGCCGCGCTGGACGCGAGGGCGCTCGTGAGGCTCTTCCCGCGTCTCGCGAACGACGCGCGGGACCCGGGCGTTCCCGCGGTCCCCGCGGAGACGTACTTCGACGGCTTCGACGAGGAATCGCGCCGCGTCCAAGTCACCGCACCGACGCGCGCGCCGCCCCTCGCGCCGTCGTATTTCCTCGCGGCGCTTCGCGAGCGCCTGGCGAGCGCGTGCGGCGACCGCCGCGAGCCGGCCATCTTGAGCGCGGACGAAAGCGCGGACCGGCCTCTCGCGAGCGTCGTCAAGAGCATAGGCGTGATGCTCCGTCCCCTCCCGGGGGAGGACCCGTCACCTTCCGGGACGCGAAGTGAGAGGTCGAGTCTGAGTCTCAACGAGAGGTCGAGTCTCAGTGAGAGGACTACGAACGCTCGCGGATGGGTCCCCGCGATGTTGCTTCTGCGCGGGTGCGACCGCGCGGACCTCGGCGAGGCGGCGAAGATTTTCGGGGTGGCGCGGCGGCGCGTCCGCCTCGCCACCACGGAGGAGTGCGTCCGGGTCTTCGGGTACCCGCCGGGGAGCATGCCCCCGATGGGTACGCGAGGCGCGGCGGAGGGTTCTTTTGGAAAAATGCCAACGCTGATGGACTCGGCGGTGCGGGCGCGCGCGGGACGCGTGTTCCCCGGCGCGGGCGCGCCGCACCTCGTCTTCGCGGTCGAGCCCGCGGTGCTCGAACGACTCGCGGACGCGACCGTCGCTCGCATCGCCGAGGATTTACCCCGACGAGGAGGGTATACTCTCGGGGACGACGAGGCGCCGGGGCCCGAGTCGTTCGAGTCGTTCGAGTCGACGAGTCGTTTTCGTCAGACTCCGGGAGGGCCGGCGCGTCCGGAGGCGCTCGCGGATTCGGGTCCCCGAGACGGCGGCCCCTCAGACGGCCCACCAGAGGGAGAGAAGGCGGTCGCGTTCGCGTGCGACGGCGCCCTGGGTCGCCTCGCGCGGTGGCTCCGCGCGCTGGGTTTCGACGCCGAGCACGTCCCGGCCGAGCCCGGGGTTTCCGGGCGGGTCCAGCACGCGACGCTGCTGCGCCTGGCCGAGCGCGAGCGGCGGGTCATCCTGACGCGGGACGCCGGGCTGATGGCGCGCGAGCGACGCGCCGGCGCGTACCTCGTCGCCGAGGACGACCCGAAAAAGCAGTTCGCGACCGTCGCCGCGCGGTTCGGGTTACGGGTCAGGAAGGGGAGGCTCCTGACGCGGTGCGCCAGGTGTAACGGCAGGGTGGAGGCGCGGATGAGCGCGGAGGAGGTTGCGGCGCGAGACGATATTCCCGAGCGCGTGAAGCGAGCGACGAGCGAGTTTTGGCGGTGCGATCGGTGCGGGAAGGCGTACTGGGTCGGGCCAAAGTCCGAGAAGGCGCTCGAGTTCATCGAGTCGGACATCGTGGGGGTCTTAGCGGAGGAGGAAGAAGGAGATGTGTGCGGGGAGGACGAGGACGGGGGTCTGGAGGCAGAGTCTGGAGAGGACGACGGGGCGAAAGGAACGCGTGACGAGAGCCGAGGGTGATGTCGCGCGAAGTAAACTTGTCAACTGAGGCGACTTGGTTCGTCGGAGATCCGATCTATCCGATATCGAGATCCGCCCACATTGGGTCGTTTCGCTCTTTCGTCCTTTTCTCGCGAATTGTCCCGTCACACGCGCTCGGCACGCGCGGACCCGCGCGGCGCGACCGGCTCCGCGCGACGCACGGGGCGTTCGCGATGGAGGTTTTCCACGCGACGTTCCAGGCGGCGCTGAACGACGAGTTCGAGGCGCTCGTTCGCGACCTGAGAACCGCGGCGGCCGCGGTGGCGGATCCTCGTCACGACGATCCCGACGCCGCCGACGCGCCCGCGAGGGCGGTCTCCGCCTCGGAGGAGCACGGGTCGACGAGCGCGGTGGTGTCCGAGCTCGTCGCGCGGTGGACGTTCATCCTGGCGGCGTACCGAGCGCACGTCGCCGCGGAGGACGAGGTCGTCCTCCCCGCGCTCGCCGCGCGCGTGAGCAACGTCGCGCACGCGTACGAGCTCGAGCACGAGGCTGAGGATGAGCTCTTCGACGTCATCACCGCCGCGCTCAACGACGCGAGGGACGCGGCGAACGGCGCGGGCCAGGGCGGCCAGGGCGCGCACAAAGAGCGCCTCCGCGCGTCCATCCAGCGCGCCGCGCGCATCGCGCACGCCACGAGGACCACCCTCGCGCAGCACCTGGACAAAGAGGCCGCGCACCTCGTACCGCTTCTGAATGGGCACTTCGCCCCGGATGAGCAGGCGACCCTCGTCGCGCGATTCATCGCGAGCATCCCGAGCGGATTGATCGGCCCGGTGCTCGCGCGAGGACCCACGCGCGGCGAACGAGGGTCCCTCCGCGAACTCCTCGCGTCCTGGCTCGCGCAGAGCGACGACAAGGCGGCCGCGAGCGCGTCGGAACCCGGTCGAACCAAGCGTTCGCGCGGCGCGTCCTCCTCTTCGCCGCCCTCCTCCTCCTCGCCGCCGGGAACCGCCGGCTCGAAGCGGCTTCGCGGCGCCGCCGCCGCCCCCGAGGACGAAGCCGCCGGAGGGCCGAGCGCCACTCCCTCGCCTCGGGACTCGAACGCGCCCATCGACCACATCTTCCAGTTCCACGATGCGCTTCGGAGGGAGCTCCAGCAGCTGGAGGAGGACGTCCTGGCTCTGCCGTCGCCGCGGGAGGAATCCGAGCGCGCCGCCGCGCTCAGAGCGCTGGAGGGCCGCTTCGTGTTCTTCTGGGGCGTCTACAGGGCGCACAGCCGCAGCGAGGACGAGCTCGTCTTCCCCGCGCTCGAGGATAAGGACGAGCTACACAACGTCTCGCACTCGTACACCCTCGACCACGAGCACGAGGCGGAGCTCTTCGTGGAGGTGGACGCGTGCCTCAGCGACCTCCGCAGAGCCGCCGGCTTGGAGGAGGAGGAGAGCCGAAGGGAGAGGGAACACGACGGCGAGGGAACGCGGGGAAAGGGAACACGGGGAAAGCAGGGAAAGCGAACGGGAGGCGAGGACACGCATCAATACGCGTCGTCAGACGCTCAGAAGACGTCGCTCGCGGCGGTCTCCGAGACGGAGCGTCGACTCCAGGCGGCTTGCGCGGCGGTGCGCGTGTGTCTTGAGACGCACGTCGCGAGGGAGGAGGCGGAGCTCTGGCCTCTGTTTGAGAAGCACTTCAGCGCGACGGAGCAGGGGAAGCTCGTCGGTCTGATCATCGGGCGAACCGGCGCGGAGGTTCTGCAGTCGATGCTGAGCTGGCAGCGCAAGGCGCTCACGGAGCCGGAGCAGGCGCGCATGATCGGGTCCATGCGCGAGTCCAGCCGCGGGTCCCGGTTCGAGAGCTGGCTGGAGACGTGGTGGCAGGCGAAGGAGGAATCCGCGAGCGGCCAAGACAAAGGCGGGAGGGGGGGAACACCCGGGAGGAGCGGGGATCCCGGTCCCGCGTCCGACGCGCCTAAGCTCGAGGAGGAGAAGGCGATGGCGGGCCTGGAGGAGGTTCAGGAGTATCTGAAGCAGCGCCAGAGGGGCGCGGCGCTCACCTCCGCGAGCTCGGCGGCGAAGGCGGCGGTGGAGGCGCAGAAGGCGGCGGCGGCGGTGGACAAGACGGGATACACCCCGAGCTGGGACGACATGTTCCGCATGAACCGCCAGCAGCTCGAGGAGTCCGCGCGGACGCTCTCGCGGGACGACACCCTCGCGCCGGAGCGAAAGGCGTACCTGATGCAGCACCTGCTCGCCGCGCGGTGGATCTGCGCGCAGAGGCGCAGACGCGGCGGGAAGGACAAGGAGCCCCCCGGGGCGAATAAGGTGGAGGAGCACAAGAGCGCGCCCGGGGAAGCGGCGGCGTCGAAGGACGAGAAGGACGCCGGCGCCGAGACGGACGAGCCGAAGGACGCCGGCACCGCTCGTGGCGATTCAGATCGCCCCGGGAAGATCGGGACGTCCGCGGAGGCCCTCGCGATCGCCGGCGCGAGTCGCGCGGCGTCCTATCGGCGCGGGACGGAAGCGAACAGACCTCGAGCGGACTCGGCCGAAGACGACGGAGACGACCCGGGGGGGTCTTCTCCGATTGTGTGCCCCCCGGCGGGAACCGAGTTCGGGTGCAAGCACTACTCGCGAAAGGCTCGCCTGGTCGCCGCGTGCTGCGGCGGCGCGCACGTGTGCCGCTTCTGCCACGACGAGGTGGAGGACCACACGATCGACCGGTACGCGACGCGAGAGATGGTGTGCATGCTGTGCTCGGAGCGGCAGCCGAGCGCGAAGGAGTGCCGCGCGTGCGGCGAAGCCATGGCCAAGTATTACTGCGGCGTGTGTCGCTTCTGGGACGACTCCGAGGATGTGTACCACTGCCCGTTCTGCAACGTGTGCCGGCGCGGGAAGGGACTGGGGAAGGACTTCTTCCACTGCATGCAGTGTAACTCGTGCGTCTCGCTCACGATGGGGCCGCACGTGTGTTCTTCCAAAGACGGCGCGAGCGCCGGCGGGCCGGGCGCGATGGAGAGCGACTGTCCCGTGTGCAAGGACTTTCTGTTCACCTCGGACACGCCCGTGAAGTGCCTGCCGTGCGGCCACCTCATGCACACGCGCTGCTTCGAGTCGTACACCAAGCACTACTACACGTGTCCCCTCTGTAGGAAGTCGCTGGGGGACTTCACCGCGTACTTTCGCATGCTGGACGCGATCCTGGCGGAGGAGCGCGAGGCGCGGGGGAAGGAGGAAAACGGAGAGACGCACGAGCGACAAAAGGTGGCGTGCAACGACTGCGGCGCGCAAACCACGGCGCCGTTCCACTTCGTGTACCACGCGTGCGGATCGTGTCGAAGCTATAACACGCGCGTCCTGGGACCGGGCGAGGAAGGAGGCGAGGCGCGAGCGGACACGTGATCGATTCGAGGAGGCGAGGCGCGAGCGCGTTCGATTCGACTCAGGTGGTATATGTGTTACTCGTAGGTAGGTGGGTGGTAGGTTCCGCCGCTCTAGAATCGAATCGGATCCCCCTCGGATGATCACAGCCCCGGGAGGCTCCCGCCTCCTCCCGCGCCTCCCCCGATTTCGCCCTGCACGCGGTCCTCGATGTCTTGCGTTTCCGCCCCCACCTCCCCCGCTCTCTGGCGCCACGTCGCGAGCGCCGTTTTGAGCCTCTGCATCTCTTTGCTCGCCGTGTCTTTGCTGGCGCTGTTTTTGATGGTCCGGACGCGCGTGGCGTACGTCAGGGAGTTCTGCGTCTCCTCGAGGTTCCCGTCCGTCGGGGACACGTTGACGAACATGAGCGTCTTCGCATTCCCACCCAGCGAGTCGGACATGAGCATCGTGAGCTTGTGGTTCCTGTACGGGATGTGCGCCTGCTCCGAGGCCAACGCGGAGATGACGTCGCCGAGCGCGGAGAGCGACTTGTTGATGGCCTGCGCCTCCTTCATCGTGTCGCCCGCCGCGCCGGATTTCTTCACGCGCTCAGACCCGGCCAAGTCCACGAACGAGAGCTTCCCGCGCGTCACCGCCTGCGTCTGCGCGTCCGTCGTCTCGATGACGAGCGAGAAGATGAGGTGCGAGCGGCTCGACGCGACGTTCATCTTCGTGCTCGTCGTCTTGCGCACGCTCAAGCCGGCGTCGATGACGCGCGAGATGTCCTCCTGGGATCCCACGGAGACCACCGTGGCGTTGGTCACGGTGACCCACCCCTTGGCGTCCTTCTTGATGTCCAGCTTCGGCGGCGCCTTCTGCTTACTGGGCGGCAGGAGCAAATCGTTGATCTGCTCCTGGTACAGCTCGAGCATGTACGCCTCCATCTTCACCGAGAACTTCCCCTTCGCGCTCCCCTCGTAGGCGATGCGCATCACCTCCGCGATGGCGCGCGGGGTCAGGCCCGGGTGAGATTCGTCGCCGTAGATGGTGTGCGTCTTCCCGCTCCCGGTCTGGCCGTACGCGAAGATGCACACGTTGTACCCGTCGAACGCGGATTGCACGAGGTACTTGGTGTCCTCGAAAACAGCCTCCTGGGTCGTCTCGGGGGCGAAGACGGTGTCGAAACTGTACGCGCGGGGCGCCTTCTCGTCCCGCCACGGATGCTCCAGCGTGAACTCGTCGGGGAAGGTCAACGCGAACGTCTGCTTCTCGCCCTTCTCTTTGCTCGTGAGCGGCCTCGTGCGCGCGTACACGCGGATTTTGCCCTTCATGTCCTCCATCTGGTTGAAATATCGCTTCCTGAGCGTGGACTCCTCCCGGTACTTTCCCTCCAAGAGCTCGATCTGTTCGCCCTGGCGCTTGATGATCGCTGCCGTCTGTCGCTCCTTGCGCTCGACGTCCGCGACTTTCTCGCGGAGCTCCTCGAGCTCCTCCAGATCCCGCGTCGCCGCCTCCGTCTCCGCGCGCATCGCCTCCATCGCCGCGTTCGCCTCGTCCACCTGCGCGGACGCGGAGAGCGCTCTCGCCTGGGCGGTCTCGAGTTTGGCCCTGAGCTCCGCCACCTCCGCGCCGGCGGACTCCCGAGCCTTCTCCGTCTCCTCGGCGGCGGACGCCTGGAGGCGGGCCAATTTTTGCTCGAGCAGACGAATCTCGCCCTCCGCCGCGCGGGACTTCTCCGCCTCCGCCGCGGACGTCTTCGTGAGCTCCGCGACCTTCGCCTGGAGCTCACCGTCGTTCGAGGGACTAGCAGCTCCCCCGCAGCCTCCGTTCGACGCGGCGATCTGCGCCTTGGCGTCCGAGAGGTCCGCGCTCAAGCGCTCGACGTCCGCCGCGGCGGCGGCGGCGCGGTCGGCCGCCGCGCGCGCGTTTTCGTTCGCCTCCAAGAGCTGCCTCTGCAGACCCGCGCGCTCGCGAACCATCTCCGCCATCTTCGCGTTCGTCGCCTCCAGAGCCTTCTGCATCTGCGAGCTCACCTTCGAGGATGCGCCGCCGCCGCCGCCGACGGCTTGCTTGGAGAAGGCGGCGTCGCTCGCCGCCTGCGTCGCCGCCGACGGCGTCGACGGCGTTGGCGAGGCGGGCAGACCCGCGGAGGGCGTTCCCTGAGCGCCCTCCTTCCTCTGCTTCTGCGAGTTGTACCGTCGGGTCATGACGTCGTTGATGTGCGTCTGGAGGGCGACGCAGATGTCTTCGCCCTGCTTGGTGTCGAACTGGAAGATGTGCAGCACGCCGGCGACGCGCATCTTGAAAAATACCGCCGCCGCGGAGGAGCCGAATTGCATGATGTCTCTCAGCTCGGCGCTGTGCAAATACTCCATCGGCGCGGGGCGGAAGAAGTGGATCCCGCGCGTGTTGATCCCGAGCACGATGCGCCCGGGTAACAGCCCGATCGGGTCCTCGATTCGCTTGACCGGGAAGAACGCGGACCCGCCGTACGGTAACGCGCGAATCATGCGAAGCAAACTATGCCGCGCGTCCTCCTTCGGCCTCGAGGCGAGCGCCCTGTGCCGCGTCTGCACCTCCACCGCCCAGTCCTCGCGCGGGCGCTGCTGCAGAATCGCGCGCGGGATGAAGCGTGGCAGAGCCGCCGCGAGCGTCTCCAGAGCGCCCTGCCCGAGCGCGGCACCGTCCTCCGCCTGGATCTGAAACGCCGCGAGCTGCGTGGCGTCCTCCTTGCCCACGGGGTAGTTCCCGCCGAGGTAATCGTGCTTCGCCTGCAAGTACGAGAGCGAAACGAACATCGGCTCGGACACCGCCTCGTCCGCGTCGCGAAACATGCGCTTCTTGAAGAGGAGCCGGCAGGTCTGCGCGCCCGTGCCGCCCTGGCCCGGCGAGTCCTCCGCGCTCGAGGCCTCGCGGACGCGTTTGAAATCCTGAAGCACGTCGGACAACAGCTGCCCGTCCTGCAGCGCGACGCACTCCTCCACGTGCGCCTCCTCCGCGTCCGCGGCGCTCGATCTCGGCGATAACCGCTTCCGCGATTCGAACAGCGCGAACGTGGAGTACTCGCGCAGGCGTATGATCCCGGCCAGGCTCGGCACCGCGTCCCCGACGGTCGTCAAGCAGTCGTACGGCAGCTCCTCGAACGTCTCGTCGAGGAAAAAAACAATCGCGCTCAATTTCCGGTCGACCCTCAAAGCCTCGAACTCGTCCGGCGTCGGCGGGTGCCTGCGCGGGGCGGGCGCCTTCGCGCTCCGCTTCAGGGCCCCCATCGCTCTCTGCGCGAGCTTCCGCGTCGTCGCGCTCAGCGCGTCCGAGTTGGCGCACTCGTTGACGTACTCGGAGAAGAAGCCCAAAAACTCGCGGCTCGGCGCGCACGCCGCGAGGACGCAGTGCGTCAGCTCCCACGCGCGCGCGAGCTTTTCCGAGTCGTCGTTCCTCCGCGTCGCCCTGACTACCATTAGCGCGAGCTCATCCCTCAGCTCGGGGCGCTTGATCGTCTCCCGCGCGAGCTTGCTGAGCGTCGCCGCGAACTCGCCCGGGGGGACGGCGCCGTCGCTCACGAGGCGGTGCACCGCGGGGGCCATCTTGATCGACTTCGCCGTCGCCTCCGCGCTGAGCTTCAGGAGGGAGCACGGGAGCGGAGGGGCGTGACCCAAAGCGGCGTCGACGACGTCCGCGAACGCGACGCCCGCCTCGCCTTTCGACTTGGAGCGCATGAACGACATGACCCCGCCCGAACGGGACGGGCCTCGCTTCGTCGCCTCGGCCAAAGCGTCGACGTTGAACTTATCCTCCAGCGACACGAGCGCCGCGAACGCGCCATCGCCGGGGGCGTGCGATCTCGGCGCGGAAGCCGTCTGCGCACGCGCGGGGAAACGAGGGACGCGAGCGGACGGGGCCCGCGGCGGGGGATGGGGGACGGGGGGTGAGTCTCTCGTCACGGATCTGGGAGTGGGCACACGCCCGCGGAAAGACGCGCGTCCGAGATCTCGCGCGAACGCTCCCGGAACGCACCGCGTCGTCCGACATGGGGTGCGGGGCGTCGTCGCTCAGCGGCGGGAGACCCATGACGCTCGTCGAGTCGCGAACGCGCCCCGGCCACGCGCGGTGGTGACGCCTCCACCGCGTCGCCCGAGATCAGTGGGCGGCGACGGTAAACGGCTCGGGAAAAGATTGGTGCCTTTTCGGTGAAACGGCGCGCGCGGTGCGCGCTCTCGGCCCCCGACGGGCTTTGACGCGAATCTCGCGAATCACGGAATCGCAGGCAGGCACCGCGCGATTCAGCCGCTTCTCGGCAGCGTGCATTTCATTTATGATACCCTCATGTGATTGCTCCCTCCTCCCGCGCCGCTCCTTCCTACTCCTCACAGAGCGTTTATGTTCCCGACGAGCTCGTCCACGAAGATGGCGCGCTGCGTCGGCGACTTCATTCCCGGGAGCCCCGGCGTCCACGCGCGCGGCTCCGTCGCCTCCGCCCGCGCCTCGGGCGATTGCGTCCGCCGCGCGTCGTCCCTCCGGCCGTCCCCCGCCCCCGACGCCTCCGCGACGCCTCGTCGCGCGTCTCGCTCGAACGCGTCCGAACCGATCGGCTCCCTCGCCTCCGATCGGTACCAGTCCGATCGCTCCGCCCGTTCGCGCTCGTTCGCCCGGTCGTGATGACTCCGTTCACCCGGCGGACTCCGAGAGCGTCGGCCGCCCGTCTGATGACTTCTCCGTTCCCGCTTCCACCTCGTCGCCTCCGCCTCCGCGTGGAACCTTCTCCGGCGTTCCTCCTCCACGACCGCCTCGGCGCGCGTCTCCGCCGCCTTCCACGCCGCCTCGACGTCCCTGACCCGCCGCTCCGAGCGCTCCGCGTCGCCCCTGGCTTTTCGAATCTCCGCCTCGAGCCGTTCCGAGGCGGCGCGAACCTCCGCGCGCGCTAAATCTTTGGCGCGTCTGATTTCCTCCTCGCGCGCCTCGAGGAGCTCCACGGCTTTGCGCATGGTCTCCTCCTCGCGCGCCTTCGCCCCCGCGGTCGCCGCCTCGGCGCCCTCCAGGTTCGCGACCACGACCGCGAGTTCGCGGCGTAACCGCGCGTCCTCCTCGATCGCCTCGCGCCTGTGCTTATGGAAGGCGGTCTTTTCCGCCGAGAGCTCCGCGGCGGCGGCTTGGCGGTGCGCGTCCAGCCTCGCCTTCGCGGCGCGCGCCTCCTCCTCCGCCTCCCGAACGCGCGCCTCCACGGACCGCCGAGTGCCTTCGAGCTCGCGCTTCGCCGCCTCGCGCTCCTCCCTCGCGCGCGCGAGCTCGTCCGCCTTTTGCTCGGCTTCCTCGAGCGCCTTGACGCGGTTCTGATCGAGTTCGTCGAGGGCGTTTTTCGTCTCGGCTCGCGCGTCGCGGAGTTCGTCGAGGAGGCGACGGCGCTCGGCGTCGGCGCTCTGATGTTGCTTCTCGACGCGAACCTCCTGTTGCTTCTCGAGCTCCGATAGTTTGGTCTCGTACGCCTCGCACTTCTTCTCGAGGGATTCTTTGGACGCCTTGGCGGTCTCGAGCTCCGCGGAGACTCGCGCGAGCGTCTCCGCGGCGACGCGGTCGTGTTCGTTGACGACGCGCGACACCTCCGTCTCGAACGCCGCCTCCGACGTCCCCGCGGCGAGCGCGGCGGACCGTTCCGCCTCGCGGAGCTTCGCCTCCGACTCCAACGCGCGATCCCTCGCCGTCTTCGCCGTCTCCGCAAGCGCCTCGAGCTTCCCCTCCGCGGCCGCGAGGGAACTCAGAGCGGCGTTCAGTTTCGCGCGCTCCTCCGCGAACGCTCGTTCGGACGCCTCCGCGCGGTCCCTCGCCGCGACCACGCGCGCGTCCGCCGTCGCCTCCGCCGCCTCGCGCGCACCGGCCTCGCGCCTCTGCGCCTCCAACGCCCGCGCCTCCGCCAGCTCCAGCGCGATCCCCACCTGGTGCACGCGCTCCTCCGCGCTCGTCTCCGCCTCCTTCGCGCGAACCTCGGCGGCGACGGCGCGGCGCTCGGCAGCCTCCACCGCGCCGCGGAGACGAAGCGCCTCCGACCGCCCCGTCGCCTTGGCGTGCGCCAGCGCCGCGCTCGCGTCGCGGCGCTCGTCCGCGAGCGCCTCCGCGTTCGCCACCTGGGGGCGAGACGCGCGATCGAGCTTGGCGTGCGATGCCTGAAGATCGCGCCTCAACGTCTCGCACGTCGCCTCCAGCGCCTCGAGCTCGGCCCGGAGGTCGGTCGCGGTTTTGTTCGCCGCGCTGAGCTGCGCGTGCGTCGCCTCGCGGTATCGCGCCTCCTCGGGGTTGACCCTCGGCTTGAGCGCCGCCGCCAGCACCGTCGCCGCCACCGCGTTCGGGGCGACGCACGCGGAAACCCACGACGCGGATTTCTCAGCCACCGCCTGGAGCAGAGCCCGACGCTCGGCCCGCGCCCTCGCGGCGCTCGCGTTCATCTCCGCGGTCGCCGCCAGCGTCGCGACGTCGCCCGAGTCCGCGGCGGCGCGAGCCGCGACGAGCTCGTTCGCCGTGCCCACGTCGTCCTCCGCCGTCGCCGCCTTGAGCTCCCTCTGCGCCGCCGCCAGTTCGCTCGCCGCGCCGGACAAGAGCTTCGACGCGAACGCCGCCGCCTTAGACACCGCCGCCGCGTCGTCGGGGTTCCAGGCGCCGGCGCCGGGCGACGAGCCGACCGCGCTCGGCCTGACCCCGCCCGGGGTGAGCGGGTGGAGGATCCCGCCGGGCGCGGACAGCGACGCGACGTCCGACGCGGGGTCGCCGCCGTCAAGAAGGAGCTCGGAGGGGTCGGGGGTGCCCGACTTCGCCGCGCGAGAAACCGTGAACGGCGTCGAGGGAACCGAAGACGGCGACGAGGACGGATCCTCGTGAGCCCGGCGAGAGCCGCCCGGCGGCGTCGAGTCCGGACGAGAGCCGCCCGGCGGCGTCTCGTTTGATCCTAGGGGGGACGCCCGGGTCGCGGGGGTCATGATGAAAGAGGGCGGCGATTCCGCCGGGGGAAAAGACGGAGACGCGCCGCTCGTCTCGTCGCGCGTCTCGTCGCCCTCCTCGCGAACGGGGGAGCCGAACGCGAACTCGTCGACGCCGCCGCCGACGTCGACGCCCCCGGCGCCCACGGGGGTGTGGATTTGATTCGAATCGACGCTTCCCCCGACCATCCGTGACTCCGAAACCACCCCGGGGTCCGACACCCGCGCGGACTCCGGGCCGGGGGACTCCGGGCTCGCCGGGTGACTCGGCACGCGCACGAACTCGCGAGAAAACAGCGATCCCGGGGAAGACGCCGGGGAGGTCGCCGGCGAAGACCTCGCGGGCGAGCGCGGGGAGGAGGTCGGGTCCGGCGAGCGCGAGTGGCCCGGGGACGCGGGGTCCGGGGACGCGGGTTCCGGGGACGCGGGGTCCGGGGACGCCTTCGGGGAAGCCGGCTCTTTCCTCGGGGAACGTTTCCGCGGGGAATCATGCCTCGGCGCGGCGTCCTCGTCCCGATCCTCGGCGTTCGCGGCGAGCTTCTTCGCCGCGCGCGCCGCCAGGCTCTTGCGCGGGCTCTTCTTCGGGCGCGGAACGCCCTCCTGGGCGACGCCGCCGATGACGACGCGTTTTTTCTTCCCCCGCGGCGATCCCGACGGCGCGGCGGTTCCGGCGGACGCGACGTCCTTTTGGTTTTGGTGGTGGACCGACCTCCCGAGGCCCGACCTCGGGGGCGTCGAGGGCGTACCCGCCATCGGCGCCGCCGCGGCGGTGGAATCGCGCGTCCACGACGCCTTCCCGGCGTTGGACCAGCCCGAGGAGCCCCAGGGCGGACGCTCGCGGTTTTCGCGCGCGGCCGCCGCCTTCTTCCGAGCCTCGTGCACTAACGGCATGAGCGGCGAGAGCGCCTCCCGATCGGGGCGCGCTTCGCGAGGCGCGACGCGGCCGCGGCGCGGAACGCCGCGACCTCGGCGTGCGCTTCCGCTCTCGCGCGAACGCGCGGCTCGGGAAGCGTGCGCGCGCGAAGTGTCGCGTCGCGCGCCTCGGGCTGAACGAGCGGAGGGGGACGGGGCGGAGAGTCGCGTCCCGGACGGGGGGCGTGTCGTGGAATCGGGCATGTGACCGTTGGCGTCCGCGGCGATTCGCGCGCGGCTTCCGAGAAAACGGTTTTCGGGCCGAGATTTTTCGGCGAGTCCGACAACCCGAGCGCGACGCGTCGCGGGCTCCGCGGAGCCACCGACGGGAGGGCACACCCGCGCGCGCGCCTCTCGCGTCCGCGCTTCGCACCGCCGCCTCCGCGGGGCGTGAGGCCGCGATGGCGGTCGACGCGCGCGTCGCCGCGGCGAAGGGCGCCGCGCCCTCCGTGAGCGCGACGCGTTCGCGATCGCCGAAAGCCGCGGGGGGGAACGGGAAGACGCCCACGAAACCCACGAACCCGCGCCCGGGTCGGGTGAGCCCGAACGAGGTCGTCGCCGGGCTCGCCGGCTCCGCCATCTGCATGCTCGTCTCAACCGCGGCTCGGCTCGCGAAGCGGCGGTTCCGGCGGAAGCTCTCCGAGCGCGAGTCCGCGAGGCTCGAGGCGATGAAGCAGGAACTCCGCGACGCCATGGACCAGCTCCGGGAGCAGCGCCGGACGCTCGATCACCTCGCGGCGCAAAACAAGGAGATGGCGATAGAAAACCAGCAGCTCAAGCGCCAGGCCGCGGAGGTCGCCGAGGTCGTCTCGAGGGGCGTCTCCACCCCCAAGGGCGTCCTCAGTCTCCGCACCTCCCCGGAGTCCACGGAAGGAGAGCCCGGCTTCGGAGAAGGCGCGCGGCCGTTCTACGCCGCGCGCGACGCGAGCGCCGATCCCGTTCGCGCGCTCGTCCGCGACGCGTTCGACGCCGTCCTCCGCTCGGCGGGCGAGGCGCCGATGAGGGACTACGCGGGCGCGGATGACGATCGCCCGTCGCGCGGTGTCGCGCCGCCGCAGGAGCTTTCGTTCATCCACGAGGAGGAGGACGCCTGGGCGGGGGTGCCGCGCGGGTCGCCGCGGGCGGACGACGACGACGACGACGACAACTTCGACGACGCGAGGAGCGTGAGGTCGGCGGCGTCGGGGTTCAGCGGGATCAGCGACCTCTCGACGCTGAGTCAGGCGGAGGCGGCGCTGACCCGGATGCGAACCAAGTTCGTGCTCATGGCGAGGATCAAGAGCCACAGGTGATCCGAAAGCAGCAGGGGTTTGATTCACTTCACTTCAGGGGGGACGCGCAGCGCAGCTTTTTTGCCACAGCATTTTGTAATGAGGGACATTTTTTTCAAGGAACGGAGATCGGGAGGGCGGGAGGCGCGCATCCCGTCGTCATCACTCTCGCGCGCGGGGGGCGCATGCGTCTCGCCTCGGTCCCGCGCGTGAGGGCCGCTCCGTCGGCTCTCACTCGCGCGCGCGACTCGACGGCGCCTCGACGACGCGCGCCTCCCGTTCGCGCCTCGGGGAACGCCGACCCCGCGGAGCCCGAGCCCGAGGTGGCGTCCGTGACGTATCGGGGCGTGCCCTGCGAGGCCCGCGTCGGGTCGAAGCTCCGCAGCGCTCTGCTCCGGGCCGGGCTCACCCCGCACAACGGCCGCGCCAAGGTCATCAACTGCCGCGGCCTCGGCACGTGCGGCACGTGCGCGGTCGCGATCGAGGGGCGCGTCCTCCCGGTGCGACGAACGGGGACGGAGGAGGCGCGGCTCCACTTCCCGCCGCACGCCGCGCCCCGCAGCGACGATCTTCGGTTGGCGTGCCAGGTTCGCGTCGCCGCCGACGCGCTCGTCGTGCGAAAGCGCGACGGGTTCTGGGGCCAGGGCGAGCGCGACCTCCCGGACGTGGACGTGGGCGACGCGAGGATGGACGCGGCCGGGGCGATGCCCTTCGGCGCGCTCGAGTTCGCGCTCGACCCGGAGGAGTGGACCGGCGTCGGCGCGGTCGAGGAGGCGGGCGACGACGGAGGGCGGCGATGACAAAAAGACGACGCGAGGGTCGCTCGCGAGCGTTTTATCTTTTATCGCCGCTCTCGCGGCTCAAAGCTCTCCACAGCTCTTTCTACCCACTTCGAGCTCTCTCCTACCCCGCGAAAAAACGCGCTTCGGACGGCTCCCTGAGATTCAAGAAGTCGTCGAGCAGGTCCGCCATCTTCGGCGGCCACCGTCTCACGCCCCTGACCCACGCCTCGTCGCGATACTTGGCGCACCCGACGCTGATTTTGTCGCACGCGAATTCCCACTCGCGCTCGGCGTCCTCCCCGTCGCCCTCCCCCCAGTACAGCGCCGCGAGCGCCGCGCGCGCGTCCACCACCCCGGGCGCCTTTCGCGATACCCTGCGCATCTCCTCCTTCGCCCCGGCGAGGTCGCCCAACTGCGCGAGCGCGAGCGCCGCGTTGGCCGCCGCGAACGCGACGCCGTCCGAGCGCACCGCGTTGGACGTCTCGCGCTCCCGCCGGGTCGCGCTCGCCCCTCGGAACCCGCTCGCCGCGTCGAGGTACGCGGCCCGCGCGGAGGCGTACTCGCCGAGCGCCGCGAGCGCGTTCCCGCGCGAGTTCAGGATGAAGGGGTCGGGCGGGAGACCGGCCGACGCGGCGGTGGCTAACGCGGCGTCGTAATCCGCGAGCGCCGCGGTCCACTCGCCGGAGCCCTCCCGCGCCAACGCGCGCCCGGCGAGAAGGCGGGCGGAAGAGATCGCGTCGCCGGAAGCGATGAGCGCCAACGCGGCGTCGAACTCGGCGGCGGCGGCGCGAAACTCGGAGGCGGTCGTGCCGGAGTCGACGAGGCACTGGCCGAGCGCCTCGCGCCAGCTCGGGTTCGAGGGCTCGAGGTCGGCGAGGCGCCGCAACGACGCCGTCGCCGACGCGAAATCGCGCTCGGAGAAGGCGCGGACCGCCGCCTCCTGTAAAGACGCCGCGGACGCCGACGGGTCGGGCGCGGCCGAGGCGGTGCGCGCGAACGGACGCGACGACTCGGCGTGGACGCCGAGAGCGATCGCGAGGAAGAGTCGGCGACCCGCGCGAACGGGATCGGGTGGGGGCGTCCGAGCGTCGTCGAAAAGCGTCGGAGGGATGGGAAAAGGAGGCAACGAGCCCGAGCGACGTAGACCGCGGGAGGAAACCCGCGCGTGCGCGCGCTCGACGCGGGAGCGTTCGCGAACGTCGCCGACGGGCGCGAACGCGACGATCGCGCGTGCGACGGCGAACAGCATGCGGACCAGACCGAGGGAAGCGCGGCCCGGGGGAAGAGCGGAGTGACGATGGAATCGACGACGACAGCGGGCGGCACCCGAGAGGGTTCGGCCCGCGATCCGGCGCCCGCGACTCGGCACGAAGTATCGTAACAACAGAGTTGCCCACCCCGAAGGAAGGACGACAAGGAGAGGTTCTACGAAGGTATGCGATAGAGCTAGAGACTTTCTAGGGCTATCTGCGTAGAGAGTTTCTGGAGAGTTTCTAGTGAGTTTCTAGAAGAGCTGTCATCATGCTGTCATACTACTGCTGACTCTGACCTGGCTGGGTAGACTGGGTCAGATCCTGAGATTCCTCGAGGTGCGGACAGAACGTGTCGAACGAGTTGAACGCGTCTCGCTCGCTCGCTTGCGGACAATCTGCACGGGGCGCGTCGCGAGATCCCTACGAGAACAGCGCGCGCGATCGGCGGAATTGGCGCAACGCGTATCGCGCCGCGCGCGTGACCCCGCTTCGCTTTGGGGTTCGCCACGCCGCCGACGCGGCGGCGTCGACGCGAAGTAACACGGAAAGTACCTCCGGAGGTATAGCGTTAGCGCTTGACCCGAAGATCGACGAGTTCGGGGATTTGCGGCCGACGAGCGCGCGATGGCGGACTCGAGCTCTCTTCGCATCTCCGAGGTGCATCGCCGTCGTCGCGAGTCGTCGGCGCGACTCACGCTAGAGAGATACCGCGAGTGGGGCATGCGTCACGTCGTCACGAAGGACACGGTCACGAGCGTGTTCTCGTTGCTGATGGTGTTCCTCGCCGTTTTACGCTCGAGCGACGCCGAGGGCGGGCGCGATCGCTTCTTGCTCTGCGCGTCGTTCACCATGCTCGGGCTCGCCGCGCAGGTGCACGTCTGCCGCGCGCACCCCGAGTGGTATCGCGCGAATCGCGTGCCTATCGTCGCGGGGTTGCGCGTGTTCGTCTTCCTCGGCTTAGTCGTCGGGTGGTCCGTCACCAAATGGAACCTCACCCGCCGAACCTACGTCGCCTCGCGGCTGTACCTCGGGGCGTTCTCCGCGTTGGGGTGGCAGCTCAGCCATCCCCTCGGGCTGGTCGTCCAAAGCTCGGTCCTCATCATGATCCGTCTCTTGATGTACGCCTCGCGCGGGCTCGGGCATCTCGGCGTGCGGTGCTCGCCGCTGGCCATCTGCTCCTTCGGCGACGTCGTTAAACCCGGGGACTCTCTTCCCTCGAGCCTCTTCGTCGAGCAGGACGACGGCGGCTTCGCGCTGGACTTCTCCTACACCCGCAGAGGGTTCGCCGCGGACGTGCTCTTCGTGATCATCCTGCCCTCCCTGCTCGAGTGGATCAAGGACGAACACTCGAAGTCGCTGTTCCTCGCGGAGGAGGCGCGGATGCACGCGGCTCCGGGGATCGTCGAGAGGCGAACGTCTCGAAGCGCCGCCGCGGGCGCTCGGCGCGTCGTCCAGGAGACCGCGGCGGGCGCGCGCCCGGGCCCCATCGTCCGCGCGTGGAACTGGTCGAAGCGCACCCTGCCACTCACGGAATTCAGGGACGAGCACATCGAGCGGCGGTACGAGCGCTGGTCCCAGGAGAAGCTCCGACGGTTGGACCTCGCGCGGAGCGTCATGACGGTGGGGTTATCCGCCATATGGAGCTGGCGCATTCACGAATCCGTGCCCTTCATGTTCCGCGTGCTGAAGCCCTCGATCGTCGCCTTCTCGCTCGTGAACTTCACCATGGCGTACCTGAACGCGTTCGCGCCGGAGCTGTACGGTCGGCACCGCGTGTGGATCGTCGGCGCGTATCCGTCGTTTCAATTCGCCCTCATGCTCTTCGCGTCGTACTGTTTGCACTTCGGGAACGTCATGACCTTCGCGAGGCACTTCGCGTCGAAAAAAGGCGAACACGCCATGGCGGAGAGCGTCAGGAACGTGGCGAGATGGTTGCCGTGCGACTCGCGCCACATCCGCGCTCTGGTCGAGGTCTACCCCGAGGAGTGGAAAACGGAGTGGGGGCGGTGGGCGGACAAGTACGCCGGGTCCACTCCGCTCCTCTCCCTCAACCCGATGTTTATCGGCGTGTCCTGGCTCTTCCACACGCTCGGGTGCCTCGTCACGATGCGCGTTCAGCTCGTGATGAGGCTCGCCGTCATCGTGGCTCTGTATTTCGTCTACCTCGGCTTCCAAAACCCCGCCGCCCCCTTCCAGGACATTTTGCCCCAAGCGACCTGCGCGTCGATATTTCCGGGGGTGGGGATGGCGCCGGCGCTGCGGATGGCGCTCATCGATTTCAGGAAAATCATCGGGCTCGGCTTCTCGCTCACCGCCGTCGTGGAGGTTTGGATGAGACGCACGTTCGCGGAGAACCTCGCGGAGGTGCCGCCGCGACCACCGAGTCAGGCGGAGGGGGAGGAGCGCTTCGCGAACGCGAGGGACGAGGCGGCGAGGGAGCGAGGTGGGGCGCGGAATCGAGGAAGGACCGCGGAGGACGGGGCGGAGGTCGGCGAACGCGGAGGAGGGCAGGCGCTGGGCGCGCGGGCAGCCACCGCGTCATCGTTGGCGACACCGAGCGGCCTGAGGCGCTCCGCGCGGAGACAGTAGACGTGTAGATAGGTAAGGGTATGTATGATACCATATGATAGTTACTTTCGTAATAACCTTACATGCGAAAGTATCGTGAGGTGGCGAAGAGCGTCGGAACGTTTCACTCGTCGATATCGCCGTCCACCATCGATTCCACCGCCATCACGACGGCCTCGACGCGATCGCCAAGGGCGCGCATGGCCCTCTGCTGGTCAGCAAGCTGGCCCGAGATGGTCGCGATGGCGGCCAAGACGGGGTTCGAGCTCGCGACTTTGTCCGAGACCCCGCGGAGGCCGCCCGATTCCCCCGCGCCCCCGCCCGACGCGCCGTCCTTGTCGCCGCCGTCAGACTTCTTCGCGTCCAGCCCGAGCCCCGATTTCACGCTCTGCTTGACGTCGCCGAGCGATTGCTTGCTCGACGCCCCGGACGTGGATAACAGCTCGTCCAAGACCGGCGCGACTTCCACCCCGCCCGGCGCGTCGGCGTCGGCGCCATTCTCGGACGCGCCGCCACCGTTCGCGTCGCCGCCGGCGCCCGCGGCCATGAGCGCCATGATACGCCCGCCTTTTTTCAGTTTCATCAGGCCCCGGTTCCACCTCTCCTTGGGCCCGTTCGTGGCGACGTACCGCGCGAGGTGGATGCGATCGAAGAGCTCGTTCGCACGCTTCTGTGCCCCCTTCGCCGCCGCCACCGTTTTCGTGGCGTCCACCTCCTTCCCCTTCATGTCCGTCATTGACGCCAGCTCCAAGCCGACGTCGGTGCCCTCGCGCATCCGCCTGACGACGTCCTTCCGCGACTTGGTGTGCTCAATCGTCGTCTTCGCCTCGTTTACGTCTTGCGTGATCTCCCGCAGCCTCTGCCGCGCGAACTCCATGACCACGTCCCCGATCTGCGGATGCTGGGCGACGAGCCTGCGCATGTCGTTTCGGCTCAGGGTGCACAGCTCGCACTGCCTCATCGCCGTGGTGGTGTACGGGCGGGTGTCGGCGAGGCCGGCGAGGCAGATGACGCCAAAAAAGTCCCCGCCCTTCATCGGGCTCGACCGGAGCTCCTCCCCCTGGAAGGTCAGTCGAATCATCCCGTTTCGGACGATGAACATCTTGTCCGCCCACTCCCCCTCCACCGTGAACGCCTCGCCCTGCGCGGCGTGGTACGCCTTGAGCTGCATGCACACGTCCTGTATCACCAAGTCGGACAGGTTCATGAACAGGGGGACCCGCCGAAGCACGCCGCTGTACATGTGCATCACCATGTCCCTGCGCAAGCCCTTGGGGAGCCGCTTCATGATCGTGCCCTCGTCGAACACCGTGCGCGAGGAGTACAGGCGCTCGTGGAACGAGATCATCCTCCACGTGAGCTCCTTCGTCGCGGACTTGGCCTTGAGGAACTCCTTTAGCTCGCCCATCATCTGCAAGTACGCCGTCTCCGCGACGCCGTTGCGGGTGATGAGGTCGCCGATGCTGCCGACGATCAACGCGAAGGTGAACCCACCGATGCCCATGGCGACGGTGCTGAACGCCTGTTCGATCCCGGTCGTGCCCGTGATGTCGCCGAAACCCACCGTCGTCATCGTCGTGAACGACCAGTAAAACGACATGAGGTACATGCGCGATAAGCTGTCGACGTCAGCCGTCTCCTTCACGGCCTCGACCCAGCCGTTCTCGCCCCCCGTGACGCCGCACAGGTACCAGAGACACGCCAGAATGTGCGCCATGTACATGATCGCGAAGCCCATCTTGATGAGGACGTACGACTCGAAGACTTTTGGGAACGTGTGCTCGAGCCGCGCCATCAAATCGCCGATGCGGCGGAGGCGGAAGAGCTTCGTCAAACGCACCAGCCTCAGGATGAACTTGAGGGTGTTCTTGGCGTTCGGCTCAAGCCCGCTTCTGCTGTTCACCGCCTCGGCAATCTCCAGAATGTAAGCCGTCGGGAACACCGCGATGAGGTCGAGGAAGAACCAGCTCCGCAAGTACTGGTCGCGGATCTGTTGCTTGTCCTGCACGAGGTAAAGGTTCTCCCACTCGTCTTTCACGAAGAAGCACGTCCGCATGCACACGAACAGGTCGGTGATGAACAAAATGTCCACCGCCATCTCGAACCAGTACAGCCCACCCCCTTTAACGGCGCTCGTCTCGATGGAGAAACCGACGCGAATGGGCTCCATGAACGCGACGTAGATGACGAGCACGGCGAGGAGTGTCTCCCAGTAGTTCAAGAAATCGCTCTTGGGATAGAACATCCAGCCCACCTTCGAGCCCCAAGCGTTGGGCAGCACCGTCGTCTCGAGGTTCAGCACGTTTCGCCACACCTTCTCCTTGATCCTTTTCTCCTCGAAGTGCGTCGTGCGATCGATCCCGCACGCCGGCACGAACTCGCCGTGCGCTCTTGAACCGACGTTCTTGAACCCCACGTCCGCGTTGCGGACCGACTTCGTCCTCGATCCCATGCTCATCGTGTGCATCAACCCGCCCATGACCGTATCGGAGACGCCCGAGAGCGTCCCGGCCAATGTGGACAGAATCCCGGGCGGCGGGCGGCTCTGCGACGCGCGGGGGAGGTGAGGGGCCGCGGAAATTTGAAGGGGGGATGCGTCAGCGGCGTGTTCCGCGCGGCTCGGGGCGTCCGACGACGCGCACTGGTATACCTGCGAAGTTAGTCGTTACCGCGCGAGGTGCAAAATGCGCTCGACCGCGTTCGAAGTGCGGGCACGGACAGACGAGAGGTGTACGGACTGGGACGCACCCGTGTTTCATCGTCATCGAGCGGCTCCTCAGAGGCCGGCTCGGGGACCACAGAGACGGACCGCGACTTCTTAGGCGTCCCGCTCACCATCTCGTCAGCGCCCTGGCGTTCGATTCCCCGTCACGTATCGGCGGTTGAAATTCAACGCCCCGAACGACGCAATTCCAGAGGATTCGCACCGAGTCTGAGCTCGGCCGGAGCGTCGACCCGCGACGTCGAGGTCGCGCGAACGCGATGAATCGATGAACACGAGAGAATCGGGCGCGGGAGAGCAACCGCGCGTGCCGGGGCGCAGGCAGTGTCGGTGGCGCCCGCGACAACGACGACCAGGATTTGTCGGGCGCCTGTCGTTGTATCAACAGCGTTCAACGCGGATATCATAAATTTAGATCTGACGAGGCGGCCGCGGATCGGCCGTTACCGATAACCGCTAGCTAGGTGGACGACCGGACGTTCTGACGCAACCACTCGAGCACCTCCGAGTGGCCTCCCCTCGCCGCGGCCGTGCGCGTCCTCTCGCCCAACGAGCACCCGTTCTGATGCGCCCATCGAAGCACCTCCAGGTGGCCTCCCAGCGCCGCGTTCGCGCACGTCTCCTCGTTCCACGGGCACCCGTTCTGACGCGCCCACTGGAGGACCTCGAGCTGGCCATGCCGCGCCGCGTACGTGCACGTCCACTCGTCCCACGGGCACCCGTTCCGACGCGCCCACCGCAGCGCCTCGAGCTGGCCTCCCCCCGCCGCGGCCGTGCATACGTTCACGTACCACTCGCACCCGTGCTGACGCGCCCACTGAAGCACCTCCAGATGGCCTCTCTCCGCCGCGGCCCAGGGAGTCATCGCGTTCCACGGGCACCCATTCTGACGCGCCCACTGGAGCACCTCCAGGTGGCCTCCCTGCGCCGCGAACATGCACGTCGTCACGTCCCACGGGCACCCGTTCCGACGCGCCCACTTGAGGATCTCCAGGTGGCCTCCCAGCGCCGCCTTCGCGCACGTCGCCTGGTTCCACTCGCACCCGTGCTGACGCGCCCACTGCAACACCTCAAGATGACCTTTATAGGCCGCGGCCGCGCACGTCTCCTCGTTCCACGGGCACCCGTTCTGACGCGCCCACTTCAACACCTCGAGGTGGCCTCCCAGCGCCGCGTTCATACACGTCAACTTTGGCACCACGCGCTTGTCAGGCACGCGCTTCACCGTATCGCGGCACGCCTTCCCCGCAGAAGCGAACGTCGTCTGGAACCACCCGAGGTCTTTCACCACGACGTCGAGGATCTCGGGGGGGAGCTTGCCGAGGAATGGCCCGAGGAGATGGTCGTCGTCGGGAATCGTGGCGACGACGGAGTCGTCCATCTCTTTCGCGCGACCAGACACGCGGAACGTGAAAGGCGCGCCGCCGGTTGTGGCGTCGCGCGCGTCGACGGCTCGTTCTCGACGAAGTCGATCTCACCTCGATGCCGACTCGATTTTCGGGAAAAAATCAGTTCGGGGCGCGGCCCGCGCGGCGCGAACGCGTCGTCGAGACCAGCACTCGACGTGCGGACGGACAATAACCCGAATCGGCACCTGCTCGTCGGCTGGAGTCCGCCAGGACAACGATCGACCCTCCGGACGATCACGCCGGGCGGTCTCTCTGGCGTCCGTCGTCAGTCGCGCTCGCTCACTCGTCGCGGCGATGGCGCCGCGTTCGGCGCGCGCCGTCGGTCGGCGGGCGTCTCGCTTGCCGTGCGCGATTCTCCTCCTCATCCTCGCGCTCGTCGCTTACGCGGCGTACACGACGCACGCGCAAGCTGCGTCGCACATGCAAATAATCCACCATTTCCATCGCGCCGACCCGACGTCGCGGACCGAGATCCACCGGCTGGAGCAGCGCTGGGGCGGAGGCGCGACGCGACGCGCCGGGGATCAGTTCGTCAAGCGGGATACCTCCGGTCGCGTCGCGCGTGGGCGTCACGACCACCCTCGCGCCGTCGGCGGGGGAGGCTCGGGCGACGCCTCGGATCCCCCTCCCGCTCCCGTCGCCTCTCCTCCGCCCCCCCCTGCGTCGTCCGCGACGTGCTCCGCCGGTTTGCAGAACACCGAGTACGACGGCGACGTGATTCTCGCCGCGGACGCGGCGTCCCCGACGCCGGACCCCGGCGCGTGCTGTTCGCTGTGCCTCGCGACGCGCGGGTGTAATCTCTGGGTGTACTGCGGCGTCGCCGCGGCGGGCGACGCCGCGCGCTGGTGCGACGGTCAGTGTTGGCTGAAGCGCACGGACGACCCGACGGAGCCGAAGGCGAGAGGCCGCGGCCCGGCCGTTCCCTGGACCTCCGGCGCGGTTCTCAAGGACTTCGACGAGGGGAAAACCGCGGCGGCGAAGTTCGCGGCGAGCTCCGTCGGCGAGGTGGGCGGTTGGGAGGACGCCCCGGGCCCGCGGCGCGTCGCGCTCGTCACCCCCGCGGGCCGAATGCGGGTGAACCTCAGACCGGACTGGCATCTTCCCAGCGTGCTGTACCTCCAGCGGCTCGCGACGGAGCGCCAGTGCGAGGGGTCGTGTCATCTCTACCGCGTCGAGCCCGGGTTCTTGGTGCAAGGCACGCTGCGTTCCTTCGCCGTCCACGCGAACGCGAAGACGTTGCGCGGGCCGAAAATCATGGAGCGCGGGGAGATTGGGTGGGCGGGCGGCGGCGCGGGGCCGGACTTTTTCGTGTATCTCGGGAGGCTTCCCGCGGATTGGCTCGGCCACGACCACACGGTGTGGGGAACGCTCGCGGATGAGGAGAGCCTCGCGATCGCCGAGTCCATCGTCGCGGGGCCGAGCCACACGCCGGGCGGCCCGAACACGATGCGTTTTCTGCGCGAAAAGATGTATTTCACCGTCGAAGAGGATGGTGACGACGAGTCGCCGCCGCGGGTATATTGATAGGAGCGAATGCGTGTATGAGGGAGTATCGTCGGATCGTATCGTGCTATACGCGTCTTCACGCCGTGATACGATGTTCGCGCCGTACGATCGATCCTCCGAGGAAGATCATCTCGAGGACGATCGCGAAGCGAGCGTTTCTCACGCGGGTGCGCCTTTCGAGGCGAAAGTACACAGCTGCACAGCAAGCTGCTGTTTTATTCATTTCAGAAACCATACGGGGGCATTAGACCGTCATCCTTGAGTCAAGTTTAGAACGAAGTTTAGAAATGGAGCTCTTGTCTACCCTTACGTGACCTTCATTCATTCATTAAATTTTGGCGGGTAATAATTATGGGACCGGCCGACAAGGATTCTGGGGAGCTTCGACGACCACCGTCCTCCTCGGCGCTCTCGGCGAACACGCCGACGCGCGGAGGCCGCACGCACGCGCATGCCCGCGCGAGCGCTCGCACTCGCCGCGTTCCTCCCCCGCGTCGCGTCGTGCGATCGTCGAGTCGCGCGTCTTCGTCGCCGTCCTCCTTCGTCTCTCCCCGGAGGCAGCTCGTCGCCCACCCCCCCCGCCCGCGTCGTCGCGATGTCCTCTGCGGCGAACGACGCCCCGGTGTCCTTCATCTCCGCCGACCAGGCCCGCGCGATCGACGAGAAGCTCATGTCCCCCACGTACGGGTTCAGCATCGATCAGCTCATGGAGCTCGCGGGTTTATCCGTCGCGTCGGCGACGTGCGAGGTGTACCCCCCGCGCAGCCATCGTCGCGTGTTGGTTCTCGCCGGGCCGGGCAACAACGGCGGCGACGGCCTCGTCGCCGCGCGACACCTCCACCACTTCGGGTACGAGGTCGAGGTGTGCTATCCGAAGCGCACGGACAAACCCATCTACACCGGCCTCGTCATTCAGCTGGAGACTCTGGGGGTTCGGTTCGTGGACGTCGAGACGCTCCGTCTGGAGCCGCTCGTGGTTTCGCACGCCGTCGTCCTGGACGCCATGTTCGGCTTCTCCTTCCGCGGAGCCCCAAGAGCGCCCTTCGACGAGCTCCTCGAGATGCTCGACCACCACAACTCGCCCCCCGCGATCGTCGCGGTGGATATTCCGAGCGGGTGGGACGTCGACGAGGGGGACGTCAAGGGGACGGGGATGCGGCCCGAGGTCCTCGTGTCGCTCACGGCGCCGAAACTCGGAGCGAAGACCTTCACCGGCGCGCACCATTTCGTCGGCGGGAGGTTCGTGCCGCCGGGAATCGCCTCGGAGTTCGGGATCGAGCTCCCGCCGTACGTCGGGAGTTCACAGTGCGCGCGCGTGTCCGGACTCGGGAGCGCGGGGGGGGACAACCAGCAGACGATGAAACCGATGATCGGGGCGGGAGCGCTCGCGGGGAGATCGGGCCAAAACGGAACGCCCCCGCGCGCCCCGCTCGCGGCGTGGTCGTCCTCGGACGAAGACTCGGACGAGGAGTGATGGATGAGGAGAGGCGAACTATGATATCGATAGGGCGGCGCGAACGTCGGAGCGGAAAGACGCGATGCACGAACCGAGGCGAAGCGTCGTCGTGCGGAGGGGTCGTCTCGGGTTCGTCGGAGCGATCAGTCTTTTTTTTTCCCGCGCGGGAAGCCGGCGGGACGAGCGCCCACGCCCGGCGGCGCCCGACCCGCGAACCGAGCCTCGTCGCCTCATCATATGATACACCCGCCGCCTCACCTTATGATAATAGCCCCTCACTCCTCGTCCGGGTCGTGGTACCCATCGAGCATCCACTCCTCCGCGTCCGGGTGCTCGAACGCCCCCGAGCCCCCTCCGTTCATCCAGTCCGTCTCGTCGAGCCCCCGCCCCTCCGAGCAGAGACCGTCGCCGACGCACTCCTCCCTCTCCCAGTCGTCCCACCGCGCGTCGTACGCCTGCTGCTTCTCGACGATGTCCTCCGTGCTCGTCTCCATGATGATGTTCTGGATGCTGATCGGAAGCTCGGTGTACTCATCGTACTGATGGATGCGATAAACTGCGCGGGTGATCGAGGAGGAACGGATCCCGTCCCGGGGTCGCGTCGAGGGAAGCGGAACTCAGCGGCGGGCGGGGGAGGAGGAAAAAAGGGGCGCCCGAGGGGGTCGTCGCTCGTCCCTCCTCGCGTCTTCGCCTCGGTCGTTGGGGACGTCGTTCGGTCGCCGCGCGGTCTACGCACTCAGTTCGGGGTACTCGTTCACAGCCTTCGCCGCGTCGCACGCCGGGGCCAGTTCGTGAAGCCTAGCCTTCGCGGCTTCGACCTCCCCCCTGACGTCCTCGCACATGAGCAGTCTGGGGTGTCGCTCGAGCACGGGGGTCACGTCCGTGCACTTGTCCACGTCGCACAGCACCTCCTGGAGCTCCATGATCGAACGCGACGCGCGGACGAAGTTGAGGTCCACGATCTTCGGCTCGCGCTGGAGCATGTTCGGCACGTTCGCGTCCGGGAGGAGAGAGGCGAGCTTTCTCGCGCCCTCGGCGACGATCTCGGGTCGCGCGAACGCCCGGTCCGTCCGCCCCAGGGCGACGAGCCACTTGATGTCCAGATCGCGCACGCGGTGGCGGGCCTCGGACGCGTTCCAGTCGCGCCAGAACCGAACCATCTCCACCTCCCACGCCTCGGAAAAGCCGAACACCTCGAGCGCGTCGTCGGTCTCGTCCGCGTACGAGTCCGAGGCGCGGACGGGGGGCAGGCGAGCCCGGAAACGCGGAGGGGCGCGTACGGGCGCGAGAGACGCCTGTTCGTTCGAAAAGCGCAGACGGACGCGACGCTCGAGCGAACGCGAGGAACCGCGAGTAGCGCGGCGGGAGGAAGGCGAAACGGTGAGCGCGCGCGCGTCGGCGGACGCCGAGAGAACGACGCGCATCATCGCGAAGGACGGGAGGCGCGCGCGTCGACGCTTTGAGCGCGAGGGATGATGCCTCGTCAGCCGAACGCGCGATATTTTGGCGCCAACTTTGAGCAGATTCGCCGCGCGCTCCATCGAAGATCCAAGTCGCGGCTCGAACGTCTCGATCGCGTGTGAGAGCGTCGCTTTCAAAGAAAGCCTATTTTCCTACGAGGAAAGCGTCGCTCGCTCGGATCGTCCTCTAGAGTATCCCTCCCTCCCCTCACATAAAGCGCGGTCGTGCACGGATGTATCACATCACTCATCCACGCGTCTCTGCCCGCTCTGCGCCATGATCATCCCGACGATCAGCCCGTACAGCGCGAGCGCCTCGGTGAAGATGAGGATGAGAACGACGGGCGCGAAGAGCTTGGCCTGCCTCACCACCGCCTGCGTCCCGCTCTCGCCCACCACCCCGACCGCGATCCCGCTCGCAAACTGCGCGGCGCCGCAGCTCAGTCCCGCGCCGAGGTGCATGAATCCGTTGTACTGCGAGTATCCGCTGTCGGGCTTGATCCCAGACATGATGATGATGGAGAGAACCAAGCCGTAGATACCACGCACGCCCGCCATCGCCACAGGGATGATGCCCTTGATGATCATGTTCGGGTCACGCGTCCCCGCGCGGCACAGACCGAGGCCCGCCTGCGCCGTCCCGTACGCCGCGCCGAGGCATGACATCACGAGGCTGTTCGTGAGACGAAGGGTCGGAGTGAAGGTCGGAGGGATGAAGGGTCAGTAATACACAAGAGGGGCGAGATCCAGGAGAGCGTGCGAAAAAGGAGGGGTGCGCGTGGAAAAGAGCACGAGTCGACCGAGAGGGAGCTGGGCCAACCGGTTCCAAGGAGGTCGCGCGAGTCACGCACCAGGCCATGGCCCCCATGTACCCGAAGCACACGCCGAGATGGTCGGAAGCCATCCTTCTCTCTCACCGCACGCCGACGTCCGCGACGACGGTGCGCGGCGCGATCTGCGGCGGTGCCCTAATACCTTCAAGGTTTTTCTCGAAGTGCCGGTTCGACTCGGTGACGAAACCAGCAGGCAGGCAGGTGGATGCAGTCGCGCTTGACCAACTCGCCGCGGGCTGCTGCTTTTTCTGTCCCTCGGAGGGGGGAACGACGACAGGTTGTGGCATTCGCGCCGAGCGCGCGCTCTTCGCGCCATGCCGACCTCCAACGCCGCCCCTCCCGGCTCGGGGGTGCTCGTGTCCATCCCCTCCGACGCCGGCCCCGTCCCCGCGATCGAGTACGACGGCGGGTCTCTCCCCGCGTGCGGCGTCGTGATGTGCCCCGGGAGTTCTGGAGGGATGGGTCCCGGGCTGTCGTCCGTGTTTCGGGGCCTCCCCATCGAGCGTCGCGGGAGCGCCTCCGCCCACGGGTCCCTGTACGCGAGGCTCAGCATGGAGCTCGCGGGCGGCGTAGACATCAACTCGTGGGACCCCCCCGTGTCTCACCGCAAGGCGAGGATGGCGCTGGATGGTACCGTCGGTTCCGCGGCGCGCGCGTCGAAAACGCCCCGGGCACAATCTCGGCCGTTTCGCGTCGCGTGCCTGCAGATGACGTGGCGACAATCCGCGAACGGCGTGAAATGGCCCGGGCGCAAGCTCCGCACCGTCTCCGCGCTCGCGGATGCCGTGGATGACGTGTGCGCGTGCGTCCGATACCTCCGCGGGAAGTACGGCGAGGGGTTCCGCGTCGTCGTCGTGGGATTCTCGTTTGGCGGCGCCGTCGCGTGGGCGGCGGCGAGAAGGCTCGGCGCCGCGAGCGTCGCGGGCGTCGTCTCCATCGCGGGCTCGATGCGCGGCGGGCGACGGTTCGAGGACGCGGCGCTCGACACGAAAGGCTCGATCGATGCCCTCCCGGGGACTCCGAAGCTCTGGGTGCACGGAACGGCGGACGAGTCCGTCGCGCCCGCGGTGGCGCGCCACGGGTTCGAGCGCGCGTCGGAGCCGAGGTGCCTCGTGTGGGTGTGCGGCTCCGGCCACGGCTTCGACGCGGCGCGCGACGCAGCGTACGAACCCCTGAAGGCGTTCGTCGCGCAGACAGCGCTCAGCGCGTATCTCGTTCGCATCGGCGGTCTCGCGCCGTTCGGTAAGGATCCCTCGGACGGCGCCAGGTTGACGCCCGTCAACTGCGGGACGCACATCCTCGTCGCCCCCGCCGCGGGGAGCCGATGCGTCGTCGCGAAGAGGCGGCGGGGACGCATCGGGGAGAATAAGGAGAACCGCGCGGGGTCCTCGGGCGAGACAAAAAACTCGGCGGGGTTCAAAAACATGGTCACCGCGTACGACGTGGAGCTCGCCGCGGCGTTGGCGACGTCTCGGCGCGCGGAGGCGGCTCGGGCGCCGCGGACGTTTTTCAGGGAGTTTTCGTTGGGTCGGAAAGATCCCCCCGGGTTGGGCGCGGGGTGGGTGGACGTGAGCCGCGCTCTGGGAGACGGCCACGCCGAGGCGTTCAGCGCGATGGTCGAGCTCGCGCCGAAGCTCACGATCGAACGCTTGCGAAGCCCCAGCGTCAAGGGATACAGTGAGTGAGTCGAGAGGTATAGAGGGGAGAAGGGCGTCACGACGACGTGAATCCCTGGAAAGAGAAACGCGCCGCGGTGAGATGTTGATGATTACCGCCGGAAATCCGCGTCCGACACGCATCGAACTCGAATCGGGCCCTCGTGACATCGCGACGATGACGAAACGCTGCTCCGGCGGGAGATCGCGACGGATGTCGGTTGTGGATAAGTCGACGACGACCGTCCCGGCCGCGCACACCTCCTCGTCACCCGCGGCTCGATCGCGATGACCGCGGCGGTTCACGCCGTGGCGCTCCAGCTGACGCTAGGGCGCGGGGACGCGGCGATCGGCGCGGTGCCCGCAGCGCGCACGCGTTGGTGCGCACCGTCGATCTCGCGTCGATCCCCGAGGACGACGCGGACGCGCGCGTTCGACGACGCCGCGCGCATCGGCCGCGTCGCCCTGCGACGTCTCTCGTCCGGGAAGAACGCGGGTGCGCGTCGCGGCGGATCGCGCGAGGATGCCTCCCGCGTCGGCAGGGTCGCCCTCGAGCGGCTCCCGCCGTCGCGGCGGGTCGGCGCGAGACTCGAGGCGGACGCGTTGGCGACGAACGGCGCGGGCGGCGAGCCCCCCTCGTCCTCGTTCGCTTCCACTCTCGCCGCGACGATCGAGACCCTCGAGGGAGGCGCCCGCGGTCGCGACGAGGCTCGCGACGAGGACGAGCGGGACGCCCGCGGCACCCCCGCGTCGCCCGCGCTTTCGCCGTCGGATCTCGGGTCGAATCCCATGGGCAAAGCCGCCCTCGGCGCCGCCGGGAAACGTTGGATCGAGGCGGTGGCGTCGGACGCGGCGGCGGCTTTCGTGCGCGATGCCGAGGCGCTGGAGCGCGACGGCGGCGACGCGAGGTCTCTGGCGACGCGCGCGGGCGCCTCCGACTTTTTCGTCGCGGCGCTCGCGCCGTTCGTCGAGGCGCGTCCGCCGCCGAAGAACAGGCGCGAGGCGTGCTTACTGGCGACGACGCACGCGCCCACCGCCGGGTCCTTCTTCAACCGCGCCGTCCGCGACGCCATCGGCGGCGACGGGGACGGGCTCGAGGCGCACCCGGCTCGAGTCGCGCTCAGACGGGGCGCGAAGAGAAGGAAGCGGGAGCGAAACGAGGAGGAGAGATCGAGCGAGAAGACTCCTCCTAAGGACTCCTCGGGTTCGAGCTCGAAGGCGAAGGAGAAACGCGCGTCGAAGCGGACGAAGGAGCCGCGAGGGAAGACGTCGACGCGGCCGGACTGGTTCGCGTCTTCCGACACGTCGTGGCGCCGCGCGAAGACGTCCGAGGTCTCGGCGCGCGTCGCGGCGTATTGTGACGCGGCGGTGGAGATGCTCGCGCTCGAGCGCGAGGCGGAGGCGGCGTCGGCGGCGGCGATGCTCGAGCAGGAGCGGGACGCGACGATTTCGAGCGCGGAGGAGGGAACGACGCTCGGGCGCCTCGGCGCGATGATGGACGGGTTGCGCCTGACGAGCGCGACGGGGGATAAGCGCGGGAAGACCGGGACGACGCTCTTCAGCCTGAGCACGACGCCCCGCGGGGCGGCGCTTCCGCCGTCGGCGATCAACGTCGGGGACCGCGTCGCGGTGGTCGTCGCCGAATCCGACGTCCGCGACGCCGTCGACGACGAAGACCCGGGAACGTCCGACTCCGACTCCGCGGCGTTTTCGTCGGCGTGCGAATGCGCGGTGCGTTCCATCGACCCCGCCAACGGCGAGGTGACGCTCGCGCTCGTCGAGGGCGGCGGCGACGACGTCGCGGAGCGTCTCGCCGGCGAAGCGCTTCGCCTCGTGCGCGTTCCGGACGCGGTGACGTACGAACGCCAGCTCGAGGCGCTTCGAAGGCTCCGCAACGTCCCGACGAGCAGGACGAATCCTCCGGCCGCGGCGATCGTGCGTTCGCTGTTCGCGGCGTCGAGGTGCCCCGTGGAAGGGGAGGGGGTACGCCGGAGCGGAGACGCGGGAGTCTCAGACGCGGAGCGCGCGCTCTCCGTCGGCGAACCTAAACCGGAGGAGGTTTTGGGATACTTTGCGTCCGCCCCGGGCGCGTCCGTCGCGCCCCGCGTGACGTACGCGGAGTACGAAAATCTCCCCTCGCTCGATGAGTCCGGCGCGGCGGGTCCCCTCCCCGCGGACTTCGACGACGCGCAGGCGCTCGCCGTTCGCGTCGCGCTGACGCGGTCGGCGCCGGTGGTTTGGATCCAAGGCCCGCCGGGCACGGGGAAGACCCGCGTCGTCGTGGAGATTATCCGCCGCGCCGTCGCGTCGGGGCAGAGGGTGTTGGCGTGCGCGCCGTCCAACGCGGCGGTGGATAACCTCGTCGAGCGCCTCGCGGAGCTGGACGACGGCGTCTTGAGCGCGGACGATATCGTGCGCGTGGGCGACCCCGAGCGCATATCGAGCGCGGCGCTCGGCGCGTCCCTGGACGCGCGCGTGAGCGAGAACACGGCGGCGTACTTCGACAAGGCGAGGCAGTCGCGGCGCAGCGAAATCCTCGCCGCGGAGAGACGCGGGTGGTCGAAGCAGGGGGAGATGAGGATGGAGGAGAGGAGGAAGAAGGGAAAGGGAAAGAAGAAGAACGACCCGGACCCGACGGGGGATCTGTTGCGCGAGGAGCTCTCGAGGCTCCGCAAGGAGCGCCGGAACCTGGCCAAATCCGGGAAGAAGGTGCGCGCCGCCGCCGAGCGCGAGATTCTGCAGAACGCGCGCGTCGTCCTCGCCACCACCGTCGGCGCGGGCGCGGAGGGCGTGCAGAAGCTCCCCGCGTTCGACCTCGCGGTGTTGGACGAAGCCGCGCAGGCGACGGAGCCCGCGGCGTGGATTCCGCTGGTGCGATGCAAACGCGTCGCGCTCGTGGGCGACCCCAGGCAGCTCGCGCCGCTCGTGCGCTCGCCCGACGCCGCCCGGAGAGGGCTCGCGGAGACGCTCATGAGCCGCGTCGCGACGCCGCAGCAAATGGCGAAAAAAGCAAACCGGGATCGACCCGACGGTTCGGACGCTTCCTCCTCGACGTTCGCCACCCCCACGGCGACCTTCTCCGCCGGTGTGCTCGGATGCGCGCTCGAGACGCAGTACCGCTCGCACGCGAAAATCTCCGACTGGGCGTCGCGGGCGATGTACGATGGCGCGCTGAGGGCGTCTCCCTCCGCGGCGACGCGGACGCTGAGCGAGCTCCCCGGCGTTCGAACGACCAGGGTCACGGAGACGCCTCTGCTCTTCCTGGACACGCGGACCGAGGGCGGGATTTTGCTCTCCAGGTGCGAGGAGATCAACGAGAGCGGCCTGGCGCGAAAGGGCGCGATGGGGCGGAGAGCGGCTGACGAGAGCGACAAAACCGGCGTCGTCGGCGCCGATCGCGTCTCCTCCTCCTCGCTCGTGAACGAGGGCGAGGCGTATGCGGTGACGATGCACGTCGTCGGGCTGCTCAACTCGGGCGTCATGGCGAAGGACATCGCCGTGCAGTCGCCGTACGCCGCGCAGGTTCGACTGATTCAGGAGCGCCTGATCGACGCGCAGAGCGCGGGCTTGCACCCGGACGCGAGCCTGGTGGAGGTGGCGAGCGTGGACTCGTTCCAGGGGCGCGAGGCGGAGGCGGTGATCGTGTCCACGGTGCGGTGCAACGAGCGCCGCGCGGTCGGCTTCCTCGCGGACGTGCGCCGCGCGAACGTGGCGGTGACGAGGGCGAGGCGACACGTGTGCGTCGTCGGGGACTCCGTGACCGTCGGGTCGGACCCGTTCCTCAGAGGACTCATCGACCACCTCAGGGAAAACGGAACCGCCGCGACGGCAAACGAGATCAAGGGGTTACACGAGGCGGCGGAGTGACGATAGAAACTGAAACTGCTCGCGGGGCGTACAAATATCACACGATAGATACTCTCGTCCGCATCCATCGTCACGCCTCGCCTCGACGCGCGCTCCCGAGCCCGATTGCTTCTCGCCCACCCCACGGCGCCTCACTGCTCCTTCCCGTGAAGCTCGGCGACCGCGCGCGCCTCGGCAGCGTCCGCGGCGCTTCGCATCGCCGCCGCCATCTTCTTGACGGCCGCCTCCGCGATCCCCCTCGCCTCCGCGAGCTCCGCCTTGAGCTTCTTGTTTTCAGCGTCCTTCGCGCGAAGCTGCGCCGTGTACGACTCGAGGGTGTTCTTCATCGACTCCGCCTCGCTCTCCGCCAGCGACGCGTCCATCTTGGCGGTTTCGAGCTCAGCCTTGAGCGCCGCGACGTCGTCCGCCGCGGGGGAGAGCGACGCCTTCTTCGCCTTCGTCGACGGGTGCGCCGCGACGCCGTGCGCTCTCTTCGCCTTCGCCTCCTTCTCCTTCATCGCCGCCGCCGCCGCGACGGCGGCGGCGCCCGCGGCGGCGCACGCGGCGAGCGAAGGGTTCTCACCCCCCGACCAAGACGACTTGAGCGCGGGCGCCTTCTCCGCCCTCTCCGCCTTCTCCGCTCTCTTCGCCTTGTTGGGTTTGTTGTCCTCCTTCTCCGTCGACGGCTCGGTCTTCTTCGGCGTCGCCATCTGCGTCATGAGCTTGGCGTAATACCCCTGGCCGTTCCACGAGTCGCTGAGCTGCTCGCGGAGGGTCTTTTGGTCTTCGGGTCCCTCCGCCGCGGCCTCCTCCCCCGGGAGCACCGCGTCGGCCATCCGCATGAGCGCCGCCACGCGCTCGTGCACCTCCGCCACCGTCGCGTTCCCCGCCGCGGAGTTGAACCTGGCGGTTTTCGGCGTCGCCACCTCCTTGAACGACTCCGCCGCGCTCGAGGACGACGAAACGTCGCTCCCGCGCCCGGACCCGCGGGACGTGCAGGCGGAGGAGTCCGAGGAGCCGCCCAAACGCGCGCCCTTGGTGAGAAGACCGTGCCCAGGGGTGCCGAGCGTCCCTTTCTGCACCTTGTCCCACTCGGTGAACTCGCCGAAACGCTCGGGCGCGAGCGTCCCGCGTCGGCTGTGGCGCATCTTGCGTCCTTCCTCGCCCTCGGGAGCCCCCTCGTCGTTCGCGCGCGCATCCTGAACGACCGCGAAGGAAACGTTCGGCGTCTTTGCACCAGTCAGAGCCGCGCCGGGCGTCTTGGGCTCCACGCCGGGCGTCTTCACCGCCATGATCCCCGCGGGCGCCGCCGCCTTCTCGGGCGTCGCGTCGCGATGGTTCTCCGCCGCAGCCTTCGCCTTGGCCGCCGTCGGCGAGAGCGTCGTCGTCATCGCCACCTCCTTCCTCGCACCCGCGGCGCGCTTCTTACCCGCGGCGCGCGCAGGCGCCTTCGCGGTCTTCGCGGCGGGTTTGGCCGCCACCTTGGCCGGGGCGACCTTCGTCTGCGCCACGGGCGCCGGGACGGTGAGCCCGGGGATGAGCAATCCCCCTTTGGGCTGGGCGTTCTTCGCCGACGCGTCGGCGTTGCTCACGTCGCTTAGCGGCATGATGCGAGAGCTCTGGGATGCGAGCGCGACCGCTTGGGTTCGCGGCGCGTGAGCGCGGTGTGCGCGTGCGTGCGCGGGGGCGGTCGAAGCGCGCGATCGAGTGTCGCGTCCGCCTCGGAGTTCGCGACAGTTTTTTTCCCGAAACGTCAACAATCGTTCCCCCTTTTCCCCGCTTCGGGTCGTGGTTCCGAAACAACGCATTTCGCTGGTATCGGTAAAATAGAACTGCACACGCGGGTGTGCTGCTCTCGTGTTACGGGGTGTTTCTTTCCGAGCTCCTCCGAGCCGCGGCAGTCCCGATGGCGCCGTCGTCGGCCGAGCAGGAGTCGCTCTCCGGGGGCGAGTCCTCCGGCGGGTACGGGAGCGCCCCGGGAGCGCGTTCGCGCGGCCACGCGCGGTCGCTGAGCCTGGGCATGGACGACGCGGTGGGGTACTGCGAGGCGACGGAGGAGGATGAGCGGCAGGCGCGGTTACTGACGCGCCGACTCGCGCTGGACGACGCCCCCCCGGAGTTCTCCCGGTTCGTCAAGCTCGAGGGCCCCGACGAGGTGGCGGTCATCGTCCCGCACACCCTGCACTTCGGCGCGGTCGAGCACCTGGACTACACCGTCCCCGTGCAAGAGGCGCTCGCGGTGCAAGCGTCGGAATCGCCGATGACGCGCCCGACCAGCGGGTCGCAGCTCGCGTCCGGGCTGGGCGTCGGGGATCGCGCGGACGAGGGCCGCCCGCGGACGGGCATCGAGGGCGGGGACGCGGTCACGGGGGGTTCGGGCGCGACCCCGAGCTGGGTGGTGTGGTTGAGCATCATGCTCACCGGCCTGTTCACCGGCCTCGTGTCCGTCGTCCTGACGAACATCAGCGTCGGGTTCGGGAACATGCGCCTGCAGGAGGCGAACGAGCTTTTGGAGCTGAACCGCCCGCTCGCGGCGGGGGCGGTGTGGATCACGCTCTCGATCATTTTCTGCTCCTTGGCGGCGTTCATCACGGTGTATTACGCCCCTCAGGCGGCTTCCACGGGCATCCCCGAGACGAAGGCGTTTTTGAACGGGTGCGACATCAAGGGCGCGTTCAGCCTCCAGACGTTTGTCGTGAAGGTGACGGGCGTGTGCATGGTGATTGCTTCGGGCGCGCCCGCCGGTGTGGAGGGCCCCATGGTCCACATCGGCGCGATGGTGGCGTCGTACGTCGTGCAGACGATGGAACACGTCGGAATCTTGCGCGGGTGCGACCGCTCGACGCTTCTGACGCACCTCGTGACGTGCGGCGTCGCGAGCGGCATCAGCGCGGCGTTCAACTCGCCCATCGGCGGCGTCTTGTTTGTCGTCGAGGATCTCGCCGCGCGGTGGCTCGTGGACGCGCACCTCATCCTTCAGTGCTTCGTGAGCTCCTTTTTCTCGCAGCTCGTCGTCGCAGGGGCACACATCGGGTCGCTGTTGGTTCAGACGGTGCGTTCCGGCGACCATGGGCAGTTCCAGGCGGCGAACCTGGTGAAGGGCTCCGCGCCCGGGAGCGGGGAAATCACCGGCGCGTGGTACGTCGCCGACGTCCCTCTGTGCATTCTCATGGGCGCGGGCATAGGCGCCCTGCTCTCCTTCTCCACCGCCGCGGCGACGGTCATCGCCAGGGTTCGGAAGAGCGTCATGAGCGCGCCGGAGAGAGCGGAGGGGCGCGGGATGGGCAAATCGTGGCGGCGCTCTTGGTCGAGTACGGGTGGCTCCGGACGAGCGGCGTCGGCGCGCGCGACGTCGCGCGTCTCCGAGATTGTCGCGGCGGTGTTCCCCGTCGCGCTCGTCGCGGTGCTGGCGTTCGTCCTTCCCATGCTCTTCGACTGCCGCGTCAGGCAGGACCACGTCAAGGAGGCGGAGGAGAGCCCCTTCGGCGGCGACAAGGGCGCGGCCTCCTCGGTGGACCACCGCATGTTCGTCCGGTTCACGTGCCGGCAGGGGCAGTACAACGACATGGCGTCGCTGTTGCTTCCCAGCCTGAGCGGTTCGTTCGCGTCCACGCTCTCGCACCTCTACAGCCGCGACGCGGACGAGGGCGCGTACGGCGACGGCGCGCTCGCGACGCTCGCAGTGTGCTTCTACTTCTTCCCGCTGTTCATCATCGGGTGCAGTTTTCCGTTCGGTCTGTTCGTTCCGAACCTGGTGTTTGGGTCCGCCGCCGGTCGGTTGTTTGGTCGGTTCGTCGCGCGATCGGCGTGGGTCGGGACGTCTCGCGTCGCGCACCCGACGACGTACGCGGTGCTCGGCGCGGGCGCGGCGCTGGGCGGGTGGACGCGGATGGCCATCGCCATCAGCGCGATCATGCTCGAACAGACGGGGAACATGGACTCCGTGATTCTGATGATGGTCACCGTCTTGGCCTCGCGGCTCGTCGCGGGCGTCTTGACCCCGCACTCGTTCACGGATGAGGTGATCGCGCTGAAAGGGTACCAGGTTCTGGAGCCCCGCGAGCCGCCGGTGATGGCGAGGCTCAGCGCGGGGGCCCTGTGCACGCGCGACGTCGTCGCGCTCCGCCCGGACGAGGACGTCGCGTCCATCGTGAGAGCGCTCGTGCACACGACGCACAGCTCGTTCCCCGTGTGCGCTCTTCGGCGGGGCGAGGGGTACGACGAGGACCGAGCGGGCGAGAGGGACGAGCCGGTGCGGGTCGTGCGCACGGGCGGGCACGAGGAGGAGCCCGAGCTTCTCGGCCTCGTCGCGCGGTCGACGCTGCTGGACATTCTGGAGGAGATGGTGAACGCGCGCCGCCCGAGCGAGAAGACCGCCGCGAATCTGCACATCCCGGCGGCGATTCTCGACGACCGCGTCTCGCTCGGACGCCACACCGGCGTCGTCGGCGCGGACGAGCTCGGCACCGTCCCGGCGCACGTGCCCGCGTCGCGGGTGTACAGGTCCTTCGCGCTTATGGGCGCGCGGCGCGTGCTGGTCGTGGAGAGCGGGGGGGGGAACCGGCTCGCGGGGATCGTCACCAGGGGCGATCTGCTCGAGGCGGAGGCGAACGGGGGGGGCAGGACGCCCAGGGGGAGGCAGGGCGGGGCCGGGGCGCGCCACAAAAATTGGCGCGAGGGGGCGCTCCTGACGACGCCGGAGCGACCAGCCAGGCTCTCCCTGGGTTCGGGGGGCGCCAGCCGCGCGTCGAGAACCCTCCCGGCGACAGTCACGGACGAATAGAGGAGAGGGAATCTATTACGTGATGTGATATATCAAACGACTCGCGGAGTCGCTCAGGGTGGCCTGAACGGGGCTTTGGTCGCCGCGCGTTCTCGGGCGCTCTCCCCTTTCCCGCCGCTTTGGTCGCGCCTCGCTTCGCTCGAGCGTTGGATTTCGTCGAGCTGCGCCCGCAACGCCGCCAGCGCGGGCCTCGTTCGTTCGCACTCCGCCTCCGCCGCTCTCCTCTCCTCCTTCGCCGTCGCCGCTTCCGCCGCCTCCATCGATGCGAGCCGCTCGTGGTGCTCCACTTCCTTCGCCATCGTCGCGATCGTCTCCCGAGCCTCCGCGAGGTCCGCCGCGAGCGATTCCGCGCGGAGGGTCGCCTCCGCAGCCTCCGCCTCGCGCGTCGCGGCGCGGCGAATCGCGTCCTCGGCGTCCGCGCGCGCCGTCGCAGCCTCCTCGTGCGCCGCAAACAGGGCATCCTCCGCGCCGTCAGCGAACCCGGGCGCGTCGGGGTGGGCGAACCTCGGCCCGAAGGCGAGGGATTTGAGGGACGAAGGGTCGGCGCGTGCACGCGAGGTCGGAGTCTCGTCGTCGCCGCCGACGCCGCCTCCGCGCTCGTTGAGCAACGACGCGAGCCTCGCGATCTCCGAGAGGTACGCCTCCTTCTCCGTCTCGAGCTCCGAGACGCGCGTCGCGCGACGCCAATCCTCCCCTCCGTCGTCGAACGCCGCGAGGTCCGCCTCGCGTTTACGGAGTTCCGCCGCGACGCGCGACGTCTCCGCGCGGGACGCGACGAGCGCCGCCTCCATCTCGACGTGCCGTCGCCTGAGCGCGATGACCTCCTCCGCGAGCGTCTCCTTCTCGCGCATCAGAAGCGACGCCACGGTCGCCTCGACCGGCGCCTTAACGGCGGTCGCAGAGCGCGCGCGCGACGAGTCGCGCGGTTTACGTCCGGACGCGGCGGCCCCGCCCTCGGCCGAGCCCTTGCCGGTCGTCGGCGCGTCCGCGGCCCGAGACGTTCGATTCGCCGACGCGAGCGCCGGTCGCGCGTACGCCGAGCGCGCCGCCGCGGGCGCGCCGCTCGGCGCGTCCGAACGCACATCGTCGCCGCGACGCTGCGGCACCCGACCCGCGACGTCGCCGGTCCTCGTCCCGCGGGCGCGCATCGACGCCGTGGAGGCGCGTCGAGCGATGTGGCTGGAGCGCGCGACGACACGAGAAACGGTCGGCTCCGAGAAACGAATTTTCACGTTGCGCCATCGATGATCACCAGTCTTGCAGCAAGCGACGGATCGGTGAACGCGACGAGATCCGGACGCCATCGCGTCTCGCGCGGCGGCCACGATGGCGGACAAGGACGCCGGCGGAAGTCGACTCGACAGGCTTCTCCGCCTGCTCGAGTCCGGCTCCACGCCCGCGGCGAGGCATGAGGCGGCACGCCAGATCGGCGAGCTCGCCGCCGCGCACGCGAATCAGCTCCCGAATCTCCTGCGTCGGGTGCGTTCGCGCGCTCGGGTGCCCTAAATTTGACGTTCGCCCGCGTGCCTCCGCCGCCCAACCCTCTCGATCTCGGTTCGGCGCTCGATCCTCTCGTGACGCGTCTCGCTCACTCACCGACGTCCACCCTTTCCCTCGCCCTCCTTTCGCACCCTCAGATCCGCGCGTTCCTGAAGAACAAGCAGTGGGAGACGCGCATCGCCGCGGCGAAGACGATCAGCCACATCTGCGAGGGCATCCGCCACGCTACGGTCTCGGACGTCGCGCGCCTCGCCGGCGTCACCCCCGAGTCCGCCGCCGCCTCCGCTGTCGCGCTGCCTTCCGACCCCGACGAGGACGCCGCAACCGATCTCACTTTCGACGAGTTCGACATCGTCGGCGTCCTCGAGCGCGCGGCGCCCTTGCTCGCGAGCAAAGCGGCTGACTTCGACGCTTCCTCGGTGGACGACGCGAAGCTCAGCAAAGCCGAGCGCCTGCGCCTGGCGAAGCAGAGCCTCCGCAAGCGCCTCGGTATGGCGCTCGAGACCGAGGCGGGGAACGCGGAGAAGGCTGAGGGCAAGGCCGATGGCAAGGCGGAGGGCGACGGCGGCGCGGCGGAGGGCGGGACGAACCTCAACGTGGACAAGTTCATCGACGTGGACGATCTCGTCGGGGAGGAGGACGTGGATGAGGTGAACGACCCGGCGGGCGCCGGCGGCGCTTCGTCCGGTCCCGCCGCCCCCGCGAAGGTGGACGCGACGGACCTCTCACAGCTCAGCGCTCGCGAGCGTAACCGTCTAAAGCGCAAGCAGAAGCGCGGCGCGCGCGACGAAGCCCAAGGCGTGGCGCCGGCGCCGAAGCGCGGTCGCCCCGCGAAGAACGCGGCGGAGATTGCGGCGTTGGCGGCGGAGGCGGCGGAGGAGGAGGAGGAGGCCGCGGAGGTCGAAAACGGGGCGTGGCCGCTCCAGCGCACGTGCGAGTCCCTGGCGTTTTCGCTGTTCGCGCCGAGGTGGGAGGAGCGCCACGGCGCCGCCGCGGCGCTGCGTGAGGTGCTCCGCCACCACGCCGCGTACGCGGGGGTGGCGAAGCCCGAGCCGCGCGCGACGTCGTGCGACGCGTCGCTCGCCGCCGTCGCCGCCAAGCGCAACGCGGCGTGGCTCGAGGACATGGCCGTGCGTCTGCTCTGCCTCCTGTCGCTCGATCGGTTCGGAGACTACGTCGGCGACGGCGTCGTCGCGCCCGTTCGTGAGACGGGCGCGCAGGCCCTGGGCGCGGGGCTCGGCCCTCTGCCCCCCGCCGCGGTGGAGGCGGTGACGCGCGCGATTCTCGTCTTGCTCCGGCGGCCGGAGTGGGAGGTGAGGCACAGCGCCTTGCTCGCCCTTCGGTACGTCCTGGCCGCGAGGGCGTCGCTCGCGCCGCGCTTGCTCCCCGCGGCGCTCCCGGCCGCGGTGAAGGCGCTCGACGATAAAGACGACGACGTCCGGGGCGGCGCGGCGGAGGCGCTGTTTCCGGCGGCGACGCACCTCCCCTCGCACCCCGAGTTCCCGCCGCTGCTCTCCGGGCTGTGGGGTCTGCTGAAGCGCCTCGACGACCCGGACCTACTCACGAGCCCGTCGAACGTGCCGATCATGCGATTGATCTGCGCCCTGTACAAGCTCCCGGAGACGCAGGAGGTGCCCCCCGTCGGCCCGAACACGACGCTCGCCGACGTCGTCCCGAGCCTCTTCCCCTTCGCCGCACACCCCATCGCCGGCGTCCGACTCGGCGTGTGGTCCACGCTCAGGCAGCTCGTCAACGGCGGGTCGACCGACTGGCTCGCCGCGGTCGTGAGCCCGGTCTTACGCTTACTCTTCCAGGCGGTTCTGTTGGAGGAGGACGCGGAGACGGCCGCGGCGGCGTCCGCGGCATGGAGCGACGTGTTGGACAAAGCCCCCGGCGCGGCGGTTTCCGAGTGCGTGAAATCACGCGTCGGGTCGTGGTGCCAGATCGCCGCGACGGCGACGGGGGCCCGCCCGGACGCGCGCCTCCTGTTCGTCGTCTCGCTGGGCGCGGGGGACACCACGGGCGCGGACGAGCGCGCGCACATCAGCACGAGCGAGTGGACGGTGGCGACGGTCGGACGGTTAAGAGCGGTGGACGCGCTCAGTAAACTCGGGGCGGCGCTCGCGGGGGACGTCGACGCCGCCGCTTCGCTCGAGCGCGAGACGACCACGCTGCTCGAGTCCGGGGGGGCGACCAAGCGCATGACCGGCGCACTCTTGCTCGCGCGGTGGCTGGACGCGTTCCCGCCCGGTACCGCGAAGCCGGGGCTGGCGGCGCCGGGGGCGAGACTCGGCGCGCTGCTGGCGGCGACGAACCCGGCGTACCCCTCGGCGCCGTCGCCGGCGCCGTACGCCGAGGCGAAGCCCTTCGCCGACCGCGTCAAGACGGAAGCCGCGGGGCTGCTCAGGGCGGCCGCGGAGGCGGGGCTCAAACCCACGACGAGTGAGGTGCCCAGCCCGGCCGCGGACGGGTTCGGGGCGGAGCACGCGGGGGTGCTCGCGAACGCCATACCAAAGGTGAAGGCCCGACGAGCACGTTTTTTCCCCCCCTCCAATCAAAGAGGGCCGCCCGCTCGTTTTTCCATTTTTCAACCCCGGGAGTCTGGAACCGATCGCGCGCGTCGGACTTTTCCGGCGCCTCGCGATCGCCCGAGACGCGCGCGCGGGCGCTTCGGATCCATTCGGATTTCGGGACGCACGAGACGCGCGCGCGTGTCGCGAAGCGTCGCTTCGACTCCAACATCACTCCGCCCGGGCGACACAGGTTTTCCCGGCCTAACATTGGCCGGAGGGAAAGTATTATCGCCCGGACACTCGCGATCGCCTGGCTTTTCCTCCCCCCCGATCGTCATCCTGACCTCGACGAAAACATCCCTTCTTTGTTCCCGAACGCATCAGGGCCCTCCTCGCGTGGAGACGGTTCGGTCTTCGCTCGCGGCGTCGGCGGCCCGGCTCCGCGCGGAGGAGACGCAACTTCACGGCTCCACGCTCGCGGCGGCGGCGGGCGCGGCGGTGGCCTTCGGCGCTTTGCCCCCGAAGCTCAACCCTTTCATCCAGCCGCTCATGCACGGCGTTCGCCGCGAGCGCGACGCTCTGTTGCAGAGACGCTCGGCGTCGTCGCTCGCCTCTCTCGTCGCTCTGTGCGAGCAGCGCGTCCCGTCCCCGGTGAATAAGATCACCGGAAACGTCATCGCGATGGCGTGCGCGGACCCCGCGGAGACGCCCCGGCTCGAGTGGGACGACTCCGCCATCGCTGTCGCCAAGAACGCCGCGGCGGCGAACGAAGCCGCGGAGAATGCCGAGTCCGAGGCGAAGGTCGCGCGGCGCGGCGCGGAGGCGGTGTTACGCGCGTTGACGGATATCTTCGCGGAGAGGCTCTTCGACGCCGTCCCGAAGACGTGGGAGGCGATGTCCGCGGCGAAAGCGTTTTCGTCGGACATCGCGAGCGGCGCCCCCGTCACCCAGGCGGTCGTCGACGGGATCCAGATTCTCAAGACGATCGGCCCCTTCGCGCTCACCCACGGCGCGTTGGGCGAGCGCACGCGCGAGTTGGTGGAGCCGACGTTCGTGGCGGCCACCCGGCCCGAGCCTGCGCTTCGCACCGTCGCCGCGTCCGCGCTCGCCGCGCTCGCCAAGGCTTCCCCCGACGAGTTGGTCCCGAAACTTTTGGAGCTCGTCGTTCCCGCGCTGGAGGACGCGGGCGAGGCGGACTCGGCGTCGGCGAAACGCCGCGGAGCCGCCGCCGTGGCCTCCGCGCTCGTTCAGACGATGGGTCCCGACCTGGCGCCGTTCTGCGTCCTGCTCCTCGTCCCGCTGATGGGGCGCATGTCCGACCCGACGCCGGAGACGCGCGAGCTCGCGACGCGGTCCTTCGCCGCGCTCGTCCCGCTGCTCCCGCTCGCGCGCGGACGCGACCCTCCCGCCGGGCTCTCCGCCGCGCAGAAAGAGCGAAGCGACGCCGACGGCGCCTTCTTGGAGGCGCTGTTGGACAACAGCAAGGTGGAGAATTTCGAGTTGCCGTTCGCGTGCACGCGCACTCTGCGCCCGTACCAGCAGGAGGGCGTCAACTGGCTCGCGTTTTTGCGGCGGTTCAAGCTCCACGGCGCGCTGTGCGACGACATGGGCCTCGGGAAGACGCTCCAGTCCACGTGCATCCTCGCGGCGACGGTGGTGGAGCGGCGCAACGCCGGGTTACCCGCCCTTCCGGCCCTGGTCGTGTGCCCGCCCACGCTCGTCGGCCACTGGGCGCACGAGATCGAGCAGTACGTCGCGTCGGACGTTCTGCGCCCGTTGCAGTACCACGGCAACCCGGGCGAGCGCGCGGCGATCCGACCCCGCATCGACGACGGGTCGTGCGACGTCGTCATCATGTCCTACGACTCGCTCCGCGCGGACCAAGATGACCTGCTCCCGAACCGCGCGTGGTGCTACTGCATCTTGGACGAGGGCCACGCGATTCGCAACCCCAAGTCCAGGGTCACGCAGGCCGTCAAGCGCGTTCGCGCGGACCACCGGTTGCTCCTGAGCGGGACGCCGATCCAGAACGACGTCGTGGAGCTGTGGTCGCTGTTCGATTTCCTCATGCCCGGGTTCCTGGGCACGGAGCGCGAGTTCCGCGCGACGTACGGCGTCGCCGCGTCTCGCTCAGTCGCCGCGAAGAAAGGGGGCGGCTTGACCGAGGCCGGGGCGCTGGCCACGGGTCGCCTCCACAAGCAGGTCATGCCGTTCGTCATGCGCCGGGTCAAGGACGAGGTTTTGAAAGACCTCCCCCCGAAGATCATCCAGGACGTCTTCGTGGATCTCTCCGCGTACCAAAAGAGACTCTACGACGCGTTCGAGGCGTCCAGCGCGAAGACGGAGGCGGTGGAGGCGGTGACGAAGAGAGAGGACACGTCGGGGAGCGTCCCCGGGGAGGATGGCAAAGAAGGCACCGGCACCGCGCACGTGTTCCAGGCGTTGCAGTACCTCAGGAAGCTGTGCTCGCACCCGCGCCTGGTTCAGCCCGGCGGGGTGGGAAAACGCGGAACGCCCGAGCAGACGTCGCCCAAGTTCGTCGCGCTCAAGCAGATTTTGCTCGACTGCGGCGTCGGCGTGGACGCGACCGCGGAGCCGGACCCGGACGGCGGCGCCGCGCGACCCGCGGGCGAAGGCGCCGGGGCGCACCGCGTCTTGATCTTCACGCAGCTGAAATCGCTGCTCGACCTGGTCGAGGAGGAGCTTTTCGGGTCGATGATGCGGGGCGTCTCGTGGCTGCGCCTCGACGGGTCGGTGGCGCCGACGGCGCGGTTCGACGTCGTGCGCAAGTTCAACTCCGACCCATCCATCGACGTCTTACTCCTGACCACGCACGTCGGCGGCTTGGGTCTGAACCTCACGAGCGCGGACACGGTGGTGTTCCTGGAGCACGACTGGAACCCGCAGAAGGACCTCCAGGCGATGGACCGAGCGCACAGGCTCGGGCAAAAGCGCACGGTGAACGTGTACCGGCTCCTGACCAAGGGCACCCTAGAGGAGAAAATCATGGGCCTGCAGCGGTTCAAGCTCGACGTCGCGAACGCGGTCGTGAACAGCGACAACATGTCCCTGAGCGCGATGGACACGGGGCAGATGCTCGAGCTCTTCACCACGGATAAGGGGGGGAAGGCGGGGAAGGACGAGGGCGCCGCGGCGAAGGAGGGAAGCGCCGCCGCCGTCGCCGCCGACGCCGTCTCGGGAGGAATGAAAGCCGCGCTCGCGGGGTTGGACGAACTGTGGGACGAAAACCAGTACAAGGAGGAGTTCGCGCTCGACGGGTTCATCAAGAGTCTCGGGGGGGAGAAATAAATCTTATTAGCGGCGAGGTGTCATATCATCGCGAGACGCAACGTCGAACGAGTCGACAAACCTTTTTTTCCTCATCACTTGTTTTTTGCTCCTCACTGATGAGCCTCGGGAGTGTGATGAATGCGGGAAAAAATGGCGACGCGTGACGCGTCACCGCGTCCAGTGAAAAGCCAGGGAGCCGTTTCACAGTCGTCCAGACCGCGACCGCGCACGAGCCGGCCGGCCGATGTCGCCCGCGGACGCAATGACCAGCGAGCGCGCGCAGACTGCGAGCGGTGGTACGCTGACGCGTATGCCATCCCTCGCGGAGTGGGCCAACGCTTGCGAGGAGGCGAGCGTGCGCGAGCCACTCGGAGGGGATGCGAACGCCCTTTCGTCGGCGGGCGCCGCGGGTTTGGCTCGAGCGGGTTCGGACGACGCGACGCGCTCATCAGGTGGCGGGAGCACGGCGCAAGCTGCGCCGCGGGGCGTTTCCCGGATGCCTTCGTTGGGGGCTTGGGCGATGGGGGACTGGGCTGCCGTCGCAGAGGTCGTCCGCTCGCCGTCTTCCGCGCCGCCGCCGACGGCTGCCGCGAAGTCGGCGAAAATTGGGGATGAGTCGGAAGCGGCGGCGACGGTGGGGCGGCCGAGCGGTGACGAGCCGCGAGGTGCGCGGGAGTCTGAAGGCGACCGTGTCGCGTCCCAAAGTGTCCACGAGCCAGCACAGCCCCCCTCCACGTCCAGAAAGCGTCAAGGACCGAGCGGTGGAGACGGCGGCGGGTCGAGGAGGGTCGTGGCGAAAACCGACGGAAACCCCCCTCCTCGCCGTTCTTCTCGTGTCGCTCAACAAAAGATGCAGAAGAGGAAGTAACGGGACGACGGGAACTTCTGGCGGAGGCACGAGTACACACTAGACACGCGGTGTTCCTCTCGCAACCGTACATAGATAGACTAGAGTTGTCCCTTCGTGAGCGCAGCCGTGTACATCGCGTCCCACGATTCGCAATGCCCGCGCTCGTACAAGTACAGGGAGAGGATGGCTCCGCCATATTCTAATTCGTCGCCACCGCATACGTCGACTTCACCTTCGTAAACATTCGCACACCCTCAATCCCGAGCGTCGCTCCGTGTCCGGACTCTCCGCGCCCCCCCCACGGCAAGTTCACCGACACGTGGTTGCACGAGTTCACGTACCCCGTTCCAACGTTTAGCGATTTGAGCGCCCGCTCCGCGAACTCGCCGTCCGAAGAATACACCGACGCGGTGAGCCCGTAGTCGGAATCAGCCATCTGCTCCAGCGCCGTTGCATCATCTCGCACGACAACGATCGCGACGGCTGGGCCGAACGTCTCGTCGCGCGTGAGTGAGAACTCGCGCGGCGACCCAGCTTTGGCACCGACGCCAACGAGTACGGTCGGAGGGAAAAACGAGTCGGACGGAGCTTTACCTCGGAAAGCCATCCGAAACGCGCCGCTCTCTTCCGCCTCTCGCACCTGTTTCTCGACGCGCACCGGCGCGGACGCCAACGCGAGCGGCCCGAGCGTCGTCGTACGCAAGGTTGGGTCCCCGAGCTGGAGCTTCGCAGCTTCCGCGACGAACGCGTCGACGAAACCGTCGGCGATGGACTCGTGAACGTAAATCCGCTCGGGGGCGCAGCAACCCTGCCCCGCGTTGTAAAACTTCCCGCCCGCGATCGAACGTGCCGCCGCCGGGACATCCTCGACGTCAGCGCGGACGTACACCGCGTCTTTGCCCCCGAGCTCGAAGGCGGTTCGAGGCAGCGCCGGAAAGAAACGCGGGTTCGCGTCAGCCGCGGCGGCGTACGTCGCTCGAAGCGCCTTCCCGCCGTTCCCCCTCGATCCGGTGAACGCTACCGCACCGAGCCCACGAAGTGAGCACAACGCACGCCCAACGTCGCCGTCACCTTGAGCGACTTGGAAGACGCCCTCGGGGACGCCGGATTCGTGGAGCAGGCGCGCCGTCAGTGCGCCTGAGAGCGGGGTCTTCTCCGACGGCTTGTGCAGAACCGCGTTCCCCAACGCGAGCGCCGGCGCACATACGCTCGCGGCGAGGAGGTGAGGGTAGTTCCACGCTGAGATGTGCGCGACAACGCCGACGGGCTCGAGTTGGACGCGTTCGACGACGGTATTTCCACGCGAGGCCGACCGCGGTTCGGCGCTACTCAGCACCTCGGATTCAACAATCGCCGACAACGCCGAGACTCGCCGTGACGCCGCGAGAACCTCAGCCTTGGCCTGCGTCGTCGGCTTGCCCATCTCATCCGTCAGCGTCGCTGCAATCTCATCGGCATTGGACCGAAGCGCGTCGGCGAAACGAGAAACGCACGCGAGTCTCTCGCGGGCAGGAGTCGCTGCCCACGCCTCTTGCGCCTTTGACGCCTTCACGAATCTTTTTGCCACCGACAGGTCGTCGTCGGCAGCCACCTCATCGAAGACATCCCTCGTGTATGGATTCACGACAGGAAGCGCTCGAGCGGACGACAAAGCGCGACGTGTAAGTGCGCGAAGGAGCCGTGACGCTGTCGCCACTCGAGTCGCGACCATGTGTGTGCCCAGCGAAGTGGGTGCCAAATCAGCGAACCGTCGACCATGACCAGCGGAACGACGATCTCGAGTAAAAAAAGTCCGTCCGCCCGTTGACTCGACGCTTCGGGGTCGCCCGCCCCTCCCGCGTCGCGGCCTCTCATACACCCGCGCGATGGCGCCGAGGTCGCGCAAACCTCAAGGTTTGGCACGGGACTTCGGGGATGTCGTGTACAAGGTGCGCTCGCTCGTCCACTCTCCCGACCGCCCGCGTCGGTCCCTCGCCTCTCCCCGCCGCCTCGGACGTCGCGAGATCCCGCGCAGCCCTCCCGCGCATGTAGCTCACAACTCTGCACCTTCCCCTCAACCCCCCGTCGATGACGCAGGTCGTGTCGGATTATTCCAAGGACAGGCGCCTGTGTGTCTCCTTAGCGATCGGCTTCAGCAGCCTCGCCGCGTACACGGCGTATCAGACGTCTCAGCCGGCGTTCGTGGAGCAGTCCCGCCAGGCGAGCGATGCGCGTCGCGCGAAGAAAAAGCGTCGAGGGGAAGATGAGGCGGCGAGGCGCGCCGCCTCTGCGAACCCACCCGCGAAGCTCGCGCCGGCGGCCTCCGAGCTGAGCGAAGGAACCGGCGAGACCTCCGGCGCGACGCCCTCTTCCGTCGCGACGACTTCGACTGCGGCGGCGATGGCATCGTCGGCGCCTTCGTCGTCCGCGGCGGTTCGCAAGAAGGCACCCGGGAGACCCTCGCGGTCGGCGGCAGCGGTGGACGCCACGTTCGTTCGGCGCATGGCGTACATTCTTCGCATCGTCGTCCCGTCCCTCACGTCGAAAGAGGCGATGCTCCTGGCGATTCAGTCCGTCATGCTCGTCTCCCGGTCGTTCATCTCGCTCAGGATCGCGCGCAAGGGTGGCGACGGCCTCCAGGCGGTGATGGAGCGGAGCTGGAAGAAATTCTTCTTCGTCCTGGGCGACTTTTGGGTCTCGGGCGTCGCCGCGTCCGTGGTCAACTCCGCGCTGAAGTACCTCACCAACGGCATCACGGTGTCGTTCCGCGAGCGCCTGACCGCGCACGTGCACCAAGCGTACCTCTCAGACCGCGCGTACTACCGCGCGGCGGTTTTGCGCATCGGGAACTTGGACAACGCCGACCAGCGCATCGCGGAGGATCTCAACCAGTTTTGCGCCACCGCGAGCGACCTCTTCGCGCGCACATTCAAGCCCCTGCTCGACGTCGTCCTCAGCACGGCGCGCATGAGCGAGAACATGGGCTTCTCCGGCCTGGCGATTTTGTACGCGTACTTCTTCGCCTCGGGCGCCATCATCCGGTCCGTCTCCCCGCCCTTCTCCGAATACATCGCAAAGACGCAAAAGCTGGAGGGGGACTTCCGCCGCTCGCACGGCCGCCTCATCCAGCACGCCGAGGAGGTGGCGTTCCTGGACGGCGCCGAGCGCGAGCGCGAGATCCTCGACGAGAAGCTGAACACCACGTGCGCGTGGAGTCGGTTCTACTTCTACCTCCAGTTCAAGCAGGGCGTCGTGGACCAGTACTTCGTCAAGTACTTCGCCAGCATGATCGGATGGCCCGTGCTGGCGTTTCCGTTCCTCGCCGACGCGACGGAGAGAACGGGGCCCGAGCTCGCGGCGCGGTACCGCGAGAGCGACACCCTGATCCAATCCGCGTCCACGTCCATCGGCGATCTCATGATGGTGTATAAGAAGCTGCAGAGGCTCGCGGGGTTCACCGCGCGCGTGGTCGAGCTTCTCGAGGCGGTCGAGGCGGATAAGGACGAGACGGAGCGGCGGCGATTGAAGAGCGGTTCCCCCGCGAGCTCCGACACCGGTTCTCCCGCGAGCGCTTCCGCTCCGCCGGAGAAGGGAAACGCCATCGCGTCGCGACGGCCGGGGGGGGTGCGCTTCCGGAACGTCACCGTGTATTCCCCCGACGGACGGTTGCTCGTGAAGGATGTCGATTTCGACCTCGCGCCGGGGGAAAACCTTTTCGTCACCGGCGCCAACGGTGCGGGGAAGACGTCGCTCTTCCGCGTCCTCGCGGGGCTGTGGGCGCCGGCGTCGGGCGCGGTGGAGAAACCCGGTGAGGACCCGTCGCCAGTCTCGGTGGAGGGGTCCCCGCGCGTGTTCTACGTCCCGCAGCGCCCCTACCTCGTCAGTGGGACGCTTCGCGATCAGGTGACGTACCCCCTTCCCGGCGCGAAGGTGCACGACGCGAGGGTTCTGGAAGCGCTCTCGATGGTGAATTTGCTGAAGCTCGCAGAGGGCGACTTGGGCCTGGACCGCGCGCCGCACGACTGGACGGACGTTCTCTCCGGCGGGGAGAAGCAGCGTGTCGGCTTGGCTCGGTTGTATTTTCACAGGCCGAGGTACGCCGTTCTGGACGAGGCGACGGCGGCGATCAACCCGGACGAGGAGGGGGTGTTTTACGCGCAGCTCGGGAAGCTCGGGATCACCGCGTTTTCCATCGCGCACCGCCCGGAGTTGCGGAAGTTCCACCACAAGCACCTCCACTTCCACGCAGACGGGACGGGAGGGTGGACGCTGAAAGATATAAAGGACACGGCGCGGTGAAATAGGAAATCGAACAGCGTCTTTCCCCCGTGGTCGTGGTACTTTGTGTGATGTGATATCCTCTTCTCAGATCCCGATCCTGTCCCTCTTGGACGAAAACTACATCCTCCGCGAGGCGTCGCGCGTCACCGAGCACCCGGGCACCCGTGCTCGATCAAGTACGGGCGGCAATTGCTTTGGGCACATTTCCACGTGTCCTC